>Ga0315280_10010357_pt1 | contig 11710 bp, 10 predicted proteins | sample YL17G06_40_MG_FD_203697 | JGI IMG/M metagenome (GOLD analysis project Ga0315280, IMG submission 203697) | Sediment microbial communities from Yellowstone Lake, YNP, Wyoming, USA - YL17G06_40 | ecosystem: Environmental > Aquatic > Freshwater > Lake > Sediment | place: USA: Wyoming | collected... | reverse complement strand
AACCCATTAAAACACGGATTAGGCGTGATATCCACTATAATTAGATTGATTGTGGAAGAAAGACCCCTAATCTATTTAGGCTTACCTGGTATAGGGCTTCTTTCCATCGGCATTCTCTTTGGATTATGGACGCTGCAAATATACGCCGCAGACGGTTATGTGGTGACCAACATTTTTTTGGCATCCCTTGCGTTTGGGCTAGTTGGGTTATTCGCCCTCTTCACGTCCATAACCCTATACGCCATATTGAGACTAATGCAGAAAACATCTAAGTAATATGGTGGTTTGAGGAAATGCTCGAAATTAGGGTTTGCGAAATAAGAGGGAAATGTCCTGTGCATAAAGTAGGAGATAAAATGGTGATCGATGGTCCTAAGATTGTTTTGAAAGAAACCGATGCGGTTTGCGTTCATGCTCTTTCATCGTTGTTGCACTATGTTATTGCCTTAGATGAAAATGTTGACCCGAGGAAACTCGGATTGTCGAAGGAAAGGAGCAGTGCCTATATACAATGTGTTGATCCTGGAGAGCCCTACACGAGTGGTGGAACGGTCATTTTTAAATGTTGCAGAATTAAAAAATAATACAAGTGTTGTTAAGAATGAAAATTCTTGTGACTGGTGGACTTGGGTTCATTGGTTCGAATCTTGTTTTGGAGCTGAAGAAGCGTGAGCATGAGGTTTGGGTTTGCGATTTGATGCATTCAGAAAGGGCCAACTATATTCGCACTGATGTGAGCAAGTATCGGCAGGTTGAACGCATATTTGAGGAGCATAATTTTGATTATGTTTATCATGCTGCTGCAGAGTACGGCAGATGGAATGGAGAAGATTACTATGAGAATCTTTGGTCAACGAACGTTGTAGGTACGAAGAACATTCTGAGGATGCAGGAGAAGAAGAAGTTTCGTATGATATTCTTTGGAAGTGCCGAAGTCTATGGAGACTATGACGGTGTAATGAGTGAAAATGTGATGGACAAGATTCCTATAAAACAGATGAATGACTATGCAATTGCGAAGTGGGTTAACGAACTGCAGATAATGAACTCTGCTGCAATGTTTGGAACCGAAACAGTCCGTGTTAGGCTTTTCAATGTTTATGGTCCCGGAGAACACTACACACCATATAGAGGCTGGATACCTAAGTTCATTTACAAGGCTCTGCATAATGAGCCCTATACAGTTTATCTGGGACATAAAAGAACCCTAGAGTATGTTAACGACATCTGCCGAGCGCTTGCCAACATAATTGACAACTTTAAGCTTGGCGAAGTTTACAACTTTGGCGGGGATGAACAATATGAGGTCAAATATATTTCAGATTTGATTTTGAGATGCTTAGGGAAGGATGACTTGAAGGTAACTTATAAGGAGGCTGAGCCTTTCACTACTAAAGTTAAGACACCTGATTCTTCCAAGGCTAAAAGAGACCTTAGTTTTAAGCTGACTGTGCCCGTTGAGGAAGGTATACAAAAGACCGTGGAATGGTTCAAGAAGTTATATGAAAAGTGAACCTCTGAAATTATGTTAGGAGATTGAAGACATGAAGCTTGAGAATGTTCTGCAAAACTATGCGGGTAAAAAGGTTCTGGTAACTGGCGGCGCTGGTTGCATAGGAAGTAATCTTGTTCAAGCTTTCGTTAAGGCAAATGTGGAAAAAGTTATAGTACTCGATGATTTTTCATCTTCGCATCCTTGGAATTTACCTAACCATCCTGAAGTAACACTTGTTAATGGAAGTATCTTGTGTGAGGAGAATTTGAAGAGAGCTTTTTCCGAGAAGCCACAATATGTTTTCCATCTAGCCGCTCATTTCGCCAATCAGAATTCTGTTGATCATCCTGAAACGGATTTGATGGTTAATGGATTAGGTACATTAAGAATGCTTCAATACTCTCATCTTGCTGGCGTGGAAAAGTTTGTTTTTGCATCTTCAGGGTGTTCTGTGTATGGTAGCCAAGCTCCCTTACCCTTAAAGGAGGATTTTGTGTCGCTTCATCTTGACACGCCCTATCAGATTCATAAGTTGCTTGGAGAGTTATACTGCAACTATTTCCATAATTATTATGCACTCCCAGTAACTGCAGCAAGGTATTTTAACGTTTATGGACCCCGAGAAGTGCCTGGCAAGTATAGAAATGTAATTCCGAATTTCATTTGGTGGGCTTTGCATAAGCAACCTTTACCAATTACTGGAACTGGTGAAGAAACGAGGGATTTCACTTTTGTTGAAGATATTGTTGATGGCACTCTGCGGATCGGAGTTGTAAAGGAAGCTGTGGGTGAAGCCATTAATTTAGCTTCTGAAACTGAAACGAGAGTGATTGACTTGGCGAATTGGATTAACGAGCTTACGGAAAACGAGGCGGGAATAATTTTTAAGCCTAGAAGAGATTGGGACAAGGTTGTAAAGAGAAGAGCGTCAATTGAAAAAGCTAGGAAAATTATTGGTTATGTGCCTAGAACTGACATTAGAGCTGGGTTGAAGAAGACTCATGAATGGTTCAAAGAGAACTGGGAAAACATCGCGAAAAGTGCAAAATTTTAGGTCCCCTTATGGTCAATAATATACTTTCAATAGATGTTGAAGAGATATTTCATATTGAATATGCAAGAAATTCCAAAAACCACGATTTTACTTATAGAATGCCTCACAATATTCCACCTATACTTGACTTTCTCAAGGAACAAAATGTTACAGCAACCTTCTTTATAGTGGGAGAGTTGGCGGAAAAGTTCGCTGATATAGTTAGGATGATTGAAAAAGAGAGGCATGAAATCGCGTTTCATGGATGGTCACATTTGCCCCTTTGGAAGCTTAATTCAGAATCGTTCAGAAATGAAATCGTCAAGTTCAAAAAAGTTTACCCGAGTTGCATGGGTTATCGTGCTCCATCTTTTTCTTTAAGCAATGATACTAAATGGGCGCTGAAAATACTAAATGAAAATGGGTTCAGATACGATTCAAGCGTGTTTCCCGCTTGGGCATCCCTATACGGAGTTAGTGGTGCTCCTATGGAACCATATAAGCCTTCATTAGAGGATATTTCAAAAGAAGATGGAGATAATCATGAACTCCTTGAATTTCCACTTATGGTTTACCGTTTGCTTGGGCTTAAAATTCCTATTGCTGGAGGCTTTTGGCTTCGATTTTGGAATGTTGGTCTAATAAAGAGAGGAATTAAAAAGATGAACAAAAAAGGTCTACCAGCGGTCATATACGTTCATAATTGGGAGCTTGATCCAAAAACGCCTAAACTTGAACTAACAATTCAAAAAAATTTCATAACCTATCATAACTTAGCTAAAACAAAAGAGAAGTTGCTCTCCCTCTTAAAGGAGTTCACTTTCACGAGTTTTACCAATTATTTGCATGAAAAAAATTGTTTGGAATGTTTTGGCTCACAAACATGACAATTCAAATCGAGCATGTAACAGAAGAAGAAAATATTGGTGCATGGAATGATTTTGTCGAGAACAATCCCTATTCAACTCCTTATCATTTATGGGAGTTTGGAAAAGCCCTTTCGCTAGCCTATGAATATGAAAGGCATTATCTTGTTGCAAAAGATAATGATAAGATTGTTGGAGTCTTTCCTCTAGTCTTTATCAAAAGCAGACTTTTCGGTAACAAACTGCTTTCTTTGCCGTTTTGCGAATACGGAGGACCTATTGTTGATCTAAATTTCAAAGGCTCAAGAATAGTTACAGCGAACCTTTTCAAGAGGGTTTTGGCGCTGGCATGCAGCTTAAAAAATGTGGATTACGTTGAGATTAGGAACCCCTTGTTACCTAGTGAAATACTGGAGAGAGAAAAAATTCATCCCGTTAAGAGATATGTCACTTTTAGGATAGATTTGTCTCGTGATAAAGAAAATTTATGGCGTTCACTAGACAAAAAAACAAGAAATTCTACTAGAAAAGCGATGAGAAACAATCTTAACGTCTATGAAGTCGGCAAAGAAGATGAGTTGAAAAAATATTTCTCACTTTACCTAAAAACACAAAAAAAGTATGGATCTCCTCCTCACAGCTTTAAACTTTTCAGAAACCTATTCAAATTGAATGCGGAAAAGAACATTAAAGTTTTAATGGCTGAATATCACGCAAAGCTAGTTGCGGGAGTAATTGTCTTTCGTACCAAAAGAGAAATGTACTGGTGGAGCGGAGTTGCGCATCCAAAGTTTAAAAGTTTAAATGCAACAAACTTACTTCTATGGAAAATTATCGAATGGGGGCACGAAAACGATTTTGCTTATTTGGATCTTGGAAGAACTAGGTACGGAACCGGCGTTTACAACTTTAAGAAAGGCTGGGGCGGAACGGAAATTTCTCTCGTGGATTTTGTTCACTCCTTAAAAAGTGAAGATGTCATTACGCCGGATCCTTCAGAAAGTAGATATCGCCTCTTAACCAAATTTTGGTCGCATCTCCCAATTTTTATGAGCAGATTAATAGGACCGAGCATTGTGAAGCAGATTGGATTATGAGATACTCTGAGAACAAGCGATGTTAACAATTTGGGCAGAAGGGGTTTAAGATTATTCCTAGAAGTGCAATTCCTATAGGTTATGAAGAGTTAAATGTTTTACTTCAGAGAGTTGATTTTAATGATATATCTAATTTCGAACAAAATTTAGAGAACTACTTAGGAGTTAAAGCTGTTTTTGCTTTAGATTCGGGAAGATCTGCTCTTGCACTGGCGCTGCGATTATTTAAACTTAAAGAAGGTGAAAAGATACTCCTCCCCGCATTTGTGTGTCCAGTCGTTTATGATGTTGTTGTATCCATGGGACTAAGACCTGCTCTAGTGGATGTTTCGCCTGAAACCTATAACATCGACATTACTAACATTGAGAAGACGCGCCTAGAAGATTCGCGTTTCATTGTTCCAGTTCATCTTTTCGGTAAATCATGTGATGTGGATGAAACTATAGAATTCGCTGAGAGTCATGGGCTTTATGTTGTAGAGGATGCAGCCCAAGCCCTAGGAGTCGAACATAGAGGGAGGAAAATAGGTTCATTTGGTGATGTATCGATTCTAAGTTTTGGTTTAGGAAAAATTATAACAGGTGGCAGCGGTGGAGCGCTTGTAATTAATCGTGATGATCTTGTTGAAGACGCCAAGAATATGATGGAAGAGTTAGTGATCCCGAAATTCCAAAATCGAATAAAAATCGCGAGGAACATAATGGCAATGAAGTTTTTAGCAAACCCATATTTATACTCGATAATAAGAAACTACGTAGATAGCGGTCTAGAAGAAACTGACCGTAAAATGGTCAAGCACATAAAGACATCATTAATCAAACCTAATAGCAATGAATATAGACCACACAGGATTCATCCTTTGTCAGCTAAAATTGCCAATTATCAATTGGAAAGAATACAAGAATTCAATCGAAGACGAGTTTATAACGCTAAAATCCTTTCAGATATACTGGTAAATCAATCTGTAGCCCATACTCCATCAAAAGAATACTTTAAAAATAACGTGTTTTGCAGATTTCCCATTAAGCTCTCTAAAGATGTTTCGTATAAAAGAGATCTAATTGTTCAAAAATTGTTAAAGCTTGGCATAGATGCCGAGAAGCCTTATTTTGTTTTAAAAGAACTTTTGTCAGCATTTAAACATGTACCTAACTCCATGGAGTTAGTGAACACATTGATTAATATTCCAAACCATCCTTGCTTATCCGATAATGAAGTTGTTTCAGTTGGAGAAGCAACTTTATCGGTACTGAAATCTGATTTTTAAGATCACAAAAATGAATATCTTAGTTGTTCAAGAGACTGATTGGATCAAAAAGGGTCCACTGCAACAGCATCACCTTATGGAAAGATTACAAAAAAGAGGGCATAATATACGTGTAATAGATTTTGAGGTTCTCTGGAAAGAGAATCATGGAGTTTACTCAAACCGCGAGGTTTTCTATGTATCTAGAACTCTTCAAGAGGTTAAGATAACCGTAATAAGACCCGCATTTCTAAGACTGCCATTGCTTGTATATCTTTCTGTAATGTTAACACATACGAATGAAATACTTAAGCAGATAAAGGAGTTCAAACCGAACGTTGTTGTTGGATTTGATATTCCTAACTCTTATTTGGCTTTTAAATTCGCTAAACACTTCAAAATTCCATCCGTTTATTATTTAATTGATATAAATTACCTTTTTGTTCCTGAAAAATTTCTTCAGCCTATGGCTAAAGCCATAGAACTTCAAACTGTCAAAATTGCTGATACCATTATCGCAATAAACGATATGCTGAAAGATTACTACATACGAAATATGGGAGCTGACCCTTCAAAAACTTATTTAGTTAGAGGGGGAATAGATACGCAACGTTTCAATCCTAGCATCAATAGATTTCAAATAAGAGAGAACTACGGCATCAACAACGGCGACACAGTTTTGTTCTTCATGGGCTGGCTCTATACCTTTTCAGGTCTCAAAGAAGTTGCATCTTCACTGCTGAAGTATCACGGAGAACCAGAGATCAAACTACTGATAGTTGGCAGGGGCGATCTTTATGAATGGCTTCTCAGGCTCAAAATGAATGGACTTAATGATAGGTTAATCTTGGTAGACTGGCAACCATACGAAAAAATCCCACAGTTCCTAGCTGCTTCGGACATTTGCTTACTTCCTGCTTACAATAACAATGTTATGAGAAATATAGTTCCGATCAAGATGTATGAGTATATGGCTTGCGGCAAACCAGTTATAGCTACGAAGCTACCGGGTATCATGAAAGAGTTCGGGGAAAGGAATGGTGTAGTATACGTAGATCGACCTTCGGATGTGCTTGAAAAAGCAATTGAGTTAGCTAAAAACAGGGAAGTAATGAATGAAATTGGAATAAAGGCTGCAAAATATGTACAGAAATACAATTGGGAAAGCATAACTGACCAATTTGAAACAATTCTAGAAGGGTTGGTCGGAAATAAATTTGAGAAATGTTAAGATAGTTGATAGGATTATGAGCCAAATTTTTAGAAATCCTTCTAGCATTTATAGAATGCCGAGCAGTAAGTAACATGAGAATTCTGCAGGTGATACCCGTTTTCAGTCCCCCTAAACTATTTGGAGGTTCTCAGCGAGTAGCTTATCTCGTGTCTAAGGGGCTTGTTAAGAAGGGGCATGAAGTCGTTATTTACACATCAGACATGAGCAATCTTCAAGAAAGGGTAGGTAAATTTATTGAAAACATTAATGGAGTTACCATTGTGCATTTTAGGAACATCAGCCCGTTCTTGTCAAGAAAAACAAGGATAATAATAACGCCTGAGATGACAAAGAGCTTAGAAATAGAAATCAAGAATTTTGATATAATTCATGTTCATGAAGCGAGAAGCTTCCAGCACTTAGTTGTATGGTGGCTTGCGCGAAAAAAGGGTGTCCCATATGTTGTACAAGCGCATGGCAATCTAAGCGAACATTTTGGAGGTTTTTTCAGGAGAATCTATGATGAACTCTTCGGTAAAAAAATCCTTAAAGATGCTTCAAGAGTTATTGCTGTAAATAAAGTAGAAGCCCGTGATTATGCGAGATTCGGAGTCCAAGAAGGAAAAGTAGAGATAATACCCAACCCTGTTGACATGGACGAATTCTGTAATCTCACCACAAGAGGGGCTTTCAGAGAAAAATACAACATAAAACCTGATTCCAAGATTATTTTGTTTATGGGAAGGATCCATCCCGTCAAGGGAGTTGACATTTTGCTACATGCCTTTGGAAGCATAGTTAAGGAACGCAAAGTTAATGCAACTTTAGTAGTGGCTGGGCCTGATGACGGATACTTAAAGGAATGCATAAACATAGCAAAAATGTACCAACTCAATAATGTGATTTTTACTGGACAACTTGGGGACTTGGAAAGAATACACGCGTATCTTGACGCGGATGTTGTCGTTATTCCTTCAAAGTATGAAATGTTTCCTATGACTGCTCTTGAAGCATACGCTTGCGGTAAGCCAGTAGTTGCTTCGAAAGTAGGCGGTGTCAAGGATTTAGTGGTAGAGAAGGTAACAGGCTTACTAGTTGAGCAAGGAAATGTAAATCAACTAGCATATTCCTTGCTTTTCCTACTAAATAATGTTGATAGAGCTAATGAAATGGGTCTGAGAGGCAAATGCTTCGTGAGAGAAAATTTCAGCATAGAAAAAATTGTCTATAGGTTAGAGCAGTTATATGAAGACGTTATCAATACATGCAAATCATGATAATTCGACTTTTAAGAGATATTTCGCATGCAAAGTCTCAAAATGGTCAGAAGTTCTGATGAAACATGGTGATCAATAACGTTTGATCTTGCAGTTGTTAGATGTGACAATGCGCTAACCGAAGTTAGAATAGCTAGGTTATGTACTTCTCTATCCCAAAAGTACAAAGTGCTCTTGCTTGGTTGGGATCGTGATGGAAATTTTCCTTCCTTTGAACGTTTGAAAAGAGGTTTAATTGTACGTCGGTTTAGGATGATCTGTCCAAGCGATCGTGTCTATTACCGAATAGTTCCCACTCTTCTCTTTTCATTATGGGTTTTGAGAACACTTTTGCTAAATAGACCCAAGATTACCCATGCATGTGATGTAGATGCAGCAATTCCTTGTTTTTTATACAAGTTGATCACCAACAATTTATTCGTCTTTGACGTGTTTGATAGATTCAGTTTTGCCATATCAAATAGGGTAATTTCTATACCATTGAGATATCTTGAAGAGTTCTTCCGCTGCAAAGCGGATCTTTTCATAACGAATTCAGTAGCATTGCTCAACAGTTTTGTCTGCAAGCTGGCAAACTCGGAGATCATTATGAACTGTACTGATGACAAGAAACCTGCGCATTCAGAGAGCAGTCTCTCCTCACTCTTTAGGATTGTTTACGCGGGATATATTACACCTACACGGGGATTGGGGCTCCTTGCTGAGGCTGTTTCGAATTTGAGTAACGTGGAGTTGATGATTGTTGGAAAGCCTTCTAGCTACGAATACCTCAAGACAATAACCTCTTATGAAAACGTGTTCTATGTAGGTGTTGTGCCTTTTAATAAGGCAATCGAATTGCAATCTACCGCCGACCTAATAGTAATCCCTTACGATCCAAAGGTGCTAATGAACCGTATTGGTATGCCAAACAAGCTTTTTGATGCAATGATGCTAGGTATACCTGTGGTTGCTACGATAGGAAAAGATATTATTGAAGAAACTTCGTGCGGTATCTTCGTTAGGTTCGACCTCGATTCGATGAAATCTACGATTCAATACCTTAAAGATAATCCTGATATTCGGTATAAATTGGGCATGAACGGAAGGAAGGCGTTCGAAGCAAAATACAACTGGAATCGCATGGAAGAAAAGTTGTTGATGGCTTACAAACGTCTCTTAAGCAGCTACAAACCAGATTTGTTAAAGGTCCCCCAATAAAGGGTTAAGAAAACTCTGATGCGTAATGGAAGACTAACCGCTAAGGTTTGATGTCATTATGAAAATTGTGCACGTAGAACCATATTTTCAGCCTGAACTCGGCTATCAAACATATTATTTGGCTAAGACACAGGCGGAAAGCGGCAATGAAGTTTGTGTTATTACTTCTGATAGATACGTCCCTTTCCGCAATTATTCAAGTACAGTCCGTGATGTATTAGGACCAAGACACCGTACTCCAGGGGTCTCTTTTGAAAGGGGTCTCAAAGTCATTCGGCTTCCTGTAATTTGGGAGCTAGCTTCAGTTGAGAAGCTCTGGCTTTATGGTCTTAGACGAGCGTTGATTAAACTTAAACCTGAAATTATTTTCGTTCATGGGTTGGATATAGAAGCAGTGAGAATATGCAAATTGAAGCCTTTTCTGCCAAATACGAAGATAATCGCTGATTGCCACATGGTATTTCAAGCATCAAGAGGCGGCTGGGTAAAGGCTTATTATTACTTGCACAAACTATTTCTTTCCAAAATTTTAGTCAAATACGTTGACGCCTTTGTTGCCGTCTCTTATAAAACTAAGAAGTTCATGGAGGTTATTCTCGGGATCTCCCCAGAAAGAATAACTGTAATCTCTCTAGGATGCGATACCAATTTGTTTAGACGCGATGAAGACGCAAGGGAAAAAGTGAGGCTCAAATACGGAATTGAGCGCAATGATGTCGTTTTTATTTATGCAGGAAAAATAATCCCACAAAAGGGTCCTCACCTTTTGATTGACGCAGCCTTGTCTCTGTGCAAAGAGCACAATAACGTAAAAGTAATGTTGGTAGGGGGTGGAGCATCAGATTATCTATCTATGATCAAAAGGAAGGTCGAGGGTTCAAGCCTAAGAAAAAATTTCATTTTCGTTCCAATGGTTCTTAATAGTGAGTTATTTAGGTTCTACTCTGCTGCTGATGTTGGTGTTTGGCCCTCCCAATCTTCAATGACCATGTTCGAGGCTATGTCTTGCAGTCTTCCAGTGATTATATCAGACCGTTCAGAGGTCACTGAGCGTGTCAGCGCGGGAAACGGACTAACGTATATGGCGGGGGATGCGAAGGATCTTGCGGAAAAGATGAAAACAATGTTAAACCCCAAATTAAGGGAGGTCATGAGTTTAAGGGCGAGAGAATTCGCAGAGAAGAATGACTGGAATGTTATCTCGAAACGGTTTCTGGAATTGGTAGATATTTAGATGAATCTCTTAAAGTCGCAAAAACTTTTGCTTATAGTACCTCATTTTAAAGTATTCATAAAGGACCAAGCTATTCTCATTAGACCATATCTTAACAGTATGACTGTGTTGATGCCAATACCTTATTTTTCTACTTTAGCACTAAAAATACCATATCTCAAAAGACATTTCGGATTTTTGGAGTTGGCAGAAGAGTCACGCATTGAGTTAGCACAAGATTACACAATAATACCCGCAAAATTTTTCACTTTGCCTGTCGAAGTATTGCGAAAAAGAAATTGTTATCTCGCTACAAGAAGTTGCATTAAGGCTTTGTCCAAAGGCGCTATAAACTTCAGCTTAATACACGCACATTTTTTAGAAAGCGGATTCATAGGAAGTGCCTTGAAGAATTTATCTGGTAAACCCTTTGTAGTAACAGCTCACGGTGGTGATGTTTACGATTTACCATTCAGAGATAAGTGGTATCAGGCTCTTACAAGATATGTCTTGAGTAAAGCTGACCGTGTGATAACTGTCAGTCAATTTAATGCAAAGATATTGTTGTCGCTTGGGGTTGCGCCTAACAAGTTGCGTGTAATATACAATGGTTATGATGAGCAAATCTTTAGGCCCATGTCTCAGCAAGAGGCGAGAAAGAAACTTGGCTTACCTCTTAAAGAGAAAATATTGCTTTCAGCAGGGAACTTAGTTAACCCGAAAGGACACGTTTATCTAGTTGATGCTATGTCAATTATTTTGAAGAAGCGAAGTGACGTAATTCTCGTAATTGTAGGCTCAGGCCCATTGAAAATAAAACTAAGAAAGAAAATAAATAGACTAGGTTTGAACAAAAAAATTTTATTAGTTGGCAGTAAACCACATGAGGAGATTCCGATTTGGATGAATGCTTCTGATATTTTTGTCTTACCAAGCTTAAGCGAAGGCTTTCCAACAGTAATTCCAGAAGCAATGGCTTGTGGAAAACCAATCATCGGAACTAGAGTGGGCGGCGTACCTGAGGCCATATTTAACCAAGATTTAGGAATTCTCGTAAATCCGGGAAATT
>Ga0315280_10010355_pt1 | contig 11711 bp, 15 predicted proteins | sample YL17G06_40_MG_FD_203697 | JGI IMG/M metagenome (GOLD analysis project Ga0315280, IMG submission 203697) | Sediment microbial communities from Yellowstone Lake, YNP, Wyoming, USA - YL17G06_40 | ecosystem: Environmental > Aquatic > Freshwater > Lake > Sediment | place: USA: Wyoming | collected... | reverse complement strand
AATCAATGCTAATTCCCCTGTACTCCTCCCCCTCAGCTTCTCTTGGACTATCCAGCGTATCTTCCGCTCATTCAACTTAGCCATGTAACCCTTCTTACATAAGCGGAAATTATTCTGGGAAACGAGAGTTTAAGCAACACATTTGTATTATCCCATGACATATGGCACACTCTAATCTCTCTGTTTAAGAGTGTGCCATATGTTGTGGTATAGTACAGTTTAAGCAACACATCCAAAACGCCGAAGCTACAAATAAAATCTTTAATTTTCCTGTGGAGAAAATATGCGGCAACATAAAAGGTGCTTCAGGTTAAACAGTCAAAAACAGAAACTTCAGAAGGAAGACCATGCTTCCCTTGTATCTGGAGCATTACGGTTCTGGAAAACTAACAGTTTATATAAAAACAGTGGCCTTCTGCCTTCTACACGCTATGGAAGGTGCCTAGAGCTGAAGGTCGGTATGTCTACACTCGCATTTTACCATGAGCCGCCTGAGAAGGCTGTTGAGAAAGTCGCTGATTTAGGGTTCAATCTCATTGAGGTTGTTGTTGACGGTGAGTATAGGCTGAAGGGTAAATCCATAACTCAGCTTAGGAGACTTAAACGTAACCTAGGCTTAAGGCTTCTGGTTCACGCACCATTCTCAGACCTGAATCCTGCTTCTCTGAATTCAGCTATACAGAAGGAGTCTATGAAGCAGCTTGGCGAATGCATTGAGTCAGCAGCTTCCTTGGGATGCGAGGTTGTGACTTTGCATCCAGGACATTTTTCACCCTACGGAATAAGGCTTAGGGAGAAGGTTTGGAACGCAAATGTTAGATGCCTATCATTTTGCGCTGATCTAGCTGAAAAGTTAGACGTTGTTCTTGGCGTTGAGAACATGCCAAGTATGCTTGGTGTGCTGATTCAAAACTCAAAGCAGCTTCTGGAGATGGTTGAAGCGGTGAACTCTAAGCACCTAAGGGTTACACTTGATGTGGGGCATGTCGCAACCTATGGGGTTCAGCCTTTAGGCTTCCTCGAGGATGTTAAAGACTACATTGTCAACATTCATCTGCACAACAACAATGGGGTTACTGACATACATTCCTCCATTGAGAACGGAGTCATAAGGTATGATGCTGTGCTCAATAGGCTTGTTGAAGTAGGGTATGGAGGCTCCCTCATAGTTGAGCTTTACAGGTCTTCTGATGCACTGCAAAGTAGGCGTTGGATTGAAAATCATCTGTCGCAGGGTAAAACTCAATAAATCAATTGCATAATATTGATGAAGCTCTTTGGAGGGAATAGGGGCTGAAGGTGACGCTGGCACTTAGAGACGATGTTTCAACGATTGCTGAAAGGATTTTAGGCTACAAGGATAAGTGGCCTACGACAAGAACCTACCTAGACCTTTATGAGAGATCAAAGAGCATGGATGAGCTTGATGAACTAATCAAGAACAGTAGCTTCGGAAACCTCAGGTTGACTGAGGCACTGACAGAGATACATAGTGAGATTAGGAAGCTCTACGGGACCTAGGATGTTTCCATATTCTTCTGGATATGCTTAAGGACTGTTTCTGCTCCTGCACCGAAAATGGCTTTAAGCTTCTCCTTGAAGAGGTTGGGGTCTCGGAAAGCTTCAGCTTCTGCTGGAGGAACTATCTCAAATGTTTATATCGCGAACAAACAGCTTGAGAAAATTGTGGTCTAATCTAAATGTAGGCTCACTTCAATATGGTCAAAAACTTTCCTCTTAATTTTCTGACATCTTCTGTTTTTAAATCCTTTATCAATAATTTTATCTCAACCAAGAAATCTTCGGCTTTTCTCAGAAGGTCTTGTGCTGACTCTTTTGTTAGCAAGAAATCTACATAATACTGTTTGTCCACTCTTTCCTCTTTAGCAAAGGAAATTAGTTTGTACAAGTCGTTTCTTCCAAACATTCGTTTAAACAGTATTATAGCTCCAGCATGATTCTCACATTTTATACCAGTCCTAAAAAGTAAAGCAGTTAAAGAGTTGTACATAACGTAATAGGACATGGAAATAGAATTTTCATATAACCTATTATCCAACAGAATGGAGGCTGACTTCAAGCAATTCTCAGCTTTCTCTAAATATGAATTACAAATTTCTTCAGAGGGTTCAACTAAGTATATTTTTCCTTCTCTCTTCAGTTTACTCAAAAAACTTGGTTTTCTCATAAAATTCCTCCACACCTCTCAATATGATGTGATTCTTGATTATCTCCTTGATCAACTGAGAACTGGTGTTAAAATCACCTACTTTCACTTTAATTCTTGAATGAATTGATTCGATTTCTTCTTTTATTTTCCAGCTCCTTGCTTCCACGTATAAGTCTATATCGCTGTCTTTTTTTGCCGTGAATTTTGCATAGCTACCGAACAGAATGACAAGTCTCTCTTCGCATTTTTTCAGAATATCTTCTATGATAACACTTGATTCAGGATACTTTTTCAATAATTTAAGTAATTTATACCTCTCCGCGTTGAAAACGTAGTTCCTTGCCTGTAAATTCCTCCTCATAAAGAAGACTTTGTTTCTGCCCTCTATCTTGTAATCCAACACATTTTCTTTCACTAATCCACTCAATTTTCTTAGAACTGTCGTGTGTGACTCATTTAACTGTCTTGCTATACCTCGCAAATGATTTTCGCCTTTAAGCAAAAGTAAGATTATTTCAAAATCTAGATTGTTTTTATTTTGAACCATATGTATCATATTTGAACCAAAATATATAAATCTTTTACTAGGAATTGTGGGAGTTGTTTTCATGTAGAGAAACTGGGAACGGTGGGCCTGCGGGGATTCGCAGTATTAGGGGTTTAAGCAGCTTCTTGGATTAGGATGTCAGCAGAATCTTCAGCTATTTCAGTAAGCCTGTTAGCCCCAGCATCTACATGTAAATCTAGGAAGCTACGTATGCCTAGGCTATTCTCATTTTAAGGATCTCTGACATCCTAGCGGGATAAGAGCGTCTGCTGCATTTTTCACATACCAGTAAAGCGTCTTTCAGGGCATCTGTGCTGTCAGGGGGCATATCCAGCTCTTCAACTCTCCTCCTAAGGTTTTCAAGCATCGGCACGGTTGTGAGTGGGCGGTTGCAGACTTTGCATCTTACAAGTGGAAGCAGGTTCTCAGTCACAAGTTTCGTTCTGTCAACTGTAGCTGGCTCAAATCTAGGCGTCAGCTGAATTGCGTTTTCAGGGCAGACTTCTTCGCATCTCCCGCAGAACTGGCATTTCCCATAGTTCAGCTCTATCCTTCTTTCATCTCCCTCATCAAATATGGATATTGCGTCTGATGGACAGCTTGTTGTGCATGCATTGCATCCGATGCATTTTTCCTGGTCAAATTCAGGTGGCCCCCTAACGCCTTCCGGTATCGTTAGCGTCTCGTAGGGGTATTTGACTGTGAAAGCCCGTGTGACCACGGATCTCAACACGGTTTTTAGTATGCTCACCGACGGCATCTTCAGCTTCTCTGAATAAGATGCTTTGGAAATATATTAAAATATTACTTTAATAGTAATTTGCATAAAGCTGTATTTTCGTTACAAAATGGATTCTTCCAGCCCATGTATGGAGCTATGTTCATGCAGCTTTTTTATTTTATATATGCCCTGATTCTCATCAGCCCTAATACTTAACAGCCTTAAGCACTTAACTGGGCTATCTGGCAGCCCTGTTTCTCCATTTCATCCTAGAGCAATGAACATGACTAGCCTTAAACTTTAGGACAGGAAGAATTAAGCAAGTTAAGGTAGTTAAGGTCATTAAGGAGCCCTAACTTTTTGATTTTCTACCTAAAGAGCAGGTTGGGTAGGGTTATCTCATCCCCGTCCAATTGAAGGCGAATAGGAGAATATGCTAATTCTCATGGTTTTAGAATTTTGGAAGAGTATGTTGATAAGGCTTAACTTATTATAATCTTCAATAAGAATTAGTGAAGAACATGAAGGCACTTCAAGGTATAAGAAACATTCTTGCAGAGCATAAGGAAGAGTTAAGGGAAAAATACAAAGTGAAAGAGATAGGGATTTTTGGCTCCTTTATTAAAAGAAAACGAGGAAAAAGAAGTGATGTTGACATTTTGGTTGAGTTTGAAGAACCCATTGGACTTTTTAAGTTTATGGATTTGGAAGAATATCTTGGAAAATTGCTGGGGACAAAGGTTGATCTCGTCTCTAAAGGAGCATTAAAGCCAAGAATTGGGGAATACATCCTTAAAGAAGTTGTCTATCTATGAGAAAAAGAGATTACGGAGATTATCTCAAAGACATTATTGACTCCATTAACGATATTGAATCCTTTACAGTGAATATGGCATTTGAAGATTTTGCCAAGGATAGAAAGACAATAAATGCGGTTATAAGAAGCATTGAGGTCATCGGAGAGGCAGCAAAGAAAATTCCCAAATCCACCAGAGATAGATATCCTTCTATTCCATGGAAAAAGATGGCTGGAATGAGAGATAAGATGATCCACGAATATTTTGGTGTTGATATTAAAATCTTATGGAAGACAATAAAAGAAGATATCCCTCCACTTAACCCCTTATTTCAAGAGATTTCTAAGTAAATCTATCATTCTTGTTCTAACTAGCTTCAGAGGCAACCGATCCAAAAATTGGAGACACCCTATCCTGAAGCTGTAAGGTTATGTGTTGCTGGAAAAATAGAAAAAATATGTTGGGAGAAGGTGAGAACATGGAGAAGATGTATAGAAAGGGCTGGTCAATAACACAATAACACCTCTATAGCGAAAAATTTTTTCATGGGTATATGGGTGTAGTCGGAATTAGGCTGCGCTGGTAAGCTTTACTACCCTATACTTATGATGATTGTAGATGATGGAAAAAATAAAAAACAGGGAGACCCATGCTTCTCTACAAGAGCCAAGTCCTCTGTTTCACTCAAGGCCACTTCCAAAAACTCACTATCAACTTCCACAGGTTTTCCCCAAAAGGGAAACAGGCGGCTGTCATCCATATTTTTTACAAACATAAAACATTAAAAGCAAGCCTATTACTTCAATAATACTGGTTTAAGAATCAGGTTCATCATTCATTTCTAATCAACAGTTTAGGCTGGAAGCGTACGTTGAAGATACGGATACAGTTCAGGTTGTTCGCGGATTTAATCAAGGCCGCAGGCGGAAAAGAGGTTGTTGAAGAGGTTGAGGACGGAACAACATTCAAAGAGCTAATTCATCAGGCTGCTAAGAAGTATGGAAGTGCCTTCCTAGAAATTCTTGACGGCGATAACCTGAACTTAAATTACCTAATCCTGAAAAATGGGGAGAACCTTCAGAGTGCTGATGTGAAACTGAAAAATGGGGATGAGGTAGCGATTTTCCCAGCGATATGCGGCGGCTAGGCTGTTAAGCCAAAGATCAGTTTCGAAAGCTCAGTCATCCTCTCGGCTGCAGCTCTCTTCTTAAGCATATTCAGCCTCGTAGGCTCAACGAACTCAATGGCTTTTGGTGGACAGAACTTTGCGCATTGAGGATCTCCGCTGCATAGGTTGCATTTTATTATTTTTCTCTTCTCAGGGTCCCACACTGATCCTCCGAAGGGGCAGGCGAAAACACATAGCTTGCAGCCAATGCACTTCTCAGCCGCAACCAACATTGCTCCATACTCATCTCTGTTAATCGCGTTAACAGGACACGCCTTCTCGCACATAGCAACCTCGCAGTGCTGGCAGGTCATTGGGAACTCAACAGCCCTCTCAGGCCACTTCATCACATGGATTCTTGACCTAGACGGTCTAGCTGACTTCTCATGGAACATTGAGCATACAAGCTCACAGATCCTGCAGCCGTTACATTTGTCCGAGTCAATCATCAATATTTTCTCCATGCAGACACCTCCTACAACTTATGCGAAGGCTCACCGGAAAGCTTCAGCCTATCCAGGGTTTCCTTCGTCGGCAAACCTGTTTCTAGGTCGCATCCCCTCAGCCGATAGTATCCGTCAAGCATCACGTTGAACTTATCCCAGTCAACCATTTGACCTTTAGCTGGTCCTGTAGGCATCGGTTCCGAATACATTCTAGGCGAAAGCCTGTCGTCTTTCCTAGTGAGTCCCGCTTCCCTGTTGTTGAACATTCTTTCCAGTATGAGTGTTCTCTCGCCAATCTCCCTTAACTCATCGATCGTAAAGCTCATTCCAGTTCCAAGGTAGATCAGCTTCTGAAGCTCCTCGTAGCCCAAACCATGAACATTATTGAATCCTTTACACCAGAACTTACAGACCTCAGTGGCATCGAAAAGCGTCATCAGGTTTTCAGTCCACCAAACCATGAAATCCTTCCCATCGTAGGACGTCTGCTCGCTGGATATCTTCTCGCCATCTGGACCGTAACACGCCAACTTCGCTTGAAGAGGCAGCGAAAGAATCTCGTTCGCAGGCCTATTCCTAAGGTGATCTGCACCCCTAGTTGAAACAGCCCATCCTAAGGCGAAGCCTCTAAGCTTCCTAACGTCATGTGGGTCTGAGCCTGGCATCCACTTGGAGCCCTGTAGGTATCGACCTGAATTCTTACCAACCTTCTCAGAAGCCAATCTAACTCCTTCAGCCAGTAGATTGCCCAGTTTCCCTTCCCTGTACGCGATTCTCCTAGTCATATCTATGTATGTGTCCACATCGCCCCATTCTAGGGGGATCCCCTCAGTATCCTCCTTGGTGAGAAGTCCTCTCTGGTAGATTTCTGTGGCCCAAGAAAGCGTTGATCCGAAAGATGAGCAGTCTAACCCCATCCTGTTACACTCGTTATGCATCTTCAAAATGCCTTCAAGGTTGTTGACGCCGAGGTTCGGTCCAATCTGACCCATTGTAACATACTCTGGCTCTTCGCCGTAGGTTGCATACTTGCCTGACCTAACGAGGATTCTTGCACCGCAGTGAACTGGGCAGTAGCGGCAGGCCAAATGCTTCAAAACATATTTTTCTTCAATCACATCAGCTTCCAAACCTCTAGCTGTCTCCATCATGGTCAGCAACGAGTTGCATGTTCTGAGGGCTCCAAGCCAGTTGTTAGGCCCGAAGATAGCCATGGTGCCATACGAGCCAAGCTGCCTTAGCCACCTAACCTTCTGAACCCTTGGGAAAACCTCCTGTGTAACATACTCATAGTACTGGTCTGGAAAAGCCATGTCAACCCCTAATGTTCCCCTAGCAGCAATACACTTACAGTTTTTTGAGCCCATGGTTCCTCCAGTGGCACCTCTAGCGCTACGCTTGTAGCCTGTCATACAGTTTGCCCATCTAACCTTGTTGTCGCCTGCTGGTCCAACCCCAGCAACCTGAATCTCAGGGTCTCCTAGGTCGCTTCTAATCATCTGCGGGTACTCAATAGTATCTCTTCCATGTAGATGTGAAGCATCCTTTATCTCAACTTCACCGTCATGCACGTAGATGTATCGAGGCTTCTCAGCTCTACCCATAATAACAACATGGTCGAAGCCAGCATACCTAAGCTCAGGTGAGAAGTCTCCGCCATGGTTTCCATCACCTATGATTCCGGTTTCAGGCGATTTAGATGACCAGTTTGTCCTACCGGCAGATGCCATCATTCCTCCGAGGAACCCAGCCGAACAGACAACTATGTTATCTGGCCCCATCGGGTCAGCTCCTTTAGGAATGTAGTTGTAGAGCAGGTACATCGCTATTCCCCGTCCTCCTAAGTATAGGCGTCTAAGCTCCATTGGAATAGGCTTAATCTTCACTTCCTCCTTCGTCAGATCAACAAACGCTATCTTCATATCTTCTACGTTCAAACCTCATCACCTCAAACATCTATTGCTTAGGCCATATCCTAGCCATATCCGGCGCTTCCCAAGTAACTGCCCACTCTTTACCGCAGTGCGGACACTTTATCTCCTTGGTTCCAGGCTTAATCTCAAAGCGCTGTGCGCATGCCTGACATCTTGCAAAATAGCTTTTTGCCATCCTAACCTTCCTCCCATAAACCTAAACACGGGTTTTACATATTTTCCTATAAGTGCTTTTCGATTATAGGCTAATTACTACGTTAAGATTATTCTTGCGTCAACCGCCTTCAAACCCTTCCCAGCCGCGTACACAAAGATTGGATTCACATCCATCTCCGAGAAATCTTTCTCAAAGTCCGCGGACAGCTGCGAAATCTTCATGATAGCATCTATAATTGCGTTCACGTCTGCAGGAGGCTCACCTCTAAACCCCTCAAGCACCTTGTAGCCCTTTATCTCCTTAACCATCTCCTCAGCATCCCTCCTAGTTAGAGGCGTAACCCTGAAGGAAACATCCTTAAGAACCTCGACGAAGACTCCTCCAAGCCCAAACATCAAGGTTGCACCGAAAGTTGGATCCTTAATCATCCCAACTATCACTTCTCTACCCGTAGCAGCATACTCCTGCACAATAACCCCTTGAACAGTGGCTTTAGGATCATACTTCTTCGCGTTCTCAACTATTTCCATGAAGGACTTCTTCACTTCCTCCGGGGACTTCAATCCCACCTTCACTCCGCCGGCATCTGACTTGTGCGTGATTTCAGGTGAAGAGATCTTCATTACGACTGGGTATCCGAACTCTTTTGCCTTCTTAACTGCTTCATCAGCTGTCTTCGTAAGGGAAGTTTTCGTTGTGGTTATTCCGTAGGCTTCAAGGGCCTTCTTCGCCTCATACTCCATTAGACCCTTACGTCCTTCAGCCCTAGCCTTAGCTACGATTTCCTCCACTCCAGCTCTATTAACCAATATCAACTCACCCCATGCTTAGCTACTTCTTCTTCGCCCTAAGCTCCTTAAGCTTAGTTTCATACTCCTTCTTAAGTGCGTCATAGGTTGTTCTCGTCACTATGTTTCGCTTAAGGAATATATCTAGTTGACGAAGCCTGAACTCATACTCATCCTCTGTCCACTCGGTGAAATCATTAGGTTTCGGATATTTAGAAGCCAATACAAACACCTTCCACTTGCTTTCTAAAAATAAGTCAGGTTAATATATAAAATTTGTTCAGCATAACGTTTTTCAGATGTGAATTTAATTCATATCTTTAGTGTCTCATCAAAGGAATATAGACACATATATTTACTTACAGTGTGAACCATTAATCAGCTACTTCATAAAATCTTATTTAGTGAAACACGTTATTACAACTGCTAGCTTAATGGGGAAAAGCCTCAGGGATAAAGTGCAAAACCAATAACCAATAGCGTGAAGAGGATTAGGCGATGAAGGAGAAACATAGCTTGGAAAATATTATTGCACCTAAAACAATCGCTGTGGTTGGGGCATCACGGGACCCCACAAAGCTAGGCCACGTCCTGCTTAAACGCATTATTGAGGGAGGCTACAAAGGCGCCATATATCCGATAAATCCAACTGCAAAAGAGATACTTGGGCTTCAAGCATACAGCAGCATCCAATCCTTGGATGGAGGGGTTGATCTAGCTCTAATAATAGTTCCAAACAGCCAAGTTCCAGAGGTGCTTGAGGAATGTGCGGCTAAAGGCGTTAAGGGAGCTGTAATAATTACAGGAGGCTTCGCTGAGACAGGTTCCAAGGGAGCTGAACTTCAGCAGAAACTTCGTGAAGTTGTGAGTAAAACAAGCCTAAGGGTTTTCGGACCGAACATCAACGGCATGGTGAACGCCACCGTAAGGTTGAATGCTAACTTCGACTACTACGACACTTCAGGCGGCTCAATAAGCTTCGTTAGCCAGAGCGGTGCTTTGGGGGCTGCTATTGTTCAGTGGGCTCTTCCTGAAGGAGTTGGCTTCAACAAGTTCATCGCTATTGGGAATAGGGTTGACGTAGATGAATGTGAGGTTTTAGAGTACCTAGCGGAAGACCCGGACACGAAAGTTATTCTTCTTTACCTCGAGTCTGCAGCTGATGGGAAACGTCTACTCTCAACCGCCAAGAAAGTTACAAGGAGGAAGCCTATTGTTGGGATGAAGATTGGCTCAACAGAGGCTAGTGGAAGAGCAACCATAGCTCACACAGCGTCGCTAGCAGGCGTAGATGAGGTGTACGACGCATCCTTCCGTCAAGCCGGGATCATAAGGGTCTACGGGATGGAGGAGATGGTTGACGTGGGCCTCGCACTATCACTTCAGCCTCCTGCTCGAGGGGACAGGATATGCGTCTGCACAAACACAGGTGGCCCAGGGCTAATTGCCACTGAAACATGCGAAAGGCTTGGTTTGAAGCTTCCTGCTATGCCTGAGGAAACCTCTAGGGAGCTTAGGGAAATTCTACCCTCGATCGGTAGCCCTAGAAACCCAGTTGACCTAACCGCCATGAGCGACGAGAAGACGCATAGAACTGTTATAGAAATTGTGCTTCGAAACGATTCTTTTGACGGTGTTCTAGTCAATGCTCTTCTAGTTCCACTATACGATGCTGAGATGATAAGCAGGGTTTGGCTTGGCCATCTGAAACTTGCTAGGGAACTTGGGAAACCCATAGTCGGCTCGCTTATAGGAGCGACCTTGGACGGCAAAGACTTGAATAACTACCGGGTAAACCTGAGGAGGGGAGGTTTACCGTTGTACCCTACGCCTGAGCGTGCAGCTCGCTGCCTGAAGGCTCTTGTGGACTATGGTCTCTACCTTAAGAAGATAGGTGAGATGCGTTAGTAGAAGCTCACCCATCCTCATGCCTGACAGGCGGCAATTATCCTATAGATAGAATCCGAGTTTCAGATGTTCAGCTATTTCTCCTCTAGGAGTGTTAGGGCTGCTGAGAAGGCGCCTTGCTCAGCTTTTTCCTCTGAGTCAGCTCCACTGATGATGATAACGTCGTTCTCTGATGGGTTGAACATCTGCATTATCCTTTTGGAGAATTCACCCCAATCCTTAGGCATCTCTTTGCTCGGCGGAGGAACATAGAGTTTCCCGCGGCTCAGCTTTATCGTGATAGCTCCCCTAGCTCCAGCCCTGACAGCTGCATCCCTCTGCTCAATCCCATAACGTATCTTGTGTCCAGCGCCCTTAACCAGAAAACCGTAGTTGAAAGCACCTATGGACAGTGAGCTTCTCGGTATCCCGCCTTTACCCTGAAGCTTAGAGTTCAGATCCCTTAAAACCCTCAAGCCCTTCCCTGTTAACATGCATCCCGCTTTACCTATCTTGATGAAGCCCCCAAGCCTTAGATGATCAACCAACGTACGGGCGGCGCCTTCGCCCAGCAGGAGCCTCCTTGAGAGTTTAACCCTTCCAATAGGGCCCTCCTCTCCTACCATCCTGAACGCCTTAAGCAGATGGAACTTCGTGAAGGAAGGAGATGGGCCTGCAGCCTTCGCTTTAGCAAGCTCACCAAGCACCTTGATAGCGGTCAAAAGCACACTTCCAAATAACCTTAAGGATGAAAGTGAACTGTTTAATAGTTAGTTCGATGTAGCCATTTATTCTTTTGCTGCCGCTTCAGAAGCAGAAAGGCTTGAATTAAACCATCGTCACCATTAGCTTATTGGAGGAGAAGCTTCGATCCCTTCCAATAAATCGAAACGGAGGCCTCGATCTAATCCAATAAATTGGAGACACCCCTACCCGAAAACCTCATAGTCATAAGCCTCAGAAGCATGTTGGTTTCGGAAGATACATGTTGGACAGGTATCATATGACCTGATAGTGGATTGGGATGATACCTGATAGTGAGATTATCAACTCGCAGCTAATTAAAGCCTCTGCTGAACTGCCTGTGACGGTGGTA
>Ga0315280_10010354_pt1 | contig 11711 bp, 8 predicted proteins | sample YL17G06_40_MG_FD_203697 | JGI IMG/M metagenome (GOLD analysis project Ga0315280, IMG submission 203697) | Sediment microbial communities from Yellowstone Lake, YNP, Wyoming, USA - YL17G06_40 | ecosystem: Environmental > Aquatic > Freshwater > Lake > Sediment | place: USA: Wyoming | collected... | reverse complement strand
AGCGGGACCTTCTGCCGGTAGTCAGGCGGCTCGGAGGTGGCGCCGGCCAGGGGCGCGTCGATCAGGACCTTCCGGCCGCGGCCATCGATATCGGCCCAGCGCAGGCGGTGGGAGGCTGGCAGGCGGTCAATCTCGGTGACGCTCCAGGGCTGGGTGGGATCGCCGCGGTGTTTGAGAACCGAGAGGATGCCCAAGCTCTTCCTGGGATCCATGGAAAACTCTTCGGCCAGGACAATCTCCGGGATGCCGTCGCGGTCGGCATCGAAGGCGTCCAGATTGATCATGCGGGAACGGCCAGTTGCCAGCACATGCCGCTGCCAACCCGGATTTTCGAACCAGACCAGATCCTTGAGACCGCTGGCCAGGGCAATCAGGTCCGGCTTGCCGTCCTGGTTCAGATCTGCCGCCAGGACCTGGTAGCCGCCCTTGAGGTCGGTGGCGAGGGTGTGTTGGCGGAACTGAGGGTGGGGTGGTGCGGGGAAGGATGGCAGAAGCATACAGAAGAAAAGGACAGGGTATCGCATTATTGTTTTCCCAGCCAGCGGATGCGGAAGTTCAGAGCGCGGCTCTGGCCGCCGTAAAAGCTCATGAAGTTGCGCGAACTGGCGTTGTTGTTCACCACGTTGGGGTTGTGGTGACCGGTGAGATTGTTGTAGCCGGCGCGGAAAGCCCAGCGGTTCTTGCGAAAGAGGAAGCGACGCTCGAAATGCAGGTTGAGCTCGAAGAAAAAAGGGAACCGATAGGCGTTGAGGTCGCCTTTGAGGCGGCCGTCGTCATCCTGGACCGAGAAGGGAAAGCCGGTCCGGGCTTCCAGCAGGTAGGCCAGCGCCCAGTTCTCCCAGAACAGAGGCAGATACCCCCAGCTCAGAACCCGGTTGGGAGTATCCCAGGGCATGCGGCCGATGTTGTTGGAGATGAGCAGAGGATCGTCGACGCTGAGATCCACGACGGCATTCGAGAAGGCCCGGGAGCGCGTGTAGCTGGCCATCCATTCGTACTGCTTGCGAAAGGTCCTCCGCACCGTTACTTCGAAGGAATCGAAGGCGTCCCGGCGGAGATTCCGCAACCTGTAGAGAGCGTCAACGACCGTGCCGGCCGGGATGGCGGTGAGCTCGGGAGGCAGCGGCAGGCCGGCCGGCTGGTTGGAATACGTGAAGCCGTCCCGCCCGCTCCGCCGCAGGTAGTTGAACCGCGCGTAGAATTCTCCAGGGAACCGATGTTGCAGGCCGAGGTTCCAGTTGTGGTAGCGGGGAGTTTTCAGGGGCATGCCATCGATGGCAAAGATGGTGATCGCGGGCCCCCAAGCGGTTCCCCCCTGGGGCGCGAAGTAGGTCGTCAGCGGGTACTGATCCAGCGGGCGTGCGAATGGCCGCAGAGGCGTCTGGTCGTAGATCCGGGCGAAGCCCCCCGAGATCTTGGTCGAATCCAGACCAGGCGGGGCCCAGGCGAAGCCCAGGCGAGGGGCGACCTTGGTGTTTCCGAGCAACTGGTCCCAGTCCTGGCGAAGACCGAGTTCCAGCAACAAACCAGGCCGAATTTTCCAGGCGTCCTGGAGGTAGGAAGAGGCTTCCCAGTTGGAGCGCTCCAGGAGACCGCGGCCCCCGAAGGCCACCACGCGGGAGGGGGTGCCGTCCACGCGGTAGACCTCGTAGCCGGTGCGTCGCACATCCTGCCAGTAGGCCACCGAAGCAATGTCGATGCCGAGTTTCACCTGGTGGGCGCCCAGCCGGGTGAAGGAAGGCAGAAACAGGTTGGCCAGCCACTGGTCGCGGCGGGCCTTGCGGGCGGCGTCCACATACTGGTTGCCGCGCTTGCCATCGGGGGTCAACTGCAAGGCGGCATGGCCTTGTGGGACTTCGCGAGAGAAAGTGCGGTTGGCGCCGTAGCCCATCTCGAACAGGGTCCCGCGGCCGAAATAGAACTGGTCTTTCAGATCGAAGAACCACTGGCGGGAGCGGCGGTCGACGGTGGTCTCGACCGGATCGAGCACGCCCAAACCGGTGCGGGGCGCGTACCAGTAGTTGAGCAGAAAGCCGCAGTAGAGAATGTTCGATGGAGTCAGGTTGACCTGGCTGCGCAGCAGATTGTTCCCACGCCAACTGGTAGTGCGGTCCGGCCCCACCCGGATGTCCTCGACCACGCGCTGGTCATATTGCGCATCCAGGCTATCGGAGAACCAGGCCCGGCCTTTGCGGATCGGCCCGGAGAAGTTGAAGCGCGGCGTCCAGCCCCCCAGGATCAGGCCCTTGCGCTTCTCGACGGAGGGGATGAAGTTGGTGGCGGAGTAGCGAAACTGGTCGTCGCCGGCGCTGGTGCGTACGGTCATGGCGCCGGCCGAACCTTTGCCGAATTCGGCCGCCAGATTGCCGCTGGAGATCTCCATGGAGCGGACCGCTTCGACACCGATGCGGCTTTCAAAGCGGCCGGTGAGCGGGTCGTTGAGCTCGAAGCCGTCCAGGGTGTAAAGGACCTGCTCCTCGGCGCCTCCGTTCAGGTGCAGGCCGCCGCTGGAATCCTGCACGACTCCCGGTAGGGCGCGCATGGCGTTGCGCAGGGTGGCCGTACTGGGATACGGGATCTCGAGAATCTGCGTGCCGGTGAGCTGCCTCTCCAGGGCGGTCTTGTTGAGATCGATCAGGGGCGGCGAGTAGGCCACGTCGATCTTCTCGAAGACCTCGCGGACCGGGTTGAGCACCAGGATGACTTCATTGGGACCTTCCAAGAGCCGCAGCGGACGGTCCCGCAGGCGGAAGTAGTTTTCCCGTTCCACGCTGAGCAGGTAGTCCCCCGGCGCCTGGAGATGGAAGGCGAATCTTCCGCCGGGGTCAGCAATGGCTTGCAGCCGCTTGGCTTGGGCGTCCGGACTGGTCGGGGCGATCCAGACCTGGGCGCCCGGCACAGCGGCGTTGTTCTCGTCCACGACGCGGCCCGACAGGCGAACATCCGCCTGGGCCATCAGGACCAGGGCGCTGAAGATTCCGGCCAGAAGGCAAACCCACAACTTCACAGCCTGACCTGATTGCCAATATACAATGAATCTTATGGCAAACCAAACCGGGGTGGCCAGGTGCGCCAGCAGGGCGGGCGGCGGGTGCAGTGTTTTTGAAGGGCGAAACTGCTGAATGCGAAATGTTGTCTTCCTGACACTGGCGGTTTGCGGTACGGCATTCGGGCAGACCTGGCCGCATCTGGGGAATATCCAACAGCTCACCTTCGGCGGGCAAAACGCCGAGTCGTACTGGTCGCCGGACGGCAGGCGGCTGGTTTTCCAGTCCACGCGGGACGGCCATGAGTGCGACAAGATCTACATCATGAACGCGGACGGCTCGGGGGTTCGCATGGTGTCGACCGGCCAGGGCCGCACCACCTGCGCTTACTTTCTGGGCGACGGAAAGCACATTCTTTACGCCTCGACGCATGAGGGGGGCGCGGGTTGCCCGCCGCCCGCGGATCGGAGCCAGGGCTATGTCTGGCCGGTCTATGCGTCTTACGACATCTACCTGGCCAGCGAGGATGGCAAGATCGTCAAGAAGCTGACCACCGCGCCGGGCTACGACGCCGAGGCCACCGTGAACTTCAAGACCGGCAAGATCGTCTACACGTCCCAGGCGGGCGGGGACCTGGACCTTTGGGTGATGAATTCGGATGGTTCCGGGAAGCGCCAGATCACGCGCCAGGCGGGCTACGACGGCGGCGCAGTCTTCTCCCCGGACGGGAAGAAACTGGTGTGGCGCGCCATGCATCCCAACACTCCGGAGGGCGTGGCCTCCTACACGCAATTCCTGGCCAAGAACCTGGTCTCGCCCATGAAGATGGAGATGTTCATAGCGGATGCCGACGGCCGCAATGCAAAGCAGATCACCAATTTCGGCTGCGCCAGTTTCGCGCCCACCTTCACGGCGGACGGCAAGAAGATCCTGTTCGCCTCCAACAAGCAGGCCTGCGACACGCGTAACTTCGAGCTGTACCTGATGAGCCTGGACGGCTCGGGCCTGGAACAGGTGACGCAGTTGGGCGGTTTCACGTCCTTTCCTGAGTTCTCCCCGGACGGGAAGAAGCTGGCGTTCACGTCGGACTGGAAGGCCAAGGGGCGCTACGAGTTCAACATTTTTGTGGGGGAGTGGAAGTAGACCCGTGACTATGGAAGCCACTGGGAAGGATTGACGATTGCGAGATTGACGATTGACGATTTTCGTTCCGCGCGGCGTTGCAGACCAATCGTCAATGGTCAATGATGGAACAATGGTGACACGTTGCTACTTCTGCGGAGGTAAGACGCAACAGCGCCGAGTCAGAGCAGAGAACTGGTGGGGCGAAACGCTCGCCTTCGTAGAGAATGTGCCTGCCTGGGTCTGCGAGAATTGCGGAGAAGCCTACTTCGATGCGGAGACCTGCCAGCGGTTGGACCGTTTGAGAAAGGTCCCGCCCCCCACTCGCAGAACCGTCGAAGTCCCGGTCTACTCCTTCTCTGAGTGAGATGAACAGGCGCAGGCGGTTTCTGGCGTGGCTGCTGCTCTTCTGTGGCTTGGCGTGCGCGCAGAGCACGGTGGGTGATCTGCTCGAGCAGAAACTCGCGGAGAAGATCCGCAAGCTGGATGATTCGCTGGACGGAGTGCTGGGGGTGGCGGCCATCGACCTGGCCACGGGGCGCACGATCTCTTACAACGGCGGCGTGAGCTTCCCGCAGGCCAGCTCGATCAAGGTCCCGATTCTGATTCAGGTGTTCCGGGCGGCGCGGGCGGGGGAGATCCGCTGGGAAGATTCCGTCACGCTGAGGGAGAAAGACCTGGCGGGCGGCAGCGGGCATCTTCAGGAGCGCGTCAAGAAGGGGCCGGTGACCCTGACGATCCGGGAGCTAGCCAGGGCTATGATCGAAGACAGCGACAACCTGGCCACCAACAAGCTCATCGACATGACGGGCATGGAGCGGGTCAATCAGATGCTGGAGGAGCTGGGGCTTTGGGGGACGCGGCTCCAGCGGCGCATGATGGATTCGGCGGCCGCGGCGCGCGATGAGGAAAACATCTCGACGCCGATCGAGATGGCGCGCCTGGTGGAAACGATCTACCGGGGCAGGGCGGTGGACGAGGCAGCCTCCACGGAGATGCTGGCCCTGATGAAGCTGGTGAAAGCGGATTTCCGCAAGGCCGTGCCCGCCAAGATCGAGGTGGCCTCCAAGCCGGGCGACGTGCCCGGCGTACACTGCGAGAGCGGGGTGGTGTTCCTGCCCAAGCGCCCCTTTGTCCTCAGCGTGATGTCCACGTTGCTGGGAGAGGGCGCCAATCCGGTGCCCGAGGTGGTCTCGCTGGTTTACGCGCACTTCGAGAAACTGGACGCGTCCAATCGCTACGGCAACAGACTACAATAGATGAATATGGAGCTCAGAGGAAAGAGAGTCGCTATTCTGGTGGACCAGATTTACCAGGACTTGGAGGTCTGGTATCCCTATTATCGATTCAAGGAAGCCGGGGCCGAGGTGGTGGTGGTAGGCGCCAAGGCGGGCGAGACCTATCCCGGTAAGTACGGCTATCCGATGGTCTGCGAGCAGTCGTATGACCAGGTCGAAGCCGGCGACCTTGACGGGGTGGTGATCCCTGGGGGCTACGCGCCCGATCACATCCGGCGCTACCCCGCGGCGCTCAAGCTGGTCCGAGAGCTGGATGGGCAAGGGAAACTGGTGGCGGCCATCTGCCATGCCGGCTGGGTGCTTTGCTCGGCGGGCATCCTCAAGGGACGGCGGGTTACCTGCTTTTCTGCCATCAAGGACGACGTGGTGAATGCCGGGGCCCGCTGGGAAGATGCCGAAGTGGTGGTGGACGGCAACCTGGTCACCTCGCGCAAGCCCGACGACCTGCCGGCCTTCTGCCGCGCGGCCATCCGAGTGCTGGTCGAAGGGCGGGCCGCGACTCGATAAGCGCGCCGGCGAACTGCTGGTGAGGCCTTCGAGGTCAAACCGAGCAGAGTTTTTACCGCAGAGACGCAGAGGGGGCTGAAAGAATAGCTGGGGGGCTGCGGTGAATTCGAAACCTGGTCCTTTTGTCGCGGTTTCGGGTCAATCAGAACGTGAAAACCTTCCCATAGAACCAGCAAACCGTGTTTATGGTAATACTGCAACTCCCTGTTCTTTGCGGCTCGCGGAGGTTCTGCATGGTCGCCCGGTTCGGTGTCTCCAAGGAATTGAGTCATTGACGATTGTTTTATTTGTGGCCGGACGGCGCGGTGGCGCCAGAGGCCTACCCCCGGCGTTTCCAGCCCACGCGGGCGAGGACCTGTTTGGCCATCTTGGCGGTGTTGACGTGGATTGTAACGGTGTCCTCGGTGTGGACGGCGTAGCCGCCGGCGAGCACGATGGCCACCGGAACTCCCTGCAACAGGGCGCCGCCGATCACCAGGCGGTCCCGCGCCTCCAGCCCTTCCAGGGTGAGTGAAAGTCCCCCCAACTGATCCTGATAGTAGGTATCCGCTCCGGCCACATAGACCACAAGCTGGGACCGGTGCTCGGCCAGGGCCGGCAGGTAAGCCCGGCGCAGGCGCTCGAGGTATTCCTCATCGCCGGTCTCATCCGGCAGGTGGATATCGAGGTCAGAGGGGGGCTTCTCGGCAGGGTAGTTTTTGAACTGATGGATGGAGAGCGTGAAGACCTGGCTGTCGCGGGCGAAGATGACGGCGGTGCCGTTGCCCTGGTGTACGTCGCAGTCGACTACCATGGCGCGCTCGATCAGGCCTTCCCGCTGGAGCCGGCGGATGGCCACCGCGATGTCGTTGATGGCGCAGAAGCCTTCGCCGTGATCCGGGAAGGCGTGGTGAAAACCGCCGGTGATGTTGTAGCCGATGCCGTCGCGCAGCGCCAGGCGGGCTGCCAGGGTGGTGCCGCCGGCGGCCAGCCAGAAGGCCTTGACGGTCTGCCTGGAATAGGGGATCTCGAGCCTGAGGATCTCGTAAAAGGTGAGCGTGCCTTTCTTGAGACGCTCGACCCAGCCGGGCTCGTGCACCAGCAGGAGGTCTTCGTCGGGAGCGGGCTCGGGCTCGACGAAATCCTCCGGCTCTGCGAACCCCTCGTCGAGCAGGCGGTCGTACACGATGCGATACTTCTCGGAGGGAAAAACGTGCTCCCCGAGGCTGAGGTCGTAGCCCGGATGGTAGACCAGCTTGAAGGGGAGCATGGGCTCAGGCGGCCCCTGTGCCGGCGCTCGCGGCCTGCACTGCGGTGATGACGGCGGTGGTATACACATCCTCGGCCGAACAGCCGCGGGAAACGATGTTGGCGGGTTTGGCGAGTCCCTGGAACAGCACCGCCAGCAGAGCCCCGTCCCCCAGGCGCTCGACCAGCTTGTAGCCGATGTTGGCGGAGTTGAGATCCGGAAAGATCAGGGTGTTGGCGCGCCCGGCCACCGTGGAGCCGGGACACTTGGTCTGGCCCACGAAGGGTACCAGTGCGGCGTCGGCCTGCAACTCGCCGTCGACGTTCAACTGGGGCGCGCGCTCGCGAATCGAGCGCAGGGCCTCGATCACCTTGTCCACCTGCTTGTGCCTGGCGCTCCCTTTGGTCGAAAACGACAGCAGAGCCACCACCGGCTCGGTGTTGAGCACGGCGCGCGTGCTGTCCGCGGTGGCGATGGCACTCTCGGCCAGCTCGGTCGCCGAGGGGTCCACCTGGATGGCGGCGTCGGAGAAGGCCAGCAGGCCCTTGTGGCCGTAGTCGCAGTTTCGGACCGCCAGGATGTGGACGCTCGACAGCTTGCGGAAGCCCGGGCGCATGTCGATGCACTGAAGATAGGCCCGCACGGTTTCGGCGGTGGTGTACACGGCGCTGCCTACGGCGCCGTCGGCGTCGCCGGCGGTGACCATCAGGGCGGCGAACCAGAGCGGGCGGGCGGCCATTTCGGCGGCCTCCATCTGGGTAATCCCTTTGGCCTTGCGCCGCTCGTGATAGAGCGCGGCGTACTTCCGGGCCAGCGGCGACGACGCGGGGTCGATGAAGGTCACCCCGGCCGGAGCGTTGGCCGGAGGCTTGCCCAGGAGGATCGGCTCGATCAGGCCCTCCGCGGCCAGGCGGCGAGCCCCCTCCAGAATGCGGGCGTCCCCACCCTCCGGGAAGACAATCTTCTTCTTGGTCTTGAAGCGGCGGATGCGCTCAATCTGTTCGGCCATGAAGGCGGCCGCGGAGTCGGGCATGGACATACAGACTCTTATTGTAAGGCCTCAGTCTCGCGGGGATGTTGGATGCCTTGTATACGGCGCCAGACAAGCTGAAGCTTATCCCACCCGGGGTCATTGCGACACTGAGGCCTTACCTATTGTATGCGCTTTCCGGCGGCGTCCCAGCGGAGGCGGCGGCCGGTGCGCAGGGACTCGACCGCCATCCCCAGCACGACGTTGGTGTGCTGGCCAACCTCGACGGGGGCATTGGGTTCCTTGCGCGAGCGCACGCACTCCAGGAAATTGCGGATATGCTCGCGCGAGGAAAGCTCGAAGATGCCGGGCAGGTGCTTCTGGATGGACGGTTTCAACTCGATGGCGCTGGATTCCGGGTAGAGCGTATAGCGCTCGCGGCCCACGTCCAGGCGGGCCTTGGAGCCGTTGATCTGCTTGAGCTGGTCGCTGACGAAGGCGTAGCGCATGGCCTTGTAGCCGCAGGTGAACACGGCCAGGTAGTTTTCCGGGTACTCGATGGCCAGGCAGGTGGTCTCGGGCACCTCGGCGCCGGCGACGCTGACTCGGCCTGCCGAGGCGGTGACCGCGGCCGGATAGGTCGACCCCATCAGGATGTGGAAGGCGTCCACGATGTGGGCGCCCTGGCCGGTGAGGAGGCCTCCGCCGTAATCCCAGAAGTAGATCCAATCGGAGAAGCGGGCCGGAGTAAAGGGCGCCTTGGGCGCCGGCCCGAGCCACTGGTCCCAATCGAGCTTGCCGGGAAGCGGCGCGGTACGCACCGCGGCCTTGGTGTTGTACCACCAGGAGTTTATTAAGCGCACGTCGCCCAGGGCGCCGGATTTGACGACCTCGCGGGCCTGGGTGAACAACTCGGAGCTGCGGCGCTGCATGCCCACCTGGAGGACGCGGCGGGTCTGGCGCACCGCTTCGACGAGCCGAAAGCCCTCCTGGATGTTGTGGGCCATGGGTTTCTCGAGATAGACGTCCTTGCCGGCGCGCACGGCGTCAATGGCCATCTGGGCGTGCCAGTGGTCAGGAGTGGCGACGATCACGGCATCGAGCCCGCGATCCTCGAGGAGCTGTTTGTAGTTGCGAAAGGCCCGGGCGCCGGTGGAGGCGGCTTTCAGCCCGGCCTCCAGATGCGGTTCATAGACATCGCACACCGCCGCCATTTCGGCGCCGAGCTCTTTGAAATTGGCGGTGAGGTACTGGCCGCGCCCGCCGCTGCCGATGAGGCCGACGCGGATGCGATCATTAGCGCCCACTACGCCCGCGCTGGAAAAGAGAAAGGTTCTGCGGTTCATTTGTGAGGAGTATAGCAAGTCCCCCGGCTTTTCGTTATAGTTCACCCATGCGCGCACTGATTCTGGTTGTGGCGCTGGCGGCAGCCGGTCTGGCCCGCCAGCCCTTTTATGATCGGACGCATCCCTCGAAGGTGTTCGGCGGACCGCGCAATTACCGGGTCTTTTTGCCCGCGGACTACGAAACCGGCCAGAAGGCCTATCCGGTGATCTACTACTTCCACGGTCACAGCGATCGGTACACGCTGGAGAAGTACGACAACGGAACCGACACGGTCCCCAAAATCGCCGCTTACGTGAGCGGGCACGACGTGATGGTGGTGGCGGTGGACGGATTTGTTGCGCGGGACTACACGGGTTTCTATGGGGGATCGCCCTGGGACCTGCTGCTGGAAGGCGGCGACTATGATTTCGGAGTTTACTTCCAGGAACTGGCCGCCCACATCGACGCCAGCTACCGCACCCTGACCAGCCGCCGCTACCGCGCGACCTGCGGGCTGAGCATGGGCGGCTTCATGAGCCTGTACCTCAGCGCCCGCTATCCGCACCTGATCGGGAGCGCTTCGGCGTTCAATCCCGGGCCGGAGTTCTTCACCGGAGACAAAGGCCGGCGGGTGCTGTGGCGGGCCAAAGACCAGGTCAGCAACCACACGCGCAGCATGGTGCGCCTGGTGCGGGCCAGCGGCCACTACATCAGCCAGTACCACGAGGAAACCCGCGAGGCCTACGCCCGGGCCGGCGACGTGGATTTCGAATACCGCCAAGACGAGTACCACCGGCACTGGGCCACTTCCATCGCCGAGACGTTCGATTTTCACCTGCGGGCTTTTCAGAATCCCACGCTTGACAACGCGCCGGAGATCTGGAGCCATGCCAACGCGCACCGGTGGTTCGAAGTGTGGGGGTACCCCGTGGAATCCTTGGGAGAAGAGCCGGGCTTGACGTATCTGGAGGACGTCACGCAGGGTGGATTCCGCGTGACGACACGCCGGTAGGCGCCGGACGGCCCTGCTGTGACAGACCGCATCCATATCATCACGACCGCTGCTCTGTACAGCCCCGGCAAGACTTATGCGATGTTAGACCACAATCTGACCACCGGTGTAACTGCGAAACAAGAAGTTACCGCAGACCGGGAATGAAAAATCAGCCTGAAGGTGGATGGCGCGGGGCACCAGGTCAGTTTCGTGGGTCCCGGCACGGGAGGCCAAGTTCCAGTCCTGCTGCCACTTACTGCGAAGGATAAGTTGCGCCTGCCGCCGGGCAAGGAAATTGGGCTGCCGGTGCGCATCTACAATCCGCGGGGCGAGCCGATGGAGGGCGTCCGCGTGGTCCTGTCGAGCGCCTATCCTATGGTCCAGGTGCTGGCGGGTTCCGTCACGGTCCCGAAGCTCGCCCCAGGGGCATTGGCCGACGTGTCGGACCGCCTCAAACTGCGGCTGACGGCCGGGGCCGGCTACTTTGCTCCGGCGCGTCCGCGCCTGGTGATGACCTACGACGGCTGGCACGAGGCTGCCCGCGACATCGACGTTTTGGTGATACCGGAAGCGCTCGCCGCTCCGCTGGCCATCGAGATCCTGGATGGGCGCACTGTTACAGCCTCGACACCTCGCACCGCAGCCCAAGCCCCCAGCATCCATCCGTGTGCTTCGCGCCGACCTCCCTGGTCTGATCCAATCCCTTCACGCCGCTCAACATGTGCTGGAGATGTTCCGCCGAGCGCTTCCCGGAGGCCCCCCGCGACGGTGCCTGGACCGGGTCGCCAACCGCCTCACCAAAATCGTCACAGAATCACGAAAACTCGATCCACCCCAGAAATAGGCAGAGATTGGCCGGTTAAACGGTGTATCCGGAAACTATCCGCCGACTCTGGCGCGGCGGTCAAGAAGTCCTTTTATACCGGCCAATCCTTCAATGAGGTCCTCCGTTAGACGAAGTGCTCCGTGTCCGATGGATAGGCTTTCATTTCTTCTTTTCGATCGAGTTGTTTTACCTGAGAGTGCCCAAGAAGCCTCGTCTGGGCGGGGTCCCGGAGGTTGGTAATCAGTTGTCACAGAAACCTCTTGCTGTCCGCACTCTCATTGTGCAGAATGGTCCTGCGTGGTCTTGAGTGACTCGCCGCGCCACCGCATTGGATCGGGCAGAAATTGGCCGGTTAAGTCCCGATGTAGGGACTAGGGCTGGCCGGGCCGACTGGCGCCGTTCGCAGTCCCAGTCCCTGATCTCTGCCGATCACCTCGTGGACTGTCTGAAACG
>Ga0315280_10010353_pt1 | contig 11712 bp, 9 predicted proteins | sample YL17G06_40_MG_FD_203697 | JGI IMG/M metagenome (GOLD analysis project Ga0315280, IMG submission 203697) | Sediment microbial communities from Yellowstone Lake, YNP, Wyoming, USA - YL17G06_40 | ecosystem: Environmental > Aquatic > Freshwater > Lake > Sediment | place: USA: Wyoming | collected... | reverse complement strand
GTGGGCGTGGGGGGAGTACGGTTGTATCGCAACGCCGGCGACGGCACGTTTGTGGATGAAACCGAGAAGGCAAGGCTCGGCGGCCAGCCCGGCGAGCTCGCTACGCGCGCCGTGCTCTTCGACGCGGACAATGATGGATTTCTCGATCTCCTGGTCACGGTGTACACCGACTTGAACGCGCCGCCTGCTAAGTCGTCCTTCACCTTCCCCGATGACTTTCCCGGCGCCGCGAGCCGTTTCTACCGCAACAACGGCGACGGCACGTTTACCGACGTCACGACCTCCTCAGGTATTACTGGCGTCGGGCGCACGCGCACGGCTGTCTTCGGTGACTTCGACAACGACGGCTATACCGACGTGGTCCTAGTCCGCGAGGACGCGCCGCCGGCCCTCTACCTGGGGCGGGGCGAGTGTAAGTTCGTGGTTCGCACGGCAGAGGCGGGCGCCCTCCGCAAATCTGCTGCGCTGGACGCGCAGGTTGTCGATTTCAATCACGATGGCAACTTCGACCTGGCCTTGTGGTCGGCGACCGGCTACCAGGTGCTGCTCAATCGCGGCGGCGGAAGGTTCTCGGTTGTCGCGGGCCTGCCGGCCATTGTGCCTCCCAAGGAACCCTTCGCTTTTCGGGGGACCGTGGCAGACCTGAATGGCGATAGCTTTGACGATCTGCTGGCCCTCGATGCTGGCGGTAAATGGCACTGGATCGCCAACCGCGCCGGACGGTTCCGGGAAGCGGGCCTCAGCCTGCCCTGGGGCAAGGGCGAACTTGTTGCCGCGGTCGCGCCCACGTGGCTGAGCAGCCCGGGCAAGCTGAACCTCGTCGCTCTCGCGCGCAGCGGCCAGGTGACAGCTTTCGAGAAAGAGGGACCGCCGGCACGCTGGCTCGAAGTGAAGATGAACGGCTTCAAGAGCAACATGCTGGGCATTGGCAGTATCGTCGAACTCAAGGCAGGGAACTTCTACCACAAGGTCATCGTCACTGGGGAGCGCGTGCGCGTCTATACGGGTGACCTCCGGCGGCTGGATGTGGTGCGCGTGACTTGGCCCAACGCTGTGGTACAGAACTGGGTGAACATCGCCACCAACAGGCCTATCGAGGTGCGGGAATCGGAGCGGCTGGCCAGTTCCTGCCCGTTGCTTTACGGGTGGGATGGCAAGCGGTACGTCTTCCTGACAGATGTGTTGGGCGTGGCTCCGTTGGGCGAACTCTTGCCGGATGGCAGCCGGATCAAGCCTTACCCTGAGGAGTTGGTACGTCTGCCCGACGGCCTGCGCGACCAGGACGGCAAGTACGTGTTCCAGCTCACCGACGAGTTGCGGGAGGTTGATTACTTCGACCAGGTGCGGCTATTCGCGGTGGACCATCCGGCAACCGAGGAGATTTATGCCAACGAAATCTTCTCTTCGTCTCCGTCGGGGCCGACTCTCCACGCGGTGCGCCAGAGACACTTCCCCGTCTCGGCCGTGGACGACCGCGGCAACGACGTCCTGCCATTGCTCCGCGAAGTGGACGGCCGTTATCCCACGGACTTTCGGCGGCACCGAATCCTGGGCCTGGCAGACGTCCACAGCCTGACGCTCGATCTCGGCGCGGCGGCAGCGGCGAAGCCGCTGACGTTGTGGCTGAGGGGATGGGTCTTCTGGACGGACTCGAATGCCTCGCGGGCCTTGATGTCGAATTCGCAACTGCAATTGGTGCCCCCCTATCTTCAGGTGCGCGATGCGCAGGGGAATTGGGTCACGGTGATTCCCGACATGGGCTTGCCGAGTGGCACTAACCGCACGATGCGGGTCGACCTATCTGGCAAGTTTCTCTCCGCGGAGCGTCAGGTGCGCATTGTAACCAACTTCTGCGTTTACTGGGACCAGGTCTTCTTCACCGCCGAGGAGGCAGCGGCGCCTGCGCCCGTCGAGCTGTCGCTGGTTTCCGCCGACTTGCACTATCGCGGCTTCTCAACGCCCGTCAGCGATCCGGCCCACCTGAAGCCGGATGAGTTCGACTACGCGAACGTCCTGGCGGAAGCCCCTTGGAACCCCATGTTCGGGAACTACACTCGCTATGGGGACACGCAGGAACTGGTGAGCCACGCGGACGACCGCCAGGTGGTGATGGCCACGGGAGACGAATTAACTGTGGAGTTCGACGCCCGCGGGCTCCCTGCGCTGCGGCCGGGATGGAAACGAACCTTCTTCCTTTACGCGCATGGCTGGGCCAAGGACGGCGAGCCCAACACGGCGTACTCCCGGACCGTCGAGCCGCTGCCTTTCCGTCAGATGTCCAATTATCCCTACGGGCCGGGCGAGCGCTTCCCGAACAGCCCCGAGCACCAGCGGTACTTGCGCGAGTATCAGACGCGACCGCGCTACGTGCTGATTCCGCCGCTGGCTCCCGCCGTTCAATAGTAGCGTGAGGAAGTTTATTGTCTTGCTGCTTCCAAGGGAGGAGAGAGAAGCGGCACAGCAGGGAAGAGGCCCCTATTTCTTCCGCCTGCTCGGGGTGGGCTGGGTAGGTCCCCACTTCCAACCCCAGAACTCGGCGGAGAACGCCTGGAACTCGCTGATGCTTTGCTCGGAAACGTAGAACTTGTTCTCTCCGCCTTGGCCCGTCACAGTAATAACGTGGGTCATGTGGATTCCCGAGCCGGCGAAATCGTCGTCGAGAGCTCCTGGCCGGGCCATTGCGCCCGAGGTCGCACCCAGCGCTGACCGGGGGAAGGAGAAATTATCCACGCGGGCGTCGTTTCCCGCGCTACCTTCATACTGCAATCCCTGGGCTGTCAGCTTGAGGTAACCCCAGCACCCGCGGTTGGCAAACTTGGGGAACGGAAACCTGCCCACACTCTTCACTCCGTGGTAGTGCATGGCACGTAAGCTGATGCTCTGGAGGCTCTCCGCTCCGCGGCGAAATTCTTCTCGTCCGGGGAAGAGGCTGAGCAAGCGGGTGTAAATTTCCAGTGCCCGTTTCCGGTCGTTGCCTTCCAGAGCGCGGCGGGCCAGCCCCTCGTAGGCCGCAGTGGCACGGATTTCTAATCCCTTGGCCGCCGCATTCGTCGGGTCCGCTTGCAGCACTTGGCGGGCAAGCTCAATGGCGTTCTCTCCCGGGGGCTCTCCATATTGGCCGGCGTTGAGGGCGTTCTGGGCGCGGACGAGCAGCGGCGTCGTTTGAGCCTGCCGATTCAGTGTGGCGATCTCGGCGAGGTAGGTGGAGTTGTCCGGGAACAGAGCTGCGAGCTTCTGGTAGATTTGGAGAGCCTGATCGAATTGTCTCTGGCTAAGCGCGAGTTTGGCTTGGTTCTCCCAGGCGGTGGCGGCCCGGGTTTCTAATTCCTTCGCGCTGGCGTAGTCTGGCTCGATGCGTCGCACTTGGCGTGCCCAGTAGATAGCGTTGTCGTCCTCTGGCTCACCGAAGCGGCGGGCCGTGAAAGCGTCAAAGCCCTGTCTCAGGAGCGCATGGATTTTCTCCTGGAGACGCTCTTCTACTTGCTTGCGGTCGCTGGCCGCCGGGGCCAGTTCCAGATAGCGTTTCCAGGCCAGTGCGGCGTCGGCGTAGCGCTTGGTGGCGTCCAGCGCCGCGGCACGCTCCAAATGAACTTGGGGCCAGAGGGGTGCGAGCTTCTCCGCCTCCTCGAACTCTCGTAGGGCGCCGCCGTAATCTCCCTGCTGGGACAGGCGCCGGCCCTGGTCAATGTGCTCTGCGGCTTGTGGAGAGGCGACGCTGCGCCGGCGCAAGACTTCCAGGATTGGCTCCGTCGCACCCGCGTTGCGCAGACGGCGCTCCGCATCTTCAGTGAGCACAAAGTTGATTCCCATCTGATCCGCCAAGGTGGCGACGCGGGTCGGCGACACCCCCGCTTGGAGTAAATCAATAATGTCTGACTCGCTGATAGGCTTGCGCGAGGCTTGCGGTGAGGGCGGTGTCAAGGCGAGGCAGGGGTAGGCGAGGCTGATGACCAAACCCCACAGGAGGAACTCTTGCAGCCAGGTCGCAACGCGTCTCAATTTATCGTTAACTCCTTTGAAATCAGTAAGTCCAGCAGGCCACACCCCACCCAATCATAAACCAGTGGGCGCAGAGTGGCAAGGCGGGATCATCTCAGGGCTCACCGCAAGCCTCAGGCCATATATCCCCCAATCCAGAGAGATTTCTTCCTGCACGGGTGACTCTAGGTAATGGGCGCCTATTGGATGCGCCCGGGAGGTTCCGGCGCAGGGGGCACGGGTGGAGGCGCCATCAACCCCAGCCCCTGGAGGAGAAACACGGTGCGCTGCGCTGCCCCACGCCACACCAACTGACACCCTTCGCCCTGGCAGTTCTGCACGTAGACATCGCCGCCAGAATATTCCAGGCTGCAATTTCTGAACGTGCAGTTGATGAACACTCCGTCGTCGAGGACCAGATGCTGATTTTCAAAAATCTTGGTTTCGTATCGGTTCATCGTTGGCTCCCACAGTTCGGACCACGCGTTGCCATCCTCCGACAAACAAGGGCACGCCGCCTCCCGGCAGATTGTCACAAGAGGCTAACATCCACGGCGGGCCAGCGCAACCATCCCCGCTCTCTTGCCCGGCATCGTCTCGGGACTTCCTGGGGAACCGCAAGACGCGGTCAGGGCTCGTAGGGCGGGGGAGCCACACGCGGGTGGTCATAGCTTGAAGTGCCTTTGAACGGTTCGTAGCGGCCGGTCATGCCGAACGGCTGGGTGCGCGCGCGCAGGGAACTGATTTCGGGCTTGCTTAGGGGTTGGAAGCTCTCCCCAGCGCGCGACGGGGAATATCCCCTCCAGCAGCCCAGAGCGACGACGATTTCAAGACAGTTAGCCCGGCCCCTCCGCTCGCGGCACCTGTAAGGGTGTGGGCAAGAAACTCGCGGCGAGTTTGTCTGCGCATGATCAGCCTCCTGATTGGCGGCCGCCCTGGATGAGCAAGAAGTCCAGCATGGCTGTGACTCTCCTGCGATGCAGCCAGGTGGTTGCCAGGCAAGTCGGCAGCAGGCCGAGCCTCACCGGCCCGAATCCAGATTGTAACTGCTCAATACGTCCCCTTTCCGGCTGACCAGCAGTAGCGCCGCTCGGCCGGGGGAAAGCTTCACCGCGAAGCTCTTCCCGCTGGCCGCGTCGCGGAAGGCTGCGGGCTCGGCCGAGGAGGTTTCCGACGTTAGCACGTACAGCGTCGCGTCCTCGAGTTGCGTCGGGCAAATCAACAGGCCGGGGTCCTGCACATCGGTCGTGTACACCGGACTGATTCTGGCCTGACTTAACGCGAAGCGGTAAATATCCCCCACGGCCTTCAAGTTGTCGCTGAGCTCGAGCGGCAGGGCAAAGAACAGGATCTTGCCCCTGCCCAGGGCCTTCTCCGCATAGGTTTGGCCGGAGGCAAGGAAGGCGCGCTCCATATAGGTGGTCTTCTCTCCTGAGTAGGTCAGCCAGGCCTCCCCTCCCGGCCACTGGACGAGGTTCTCGCGCGTGGCCAGCAGCCCCGGTTGACAATCAAAGCCCACTTCCTGAGCGCGTGGCGTGGGATGGAAATGCTCGTCGGCATCGAATCGGCCCGAGACCAGGAGCATCGCCCCATCGCGTACTTTGGCCAGGATGGCCTCCCAGGCCTTCTGACTGAGCACCCACGGTGAGGGAAGTATGATGAGCTTGGGGTTTTCCAGCAATTCAATCTGGTACTCGCCCACCACATAAGCCGAGGCGCGAGCATAATGGTAAAGCGCGCGCACGCATTTCTGCTGGGCTTCCAGCGCCGCGGGATTGAACACCGAAAGCTGGAGCGATTGCGGCAGGACGATAGCTGTGTCGGGGCGCTTCTCGTCGGTCAGGTGGGGTGCGGCTTGTTTGGCGAATTCCCCCACTCCACGGAGCACGTCCATCCAGAGCTTATTGGAACCGTCGCTCCGCTTGATCCCGAAGGCGTCACCCGTGGCCCAGTCCCATTGCAGCGCGCCGCTGTTGGCGGCCGCAAACCCTAAGGCCAGCTTGCGCTCGAAGAGTCCCAGACCTTCCAGCTCATCCCAGCGCCAGGTTCCATCCATTCGCCACACCGGCTGGATACCGGTTTCGCCAATCAGGTTGGGCATTCCCGGCCGCTTCGCCACCACGGAATCCCACAGGAGGGCGTCGTCTCGCCACCAGGTGTGGTTGACGGTGAAATCGACGCCGGCTCCGCCGTAGAACTGGGTCAATAGTCTGTCGCTCACGCCGCCTTCGTCCTGGCCCACCGTGATGAGCTGCTTGCTGGCCGTGGAGCGAATGGTGGAAATCATCTCCGAGACCCATTGGTTGAACATATCCTGGGCGAAGAGGTTGTAGTCGATGGCGCGCACTTGCCGGGCACTCCCATACCGGCTGATGGCTAGATTGTCAGGGTCCGGCAACGCGACGGCGCCGAAGTTGCCTAACTCCTCTGCGGGCACGCCCCAGGCTTCGGCCAGCTTGCGGATGTCTCCGTAGCGCTGCTTCAACCAGTCGTTCCACGCCTTGATTTCGGTCGGATCAGCGTTGGGAGTATTGCCGCGCCACAAGTGCTTGGGGTTGGAAAAGCTGGGCTCGTTGATGAAGTCCCAGCTCAGGTACGGGACGTCCTTGAAACGGCTCACCACGGAATGGATGTAGTTCTTCTGCGCCCTGCGCGCGATGGGGTCGGTGTAGGGATTGGTTCCCGGCCCGAACTGCAGAGGCGACTCGCCGGGAAAACGCCGCACAGTCTGGGGATCGAAGGCGAAAAACGTGAAGTGGACTTGAATCTGGTGACGATTGGCCGAGAGCAGAAACGCCTCCAAGCTCCGCAGAACGCTTTCCTCCACTCCCCCGGTCACTTTATCGAAGAGGTCGGCGTGGTTGTTCCAGACTCCGGTGCGCACGAAGGTCACTCCGTGGCTTTCCATCTCCGCGAAATCACGCTCCCAAACGTAGGCGTTCGCGCTGCCCAGAAAGCCGCTGTGGTAGATGTCCGTGGTGAAGTAGTTGGTGCCGAAGGGCAGGAATGGCGTGCCATCCTTGCGGAAGTAAGTCCTGCCAACTCCCAACGCCGGCCCGCTCCTTAGCAGTTTCTCATCGCGGGACCAGAAGCCGGTCTGATAAGCCTCGCGGACCTTGCCTCCGTCCTCATGACGGGCACGGACCACATAAAGGCCCGGAAGAAGCGTCTTGCGAAAGACCACATTGCTCGCCATCGTGTCGCCGGAGCAATTGATCTGGGAAGATTCCACAATTTGGCCGCCAGAGATGAGCTCGACGCGGATTACTCCGCCGAGGGACTCCCCTCTCCGTTGCTTTCGCACATTGCGCAAGTGGACAACCACCTGCGGAGTTTCTCCTTCGGCGAACGTGGCATTTCCCAATTCGATCCACAGCAGGCTGGCTCCCTGGCTGGCGTATTCCGCCGCGGTGCGTACCAGAGCGATACCAGCCGGAGAGGCCCAGTAGCCGGGTTCAGGCTCGAAGTTCAGCAGGACACAGCGTGCCCCGAGCATCGCCGAGGGCTCCCCGCTCCGCAGTTCCCGGAAATCTTCGCTGACTACCGGCGCGGCCACCCGCTCGCCGCGTGTGTTCACCAGGAATCCCATCCCGCGATAATCACCGCTATCCCACCACGCACCGGCAACGAACACTCGGCGTGGGTGCAACTCCCCTGGGTTCAGGAAGGAATAGTCCTCGTCCCAAACGAACTTGCTCCAGTCTTTTTGCGGCACTTCGTAGCTATGCCAAATCCCCAGGTAGCGGGAATAGGTGTTCTGGGGACGGGCCGGTGTGAACTTATCTCCCTCGCGGAGAACCGGGACGAACAACGGCCGTCCTCCCAGCGTCAGGAGATTTCCGCCCTCCTGAAGATACTCGTAGATTGCCCCCCAGGCATCCGCCGGCAACGCCGAGCCGTAAGGGAGAACCAGCAAGTCGGCATCCCGCAGCGTTCCCGGCTTCCGCAGTTCCTCGAGGCCAAGGAAGACCGGTTGCATGTCTCGCAGGGCCGCCTTGAGCGATTCCTCTCCGACCGGTTGACTGTCTACGGTGGGGAACCCACTCTGCCAGAACACCACCACCTTGCCCTGCACCGGGGAAACGCAGGCAAGAAGGAGAAAGACTCCCATCCAGCGTCGCATGATTCACTCCTGGCCGGCCACGCGAGCAACCGTTGCGCCGGCACTTGCAGATTTGGCTTGCTTGCGGAAAGTGAGGAACCGACGCTCCATCGTCGTGACAGGCATCCCGAGCGATATCGCCAGGCCTTGCCCGTTTGCCTGAACCAACGTCCGGAGCGCCTCACAAAGCTAGATGACTTTGGCGGCCGCGTCAAACATTTCTTGGCTACTGCGGGTGCCACCGTGGGCTGCCAGTGTCGGCGGATTCCTCCATTCGGGGGAGTGCACCCGCTGAAGGCCCTTCACCCATCTTCGTGATTCCACAAGCGGTTAGTGCCGGTGGCAGCTTGGGTGCAGAATTGCCGCACCACCGGCCAAGGCGCTCCGGCGCCTTAGATCACACTTCCCGGAGGTGACCATGCGGAGACTTATTTTGGGTTTGTTGCTACTGGCCCTGGTTTCGATACCAGGAATGGCGCAGGCTTCGGACGAGCACAAGGGGCAAGGCTATGTGTTCTTCGCCCCGGGCACAACCTCTCCCGAAGCCATAGGGACGATGCACATTGGGGGCGGGGGTGAGGCTCTGGTGTGCAAGGGTCTCGGTCTGGGCGGAGAGGTTGGGTACCTGGCTCCCTGGCGTAGTATGGGGGATGGGATCGGCACGTTCTCTCCTGACGTGTCCTACCACTTCCGCCCGCGCGACGGCGAGCGAAAGCTGGTTCCCTTCGTAACTGGGGGCTACACGCTCTTCTTTCGCTCCGGGACAGCCAATGGCTTCAACTTCGGCGGCGGAGTGAACTACTGGTTCCGCGAACATCTGGGCTTGCGCTTGGAGTTTCGCGACAACGTCTCGACAACTTACGCCACCGAGCACTCTCTGGGCTTCCGCGTCGGACTGGCCTTCCGCTGAGGCGGGTTCCGGCCGAACAAGTGCCAGGTTGCTGAGACACGGCGGAAGGACTGCTAGGCGAACTGAAGCGCGCGCGGCCGCGGGTGATTCACCATTTCTTGCACCCGCAAGCGAAGATGGGCCAATGCGGCGGAATGAAGCTGGGAGACGCGCGATTCATCAACTCCCAGCTTCCTTCCGATTTCTTTCATAGTGAGTTCCTGGTCATAGTAAAGCTGCACCACTTGACGTTCGCGTTCGGGGATGCGGCCGAGAGCATGATCGAGAATCTCCCTTTGCTCCCGCCGGTAACACGAATGAAATTGATGTTCTTGATTGTCAGCGACAAGCGATTCTTCGCTAGCCTGCCGGGATTCCTTATTTCCCACCGCCCCCATCGGCCTGAACCACTCCATCCCCAGGGTCTGGAGTTCGCGGACTGTGCGATACCACCTCTGCAAACTTATTCCCAAACCCGCGGCGATTTCTTCGTCGCTGGGGGCGCGGCTCAGCCTGACCTCCAATCTGCGATACACGGACTCTACCTTCTTGCTCTTCTTCCGCATGTCGCGCGAGGCGTGGTCCAGGCCGCGCAAGCCGTCCAAAATCGCGCCGTGGATCCGGTACCGCGCGTAACTCTCCAGTTTCACGTGTTTGCGCGCGTCAAACTTGCGCACCGCGTCGACCAGTCCCAGCATGCCCGTGCTTACCAGATCCTCCACGTCCACGTGTTGGGGGAGTCGCTCGCGCACCTGTAACGCCATCCGCTTCACCAGAGGGAGGAGTTTCACCACCAATTGCTGACGTGCGAGGTGTTGCCGCAGCGCGCGAAGGTGCTCTCCCCTGCCGAGCCGCACGAGGCTCTTCGCGGCCAGCCGCGGTGGGGCCAGAGCCGGGTGGGTCCGGACATGAAAAATGGGGATTGATCTCCATAACGATTGGTCAGGCACCACAGCTTGCGTTGCCATGCGAAACCTCAAACGCTGCCAAGTGCGGCAGCTTCTCGGGAATCTCGGTTTCTGCCTCGCACAGGATTCCTCCCCGCAGCCTCGTCTTGGAGGTCGAAGCTGGCCCGCCCATCGTGGCCCGCATGAACTCCGCGGGCCTCATCCGGCAATCTCAGCGACCTGACGATCGGGCGCGTCGCGTAGGAGGTGGTAAGCAAGTGGGCTGCCAGGTCACAATGGTAACGTGTCGGGGAAAGCACGGGATGCGCGCCGCTCCCCCTGCTAGTTGCTCGCCGCCACTTGCTTGTGCGTACGCTATCCGCAGAGCGTGTTACGGAAACAGACGGCCCGCACCTGCCGGAGAAATCAGTGATGCGAAACCCCCCAGATATCAATGAGTTAGGGGGATCGTCGGTGTGGGCCGGAAAGGGGTTGATGCCTGTTCCTTGCGGTTTGCCCGGCTTTTCCTGCGCACGTCAGGATGGACGCGATATGGATAGTGACAAGCATCTCTCCGGGATATTTTAGGAACAGGCAATGCTAAGGCTGTGTACGCGATACCAAGGGAGTTCCATTTTGGGAAGGGTGTTACGATTATGGGCGCTTCTTCCCGCTGGGATCCTCCGTCCCTAACATGAGCGGCCTTTTTGCTGTTTGACTAGCGTGGTTGTGCGCGCCGGCGGCACCGGCAGGCCTCTGCCCGTACGCATATTCTCCCGAGTTCGCTGAGGCCCGCTTCATTTCCTGCGAGGGCTCTCGCCGGGCCTCAAGTGCGAGGACCATTCTGCCGATACCCTACATTGTGTCTCGGTCTAGAAGCTTGCGCTAGGCGAGTTAGACCAGGGACGGCGCGCAGAACCGATTTGGGACGGCCGTTCCCTTTTGGGAATGACGCCTCGCAGTCGGGTGACCAGAGCAATATTCGGAAGACGGAGGAGGGAGAAAACTTTGCCAGTCAGCACCCTTCGCAGCCCTCCAATCGCCCGGCGGCGGGAAGTTGCTGGACAAGGATCGACGGGTATGGAGCGGAAGCGTAAAGGACCAGAAGGCAGCCGGGGACGGCGGAGGAGCCGCCAGAGTGAGCTGCGCTCTGGTTCCGCGCGGCAGCAATCGAGCTCGCAGCCTCTGCGTCTGCATCACGTAGACGAGCTGTCTCTCGCCACCATGGATCCAGCCGACATTATCCTGCTGGAGGAGGCCGATTCTTTGCGCGCCGCAGTGGAGTCCGTCTTCTTTGCCGTCCTTGCCTGTCCGGCATGCGGCACCTTGGGACTGATTACTCTTTCCCAGTATCTCGGAACTGACCCCGTGATTTGCGGCTCCAATCGTTGTTCCTGTCGCTTCCGCATCGACAACAGGACTCGCCTCATCTACCTGCCCGTCAACTGATCGAGGCTAGATGCGGGGGTCTGCTGTTCCTGCCAGAGCAGTGAGCACTTTGGTGAATCGGGACAGGAACAACGCGACATCCATCTGGAAATAGGCGTGGATGTCGCAGCCCAGGAAAAAGTGTGGCCGTGGGTCGTTCCGCGGGACGGTGGCGCGAGCGCGCTCCAGTTCGATCTTCTCGCCGGCATGCAGCGCGTAATACAAGGACTGCTGCGAAAGCTCCGCACAGCGGTGGGCATCGGGAAGGGCCTGCGTCGCGTCGGCCAGATACTGTTCTGCCTGTGCATACCAAAAACTCGACCACGGTACCAATACAGTCTGCCGCGGCTCTACATACTTCCCATTCGGAATCGTGCTCATGGAGCCTCCTGTTATTCTGGGAAGTCCTCACGTCCCGGTGAGGCGAC
>Ga0315280_10010352_pt1 | contig 11713 bp, 13 predicted proteins | sample YL17G06_40_MG_FD_203697 | JGI IMG/M metagenome (GOLD analysis project Ga0315280, IMG submission 203697) | Sediment microbial communities from Yellowstone Lake, YNP, Wyoming, USA - YL17G06_40 | ecosystem: Environmental > Aquatic > Freshwater > Lake > Sediment | place: USA: Wyoming | collected... | reverse complement strand
CGGGGAGTAATTCCAGTTTCGGATTTCGTGCTTCGGATTTCGGATTTATTACTGTGTCCATAAGATATAAATAGAAAAGGATTCTTATCATTCCTAATATTTAAATAATTTTTAATCGATTCTCGCGCTTCGGAATCCAAAAAAACCACTCTGACTTTACTACCCTTACCAACCACCGAGAATTCCGACTTTTCCAAATTAATGTCATCCTTTTTTAAATTACAAAGTTCGCTTACTCTGAGGCCCGTGCTAAAAAATAAATCCAAAATTGCCTTATCGCGCCGGCCTTGGATGGTTCTCAAATCAGGCTGTTTTAAGATGGCATCCAGTTCTTCATCATCCAAGAAACTTATTTGGCGTTCGCCAGTTTTGGCCAGTTCGATGCGTTCGGGGGAAAGGGTTTGAATTCCGCGAGTGCCCAAATATTTCAAAAAAGCCCTCAAGGCAATTAAGTGATAATTGGCGGTTGAGGTGGTAATTGGATTTTTGATGGCCTCGGCATACCCCTCGCTTCCAGCCTCCCTAACCGGCCTACTCGGCTGCTTCAGTTTCGCCTCGCGCCTGGCTGCGGCGAATCGGAGCGCAGCCTCGACCGGCGTTTCGCTCGGGGTATCCCTTCGGCCTCTATTTGGTAACCTGTGTAAAAAGAGCCGATATTTATGAATCAACTCCTGATCAATTTTTTCTGGGGTTTCCACGCCGGAATCCTTGGCAAAACCCGCAAAACGCCGAAGATAATGGTCATAATTTCTGACCGTCAAAATCGAATGGCCTTTGTCCACTTCTAAATATTCAAGAAAATCGATGATGAGAGAGTTAAGCGTCATACTTAAATTTTACGACGCAACATAAACATTGTCAAAAAGATAACCGTTTGTTAAAGTTAAGATGTAATGATAGAAAAGTTATTATCAATTGATAAGACGTGGCTTCGAGGATTGAATCATTTTGCCAACTCTGCTTCTGGTTGGCAAAGGATTTTTGAGTTTTTTGGAATTTACCTCATCTATGCCGTTCCCGTAATGCTCGTTTTACTCTGGTTTTGGTCCGCTCCGGCCAAAAAAATCGTTCTCAGAGCCGCCTTTTCAGGATTACTCGCTTGGCTGGTAGTTGCCAATATTTTTGGAAGAATTATCAATCGACCGCGGCCATTTGAAACCAATGGTATCCATGAGTTCGTTTTTCACCAGCCGACTTATTCTTTTCCGTCTGATCATGCGACTTTTCTTTTTGCTCTGGGTTTCTCTTTTTATTTATCCGGATATAAGAAATTAAGCTTTGGGGTTTTAATTATGGCGACGTTAATGGCTATTGCCCGGATGGGTCTTGGTTTTCATTATCCTTCGGATCTGGCCGCCGGGGCGATTTTGGGAGTCGTCATCGCCTGGATTATCTGGCTTTTTGACCGTCCCCTAAATTATTTATATAATTTATTAATTGTTGTCGCCAAAAAATTGAGGTTGGCATGAGCGCAGAAAGATCAAGAAAATTTTGTGATTTTCTCGCCTTTGGGATTTCGGCGATTTTTTCACCCTATGTGATGGCCGGGATTTTTATTCTTCTCATCACCTATACTTACGCCCATAACCTGAGAGAATTTTTGCCCTGGATTGCCATCGCTTTTTTGTTTGCGATTATCATCCCCGGCAGCTACATTATCTGGTTAATTGAAAGAAAACATATTAGAGACGTTCATCTTAGCGATCACGAAGAGCGGAAAATTCCCTTTTTAGTCGCCGGCGCCTCAGCGGTCTTAGGAGCAATTGCTTTAGCGATGATCAGCGCCGCCAAGCCAGTCGTGGTGATGGGGGTAGCTTATGCTGTCAATGCGGTTGTCATTAGTCTTTTAACCTTATTTTGGAAAGTTTCCGTCCACACGGCTCTTTTTTCCTCGGTCGTAACCGTGGTGGTGATTCTCTTCGGCATTCATTTTGCCTGGTTGTATCTCTTATTAGTGCCGCTGGCCTGGGCCAGAATCTACCGTCATCGTCATAGTCTCAACCAGGTCATTGGCGGCGCCTTAATCACTTTTGTGCTCACCTCCTTGGTTTTTTGGCTCTTTGGCTATATTTAACAAGGTAGAACATTCCGACGAATTTTACTATTCACGAATCTATCCGAATAATAATTAGGATTGATTAGGAAAATAAAGATTCGTCGGAGTGAGATTCATTAGATTATTATGGCTTCCCAAATCTTATCAGCAATTGCTGGCTTTATCATTTCCACCATCTCCACCCTCGGTTACGGTGGGATAATTTTACTCATGGCTGTCGAATCAGCCAATATTCCTCTGCCTTCGGAAATCATCATGCCTTTTAGCGGTTTTTTAGTTGCTCAGGGTCAGTTTAATTTGTGGTTGGCAGGAATTAGTGGCGCCATTGGTTGCGTTCTTGGCTCAATTTTGTCTTATTGGTTAGGGATGCTTGGAGGGCGACCTTTAGTTGAAAAATATGGCAAATATATTTTAATCTCCCATCATGATTTGGATTTAGCCGATTCCTGGTTTAAAAAAAGAGGCGAAATCACGGTTTTTATCGGCCGCCTCTTACCAATTATTCGGACTTTTATCTCGTTTCCGGCTGGCATTGCCAAGATGCCTTTTAGCCGCTTTGTTATTTATAGTTTCTTGGGTTCTTTGCCCTGGTGTTTGCTTTTAACCTTTATCGGCCAAAAAATGGGGGAAAATTGGGAAAAAATCCGAACTTATTTTCACAATTTTGATTACGTTATTTTAGGACTAATAATTCTCATGGCTATCTGGTGGATTTGGAGGCATTTAAAAAATAGGCAAAAGTAACTAATAACTCTCTTATAGTTATCTATAGGGTTGACAAAATCCCTTTTTTGTGATACAATTTTAGGTTGTTGAACCTGAAAAAGACTATCAATTCCAGCTCTTAAGAAAGGAGAGCGGGCCGATGAAGCTACGTCTCTGGGTCCGGTTTGTGATCCTGGTCCTCGCCGTCATCGCCGTCATGGCCGTCAGGTGCCGAGTGGTCGTTCCGCCCGCGCCGCCAAATCCGGGGGAGTTCAACCCCGCCTGGCCTGGGTCCGAGCTCTCCGAGGAGGAGTATCTTTCCTCACTTGTCAAGAGCTTCGAACCGGTTGTTTACGGGATCGTCCCTGACCCTGTGGTTGCCCAGCGGAGGCTAGATAACCTCTGGCCCGTGATTACTAAGGTAGCCAAGGATTACGGTCTTGACCCCTATCTTCTTCGAGGTCTTCTATACCTTGAGGGGCGGGGAAAGCAAGACCTGGTCTCTGGCGCATCCTGTGCCGGGGTCGCCCAGTTCTATCCGCCGACAGCCCGAGGATTCTCTCTTAAAGTGAGTAAGAACTGGCGAGCGCTGTACAACGCCTACACTCGTGAGAAGAAGCTGGGCCGCAAAGCCAAGAAGTGGGCGAAGCTCCAGGAGTATGATGAACGCTTTGACCCTGTTAAGGCCATCCCGGCCGCTGCTCGCTACCTAGCTTATCTTCGCGATAAGTACCATGGTATTGATTACGCCATCGCAGCGTATCACATGGGCGAACCCAACCTGGACAAGGCTCTCCAGGCCTATCGTTTAGGCTGGGAGGCGCCGGATCGTTTCTCCTGGTTCGACCTGATCATGGATGCCGCCCCCAACCGGCATCCCAAGACATTCGCCTTCCTCCATGATAAGCTGGAGGACGAATCCTGGACTTACTACTTCCGGGTCCTGGCCTCGGCCGAAGCCTCACGGCTCTGGAAGGAAGATCGGTTCACCTACAAGGTGAAGACCGATTTCTATGAGACAATGGCCCGCAGGGGCAGGCGTCCGCGACTAGCCCAGGAGTTTTACTGGTACGAGGACAAGATGAAGTTGGTGCCGCCCCTGGTGAAGTTGACCGAACGGCATACCAATCTCATCATTGATCCAGGCGTCAGCCACCCCGAGCTTACACCCCAGATGGCCGGGATGCTTTACTACCTGGTACTAGAGGTGAAGAAAGGTGGCGGCAAGCCGATCCGGATCACGTCCGCGTACCGGACTTACAAGGATCAGGCCTACCAGGTGAAGAAGGGAAGGAGCCCGTCGCTCTTTACCTCCCACCGCTATGCTAGTGGAGCTGATCTAGGCCTTCCAGACAGGCCGCTTACGAGCGACCTTCTGGAGTGGAACCTGATGAAGCTTCGGGCAAGAGGTGCGGTAGTCTACTATCTGGAAAAGTCGCACTACCACGTGACGATCAACCCGAAGGCTTCCTACTTCGCCCGAATCGTCGAGGAGCTCGACAAGTACTTGGCTAAAGCCCAAGCCTACGATGAGTGGGTTAAGAAGTGGGCTAAGGTCAAACCGGTCGGGTTCTGGCAGGGATTCTGGGGACGACTTTTCTCCTGGCCATGGCTATTGGTTTTGGCCATCGGCATCTACATCTCGGTCCGCCTTGACCGGCGGCCGTAGGATGAACAAAGCAAGAGACCGCGCGTCAGCGCGGTCTCTTTTCTTGTATTTTCAACCTTATATTTCCAAAAGGCAATAAGGTTAGTCGAGGGCCATATCTTCGGGTTCGGGCTCTTTTCCCCCGCCTGCCGGCGAGGCAGGTTCTTCGCCGGCGTATTGTGCCGGCGGATTTTTATCATCAGGAGCGGTTTTTTGACCATCAGGGATTTTGCCATCGAGTGACTTTTCGGTCATTGTCTCTTCATCCGGGGCAAACTCGACGCTAACTTGATTATCATTTTTGTTGTCTTGGACCGGCGGTAAGGTGGTTAAAGGTTTATTGGGAATCCCGGAAGATACATGGCTTTTTTCTTCAGGCATTACCAGCCCAGGACCTTTGGCTGGCGCCGGTTTTTCAACCCGAGGTTGGTCAGCCCTTGGCTGAGGCGGAACAGGTGGCGGCGGCGGGGGCGTTGGTTTGGGCTCAGGTTTGGGAATGGGCGCCGGCGGAGGCATTGGGTTGGGTTTTGGGGCGCCGCCCAGAGGGCTCTGCCCGGCGGGTTTAGCTGGCGCCGGTTGAGGTTGGGGCTTGCCCTCCGTAGCTTTTTTATCCTCCATAGCTTCAGCGTCGGAGGAAGCGAAGGAGGGGGCGGCAAAACCGGCGGGCTTGGGTGGCGGCGGTGCTGGTGCGATCGGTTTAGGAACAGGCGGGGGCGTGATGGGCTTGGCTGGCGCCGGCGGAGGTGGTGGTGTCATCGGTTTGAATGGCATGGAAGAAGGGTGCTCAACCATGGGCGGGAGACCGACTTTTTCCGGCGCTCTTTTAATCTCCTCCTTGATATCAGCTTTCTGAATCTGACCGCCGGTAATTGACTCCAGGTATTTAACATCAATGATTGCCACCGCTGGTTTACCGCCTTTGGTAAGGACAAAAAGTTTGTCTTTTTGAACCTCAGAGACAATTTGGGAAAAATGATCCCTGGCAAAAGTTAGAGGAATGATGTTTTCTAAAGAAACCTTGAGTTCGTTCATTAGCCCCTCCCTAAACCCCGCCCTTGGCGGGGTCGGGCGGTCCCGCCGTAAGCGGGACTTAGCCTTATTTATCTTACATTTATCTGGTCATTTTAATCATATAATCCGGCGGATTTTTTGTCAATTAGACAAAAGCAAGGACAGAATACCCCTTGACAAAAAGGGGATTTTATGGTACAATATTAAGTCTGACAATCGAAGTACAGGAGAGTGAAGAAATGGAGACAAACCCATATGTTGTGTGGGAACTCTGCGTAATCGTCATCGCGTTATTGTTGATCAGAGGCGTGCTCGGTGAGATCGCCGCTTCGCTCAAGAAGATCGCCGACAAGGACTGACTAACAGCGTCCTTGAGGATAAAGCCGAAAGGTGATATAATCAAGGGCGCAAGGAAAGGGGTGGTATCGATGTTGGATCGGTGGATGTTCCGTCTGCTCCAGTGGCTGTTCTCGCCAAGGTACCCATTCTAGCCAATCGTGTGGCTGCGGTCGGTCGGGTGCGGGGACCCGACACAGAGCAGGTTGCGGCTGTTGACCCCGTTAACCGCGGGGCAGGAGATGGCAACTTGCTCTGTCGAACGGGCCGCTCGGCTTCGCGCCGAGCGGCCCTCTTTTTTAATTTTAGACCTGTTAATATGATTGACCCACACACCCAAATTATTTATCGTATAATATTATTTAACAGGTTAAAACAATGGGTGTGCGGGTTGACATTTGCCTCAAAATATGGTATAATAATTAAACAATCAAAAGATCGTAAAACCCCGCAAAATTACTTCCTTATCAACGGACTTCGTCCTGTACGATAAGGAGCGTAATCGCGGGGGCAAGCAAAAGGTAAAAATGACCGATGCCATCGTTCCCGTCAACAAAAAAGAGCACGCTTTAACTAAAAGAGAAAAAACTCCGGTTTTTGCTCAAATTGATGATCTCGAAAAAAACTATACGATTGCTCCGGATGGAACGGTGGTCAAAATCAACGATTATTTTGCCAATCCCGAAAGCCCGGAAAAACAACTGTCATAAAAATGAAGTAACTTCCGACGAATCTTCTATTCACGAATAATCACGAATAGATATCAGCTAAATTCGCGACGATTAGTGAATAGTAAAATTAGTGGAATGTTTTTCCTTATCATGATATAATCGAGCTATGTTAGACTACCAATTGTCTACTTTTAATAATGGGCTAAAATTAATCACCGCGCCGCTGGCCAATACCCGCGCGGTGACGGTTTTATTTTTGGCCGGGGTCGGCTCACGCTACGAGCCCAAAACCCTTAATGGTCTTTCTCATTTTCTGGAGCATATGTTTTTCAAAGGCACTAAAAAGCGGCCCACCAATTTAGAGATTGCCAAAGCCCTGGACGCGGTCGGCGCCAGTTACAATGCTTTTACCGCTGAAGAATACACTGGTTTTTACGTCCGCGCCTCCTCCGTGCACTTTGATCTGGCCCTAGATATCTTGTTCGATATTTTGTATCAAAGCCAGTTTGCCGAAAAAGAAATTGCCAAGGAAAAGGGCGTCATCGCCGAAGAAATCAATCTTTATCAAGATACGCCGCCGAGCTACATTGTTGATGTTGCCAAAAAACTCTTTTATGGAGAGCATCCCCTTGGCCAGCCAGTCACGGGCGAAAAGGAAATTGTCAAAAAATTTACTAGGAATGACCTCTTAGCGTATCGAGATAATTTTTTCACACCCGATAATCTAATCATTGCTATCTCCGGCGGCAAAGACAACCTCAATTGGCAAGAAAAAATCCATCAGTTTTTCGATAAAATTACGACTAAAAAACAAGGTGATTATCCGCGAGTCAAAGAAACTCAAACCAAACCCGCAATGCTTATTCATCCCAAAAAAACGGATCAAGCCCATCTGATTTTGGGTTTTCGGGCCATCCCGCGCACTGACAAACGCCGACCAATTTTGAAAGTTTTGAATAATCTTTTAGGTGAAAATATGTCTTCGCGGCTTTTTACGGAAGTCAGGGAACATCGCGGATTGGCTTATTACATCTCATCCGAAATGGCCGATTTCCAAGATACCGGTGCCTTTGGCGTTGCGGCTGGGGTTGATATTGGCCGAGCCGAGGAAGCCATCAAAGTCATTTTAGAAGAATTTAGCAAGCTTAAAACCACTTTGGTTGACCAAGACGAACTTAAGCGCGCTCAAGAAAACCTTAAAGGCAAGCTTTATTTGGGCTTGGAAGAATCTTTCGCCGTGGCTGATTTTTTAGCTGAGCAAGCGCTTTTTTGGGAGAAAATTGATGATCCCGACGAATTGGTCAAAAAATATGAAAAAGTTACGGCCCAAGATATTCAAAAATTCGCCCAAGAATTTTTTGTGCCCAAAAATCTTAATTTAGCGATGATTGGTCCATTTGATAAAAAAGATAATTTTCAAAAAATCCTAGGAGGTTTCCGATGAAAAAAGAAAGAACCTTAATTGCCATCAAACCCGAATCGATTCAACGTCATCTTATCGGTGAATTTATTTCCAAATTTGAAAAGCGGGGACTTAAAATTACTGCCTGTAAAATGCTCGTTCCCTCAAAAGCGCAAATCGGCCAACACTATCCTGATAGCGAAAAATGGTATCTCGACACTGGCACGAAAACACTCAAAAACTATCAAGAAAGAGGGGTGAAAGTCGATCTTGGACCGATTGAAATTGCTAAAATTGTCAGAAAAAGATTAATCGATCATTTTACTGATCGGCCATTAATTCTCATGATTTGGGAAGGGCCGCATGCCATTGCCTTGGGCCGGAAAACCGCTGGGGCAACTAACCCGCTTATGGCTGACATCGGTTCTATTCGCGGCGATTATAGTTTGGAATCCTATGAATTAGCTGATGATATTGAAAGAGCCGCTCACACCCTGGTCCACGCTTCAGAATCAACCGTGGAAGCTGAAAGAGAAATTGACATCTGGTTTAAGAAAGACGAAATTTATGACTATGATTTAATTACGGAAAAAGTTTTTTATACCAAGGATTGGGGCAAAATAAAGAAGAAATAAATTGTAACACACTCCACGAATTTATTATTCACTAATCGATACTAATCAGATATTCGTGATAATTCGTGAATAGAAGATTAGTGGAATGTAATACCTTGGAAAAAAAATGCTAAGAGCCTATTTACCCCCTTTAATTATTTCTGCCTTGATGGTTTTTGGCCTCACTTATTACGTCAAAATCCTGGCGGAAAAATTTAAGCTTTTTGATTGGCCGGCGCCTCGAAAAGTCCATCCCAAACCAATTCCACGTTTGGGTGGGGTGGCGATTGGGCTTTCTTTTTTGATTCTTGTTATCGGTTATTCCTTGGCCTCCCATCGACTTAATTTTTCCGGATTCGAGATTTTAAGAATTGATAAAAGATTAGTCGGCGTAATTTTGGGACTTTTAATTTTACTCGGCGTTGGCGTGATTGATGATATTCGCGGGATCAAGCCATGGAAGAAATTATTCTGGCAAATTGTGGCCGCTGGGATGACCGTTCTTTTTGGGCTTTCGATTCAATATTTGCGCCTGCCTTTTGGCGAGCATCTTAATTTAAACTCTTTACAAATCCCGATTTACTTGTTTGGTCACGGTTTTAACTTCGCCGTCTGGGGTGATTTGTTGACCATTTTTTGGATTGTCTTGTTGATTAATACTTTTAATTTTCTCGATGGACTTGACGGTTTATCTAGCGGCATTGGCACAATTACGGCGGCGGTAATTTTTTTCTTAAGCTTGGCTTTGGGGCAGGATGCCAATGCTTTGCTGGCCTTGTTAATCGCTGGTGTCTCGCTTGGATTTTTACCTTGGAATTTTAACCCGGCAAAAATATTCTTAGGCGATTCCGGCTCGATGAGCCTCGGGTTTTTAATCGGCGTCTTGTCGATTATTTCCGGCGGCAAACTGGCGACGGCTTTTTTGGTTTTGGGCCTGCCGGTTTTGGATGTTGGCTGGGTGGTGGTGCGGCGATTATTTAAAGGAATTTCGCCCTTTGCCGCGGATAAAAAACATCTTCACCATCGTTTAATAACCGCTGGTCTAACGCAACGTCAGGCAGTCATTGCTTTGTATTTGATTGCCATTGTTTTTGGTTCAGTGGCCGTAGTGGCCTCAACTCAGGCAAAAATTAATGCCATTTTAATCCTTTCGGGACTCGCGGCTGCTTTAGCTTTGGTTTTAGTTGGGTTAGAATATAAGAGGAGGAATACGAAATACGAAATTAATACGAAAATACGAAAAGAGAAGATTTAGTATTTTAGTATCGCCGAAGGCGCTTTCGTAGTTCGTATCAATATTATGGAAAAGAAATCTTGTCAGCGGACTTTACTCATCATTGTCATTGTTCTAGTAATTTTAGGCATGGTCGGCGTCTTCGTCGGCCAGTTTTGGAGATAGACATCCTTGCTTTTTTTGTTCTTTGCGGTACAATATTATGTTGGTTGATCAAACCGACAAAGGGGAAGCACGTGAAAAACAAAGCCTTTGACTGGTTTATGTTTATCGTTTAACCAATAAAATGATAAATTCAAAATATATGAAACAAGAAATTTCAAAAAAATCAGCTAAAGAATTGATAGTTAAAAATTCCTCGATTTTTGCTCTGACTATTATTCCGCTTATCGCATCAAATCAATTCTGGGCTATTCCTCTTGCCTTGAGTATCGGCCTAATAAATACTTGGGGAGATTGGGGCTCAGCTAGAGCAAAAGAGCTGACAGACTATATCATTGAGCACAAAGACGAATTTTTAGCCGATGTTGTCGAGAGCGATAAATTTAAAAGTATTTTTCTAAATATTATGGAGAGACATATGAAAGAAGTTGAAGAGAAGAAAAGAAAAATGTTTCGTGATTATTTACGAAATGTTGGTAAGGGAATCCATCCAAAATTTAATTATCACTCAAAACTCATGAATATATTAGACCAAATAACATTTGAGGAATTGGACGTTATAAATATTTGGAATGGTAAACTTCAACAAAAACTAGTAGAGAAAAACAAAACTATTGGCTATTCTTTAGAAAATGTTGATGAAAAAATAGAAGAAATTGGACTCAACGAACATCAGGTTATGTTTGCCTTCGAAAATGATAAAATTAAACCTTCTGAAAATGAGCTGGTTTTTATTCTTAAAGCTCTTGGAAACTATGGGCTTCTTAACACAGCGGAAAACAATGGAGCTGCAGTTGGGAGCGGTAGTGATGGGATAAGAGTAAAGATTACCGTGTTTGGAAAAATATTTTTAGATTTTATTAAACCATAGTTAAAAGTTATCCACAGATTTGTACAAAATGATAAAATAAGATATAGTATTGCAATTTTAATTTATATTTTTTAAGATATGTGCGACAAATAAATAAAATTGACTGGAATGGACAGTCACTGTCATAAGCCGAGTCCATTCCTCGGCTTTTTCAGATTGTAAATTAACAAAGAGAGATTATCACTTGAAACACGCCAAATCAGAAATCGAAAGATAGTCTTTATCTTGGGCTTAAGAAGAGAGACTATAGGTAAATTATTTTTCGCTTAATTATGCGAATTGATTTACTTGTAGTCTCTCTTTTTTGTAAAAAGAGGCACAAATGGATAAAGACGAGATTGCTAAGTATGAGGATGTATTCGCCGAAAGGCTTGCGAGAATTTTGGTCGAGGTGATTTTGAAAGGACAAAAAAATGACAATGAAAACATCATCAATCCGCCGAATAACAAATCGGAAAATTAGAATACCGATACACATAAAACTTTTCAAAAATGGCGAACTGATACACAGCTCAACTTTTACCAAAAAATCAAAAGCCCTGCGATGCATTCAGGTTCGGTCGTGGGACAAAGCCTATTTGAAAGTGACTTATGACAGGAAATTCTATAATGACGGGATTTATGAAAAGAACAAGGATTTCAAAGAGGCATTGGCGGCTTTTACCGAAAAATCATTGTTAGATTTTGTCGAAACAAATTGAAAGATGGTGCAAAAAATTGCTGCAAGGTCTTGCAGAAAAAAAGATTTTGACACGGCGTGACAAAAAGTATGGTTATTAGCAAAAAATAGAAAGGATACTGGAAATGGAACTTAATTTTGGTGAATTGATTGAGGTCGAAATCCAGCTTAAAGACCCAAAAAAATTTGAGAAGGCACGAGTAAAATGGATTTTTACTAACGGCGAAATTAGAGGCGGAAGGATTACGATTTCAAAACTTAACAAAAATGGTTTGTGGGTTCAGCTTCCAAAATATCAGTCTCGTAATGGGAAATGGGTCAACA
>Ga0315280_10010351_pt1 | contig 11713 bp, 10 predicted proteins | sample YL17G06_40_MG_FD_203697 | JGI IMG/M metagenome (GOLD analysis project Ga0315280, IMG submission 203697) | Sediment microbial communities from Yellowstone Lake, YNP, Wyoming, USA - YL17G06_40 | ecosystem: Environmental > Aquatic > Freshwater > Lake > Sediment | place: USA: Wyoming | collected... | reverse complement strand
GAGGGACAGCCGGATGAGGGCGACCGCCTCCACGACCTCGGCGGGGGTAAGCCGGGCCAGGTGGGTCGGCCGATGCGATCGATCCAGCGCCCAGCCAGGATCTCCAGTGCGGGCTCGGGTGAGCCACGTGTAGACCCAGTCCCGCGAGCGGCCCAGGGCCGCCGCCACTGTGGCAACCGGGTCCCCCGTTTCGACGCGGGCCACTGCCCATCGGCGCTCGTCCTCGGGATGCCATTTCATCGGAGCCTCCTTTCGTGAGGCTCCATGATGGCAGGCTACCTGCCTGCCGAAAGGCATTCCGTGGCGGTGACACGACTGTCAGCAATCTCATGGCACTTTTCGGTGTCGGCAATCAGTTGGCACTTGTCAGTTAGGCTGTCGGCTCTAGGCTCTCCGCTCTCGGCTCTCTTCGCTACGTCCCCATCTCCCACGACTCCAGATACTTTTTCTGCTCCTCGGTCAGGGTGTCGATGCGGACGCCCATGGACTCGAGCTTGAGCCGGGCGATCTCGGCGTCTATGACGTGGGGAACCCGGTAGACCTTCTTCTCCAGTTTGCCGCGGTTCTTGATCGCATACTCCGACCCCAGCGCCTGGTTCGCGAAGGACATGTCCATGACGCTGGCGGGGTGCCCCTCCGCCGCCGCCAGATTGATGAGGCGCCCTTCGCCCAAGAGGTAGATCCGCCGCCCGTCCTTCAGGCGGTACTCCTCGACCTGGTCGCGGATGGGCGAGTGATCCACCGCCAGGGCTTCCAGGGCCGGGATGTCGATCTCGACGTTGAAGTGGCCGGAGTTGCAGACCACCGCCCCGTCCGGCATGGCTTCGAAGTGCTCCTTCCGGATGATGTGGATGTCCCCCGTTACCGTGACGAAGACCTCCCCCACCCGCGCCGCGTCCTGCATGGGCAGGACCGTGTAACCGTCCATCACGGCCTCGAGCGCCTTGAGTGGGTCCACCTCCAGGACAATGACGTTGGCCCCGGCGCCGCGCGCCCGCATGGCCACCCCGCGGCCGCACCAGCCGTAGCCGCATACCACCAAGCGCTTGCCGGCCAGGAGCAGGTTGGTGGCCCGCAGGATCCCATCCACGGTGCTCTGGCCCGTGCCGTAGCGGTTGTCGAAGAGGTGCTTGGTGTCCGCGTCGTTCACGGCGATGATGGGGTAGCGCAGGACGCCCGCCTTCTCCATGCTCTTCAGTCGGATGACGCCGGTGGTGGTCTCCTCGGTCCCCGCGATGACGCCCGCGGCGAGGTCCGTCCGCTGGCTGTGGATGACGCCGATGGTGTCCGCGCCGTCATCCATGGTCAGGTTGGGCTTGAGATCCAGCGCCGCGTTGACGTGGCGGTAGTAGGTGTCCGTGTCCTCACCCTTGATGGCGAAGACCGGGATGCCGAAGTGCTTCACCAGCGAGGCGGCCACGTCGTCCTGGGTGCTCAGCGGATTGCTCGCGCACAGCCGGATCTCGGCCCCGCCGGCCTGGAGCGCCCGCATCAGGTTCGCGGTCTCGGACGTCACGTGGAGGCACGCGGAGACCCGGATCCCCTTGAGCGGCCGCTCCCGGCTGAACCGCTCTTCGATGAGACGGAGGACCGGCATGGCGCTCCGCGCCCATTCGATCCGCCGCCGGCCTTTCTCCGCCAGGTTCAGGTCCTTGACGTCATAATCCATGGGTCGATCCCCTTCTGTGTTCGATCCCGCCGCTCACGCAAAGGGCCAGGGGATCGTCACGCCTCCCCTGGCCCCGTCTCTCGTCCCGCATTGAAAAACTGACAACCGACAATCTCAAACCGGACAACGGCTATTCGGATGTCCGTTGTCAGTTGTCGGTTTTGCATTGTTCGCCCTGCCGGCGTCAAGCCCCCAGCCGTCCGGCCTCCTTCTTCAGGGCCTCGGCCTTGTCGGTGCGCTCCCACGTGAAGTCCGGATCGTTCCGGCCGAAGTGCCCGTACGCCGCCGTCTTCCGGTAGATGGGCCGCCGCAGGTCCAAGCTCTTGATGATCCCCGCCGGCGTCAGCTCGAAGTTGCGGCGCACCAAGTCCTGCAGCACCTCGTCGGGGATGCGGCCGGTGCCCTTGCTGTCCACCATGACCGAGACCGGCTCCGCCACGCCGATGGCATAGGCCAGCTGGACCTCGCACTTGCCGCACAGACCCGCCGCCACCAGGTTCTTGGCGATGTACCGGGCCATGTACGAGGCCGAGCGGTCCACCTTCGTCGGGTCCTTGCCGGAGTAGCAGCCGCCGCCGTGGCTCCCCACGCCGCCGTAGGTGTCCACGATGATCTTTCGGCCGGTGAGGCCCGTGTCGCCGTGGGGGCCGCCGATGACGAAGCGGCCGGTCGGGTTGATGTGGTACGTGATCCGCTCCGGATCCAAGAGCTCCCGCGGCAGCACCGGCAGGATGACCGTCTCGATGATGTCCTCGCGGATCTGCTTCAGGCTGACCTCGGGGCTGTGCTGGGACGAGATCACCACGGTGTCCACCCGGGTCGGCTTCCCGTCCGTGTACTCCACGGTGACCTGCGACTTCCCGTCGGGCCGGAGGTACTCCAGAATCTCCTTGCGCCGGACCTCGGTGAGGCGCATGCACAGCTTGTGGGCCAGCATGATGGGCATGGGCATCAGCTCGGCCGTCTCGGTGGTGGCGTAGCCGAACATGAGGCCCTGATCCCCCGCCCCCTGGATGTCCACCCCCAGGGCGATGTCTGAGGACTGCTCCTGGATGGCGGTGATCACCGCGCAGGTCTCGTAGTCAAAGCCGTACTTGGCCCGGGTGTAGCCCACGTCCCGGATGACCTCGCGGGCCACCTTGGGGATGTCCACGTAGCACCGGGTGGTGATCTCCCCCGCAATGAACGCCAACCCGGTGGTGACCAGGGTCTCGCAGGCCACGCGCCCGTAGGGGTCCTGGGCAAACACCGCATCCAGGACGGCATCCGAGATCTGATCGGCGATCTTGTCGGGGTGGCCCTCGGTGACTGACTCCGATGTGAAGAGATACTGTCTGGATGGCACGATCACGTCCTCCCGCCCAAAGGCCTGTTCACTGATTCCGACAATTCCTCAGGTACAAAAGCGGCGAGACTGTAACATAGGGCGGGCGATTGTCAAGGGAAACCCGGTCGCCCCGCCGGAAGGCAATCGGGCAATTCGGCAACCGGAGTCATTCTTCCGCGCTGCGTAGTAAGGTTACGGAAGCGCGTCGCCGGCGAAGTACTCGGGAAAGCGCGCCCGCATCTCCTGCCGGAGCAGCCCCTCCACCTCCGAGGCCGTGGCGCAGCCGAAGACCCGGTGCGCCACCTCGGCCGCCTGGCCGTAGGTGACGCTCCGGATGATTCGCTTCATCAGGGGGATGGCCGCCGGCGTCATGGACAGCTCGTCGAAACCCAGCCCCACCAGGAACAGGGCGTGCAACGGATCCGCCGCCATCTCCCCGCACATGGAGATCCAGATCCCCTCGTTGTGGGCCGCGCTCACCACGCTCCGGAGCAATCGCAGGACGGCCGGGTGCAGGGGCTCGTACAGGTAGGCCACCTGCTCGTTGATCCGGTCGATGGCCAGCGCGTACTGGATCAGGTCGTTGGTGCCGACGCTGAAGAAATCCACCTCCCGCGCCAAAAGGTCGGCGATCATGGCCGCCGAGGGGATCTCGATCATGGCCCCCACCTGGATCTCGGGGTCGAAGGTGACCCCCTCGCGCCGGAGTTCCGCCTTGACATCCTCCAGGATGGCGTTGGCGGCCCTGATCTCGGCCACCCCCGAGATCATCGGATACATGATCCGGAGCGTGCCGAACGCGCTGGCCCGCAGGATGGCGCGGAGCTGCGCCCGGAACATGTCCGGCCGGTGCAGGCACAGCCGGATGGCGCGCAGGCCGAGCGACGGGTTCTCCTCCGCGGCGAGCTGGATGGCCGAGGCCAGCTTGTCCCCGCCGAAATCCAGGGTCCGGATGACGGTGGGGCGGGGATGCATCTGCGCGGCGACCGCGCGGTAGACGGAAAAGTGTTCTTCCTCGTTGGGCAGGTCGGGACGATTCAGGTAGAGGAACTCCGTGCGGTACAGTCCCACGCCCTCCGCGCCGTGGTCCCGGACCGCCGGCAGCTCCTCGGGAAACTCGATGTTGGCGGTGACCCGCACCCGGTACCCGTCCTGCGTCTCGGCCGGCAGGCCGCCCAGCTTGTGCAGCGCCAGGCCCGCGTACTCGAACTGCTGCTTGCGCGCTTGGTAGCGCGTCAGCGTCTCCACGTCCGGGGAGAGGATGACCACCCCTTCCGTGCCGTCCAGGATCACCGTCTCGTGGTTCTGCACCTCTGCGCAGATCTGTTCCACGCCCACCACGGCAGGGATCTCCAGCGATCGCGCCATGATGGCGCTGTGGGAGGTGCGCCCGCCCGTCTCCGTCGCCAGTCCCAGCACCGCGTCCCGATGAAGCTGGGCGGTGTCCGACGGGCCCAAGTCGCGGGCGAAGACAATGGCCTCTCCCCGCATCCCCTCCACGTGGAGGCTCCCGCGTTGTCCCATGAGATTGCGCACCAGCCGGTCGCCCACGTCGTCCACGTCCGTCCGCCGCTCCCGGAGGTAGCCGTCCTCGACGCGGGACAGCGCATGCCGGACGGGATCCAGCACCTCCTGCACGGCGAACTCCGCGTTCACCCGCTGCTTCTGGATGAGGGTGGTGGCCTGTTCCGCCAGCCAGCGATCCTCCAGGATCAAGAGGTGAGCGTCGAAGATCCGCGCGTACTGCGGTCCGACCTCCTTGGCGATGCGTTCCTGGATCTCCTGAATCTGGCGCCGGGAAAGCTCCAGCGCCTGCCGCAGGCGCGAGATCTCCAGGGGGATCCGGCCCGGATCCAAAGACTCCCGCTTGACTCTCGGGCGGCGGGACTCGACGACCAGGGCTTTCCCCACGGCGATCCCCGGCGAAACACCGATGCCTCGAAAGATACGTGGGCTCATCGCTGGTACCGCTCCAGGACGGCGGGCCAGTGGTTCTGGGACTTCAACAGCAATTCGACGGCTTCGCGGACCGCGCCCCGGCCGCCCGGCCGGCGTGTCACGTAGTGGGCGGCGGCCCGTACCTCGCCCGCCGCGTCCGGCACACTGATCGCCAGCCCGGCCCGCCGGAGCAGGGGCAGGTCCGGCAGGTCATCCCCCATGCACGCCACCTGCGATGCGACGAGGCCGCTTTTCGCCAGGAGGTCCTCAAAGACGGGCAGTTTGTCTACGGCCTTCTGGTGGATCTCCACGATGCCGAGTTCCCGCGCCCGGCGCGCCACCGCCTCGGACTCCCGTCCGGTGATGACCGCCAACGAGAGGCCGGACCGGATGGCCATCTTGATCCCGTGTCCGTCCTGGATGTGAAAGGCCGCGAACGCCTCCCCTCCCGGTCCGTAGAACAGGCGGCCGTCGGTCAAGATCCCGTCCACGTCGAGGACGAGCATCCGGACCGCCTTGGCCCGCCGGATTACGGACGCCGGAACCTTCCGGGCGCCCTTCACATTCCGCATTTCGCGTTCCGCATTTCGCATTCCCTTCACGGCCCTCGGCTCTCAGTTCGCATCCTCATTCCACATTCCGCAATCCGCATTCCGCATTCATCGCGGCTCCCGGCTCGCCGTCCGCTCGAACACCTCCCGATAGAACTTTGCCAACCCCCGGATCTGGTTGTCAACGGAGAACACGCGCTCGGCCTTCTTCCGGGCATTCTCGCTCAGGCGATCCATCGCCGCCGGGTCCAGGTCCAGGAACCACCCGATGGCCTCGGCGACGCCCTCCACGTCCCCACACTCCACCAGCCGGCCGTTCAGCCCGTCGTCCACGTTCTCCACCAGGCCCGCATAGTTGGAGCTGATGAGGGGCTTGCCCATGGCCATCAGCTCCCGCGCCGCGAACGAGATGGCCTCGATGGATTCGCTGAGGATGAAGCCCACGTCGATCAGCGAAAGATAAGCTCGCGGATCCGGCTCGTGCTGGACATACAGGACGTTCCCCAGGCCGAGTTCGCCCGCCAGCCGCCGGCTCTCCCGGATCTCGTGTTCCCTGCCCCGCAGGAGGATCTTGAACGGTCGGGCCCCCCGCCGAAGCTGCAGCGCGGCGGCCCTGAGGAACAGGTCGGTGCGCTTGTGCCCGTCCATCCCGGCATGGCTCCCGAACACGAACTCCGTGGCCGCCAGCCCGAGCTTTTCCAGGTAGGCCGCGTGCTTCGGCGCGGGCATCCAGAACTGCACGTCCACCCCGTTGGGGATCACGCGCGCGTGGGGCGGCTTCAAGCATCGCCCGGCCCAGGAGATGTTGCGGGCGCTGTGCCCGACGTAGATGTGCCCCTGCACCATCTTCCCGTAGGCCCAGCGGTTGTAGAGGTTGTCGGGGATGTTCCGAACCGCATGGTGCGTGCGCACGCAGGGAACGGCCCGGCGGCAGATCGCCTTCCACAGCACGACGATGGCCTGATCTCGAGAGCCGTTCACGTGGAGGAGGTGGGGCCCCCACTCCCGATAGATCCCTTCGAACCGGCGGATCGCCCGGATCATCCGCGGGATCTCCTTCAGGTTGCCGGGGAAGTCGCAGGCGAAGGCGGGCGCGCCGAGGTCGCGCCCGGCCGTCCACACCGGCGACCCCTCCGGCGCCGCGACGCCGAACTCGAACTCCTTCCGCAGCCGGCTCTGCAGGATGGTCCGGACATAGCGCATGTGTCCGCCTCCCCCCTCCTGCTGCGGATGAAAGTTCGTGAGCAGAATTCTTCTCATGGTCCGCCCATACGCTCCCGATCCCCGGGCGTCAGACGACGCCCGCCCGCAGCAGGTCGTGCAGATGAATCACCCCTTCGGGCCGCCCCGCGCCGTCCACGATCAGAAGCGAGGTGATGGCGTGCCGCTCCATGACCTGCACCGCCTTGGCCGCCAGCTCGCCCCTCCCGATGCACTTGGGCTGGCGGGTCATGACGTCGGCCACCCGGCGCTCCAGGAGGTCCGGCCACCGCTGCAACGCCCGGCGGAGGTCTCCGTCCGTGATGATCCCGGTGAGGCGCCCATCGGCGTCCGTCACCGCGGTCATCCCCAGGCGCCTCCCGCTGATGACCGGGATGGCCTCGCGCATCGTCACGTCCTGGCTCACGCGCGGCACGTCCTCCCCCCGGTGCATGAGATCCTCGACCCGCAGCAGGAGCCTCCGCCCCAGCGCCCCGCCGGGATGGATCAGGGCGAAGTCCTCGGCCTGGAATCCCCGCCGCTCCAGCAGGGCCACGGCCAGGGCGTCCCCCATGGCCAACGCCGCGGTCGTGCTCGCGGTCGGGGTGAGGTTCATGGGGCAGGCCTCTTCCGCCACGCCGACGTCCAGGACGACATCGCTCTGCCGGGCCAGGGTGGACTGCGGGTTCCCGACCAGCGAGATGAGGCTCACGCCCAGCCGTTTGAAGGCCGGCAGCAATTGAATGATTTCCTCCGTCTCGCCGCTGTTCGAGACCGCCACCACCACGTCGCCGCGGACCAGCATGCCCAGGTCCCCGTGAATCCCCTCGGCCGGATGCAGGAAGAGGGCGGGGCTCCCCGTGCCGGCGAGGGTGGCCGCGATCTTCCTGGCGATGAAGCCGGACTTTCCCATGCCAGTGAGGACGACCCGCCCCCGGCACGCCTGCAGGATATCCAGCGCTCGAACGAAGGACTGGTCCAGGCGGCCGGCCAGCGCCCGGACCGCCTCGGCTTCGATCGTCAGGACCCGCCGCGCAGTCTCCAGGCTCATCCTTCCCCCTTTGGGACCACCTGCATCGTGTCGGGGAACCTCGCGGCCGATGGAGCCCGCATCCCGCCCGACCCGGACAGCGCGGCCACGGCTGCCCCCACCACCTCCTCGACGGATATGCAGTCCGCCCGGCCTCCTCGCTGGAGGACCACGGATGTCTGGCTGACCGGCCCCCAATGGCGCGGATCCGTCGGGCCAAAGGGCACCACCTGAGGAACATCCAGGGCGGCGGCGATGTGCATCAAGCCCCCGTCCGTGGTAAGGACCAAGTCACTGAGGCTGACGGCCGCGATCAACTCCTCCAGTGTCGGCGTCCGGAGCAGGATCGGTCGCATGCGCATCTCGGCGGCAACCTCCTCGGCCTTTCGGTCGTCCCCGGGGAACAGAGGATTCCTCGGATTCCCGGGGGACCAGGAGAGAAGGATGGAGAGGCCCAGCTGTTCTCGCAAGAGGTCGGCGGCCCGGGTGAAAAACGGGAGCGGCCATTGCCGGTCTTCCCGGCGATTGCTGATGTGGAGGAGGGCCAGCCTGGTCCCGGCCGGAGCCCCGGCTTCGCCGAGCCTCCTCCCCACCGCCGCCCGGACGTCGGGATCGGGGACGAGGGTGAGCTTCCTGCCTGCGGCGGGGATGCCGGCCGAGGCCAGCAACTCCAGGCAACAGTCCACCTCGTGGAGTGCCGTTGGGCGGCCGTCCTTTCCCAGATTCAGGAAGAAGCCGAGCGGATGGGCGGAGGGGGCCAGGTACCCGAGGCGCCACGGTGCCCCGCTGGCATATGCGAGCCACGCACTCGATCGGCTGAAGCAACGGCACATGGAGATGGCCAGATCGAAACGCCGGCGGCGAAGCCCCCGAATGACCCGCATGAGTTCCCAGCGGGCCGCCAGGCGCCCCCATCCGGAACGATGCTTGGCCTTGGTGTAGGTCAGAACCTCGTCCAGGTCCGGATTCCCCGCCACGGCCGCCCGACACTGGGCCGACACGAGGATCGCCAGGTGGGCGTCCGGGAAGGATCGCCGCAGCGCGCGCAGCGCCGGCGTCGTGCACAGGACGTCCCCGATGTTGTCCTTGCGCACCACAAGAATCCGCCGCACCCGGTCCCTGGTGAAGGGAGGCGTGGCCCCGGGCCGACGGCGCTGCAGGCCGATCTCCAGAACCCATTCCAGCCCCCGCGCGATCCCGCTCACGCCCGCGCCCCTTTGAGCACTTCCTCGTAGGTGGCCAGCATCTGCCTGAGGTGCTCCTCGGCGGGGAATCCCTCGGCGCAGGCGCGCGCCGCTGCCGACCGTTCCTCCCGCCGTGCCGGATCCAGCAGGTCCGCCATGCGGTCCGCCAGGGCCGCCACGTCGCGCGGATCGGCGATGACCGCCCCGGTGCGCCATTCTTCCATGATCTCGGCGACCCCGTTCGCCCTCGTGGTAATGACCGGCAGCCCGCAGGCCATGGCCTCCAGGCACGCATTCGAGAACGGATCGTAGATGGTCGGCAGGACGAAGAGATCGGCGGCCGCCATCCATCGTTCCGGGTCCGTCACGACTCCCGGGAAGTGGACGCGATCCGCGATGCCCAGGCGTTCAGCCTGGAGCCGCGCCCGCTCTACGTTTCCTTTCCCCAGCACCCAGAGGCGGAGCCCCGAGACCAGCCGGAGCCGGCTCATCGCCTCCAGCAGGAAACGAAGTCCCTTGCGCTCGAAGCCGCTGCCCGCGAAGAGGACCACCGGACCTTCCATGGCGATCCCCAGCGCGCGCCGCGCCTCCGCCCGTTCCCCGGGCGAGCGGGCCGGGCGGAAGCGCGCAAGGTCCACACCGGTGTAGAGAACCCGGATCCTCGCCCCGGCCGTCCCATAATACCGCTGAATCTCTTCTTGCACCATCCGGGAATTGGCAATGACGCACCGGCACCCGCCCTGGAAGAGGCGCCGCTCCAAAAAAAGCAGGCTCCGGTGCATCGGGTTCACCACATCCAGGAGCCTCAGGGGATTCCCTTCCACGGCGCGCCGCCGGTCCAGCCACGCCCGGTGGCATCCGTCCCCCGCCCGGTAGAGATCCGGGGAGAGCGTCCGGTCGAGGCTGTGGACCAGATCGAAACCGCCGCGCCGGGTCATCCGGCGCGTTGCCCAGGCGAAGCTGAGGATGCGGAGGAATGCCGGAGCGGGAACAACCGGGACCCGGTGGATGGTGACTCCGGGAGGCACGCCGGTCCAGCGGTGCGCGAACAGATGCACCTCGTGGCCGGCCGCCGACAGGCTCTCCAGGAGCCGGGCCACGTACCCTTCCGCGCCGCCCCCGGCCGCGTAGCGCTGGCGGACCACCGCGATCCTCACGCCTGCCCCCTGCGCGCGGTCGCTACCCCGCGCATGGACTCCCACACAAGCGGGCCGCCGTCCCCGCTACGGGCCAGCGGAGCGCAGGAAATAATATCCCATCTCCTTCTCATACGACTCCCGGATGGCGGCCGTCACGGCCCCGCCGGAATCAGACTCCCGGAGGTACCGGACGAGGAATTTCTCCTCGACGGCTTGCGCCCGTCGAGAGACGATCAGCCGCTCCGCCTGGGCGGCGTTCATGAAATTCCCGGCGCGCGCCTCTTCATCCGACACGTCGGGCCGATAGGTATCCACGCCGTATTCCATAACCGTGAGCCCATAAGAAGTATCTTCATCCTTTCTCAATATCATCCAATCGGGACTTATCAATTTCCGCTGCATATAGATTGATATACTCCCGCGCCATCCTTTCATGGTTGAACTCTTCTCTTATTCTATTCAAGCAATCCATCGGTCTGATGCTGTCAACACGTTTTACTGCGTTTGCCATCTCCTCCACATCTTTGCAAAGAAATCCGGTCTTCCCATGTTCCACAATCTCCGGCATCGCGCCGTTGTGGGTTGTAATAACGGGTGTTCCGCTCGCCAGTGCCTCTATGGTAACTATGCCGAACGGCTCGCACCATTGCGTTGGAAATATGAGCGCCTTTGCCTTTGCCAAAAGCATGGCCTTAAGCTCTCCGCCCACAGGCCCGACATATTGAATCCTGTCGCTCAATCTCTTCTTTAGATAGCCCCTCCAGTAGGAGTTTACAAATGTTTTCCTGTGCGCATTACCGGCGATTATGAGACGCGCACCTGTCCTCACTGCCACCTCAATTGCCCAGTTAACGCCTTTCACATCCCAGTCGACCCTTGAAAGAAAGAGAAAATAGTCATCTTTTGCCTCTCTGTAGATGTACTCATCCTGATCAAGGCCATGATGAACAACAGGGTTCTGGGCATAGCCCCAATAGCGTCGCTGCGCATACGAGATGAAACAATATCTTTCATTCAATCCCCTAAAGTCTTTTATGGCTCCGTGGACAGTAACAAGAAACGGGATTCCGTAGTCGTGCTCAACAAGGCTGCCATGATTGAAATGCAATATGTCCGCATTTTCAGGGATCAACCCCCTTAGTTGGTCCGGTGACGGGACCCTGACATCGACACATGGGAAAGAAACGTTTCTACAATGGGGCACTGCGCTACCATGAGGCCCGATAAAGGTGATCATATGGCCAAGCTCATGAAGGCCTTTGATGAGCCAAACCACCACCCTCTCAATGCCGCCGTATTCCTTTACGGGAAGCACCTTGGGGTAATAGAAAACTATGTGCATACCCTCAGCCCCCTTGATGGACGCTACCTGCTGCTGCTAATCTCGACATCGGTGAGACTTCGCATACCTTCAACCCCCGTCCTTTCGCTCCTTCGGGGCGAATCCACGACACCTTTCAGCCTTCCGGAAAGATGCTCGCTACCGTCCTTGATCTTACCGGCCCCCAGACGGTCCGGATGGCCTCCTCGAATTTGCGTTGATCCTCTCCATCCGACCCGATCTGATTTCTCATGGCAGTCTTCTCTGACGGGCCAGCCCACCTCCGTCGCTCCCCTCCAACTTCTCCAGCATCGTCCCGACCGCGGCCCAGACCTCCGCCACCGTGGTGTCCTC
>Ga0315280_10010350_pt1 | contig 11714 bp, 10 predicted proteins | sample YL17G06_40_MG_FD_203697 | JGI IMG/M metagenome (GOLD analysis project Ga0315280, IMG submission 203697) | Sediment microbial communities from Yellowstone Lake, YNP, Wyoming, USA - YL17G06_40 | ecosystem: Environmental > Aquatic > Freshwater > Lake > Sediment | place: USA: Wyoming | collected... | reverse complement strand
GCCATGAGCCTCAATGGCGCTCCGTCCCCGATAATATACCTGAGGGTCATAACCTAACACAGACATACAGGCACAAGCGCTGCTAGGTTCCATCCCCGATGGCACGGTGCGAAGCAGCCCGACAACGCCTGCCTTGGCCATGGCATCCATGTTCGGAGTATGCGCTAACTCTAGGCAAGTCCTCCCACCATGAGCAGCCAATGGCCAACCTGATGCTCCATCAATTATTAAAACGCAATACTTCATCCTTGCCCCTCATAGTTAAACATCATATAATAGCATAGACGGCGGGGCGTAGCGCAGCAGGTAGCGCGCAGCGTTCGGGACGCTGAGGTCGGAGGTTCGAGTCCTCTCGCCCCGATTAACTCGGTAAAAGGGAGTACAAGCTGCTTGTGCCTAATTTGAAAGTGGAAACAGAGCGGAGGGAAACTATGATAAGAGCTGGAATCGTAGGAGCGACGGGCATAGTTGGTCAGCAATTTCTCGTTGCCCTGAAAGGTCACCCTTGGATTCAAATTGCTGCCCTGGCTGCCTCCGAGAGGTCAGCAGGTCACAGCTATAAGGAAGCCATAACCGATGCCCAGTCTGGAGCCTTGCGCTGGTTTTGCCAGGAACCTCCCGTAAGGGAGGTCATGGCTATGCCCGTCCAGAATGCTACCGAAATGGATATCTCTGCCTTGGATATCGTCTTTTCTGCCATAGAATCCGACCAGGCGAAGATTCTGGAACCGAAATTTGCCAGAGATAAAGCGGTTATAAGCGCGGCTTCGGCCTTTCGCTACGATGAGGATGTGCCCATCTTAATTCCGGGCATCAACTCCGAGCATGCCAAACTAATTGATGTGCAAAGAAAAACCCGGGGATGGAAGGGCTTCATCACGCCCATTCCCAACTGCACCACTACCGGCCTGGCGATAACCCTAAAACCAATTTACGAATCGTTCGGCGTTAATGCCGTTATAATGACCTCCATGCAAGCCCTGTCAGGAGCAGGCAGGAGCCCGGGAGTAATAGGCCTCGACATCCTGGACAATGTTATCCCCTTTATTGCAGGGGAGGAAGAAAAGGTACAGCGTGAAACGCAGAAAATCTTGGGCAATTTCGCAGGTAATTCAGTAAATCCCGCCAAGTTCAATGTAAGCTGCACCTGCACTCGTGTTAATGTCCGGGAAGGGCATACGGAATCGGTCTTCGTCTCCACCCAGAAAGCCTGTGAGGTGAGTGACGTTGCCAAGGCTATGAGGGAATATAACGGCTCAGCCAACGAAGTTGAGCTGCCTTCGGCCCCCAAGCACATGATAATAGTCAACGAAGACCCGTTCCGACCTCAACCACGGCTCGACCGTGATGCTGAGGATGGCATGGCTACCGTAGTTGGGAGAATCAGGAAGGACAACGTCCTGAAGAACGGCATCAAGTACCTTCTGGTATCCCACAACACCAAGATGGGAGCAGCCAAAGGCGCAGTTCTTGTCGCCGAGCTCCTTATCAGGGATGGCTATATTTCCTAGCGCAATGGGGTCAACTCTATTTTTCCCGCTTATCTCAAATGCTTACCAACCTTGAGGAAGAATAGAGTCGCCCCCGTAGTGCCCTTATTTTCAGGATAATGGAGGTTTTCTCTTGTGCCAGTCGGTGGCTTGCTCATAAGCGAAGGCGATACGGAGCAGTATTTCCTCGCTGAAAGGCTTGCCGATGATTTGCATACCTATAGGTAGGTTGTCAGCGAAGCCAGCAGGTATGGAGATAGCCGGGATTCCAGCTATGTTTATGGGTAAGGTGCATATATCGCTTAGATACATCTGCATCGGGTCTTCTAGCTTTTCACCCAGCTTAAAAGGCACTATGGGCGAGGTTGGGGTGACCAGGGCATCATATTTTTCAAAGGCTTGGTCAAATTCCCGTTTTATCAGTGTGCGCACCTTCTGTGCCTTAAGATAGTAAGCGTCGTAATAACCTGCGGACAAAGCGTAAGTGCCCAGCATTATGCGCCTTTTAACCTCAAGACCGAAGCCAAATTGTCGAGTCTTTTCTGTTGTCTTGATTACGTTACTGGCATCTCGCTCAGAAAAGCCGTATTTTACTCCATCGTAGCGAGCCAGATTTGCTGAAGCTTCGGACGGAGCAAGTATATAGTAAACAGCCAGAGCGTATCTAGTGTGGGGTAGAGAAACATCCCAATCTATTTCCGCACCCAGCTCACGTAGCTTACCAATGGCTGCTTCCAAAGTCGCTCTTACCTCATTCTGCATGCCCTCGACAAAGTATTCCTTGGGAATGCCGATCTTTAGTCCTTTGATGTCGGGAATTAGTTGGCGGGTGTAGTCTGGGACAGGATGAGGCACTGAGGTTGAGTCTCTTGGGTCATAGTCGGCAATGGCATTCATCACTAAGGCGCAGTCAGTGACATCCTTGGTTAGTGGTCCAATTTGGTCGAGAGAGCTGGCGAAAGCAATCAAGCCGAAGCGACTGACCCGACTATAGGTTGGTTTGAGTCCCACAACACTGCAAAGTGCAGCTGGTTGACGGACGCTGCCTCCAGTGTCAGAGCCCAGAGCATAAATAGTTTCATCAGCAGCTACAGCAGCTGCTGATCCACCGCTGCTGCCTCCAGGGACGCGATTTAAATCCCAGGGATTGTGGGTGGGGAAGAAGGCGGAATGCTCCGTAGAAGAGCCCATGGCGAACTCATCCATATTTGTTTTCCCGACTATTACCGCCTTCTGTGCCTTCAGTTTCTCTATTACCGTAGCATCATAGGGAGGGACGAAGTTTTCCAGTATCTTTGAACTACAAGTAGTCCTTATCCCCTTGGTGCATATGACATCTTTGATTAATGTGGGGATGCCGGTTAGAGGAGTAATGTCATGGCTGGTTTTAATATGATTATCGATTTTTTTTGCCTCTTTCAGAGCGACGTCTTCAACAATGGTGACACAGGCGTGCACTCTCCCTTCCACCTCAGCGATACGCTTCAGCACAGACCTTGTCAGTTCCGTCGAGGAAATTTTCCGTTGCTTAAGAAGCTCGTGTGCTTCATGAATAGTTAGCTGGTGTAGTTCGTTCACCGGCATACTTAGTACCTTTCTTTGAGGCTGCGACGCTTGAAAACTTTATGCCAGTCGCCGCCAGCTTTGTTGTGCATCTCTTTAACCCTGGGGATGTATTGTAGGCCCAGGAATACCCCTAAGCCTATGGAGTAGAAGACCAGAGACAAAGGCTCGTCATAGCGGTTGACGTAAATAAACCCCGCAACAAACGGGAAAACAATAAGGAGTAAGCTGTAACTAAAGGTGGGATTGCGGGTAATAAGTACAGCTATAAAAAAAACAATGGCGAGAAACGGAACTGCCCAGGGCATCAAGAAGATGAGAATACCGATGGCGGTGGCTGCCCCTTTACCGCCATGGAATTTGAGGAAGATGGGAAAGATATGGCCAATTATGGCAGCTGCGGTGGTAAGCCCTGTAAGGAAATCAAACGGTGAAATCAGAGGGATGTCCAACAACCGTCGCATCAAAAGAATTGCTCCTATACCTTTGCCCAGGTCAGCCAGAGTTACTAGCACGGCCTCCATCGGCCCGACCTCGTAGAAGACATTCATAGCGCCCATGTTTCTGCTTCCGACCTCTCGGATGTCTATCCCTTTTCTCAGACGACCGGCAAGATATGCTGAAGGAAAAGAGCCAAGGAGGTAGCCAATTATGATGGCGATAACTATGTGGGTAATCATTTGCCTGATGAGCTCACTCTAGTATTGCTTGAACTTTAAAACATTTTTCTGCTTGTTTTGGTGCATTTGATAAAATCTCAGCTTGGGAATATGACTCAGCCACATCGTCTTTCCTGAAGACATTTTGTAGTGGGATGGTATGGGTCGCTGGTGGCACGTTGGCTGTATCTACTTGCTTGAGTATTTCGAAGTTCTCCAAAATATTAGATAGCTGGAGGCTAAATTTCCCCACCTCCTCCTCGCTTAAGCCCAAGCGAGCAAGCCAAGCGATATGCCTCACCTGTTCGTAACTCAGTTTCATCTGAGCGTAACTATTACATTATAGCATTACGCTTCGTAATGTTACAGCGGTTGCTTATCTTCGGGGACAAGGATTATAATGGAGGGCCATGCCAATCCGAAATGTTGTCTTACTATCACATCAAGGGGCCGGAAAGACTTCACTTGCTGAGTTTATGCTCTTTACCTCAGGTGCTATTCAGCGTTTAGGTAGCGTTGCAGATGGCACTACTGCCTCAGATTATGACCCACTTGAGGTAGGACGTCATATGGGCATCAACCTGTCCTTGCTGCCAATTCAGTGGCAGGGAATGAAGCTGAATATCATTGATACCCCGGGATATGCTGATTTTATTGGTGAAGTAAGATCGGGGTTGAGGGTAACCGAAGGAGCAATAATTGTAATATGCGCTGCTTCGGGTGTGGAGGTAGGCACAGAGCAGATGTGGAACGATGCTGAAAGAGGAAATTTGCCCCGGTTAATATTTGTTAATAAGATGGATCGCGATAATGCTGATTTCTTCTCTACTTTGAAAGGAATTCAGGCTAAGTTGTCACCAAAATGCTTGCCTCTTCAATTACCCATAGGTTCACAAAAAGATTTTCAAGGCATTATAGATTTGGTGATTATGAGAGCTTATATTGGCGCAGACTCGCAGGAAGCCGAAATACCTTCAGCACTCCGGGAACAAGCAGAAGCTAGCCGTGAGAAATTAGTAGAGGCTGCCGTGGAGGTTGATGATGAACTCATTAACAAGTATCTGGAGGGCGAGCCCATAAGCAACGAGGAAATTTTTGCTGCCATAAGAAAGTCTACCATTGCTGGCAAGCTGGTGCCTGTTTTTGTTGGCTCTGCTTTGAGGGGCATGGGCACCCAGCAAATTCTCAATGGTATTTGCTCCTACCTACCTTCGCCCGAAGAAGAGGGTGCCGTTGTCGCTAAGAATGTTTCCACCGGTAATCAAGAAGAGGTCAAACCTAATGCTGAATCCCCCTTAGCTGGTCTTGTTTTCAAAACTACTGCAGATCCCTATGTGGGCAAGCTCAGCTATTTTCGGATTTATTCAGGCGTTATTTCCAGTAATTCCCAGGTTTGGAATGCCAACAAGAATAGCATGGAACGGATTGGCCAACTTTTTACCATGCTGGGCAAAAATCAACAGACAGTGCCACAGGTCACTGCCGGAGATATTGGGGCAGTGGCTAGGTTGAGTTTAACCACTACCGGGGATACCCTCTGTGCCCGCGAACATCCTGTGATACTCCCTGGTATCGAATTCCCCAAAGCGAATTTCAGCATGGCAATCCAGCCGCAGGCGAAAACCGATTTAGATAAGATGAGCACCGTTTTGCCCAGGATTTGTGAGGAGGACCCTTCTCTCCAAACACGTCGAGAGGCTGATACTAACGAGTTTATTATTTCCGGAATTGGTGATAACCATCTGGAGATAACCAGGGAGAAAATACGTCGCAAATTTGGAGTAGAGGTGAGATTAGATCTGCCAATGATTCCTTACAAAGAAACTATTACTATGTCAACCAAGGCAGAGTATAAACATAAGAAGCAGACCGGAGGACACGGTCAATATGGGCATGTCTTTCTGGAGTTGGAGCCTTTGCCTCGGGGTGGGGGATTTGAGTTTGCTAAGAAGATTGTCGGAGGGGCAATACCCCAGAACTATATTCCCTCTGTGGAAAAGGGAATCAATGAGGCCAAGCAGGAAGGAGTTCTAGCCGGATATCCTGTGGTCGATGTAAAAGTGAGCCTTTATGATGGTAGCTTCCATGCGGTAGATTCTTCAGACATTGCTTTCAAGATTGCGGGAGCACAGGCCTTAAAAAAGGGATTATCCCAGGGACAGCCGGTATTGGTTGAGCCTATAATGAATCTTACTATAACCGTGCCTGAGATGTATACCGGGGATATTACTAGTGACCTTAATACTAAGAGGGGACGTGTGCTTGGAATGAATCCCGGTAATGGCATCAATGTCATTGAAGCCCAGGCACCTTACGCAGAGCTGCTTCGTTATGCCCTAAATTTAAGGTCACTGACGCAAGGGCGCGGCAGCTTTGTTATGGGATTTGACCACTACGAAGAGGTGCCCGCTCATCTTAGTCAGAAAATCATCGCTGACAAGAAGAAGGCGGAGTAGCTGACAGTTATCAACTGAAAGCTCGTGCAGTATCTTGGTCAGCTAATAAGTTTACTATCTCAGCCTATCCTAGCCAGCTAATAACTCCTTTAGCTTGTTAGTAAGGGCTGGCACCACTTCTTCATATTTGCCCACCACTCCAAATTCCGCCTCCCTGAATATATTTGCCTCAGGGTCCTTATTGATGGCTATAATGTGCTTGGAACCTGAACATCCCGCTGTGTGTTGGCTGGCACCGGAAATGGCTATAGCAAAGTAGATATCAGGGGCAACAATTTTCCCAGTAAGGCCGATATGCAGCCCCTCTGGCACCCAGCCATTATCAGCAGGAGGACGTGAGGCGCCTACCGCACCATGCAGCAAATCAGCTAGTGCTTTCAATGTAGTCTGGAAGGGCTGAGGACCACCTATTCCCCTGCCGCCGGAGACAATCACAGGGGCATCCTCAAGCTTAATGCCGACCGCCTCTTCCTTAACAGTTTCTAATATCTTTGTCCTTACTTTCGACGTATCTATGTCAATCTTGGTGGGTATGACCTCTCCTTTCCTTGAGGCATCACGCTCCAACGGTGACATTGCCTTGGTCCTAACAGTAACCATCTGAGGCATAAGCTCGCTGGTGAATGCAGCTTGAGCGTTGCCGCCGTAAACAGGACGCGTTTGCACCAACAGCTTTGTCCCTGGGTCTATGCGTAAGTCGAGACAATCTGTTGTCAGGCTAGTACCCAGTCTGAAGGCAAGGCGAGGAGCTAGGTCTCTACCCATAGCCGTTTGTCCTATAAGTATCACGCGAGGAGGAATATCCTTGACCACTTTTTCCGCGACTTGCATATAGGAATCAGCTTGGTATTCTTTGAGGGCGGGGTGTTCTACAACATAAACCTTGTCGGCTCCGAAGGCAATTGCTTCTTTGGAAGCTCCGCCAACTGCATCGCTGGCCAATAAGCAAGACAAATTTTCCTTTAACTCATTAGCCAGCTTCCTACCACATCCTAGTAACTCGGTGGTAATTGCGGCTAACTTCCCGTCTGTTAGCTCACCACAAACTAATATACCTTTGTATTCAGCCATTATTTCCTCCTTAACTTTAAAGTAATTTGGCTTCTCTGAGCCTTACAGCCAGTTTAGCACCAGCTTCCGCAGCAGTGTCTCCTCCGATTATTTCACATTTGGATTCCTTGACTGGCTGGAAGAGTTTATCTAGCTTGCTACGTCTCCCAGCAGCGCCAAGTTGTGCAGGCTGGAGCCCGATATCAGCTGGTTTCCAAACAGCGGGTTGCTTTTTAGCTGCTGCCATTATTCCTTTCAAGGTGGCATAACGCAGCGCTCCTATGCCGCTGGTTACTATAATTAGGGCAGGAAGCGTCACTTCAATAACCTGATAGCCGTCGGGAATAACTCGCTCAACCTTCGCCTTCCCATCGCTGACCTCTATCTTGCGAGCTAGCGTTACAGCTGGGATTCCTAAAATCTCAGCAATGCCTAGACCCACTTGCCCCGCATCCCAGTCAGAAGATTGTCTGCCGCAGAAGATAATGTTGTATTGTCCTATTTTCCTTATTGCCGCGGCCAAGGCATTGGCAGTTGACCAACTATCGCTATCTTCAAAAGCTTTGTCCTCGAGAAGGATAAGTTCATCAGCCCCTACGGCTAGCGCTTTCTTAATCACATCGCGAACGAAGTTATTACCTACGCTGAGCGCAGTAATTTTGCCCCCCACGGTATCCTTGATTTTGAGGGCAGCTTCCAGAGCGAATTCCTCATATTGACCGATTACAGGTTTCACCTCTGGTGGCAAGGTCATTTTGTTATTTACCACCTTAAACACAGCCGGTGGCGCCTCAGGATCAGGCACTTGCTTGCAGCAAACAATCATATTAACTGGCATTCTCTAACCTCCTTAAAGAATTTTGCAACCAAAGGATGATATGGAAAAATCCGTCTTTTGTCAACAAACTGAATCAGGTGAATTTGATATGATTGATTTAAGGGATTAGGTGGTAATAGCTACTTGAACCACGGCATTAATGCTAAAATAGATAAAAATTATTATTCAGAGGAGTAAGATGTTATCTATGGGACAAAATGAGGAAAATATCCACTCAATTAAGGAACACAAGCTGACTTGGTTCTATATTGAAAAGCCTACTTCTAACGAAGTTGCATTCTTAGCTCAGCGTTTCCATTTCCATCCTCTGGATCTGGACGATGTCCTCAGCCGCATACAACGTCCCAAAATTGATGAGTATGAAGATTACTTGTTTATGGTGCTGCATTTCCCAGTATTTGATAAACAGAATCGTATAACCAGGCCCAGTGAAATGGATATCTTTATTGGTGAGGATTATGTCGTCACCATTCATTGTTCTGGTGACCTCAAGCCACTGGCTAAATTTTTCCAGGAATGCGAGACTGACAAGGAAAGCCGCGAGCGTTACCTGGGACGAAGCTCAGGATTTCTTCTCTATCACATCCTTGATAGAATGGTTAACTCTTGCTTCCCTATACTAGATAAAATGACCCAAAACATTGATGATGTCGAGGAAATTATCCTCACCAAGCCCGTTCCGGCGACTGTCCGCGAGATTTCCCTGATTCGGCGGGATCTTATTTCCTTCCGCCGCGTCATTCATCCCCAGATTGTGGTAATTGAGACTCTTGAGAGAGAAGAATATCCTTTCTTCAAGGAGGAGCAGGAAGTCTATTTCGGTGATGTTGCTGACCACATTCGCAAAATCTGGGATGGGCTTGAGGATTGTAAAGAGGTCATAGATGGGCTTGCTGACACCAGCAATTGGTTAACGTCGCACCGGATTCAGGAGGTAATGCGAATTTTGACTATTTTCATGGCCATCATAATGCCCGTCGAGGTAGTAGCCAGCATAGAAGGTTCGAACCTGCTTCCACAGTCTTGGTTGCATAATCCGTTATTGTTTGCGTTCAGCTTTGTTGTCCAGGTGGGTATTGTTGTTGCTATGATTCTCTTCCTGCGCCATCGGCGGTTGTGGTTTTGAAGTGGCTAATAAGCTAATCCACCTCTCTTATATCATCATAAGTCAGCTATGGAAATTAAATTCATCGCAGATAACAATGTGGGCAAACTGGCTCGATGGTTAAGGCTGATTGGCTATGATACTCTGCTGTTTAAGCAAAAAGACGATGGTCAAATGATTAAAATAGCTCTTAGCGAGAACAGGGTGATTTTGACTAAAGATACCCAATTTATGAAAAGACGATTGGTCACAAACGGCAAACTCAAAACTATACACATTAAACAAGATGACCCTAAACTCCAGGTGCAGGAAGTAGTGAAAACGCTGAATTTAAATTATCGTTTCAAACCTTTCTCGCTTTGCCTGGAATGCAATCGAGCATTAATAGCTCGGGATAAAGAAGAGGTGAAAAACCTGGTCCCTGCTCACGTTGTTGAAACTCAAACTCAATATACGCAATGCCCTGCCTGCCATCGCATCTACTGGCCGGGTACACACTGGCAGGCCATGGTCAATAAGTTACAAGACTTGCAAGGAAGGAGTGGCGGAAATCAGGCTTCTACCTAATGCCCGTCTTTCCAGAGCTTCAATGGTGGCACGGGTGAGATAGTAATGCTATACTCAGCCCATAAAGCTAGGAGGATAAAGATAAAGCTAAACGCCTATGTTATTAGCAATTGATATTGGGAACACCAACGTTAAGATTGGTATATTTGATGGTGAAGAGCTAAAAGCCACCTGGAATTTAGCTACGGGCATTCACCGCACTTCAGACGAGTACGGTGGGGTATTGCTCAACCTTATGGAGCGAAAAAAGGTCGTGCCTTCCAAGGTGACTGGAGTAGCATTGTGCAGTGTCGTGCCACCGCTGTTGCCTGCATTCGTGGAATTGTGTAGGAAATATTTAAATACTAAACCCTTAGTGGTCGAAGCTGGTGTTAAGACAGGCATGCGCATCCGCCTGGATAATCCTCGGGAGGTTGGTCCTGACCGCGTGGTCGACGCTGTGGCTGCCCAACACCTCTACGGAAAGCCGGTGATAATTATTGACCTTGGCACCGCCCTCACCTTCGACGTTGTTTCCCAGGAAGGAGATTACCTTGGTGGAGCTATTGCCCCGGGGATTGTCATAGCTACTGAAGCTTTATACACTCGTACTGCTGCGCTCCCGCGAATTGGGCTAAGTCGCCCTGAGCAGGTCATCGGCAAAAATACTATCTCGGCTATGCAATCGGGTATAATATTTGGTTATATTGGGCTTATTGAAGGCATGATTCGGCGAATAGAGCAGGAATTAGGAAGCAAGGCCAAGGTGGTAGCTACCGGCGGCCATTCTTACCTTTTAGCCCAGGAAATACCGGCGATAGAAATAGTAAATCCTGATTTGACTCTAATTGGTTTGCGTCTTATTTATGAAATGAATAAGGAGCAGTAATGCTTAGAAACAAAACCATAGTTCTGGGAATAACAGGGAGCATTGCTGCCTACAAAGCAGCAGAGATCGCCAGCCAGTTGACTCAGGCGGGGGCGAAGGTGAATGTAATTATGACTGAAGAGGCCATCCAGTTTATATCACCTGTTACCTTCCGGGCGATTACGGGGAGGTCTGTAGTCACCGAAATGTTTGATTTAGCCTCTGAATTCAGCATTGAGCATGTCTCTCTGGCCGAAGCCGCTGATATAGTAATCATTGCTCCTGCGACAGCTAATGTCATTGCCAAGCTGGCTGCTGGCATTGCTGATGATATGCTATGCTGCACGGTGCTGGCTACCAAAGCGCCGGTGGTCATAGCCCCAGCTATGGAGACCAACATGTACACTAATCCAATCACCCAGGATAATTTGTCTAAGCTTAAAGCTCGCGATTTTGTGATTATTGAACCAGCCACGGGCTGGTTAGCCTCGGGCAAAGAGGGTCCAGGGCGACTAGCTGATATCAAGGATATTATAGGCAGTATTTGCCAAATACCAGGGAAGAGTGGCGACCTGGCCGGCAGGCATATCGTGGTCACCGCCGGCGGTACTCAAGAGCCTATCGACCCTGTTCGCTACATCAGCAACCGCTCATCGGGGAAGATGGGCTATGCTCTGGCTGAGGCAGCCCGTGACCGGGGAGCTAAAGTAACATTGGTTACAGCACCTACCTCGTTGCCTGAGCCCGTGGGCGTTGATGTCATCCCAGTCGGCACGGCTCAGGAAATGCGTCAAGCAGTAGAGAATGTAACTCTCCGGGCCGACGCTCTAATTATGGCTGCCGCCGTAGCTGATTATCGCCCGATAAAGGCAGCTAAAGATAAGATTAAAAAAGGAAAGGCTGGGTTAACCTTAGAGCTGGAATGCACCCCGGACATTTTAGGCACTGTTAAGGGAAATTTCATCAAAGTAGGCTTCGCCGCTGAGAGCAGCAACCTGGTGGAAAATGCCAGGGAGAAGCTTAAGCAAAAGGGACTTGACTTTATCGTAGCCAATGATATTACAGCCAGCGATAGTGGATTTGGTACTGACACCAATCGAGTGACAATAATTGACCGCAAAGGCAAGATTGATAGCTTG
>Ga0315280_10010349_pt1 | contig 11716 bp, 4 predicted proteins | sample YL17G06_40_MG_FD_203697 | JGI IMG/M metagenome (GOLD analysis project Ga0315280, IMG submission 203697) | Sediment microbial communities from Yellowstone Lake, YNP, Wyoming, USA - YL17G06_40 | ecosystem: Environmental > Aquatic > Freshwater > Lake > Sediment | place: USA: Wyoming | collected... | reverse complement strand
TGTTTTGGTTTCTTTTTCGACCGCCTCTTCCTCTTTTTTATCAGCAGTTGCTAATTTTTCATTTTCTAATTTTTCGTCTTCAATCTCTTCCCCTTTCCCACGTCCCCTTCCTTTTTCTCCCCAGCCCTTAATTTTTTCTCCGGCAACAGGTTTTTTCTTCCCCTTCTTTTTCTTAAATAATTTTTCTGCGGTCAATCCCTCTTCTTTCATTTTTTCTCCCAGAGTGATAGTGAGAGGCGGCGTCTGTTCTTTTTCCTGAGCCTGTTTTGCTAAATATTTTTTCCATATTTCTCCTTCTTCTTTTTTAGGCATTTCACTTTTTCTTGTTTGACCCCCTCTCTCTCGTTCTCTTTTCTCTCGCTCTGCTTTTTCCTTGATAATCACCTGAGTTCTATACCATTTTATTTTTTTGAAAATTTCCCGAGAGATTGAATTCTGGGCCGGATCAGGATTTTCGAGCAATTGCCAAAATCGCCATTCGCTGGTTGAAGTTCTGGTGACCGGGTTGTAGCCAAAAATCAGAAATTCAAGTAATTTCCCCTGCTCCTTGAGCTGATCCAGCTCTTCTCTTCTGGCTTTGATTGGTTGGACAATTTTTAACTCACCGGCTTTTTCTAAGGCCCTGAGAAGATTTTCTTTTTTAAATCCTTTTTCTTCATCTTTTTTATCGAGTTCAAGCAGAGTAGCAAACCCATTCTCTTGTAAAAATTTATTAAAGCTTTTATATTCAGGATTTTTTAAAAATTGAACCGCTTCCCTTAATGTTTGGAAGAAATCTCTGGCTGGTCGTAAATCTTCCAGCCCCTTTTCTTTTAATAGGCGGATAGGCGGTAGGGCAATAATTCGGCCATCAATTTCAAGGCAAGAGGGCTCCCAATATGTCCTTCTTATTTTCCCTTCTTTTTTGTTTTTTTCTAATTCTTTTTGATAATCCGGATCCTGAAAGGCTTCGGCTGTTCTTTGGCAGGCATTAAAAATATCCCATTTTACCTTGCTGATTCCCGGCGTTTCGTCTTTATCTTTTTTTGTCCGTTTCAAGAAATAACCCATTTCACCTTCCTGATCCGCCTTGAAAACAAACCCCCATAATTTTCTTCCCTTTTCTGCTTGAATTTTTTCTTCAACCCCGTAATTTTCCGCATCAGTTGGTTTGACAGCTTTAAATTCGGTGATTGCCATTTCTAGCGCTCCCATAAAATCCTTTGGATCTAAGTTTTTATATTTTATTCCATTGTCTAGTTTGGGGACAAAATCTGCTGCTTCAACCTTAAGCTTTTCTTCCCGATTTTTAAATTCTCTCAATAGACCATTTTCTAAACCCCGATCAATAATTGACTTCAGTCCCTCTTGGTTTAAGGTTTTGGTTTTAATTTGTTTCCAAATTTTATCTTGGCTATCAATAAATTCAAGTTTTAATTTCTGCCCCGGAGTTAATTCTTGCTTAGATTCTTTTGGTCGTTCGAGACCCTGAGGGGTCCTCAGACCCTGAACGGGTTGAAAAGTTTTTTCGTTTTTTTCCATAAAATTTAAATTAATTGATTATTTATCTGGACATGAACCACAAAAATTGGACATATGACAAGTTTGTTTTTGAGGATTGATTTGCTTGACCACTTATAGAAGCCAGTTCACGCCACTGGCAACGCCAGTTTACGCCAAGTGCGGCGTCAAATGGCGTAGTAAAGGCGTAGAGTAGCTTCTATTATCAAAACAGGGCAAACTAAATTATTATTATTAAAAGTGGAAAAAATGTCTCACGGAAGAGGCTTTTTTCACTGCATATTTAGAATAGCACTTTTTTAACTACTTGTCAAGCCATTGAAAATTTTATAAAATAAAAGCATCATAAGTTATTTTATTATACCTTTATGGCAGAAAGAGTCAATTTAAAATATCAGCCTTCTTTGATTGAAAAAAAATGGCAGAAAATTTGGGGGAAATTAAATTTGTATCAAGCTAAAGATTTTAGTCAAAAGAAAAAACAGTATATTTTAGTTGAATTTCCCTTTTTGTCTGGCGAAGGACTTCATGTTGGCCATGTCAGAAGTTATAGCGCCTTAGATGCGGTAGTCAGAAAGAAAAGAATGGATGGTTATAATGTTTTATATCCGATTGGTTGGGATGCCTTTGGTTTGCCAACTGAAAATTATGCTATTAAAACAGGTATTCATCCAATAGAAATTACCAAAAGGAATATTAAACTTTTTAAACGGCAATTAAAGGGCCTGGGGCTCTCTTTTGATTGGTCGCGGGAAATTAACACCTCTGACCCAAAATATTATCGCTGGACTCAATGGATATTTTTAAAACTTTTTGAAAAAGGATTGGCTTATCAGGCAAAAATGCCAATTAACTGGTGTCCGAAATGTAAAATCGGTTTGGCTAACGAAGAGGTTATTGCCGGGAGATGCGAACGCTGCGGGGCAGAAACTGAAAGGCGAGAAAGAAAACAGTGGATGTTAAAAATAACTGCCTACGCCGAAAGATTGCTGAATGATTTAGAAAAAGTAGATTATTTAGAGAAAATTAAGGCTCAACAAATAAATTGGATAGGAAAATCCGAAGGGACAATGGTTAAATTTAAAATTCAAGGTAAAGAATTAGAAAATGATGAATTTATCGAGGTTTTTACCACAAGGGTAGATACTATTTTTGGGGTGACAGCCTTGGTTTTGGCCCCAGAACATGAATTAGTTAATAAGATAACTACTGAAGAGCAGAGAATGGAAGTGGCGAACTATATTAAAGCAAGTAAAAAGAAATCAGAGTTTGAAAGAACTAGTTTAGAAAAAGAAAAAACAGGGGTATTTACTGGTTTTTATGCTTTTAATCCTATTAATAACGAAAAAATCCCAATCTGGGTTGGAGATTATGTGATTCCCAGCTATGGTGGCGGCGCGGTGATGGTTGTGCCAGCCCATGATAAGAGAGATTATCAATTTGCCCAAAAATATGGATTAGAAATTAGGGAAGTTGTCAAAGGCGGCGATATTTCTAAGGAGGTTTTTGTTGATTACGGGGTTTTGGTTAATTCAGGGCAATTTAATGGACTTAAATCCGAAAGGGCGATTGAAAAAATTACTCAATGGTTGGAAAAAAATAGGTTAGGTAGAAGGGCTGTCAATTATAAACTAAGGGACTGGATTTTTTCCCGCCAGCATTACTGGGGAGAACCAATCCCGCTTGTTTTCTGCCAAAACTGCGCGGTCAAAATAAAAAATAAAAAAGAAAAAATAAAAAATAGTAAATTTAACAAAGGAGAATTATTAAATCCAGGATGGATAGCTGTTCCCGAGAAGGATTTGCCGGTAAAATTGCCTTATGTGAAAAAATATCAACCTACAGATACAGGCGAATCACCATTAGCAGTGATTAAGAAATGGATAAATACCAAATGTCCAAAATGCGGCGGACCAGCCAAAAGAGAAACTGATACAATGCCTAATTGGGCTGGTTCGAACTGGTATTACCTCGCATATATTATGCGAGGAAATTCGAAATTCGAAATTCGAAATTCGAAATTATACGAATATTGGTTGCCGATTGATTTATACAATGGCGGAATGGAGCATACCACTCTTCATCTTTTGTATTCGCGTTTTTGGCATAAATTTTTGTATGACATCGGTATTGTTCCGACCGACGAACCCTATCTCAAACGTCGTTCCCATGGCATGGTTTTAGCTGCTGACAGTCGAAAAATGAGCAAATCTTTGGGTAACGTTGTTAATCCCGATGAAGTAATAAAGCAATATGGAGCTGACAGCGTTCGGTTATACGAAATGTTTATGGGTCCTTATGACGAAGCCATTAATTGGAGTACTGAAGGCTTAGAGGGCTGCCATCGATTTTTGAAAAGAGTCTGGGCATTATTTAATAACAAACAAAAAATTAGTTCAAAAACTAGTCAAGAGTTGGTGCAAAAATTGCACTATACAATCAAAAAAGTCGGCGATGACTTAGAAAACATGAAATTTAATACCGCAATTTCTTCGATGATGGAATTTGTAAATTTATGGCAGGGGGGGAAAAATATTTTATCTAAAAGAGACGCTGAAAATTTTCTTAAAATTTTAGCTCCATTTGCTCCTCATATAGCCGAAGAACTCTATCAAATTGGTTCGTCAAGGCGAGGCGGGCCCGGTAATCTGCGTAAATTCGTATTTAAGAGTATTTTCCAAGAGAAGTGGCCGAAATACGATCCGGCGTTAATTAAAGAAAAAGAAATTGTTTTAGTTGTTCAAATTAATGGTCGGCTAAGAGATAAAGTAAAGATTGAAGCTGATTTGCCGCGAGAAGAGGTTGAAAAAATAATTTTGGAAAGAGAAAAAATTAAAAAATATCTAACCAATCAGAAAATCAGGAAGATAATTTTTATCCCCAATAAATTAATTAACTTAGTAATATGATGAAGACTCGTTAGCCCCTTCTTAAAAATGAATTTCGATATTAAAAGCACAATTAGAAAATTATGCCGTCAATATCAAATTAAACCTCTTCGTCGGCGAGGCCAGAATTTTTTAATTAATCATAATGTTTTGAATAAAATTTTAGAAGCAGCTGAATTGGAAAGAGATGATTTAGTTTTAGAAATTGGAGCTGGATTTGGTTTTTTAACCAGAGAATTGGCTAAACGGGTTAAAAAAGTAATAGCAATAGAGATTGAAAAAAAATTTATCGAAATTTTAAAAAATCAACTACAAAATTATAGAAATATTGAGATTATTCAAGGAGATGTTTTAGATCACGAATGTTATAATGCTATAATGTTACAATGTTATAATAGCTGTAAATTGGTTGCAAATATACCGTATAATATAACTGGACAAGTCTTGCGCAGGTTTCTGCTGTTTTCATCAAAACTCAAACTAATGGTTTTGATGCTCCAAAAAGAAGTGGCTGAGAGAATCTGTTCTCGGCCCCCCCGAATGAGTTTACTGTCGGTTTCGGTCCAATTTTACAGCCAGCCGAAAATAATTAGCCGGGTGGCAAAAGAAAGTTTCTGGCCCAAACCAAAGGTAGAGAGCGCGATAGTGAAAATATTAATCAATAAAAATCCGCCCCAAATTAACGAGGGGCGTTTTTTTTCTTTGCTTCGGGCTGGCTTTCGGCAGCCGCGTAAATATCTACTTAACAATTTAGTCAAAGGTGCTACAATAAAAAAGGATAAAGAAGAATTAAAAAAGATTTTAGCCGAAATGGGCAAAGATCAAAAAGTTAGACCAGCCGAATTAAGCGTTGAAGATTGGATAGAATTATATAGGAAACTTATAGAAATAAATTAAAATTATTTGTATATTTGTATTTAGATTCGTAATTTGTAGTAGTATTATGAATCTCAAAAATAAACTAACCCAGCCTGGCTTTCTTTTGGTTGGTCTGACGGTTTTAGCTGTTCTGACACTGGTTCTGGGATTTACTCAAATTAGAGGAGCGATTGAGGGTCCTTTTTCTCAATTTAAAACAAAACCCAGGCAAATCACTCAGGAAGAATTAGCTGATTATTTAAAAAAACAAGACACGGATCACGACGGACTTTCTGATTACGATGAAGGATCTGTTTATAAAACTTCACCTTATTTAGCTGATTCAGACAGCGATGGTTACACCGATTACGAAGAAATTAAGGCCAAAAGTAATCCCTTGGATTCGCAATCAACTCCATATCGAAAGAAAGAAAGCCAGGGGACGGCTTTAGAACAGGTCTATAAACCCTCGCCAAGCCCGAGCCAAGAGTTAGCTGAAGAGATTTCTATTCAGGAAATCAGAAAACTTCTAATTCAAAGCGGTTTAGACCAAGCTACTGTGGATAAAATAGATGACAAAACCTTAAAAGAGTTGTACAATGAAACCAGGAAAGAAACCGGAATTAATCCTCAAACAATGGGGCAGGGTTCCGCTTCTATCGAACAGAATACAGAATTGAAGCCTGAGGAAATAAGGCAACTTTTGCTATTGGGAGGAGCTGACCCAGAAATATTAAAACAGGTGGATGATCAGACGTTAAAAACTCTATTTGAACAGATGGTTGCGGAAAGCAGATGATAAAATAAAAAATATCCGCCAAAGGCGGACCGGCCGTACTATAATTTTTTAAAAATAATGTGGCGGGAAAAATAAAAAATAAAAAACCAAAAACACAAACAGAAAAATGTAAAAATTATCGTTAATGAAACTTATTGAAACTTGCTTCGCGAAACTAGTAGAAACTCATTGTAAAACAATAAATTTCTATCAGTTTCAGCCTGAAGGGCTGTATTTCTATTAGTTTCTTCAAAAAACATTTTTTTAGCTTTTAATTTGTATTTTTGATGTTAGAAATCTATGAAACATAACAATAATTCGAAACCAATCACCAGGAAAGAATTAAGAGAAGAACTCGGTGAATTTACTGATCAGGTTTTATTGCCGGCTTTAGATAAGTTGATTGATTTTAAATTGGAACAGAAATTAGAGGAAAAATTGGAACAGAAATTAGAGGAAAAATTGGAGGCGAAGATGACTCGCTTTCCGGATAAAGCTTATTTAACTGATAAGTTAGCTGATTTAGCCGTGGAAATTTACCAAAGACTTGAACGCCGGTTAGCTAAAGAAAAGGATTTCAAGATTAAAGTCACTGAAATTTTAAAACGGCATCAATTAGCCAGTCAGGAAGAAATTAAATATTTGGAGGATTTGATTTAATTTAGCGATCTACTGGGAAAATATTTTCAAATTCGCGTCATCGTATTATTATTAGCGGTTAATTTGCCCTTCAATCCATATGTCTTCTCCTAAAATGAAAATTCTCAGCAGTTTAGTTTTGTTCAGCCTGGTATTATCATTGGTTAGCCCGGCTTTATTGTATCCCAAAAAGGCGTCGGCCTTTATCATTCCTAACCCCTTTGTTTTCGATATACCCCACACTGCCGCGACAACCAGCGGTTGGCTGAAAGACGCAGCCAAAGCAGTCTGGGATTGGGTTAAAAAACATGCAGCCGCTGTTTTTTATAAAAATTCCTTGCGAATTTTTCTCAGCCGGATAGCTCAAGACACAGCCACTTATATTGCCACTGGCGGCAAAGGTCAGGGCCCGCTTTTTATTACCTCAAAGGATTATTGGAAGAGATTGGGTGATGATGTTCTGGGGACTTTTATTAATGATTTGGCTAGAGAAAGCGGGTTTACTGATCAAAATCTTTGCGACCCGATTAATCTTCAGACAAAATTAAGAATCTTAATTTCTTTGGGCACGCCCCAAGGACCTCGGGTTGAATGTTCTTTATCGCAAATCGCGGCTAATTTACGAGAAGCCAGCCAGCAAAAATTATTTGATTTCAGGGTTGATTTAAGTGAAGGACCGGTTGCTCAATATAAATCCTATTTTTCAATTCAGGTTTCAATTGACACGGTTTTGAAAGATCCGGTTAAACGCAGATTTATTAGATTGGGCGGAATAACGGTTAATATTCACGATGCTGTACTTGCTCTTTTGAACAGAGTTTCAGTTGGGAAAGCCCAGGGAGCGGAAAAAGAAATGGCTAAATTAAGAGAGAGATTAAATCAAGAATTGATAGGTGGCAGTCCTCCCAATCCTTTGAATCCTGATTATTTGACATTTTGGACTGTTCAGCCAGCCAGATGTTTAGAAATGAAGCAGGACAATATCTGCGATGATGTTACTTGTTTAACAGCCGCTGGTTATAAGAATAAAACAGAATGTTTAAATGATTCATCGCAGATTCGTCAGAAACTTCAACACGCTGATACTTACGCTAAAAAATTAAATGATTGGGTCTGGCAGTTAGACAGCAAAATGGCTAATCTTAATTTAGCTGATCTGACTCAGGCCCAAATAGCCAGTCTGAAAGATTTACAGAAACAATTTGATCCTTCGGTCAGCAATGTCGGCGTTTTCCTGAATGTAAAGGAAGGGGCGGCGGCTAAGGTTTCTGAAGAAATTGGTCTTTCAAAATTTTGGGAATCTTTGCAAGGAGAGGTTCAGGGGATTACCAGCAAAATTTCCGGGGCTAAGAAAACGCCAGGGGCAGCCACTAAAGGAGCGCTCGAGCAGATGTTGGAAAAATCAACCGGGGTCGAGGGTGTCTACACCGGCGACATCATCGCTGACACAATTGGCATTTTCGTTAATACCCTAATTGCTAAACTTTATAAAAGAATTTTTGAAAAAGGATTAAATCCCAGAGAAACAGCTGAAAGCGGAACAACCGGCGCTTTAGAATTAGGAATAAGGCCTGGTCGAGTCGAAGCCCAATTGATTTTCGCTGATTTAGCCGCTGTTTCTTTGATTAAAGGCCAGGAGTTTAACATTTTAAATGATTTTACTGTTTGTCCAACCGAAACTAAGTATGCCCTACCAAATAATTGTGTGATGGATACAGATTTAGCCCGGGCGGTGGAAGAAAAAATGACCATTGGTCAGGCAATGGAAAAAAATTTATTCCACCCTGATTGGCTGGTGGCTAGCCGGGGTTTATCGGATGCGGCTCAAGATTATACTTCTCGTTATAGTTTGACTAATATTAAAAAGATGCGTCGAGCAAGAATTGTTCCTTTGGGTCTGGAGATTGCGGCAGAAAAAATCAGCCGGGGAGAATTGGGTGACCGGCCGGTGACGCTTAAAGAAATAGTTGATGGTTTTAATCAATATGGTCAGGATAAAAAATGCGGAACCAGCGATAAAGGCGAGAGTCCATTTTGTAATTTGGTTGATCCGGGTTGGGTTTTGAAGGCGCCTGCTTTTCAGTGCGGAGCAATGGGTTATTCTGCTCTCTCAGAAGTTGGTTCGGTTAATCGCCAGGAAACCTGTTTAGATTATAAAGATTGCGTCAGCGAGGATAACCAGGGAAACTGCCAAACCTGGGGCTATTGCGTCCGCGAGAAAAATATTTGGTCTTTCGAAGGCGACCAGTGTTTGCCTCAATATGCCAGCTGTCAAACTTATGAGCGAGCTGACGGCGAGGAATTTTCTTATCTTAAAGATAGTTTAGATTTTAGAAATTGCGATGCTTCTCAGGCCGGCTGTGGTTGGTATTGTCGAGATTGGGATAAAAATTTAGGCGATTTAGGAAATTGGAACTGTCTTCAGCCCGGCAAATCTTTCCGAATTGTTAATAACCAAAAGCAAGAATTTACAAAAACAGATAATGCAATTTTCTTTAATCAGGGAGCCGAGGCTTGTCAAGCCCAGTCTGAGGGCTGTTGGCAATTTATTCGGACCAAAGAAGGTTTGGGCACAAATTTATTAGTCAACGGCGGTTTCGAGGATTTTCTGGCCGACCAAAACGGAAACCTGACCGAGGTCAAAGGCTGGCAGATTGAAGGCGGACAATTTTTAATTGATCAGAGAGGGGCCAAAAACGGCCAAACGGTAGCCGCTCTTAATCAAAAAAATGGCGGAGCCATCTATGTTCTTGGTATCCCGCTTTTGGAAAAAACCAGATATACTTTTTCGGTCTGGGTCAATAATTTAGATAATCAACCCCATACCTTAACTTTAAAAAATACTCAGGGGTCAATTTCTTCTTGGCAAGTGCCGGCTCAATCCAGTTGGCAGCGAATTGCGGCCGGCTTTTTTAATCAAGAAGCCAGACAGTTTGACTTAGTCTGGCGTTTAACCGATGATAACGATTTTTCAACCGGAAAATTTGTTTATCTTGACGATTTACAATTTGAAACAGGAGCCGGATCAAGTCCTAATAAGGTTTATGGTTCAGCCAATTTGATTTATTTAAAGAAAGCCCCGTCTTATCTTGATTGCCAACCCGATTCAGCCGAACCAAAATGTTTTGATTATGCTCTTTATTGTCGAGCCGAAGAAAATGGCTGCGAACTTTATTCGCCAGTCAATCAAGAATCGCCTTTAACCGGGGTAGCAAAAGAAATTGACTTTTGTCCAAAAGAGTGCGCTGGCTATCAGGATTTTCGTCAGGCAGCTTCTAATTTTGATCAAAGCCAGGGCTTGGTTTCTTTTATTCCCAGAACCGCCAAAACCTGTCCAGTTCAAGCCAAGGGTTGCGCCGAATTTACCAATTTAGACGAAGTAGCCAAAGGCGGCGAAGGAAAAGAATACTATACCTATTTGCGTCAGTGCGCGAAATTGCCGGCCGAAGAGGCAAGCTGTCAGTATTATTTCACCTGGATCGGTTCGGAAACAGCCGGCTATCAGTTAAAACGTTATCAGTTAAAAAGGGGGGCTGATAACGGTCCGGCTTTAGTCCCCAATCCGAGTTTGGACTTAGGCCAATGCGAAAACGAAAATGATGCCATAATTAATCCGCATTGTAAACAATTTTATGACGCTGAGGGAAAAGTTTATTACCGAATCTACGAAAATACAATCACTTGTTCCGAAGATTGTCATCCTTATCGAAAAACCGAGCCAGCTATTTTAGATGTTAACGAAGTAGTTTGCGGAGAAGTTGGCGGTCAATGGGTTGACGGTCAGTGTCAGAAAACTAATTTTATGGCCGTTCCCCTGGAAGGCATTACCTGTCAGCGAGAACAGAATGGCTGTGAGGAATATAAAGGGTCAACAGCCAACAATTTAAAATATCTTTTTGATGATAATTTTGAAGGCGGGCAGGTCGGCGACTGGGGGCCGGCTGGCTCAGTTAGCTTAACCACTGAGTCAATCAAGCAGGGGGGTCACTCTTTAAGAATTTCTCAGAAAGCCGAACGAACGGTAAGCGGTTTAATCGGTAAGGAGAAAACTTATCTTTTATCTTTCTGGGTTAAAGGAACATCTCAGATTTCAGCGCGGTTTAAGAGCGGTTTGAATTTCGGTCAGCTTAATTTACCGGCTCAAGATTGGTATTCGGTTACTCTCGGTCCGGTTAATTTTGATCGAGAACCGGATTCGGACGAAAAGATTATCCTGACCGGTCAGGGTAATTTCTATATTGATAATGTGGTTTTAAAAGAAATAACCCAAAGTCTTTATCTGATTAAAAATTCTTGGCAGACGCCGGCTGTTTGCGATCAAGATTCAGCCGGCAATCCCCTGGTTGGGGCAATGATTGGTTGTCAACAATATCGCGACCGTTTCGGCAAGGACAACTATTTAAAATCGTTTACGCGTTTATGCCCGGAGAGAGCGGTCGGCTGCGAGGCGATGATCGATACTCAAAATTCAAGTTCTGCTTTCGAAGAAAAATTTAATCAGCCAAGTCCTGATCCAAGCCCTTATGATAACTTAACTGTCTTAGCTGACCAATTTGTTTATTTGGTAAATGATCCGCTGAAAGCCTGTCCAGCTCAAGATAAAGGCTGTCAAAAATTTGGTCAGCCGAAGATAGATCTTAACGGTCAAGCCATTGATTATCAGACTGTCTATTTTAAAAACGATCCGGATCTTTATCAGAAGAAGCCGATTCTTTGCCAAACCCAAGGTTTGGGATGCCAGGCGTTCAGGCCAACCAATAGCCAGACCCCGGTTTATTTCCACGATCCGGGAGAAAAACTTTGTCAGTATCGGGAAAAGGTTTTGATTAGCGGTCAATATCGAAGCGGTTGGTTCAAAAACGGGACAGACGAGCCTTGCGATCCTAATTATCTGATTGAAGGTGTTTATGGTTTGCGCTTAAGTTCTGATCCAAACTATCAAGGTTGGGTTGGTTTATGTCCAGCTGACCAGTCGACTTGCACTAAATTTATTGACCCAATCGATTCCGGTCCAAGCAAAGAATATTATTATTTAAATAACGATCGATTAGAT
>Ga0315280_10010348_pt1 | contig 11716 bp, 13 predicted proteins | sample YL17G06_40_MG_FD_203697 | JGI IMG/M metagenome (GOLD analysis project Ga0315280, IMG submission 203697) | Sediment microbial communities from Yellowstone Lake, YNP, Wyoming, USA - YL17G06_40 | ecosystem: Environmental > Aquatic > Freshwater > Lake > Sediment | place: USA: Wyoming | collected... | reverse complement strand
AGGAGAACGCTTTTGTGTGATATAAGCTTTATTGTGATGTTTGTGTCTGTTTGTTTTGGAGAACTGTTTGTGTGTGCGCTTGTATGTTTTTTACATTTTTCCCATTATCATCAAACAATTTGTAAAATTTCCCCTACCCCTAAAATAGCTACTAAAAGGCAAAATAGAGTGTTAAGCTCCTTGATCGAAACTTCCTTTTCTTTTTCTTCTATATTTGGGCTTAAAATACCCACAAGCGAATCGTTGTGGATTTACTCGATCAAGAGGATAAAAGCACTCAAAGTAGTGAACTTCTTTTAAATGTCTGCAATCCTTGCATCTGTTTCTCTTTTTCAAACCTAGTTTTGATTTAGTTCTCAAATTTGTCAAGTCCACTAAAGTGTCCCATAATTCGTTTCTGAGTTTTCAAATATGAGGGTGAAGGATATATATATATAAGCATGTTGACTATAATTATTATTGCAATATTTTTGCAGTAAACGTATGCTTGTAGCTGAATTCTACTTTTTGTTTTTGCCTTATCTTTTGCGATACCAAAAAAGAAAATTATACGCCCCCTGTTTTTACTGCATTGTTGCAATTATTTTGCAGTGATTTTTTTACGTTTTGTTTTACAGATTTCCATATGTTTCCATTGTTTAAAAGTGGCGTTGATTTTGCAACAATCTTTTTTCCCCGTCTTATCCTTTACGATACGCTCAAAAAGGCAAAAATTTTCCATGAAAAACAGACCATTTTTCGGAAGTCAAAACAGCCTTTTTGCACTTTTTCCATGCCTCTTAAACCGTAAAATAATTGCAATTTTTTTGCAGTTATCCTAGCTTTAATATGCTCCAATATGTTTTGGGCTCACTTTCACTCTTTATGAAGTTTTAGATGCCACAAAATCTAAAAGCTCAAAACATAGCATATCCCGTGAGGGCTTAGGAAAGAGCAAGCAGTTGACGGGGTGCGGGAGACCGCGGAGAGGTTGACCTCTCCGTCTAATTTTTCGTACTGTTCAACCCGTTGAAAAATTTTGTTCGATAGCTGATCCACAGTCTTGGCATGTGAGAGCCCATTCGCCTTGGAAACTTTCAACTTGGTAATAGAGTACGGTTTCTTTTTCACAGTAAGTGCATTTTCCTTGTTCGGGCTTTTCAAGCGCCTTAATTGAAAGAATTTTGTCCTTTTGGGGCAACTCAATTTTTGAGGTTTTCTTCACCTTTTTTGTGATTTCACGGAACACCTTGATCCCTCTCTTTGTTAGTTGGTAGCCCCCTTTCCTTCCCCCCGCATGCTCAATCAATTTGCGTTCTTTAAGCCCCGCAAGGATTCCATCCACTTTTCTAACACTCACGTCTTTTCCCTCCATTTTCTTGATCAAAACATTGCGTTCTGTTCCTTTTCCACTTGCTACCGATTGGAAAATTTCCCATGTATCCCCCGTTAAGAAGCCAAAAAGATCAGCCCATTCCGTATCAGCTATTTCAAGCAAGCCTTTTTCACTTGAAACATACATGGGTAATTCCCAAGCTTCAAGTAGATTGCTTATGAGATCGTAGCTTTTTGTCACATGTTCTTTCAAAACAACCACTTTCCCTTCATTGACACTATGATTTAACACAGCCCAAGAAGCGCTAATCCTTGCAAGAACCCATTTGTATTCTGCATGCACCAACGGTAGGCTGTCTGATCTGTTTTCTTGCAGTTCAATGAACAGCCTTTTAATTTCAGCTATTGCGTCTTCGCTAAAAACGATGTCTTCGGGTTCTAAGCCCCAAGCCCAAAAAACATGATTGCGAAATACGTCTATGGGGATTTTTGAGGGCATAGCTTTCGCCCTTGAAATATCCTCAAAGGAAACGTCTTTTGCCATGAAAGGAACAAAAATATCCCATCTTGTAACTAAAGTAGGATCATAATTGAACAATTCTATAATTGCCTCAGCCATTGCAAGATAGCTTCCCTCAAAAGATTTTTTCTTAGGGTTAGCTGAAGCTAAAACTCGTGTTCTACATAGGGCTCTTCCGTACACAGCCATGTGAACCCTCAATTCTTGTGATGACAAGGCTTCTCGCAACTGAGTTAAATCATCCATGTCAAATTTGTCCATTCCGTCCAACATGCAAACTTCTTTATCGCAACGAGGTAAAGCCCCCCAATAGATCGCTCTTTTTTCATTGTCTAAAGTGTAGCCTACACCCGTTCTTCTTGCTGATTCTGCTCTAACACCTTCGCCCCCAATGTTCTTTTCAACCCATTCTAAGAGATCGCTTTTTCCCGTCTTTGTTTCGCCTAATAGCATGCACATCAAGTTGCCTCTTATCGGCATGCCTTCAAAAATCAGTTTGTAGGGGCTATGCAAGGTTAAGGCAACTAGCCATTTTTCTAAAGGTCTTTTCTGAATGTAGGGCTCTATGGTGCGATCTAAATCATCCAACAAGTTCGCATTATTCTGAAAGTATTGATCAAAGCCGTCCATACTTGAGGGAACGGGCTTCCCCAATGGTTCAACCTTGTAAACCATGACCGTGATCTTGTCTCTTTTCAGCGCTGTAACGATTCCCTCTAACTCAATCTTCTTTAGCACAGCCTCTTTTGGCTCACCTATCAAAACCAAGTCTTCTGTCTTGTATTCCCTAGCTTCCCACTTCTCTTTTTGATCAACCAAATCTTGACAGTACAGAACCCGATAGTCTAAAGAACCCTCAAAACTGACTTTGCGCTTGGGCTTCCCACAACTACAAATAGGGAAGGCACGAAGCCTCTGCTTGAATTTGTCTTCTCCAAAACGTAGCCTTTTCTGTAAGAGCTTGTAGTTTTTCGGATCAGCCAAATCAAACTCTTCTACAGCCCCGCAATTCTCACATTCAATGACTACGGTTTTGCAACACATCATCTTATGACTTTCACCAACAACTTGCGCCTTGACCTTTACGGGCTTCTCTGCTAGCTCAGCCCTCAACTCAATCAGACGAATTAGTATGGGCTCTTTTTCCTTGAATAAGCATGCTTCTTGATTGCAGAATCTGTTTAAAATAGGATCATCACAGCCATAATTATAGCCCCCTCTCAAAGCAGATTGAAGCACTATCTCCAATTCACGATCTTCTAACGGGGGCTTGTTTTTAGCGTTCCATTCTCTCAATGAAGTTAAGGCTGTTGGGGCTCTTGTTTTGCAAAAATTGAGCCAAAAGCAAGCAAGCCTTATTGCGCTCTCATTTCTGATTCCTTCTTCTACGCCTCTCAAAATGCCTAACACACATGGGGGATAATTGCCTTTGTATGCTTCCTTTTCTTCTGTTTTTTGTTCAAACCAATATGAAGGCTTTTCTCGCTCCATCCTTCGCCTTATTTCTTTTATGTCTTGCTCAGGTAAAGAACAGCCATGAATCTCAAAAAGACTTTCAGAGCTTAAGGGCTCAAATGTTTGTGGATTTAGAAAACAACTCCATTTCTTGCTTTGTTGATGCAAGCCTAGAGGAAGCTTCATTAAATTGCCAAATCCTTCCTCACTCAGCTTTGTTTGCTTGGGGAATAATTCAACCTTTGGATTTCCACATTTCTCCAAAACACGTTCACCTAAGAATTTGGCAACAAAAGCGGGGATTTCGGGCTGAAAGACAACCCAAATGTGATACGAAGGATCATCATATCGACTTGCTTCAAGCAAAACAGACTTTTGAGGGAACGCTTCTGCGACTTTTTCAAAGATTGAACGGGCTGTTTCTTTAGGCTTCTCAATATGTTCGCTATCAATGTCAAAGCAGAGCCATTTAACCTTGTTTTCCTTGTTGAGGTTGTATGTTCCAACTGTGATTTTGCCATTCAAATGATCTTTTACAAGATCAACTGTCAAAGGCGTTTCAATGCGTAAATAACTTCTATCCTCTTTCTGTGTTGCATACGTATCTTTCCTAACCACAAACAAATCGAAAAGCGTTCTAGCGACAGCCTTCCTCTCAGCCTCAATCTTTTGGATTTCTGATCTAACCCAACGATCTGAACACCCCATATTTTTCGCTATGGTTTTCTCGCTTCGCCTCATTTCCTCAATGGAATGAAATTTCGCCAATTCCTCACGGATCAAAGCGCTTTTGTCAGCTTCTATCATCAACCTCAACTCTCAGAAAACAAAAGGTAAGAGTTGCCTCTCACAAAAACGAGCTTTCCATTGACTTGAAGGCAAAGGTTAAGGTGTTGGCTGTCAAACCCTAAAAGCACGCCTTCTAAATCGTAGCCATCAAGAGTAACAACGATCTTCTTTCCAATAAGCGCGTTCAAGCGAGAGTAGTAAGGATGCGCTTTTTGGCTTGTTTTAGGAACGTTTTTAAGCTCTGTTTTCCTAGACATTTCTTGTCCTCTCTTTTTTTTGAAGGAAAAAAGAATAGGGCTTCTTATCGCTTCAAGGTTATTTTGCTGATCTCTCCGTAGCGCTTTTCCCAAATAGGGATAAATTGTTCAATCCATTCTTTGAAAGACTTGAGTTTCTCGGTCACTATGCCTAAGAGTTCTCTGTCCATTTTTTCTTCTAGGATTTCAACATAATGCGCCAATAGACTTCTAACCTCACCTTCAGCCCAACCGCCTTGCTTCACAACAACATCTAAGGAAACACCGTGTTCACAAGCTTGAGTAGCAAAAGTATGTCTTAGAATGTAAGCTCCCGCACCTTTAGTCTCCAACAAAGTTATTCCTAACTTTTTGCCATAGTGTTTAAGCCTCTCAGTATAATACAATCTATCTCTAGGCAGTAGCCTTTCTCCAAACCCTATGTTCATGTCGCTGATGTAGCGTTTGATCAATTCCATTGTTTTGGGATGGAATTTTCGAGCAGTGTAAACCATTCTTTTGGTTTCGTACATCTCAATGGCGTTCTTTTCATAGCGGATTCTGTCTGTTTTGGTGTAGTGTACCACTGCTTCAGGGCGACCACCGCATTGCAACTCTAAAACAACGAAAAGCAAAACCCAAGGCTCTTCAATGGCTTGCAAAAGTCTTGTTATTTCATCGTTTTTGAGCCACCATCCCTTGCGTACGCCTCTAGGTCGTTTTTTAATTCCTTTCAAAGCATCCAACGTGTACGTAGTGATTGTCGGTAGCTCTTTCAATGCGCTCCGTATTGTAGCGGCAAAGTGTTCCTCAATGTCTTTCGTCATTGTTAGATAGAGAGAATTATCCTTTCCATCTATCAGAGGCGTTCTTAGTTTTTCCAAGTCAGCACGTTCATAATCCATTGGTTCTTTGTTGCCTAATAGTCTGAAGACTTCTTTCATGGTTGCGAAGTAGCGTTTTGCAAATCTATGATGTTGCCAAAATTTGATCCAAGCTTCCGATTGCCTAAAATCAGAGACGTACCGAGGCTCAATTTTCTTAGCTGTCAATGATTTCCTTGTTAGCCATTGTTCACCTTTCAAAGCAATCAAGGCATCTAATGTAGGTCGAGAAAGTGGCGTTTTCCCTAGAGGCTTGCGATATTTTTCATAATGCGCTTTGATGGCTTGAACCTTTCTTTTCCACTTCTTAGCTTGCATATCAAACTTCAGACGTGAGAAAAGAAACTCAGCCTCTTCAATGCTAAGTCTAACTTCACTCAATTTTTAAGCCCCCTCTACGTGGCTTGCCAGCTTGACTAGAAACTCTCCAAGTTGCCTTGCTTGCTGAGGGCTCAAAACAAAAGAGCCAAAACTCGCCCATTCAGATTTTGGCTTCTTTAAATATGCGGGCTTCTCTAAATGATAATTCCCAACAAACACAACTTCAATTTCAGCGCAATTGAGGCGATCATTCAATACCCGTTTAACTAAAAGCTTGGGATACTCTTTCTTTTCAACTGAGCTATAAAGGACATCTTCTAAGGGCGTTGGATACAATGCGATACATTTGCATGGTAGAATACTTTTCTCAAGCGCTTGCAAAACTTTCACAGCCATTGTTCATTGAGCTCCTTGCTTCAGTTTTTGACGGTAGATTTTGTTCTCTCCATAAAGCCAATAGCTGAAGACATAGCCTTCTCCATGATAGCGATTGTTGATCGTAGCTTTGTTCTGATTCAGAATGTTGTAGGGATGAACCCATTTGTCGGGCAAATTGTGATCTTTATAGCCAACCTCGTACTCCCCGATTTTTGCGCCCTGCTGTTTGTCGAAAGCCAAAACGTTGAATGTTTCTTCTTTTACAGCGATCACGCCGACTTGTTCACTTAGATGATGCAGAATCTCATCGATTGAACCAGCGCATGCTTGTAGGCTGTCTCTTAACTTTGCGAGCTTTTCGGCTGATGGGAATAGCTTTTCAACGTCACTCATTCTTCAGCACCCTCCTTAAGAACAATCTCTTCTTTTTCTGAGGGCTCTTTCTTCCCTTCGGGCGTTCTGGTTGGTTCAACTTTTTGAGGCGCTTTTGGCTCTTCTTTAGCGGGCTTCTCAAACTCAAATATGTAGAACTGTTTTCTGAGTTTGTCGATGGGTACGCCTATTCTTTCCGACAAAAACTTCAGATCGTCATCAACTTGCGCTTCATCTATGCCTTGCCCCTTCACATGTTCTCGATAAGGTAAAAACACCATTTCTATGAGTTCGCTAGCCCAAAAGTCTTCACCTTTGTGCCCCCTAAACTCAAGTTTCGATGCAACGCCACGTATGTCAAAGCGCAAAGGTCCAAGCCCAAAGAAATCGCGGGAGGTGCCTTCTTTGACTAGCTTGGTAATGATTTCTTTCATGATGCCCTTGCTGTGAGGGTTTCCAATGCCTAGCATTCTTTTTGTTACTTCCAAGGTTGCCAAGGATGTCTGAGCAATGTTCTTAGCCGCATCAATAGAACCAGCTTTCACCGCTTGGGTAATACGGTCTTTGTCTTCTTGAGGTATGGAACGCCAAGCTTCTGCTGAAATGCCAAGTACAGTTAGAATAGAACTTGCCATTTTTTACGTCACCTCCATTTGTGTTTTCATAGGAACGGGCTGTTCAAGGGATACCGTTCCTTTGAGGTAGCCTTTATTTTGCAAATCTTGCAAAACGACAAATCTCACATAATCGCTTTGCGAGATTCCGAGAGACTTGGCTACTTTTTCAACCAGAGCCTTTATCTCTGGTTCGACCATTGCAAACAATGCTTTTGGTCTCAATAGTATCACTACAATTGAGAATATAGAGAAGCAACTGCTATTTATGTCTTTTGAGATTAACGATACTTTATTAGAGATTTTCAAGACTTCTCAAGGAAATCAATAAGACTTATAAGTCTCAATCTTCTTAATCCTCTCTCGGTGAAAGGTTTGGAAAAGTCAAACTTTGAAGAAGAGGTTAAGAAAGCCTTTTGGGAAGAGGGAAAAAAGCCACAAGATGTTGCGTTGCGGGCTTCTGAACTTGAAAAGCGTATTCTGAAAAAGATCGGGATATCCCGCGCAACATTTTATAGGAGACTTGACGAGCTTGTTGAAAAAGGTTTTCTCTTGAAAGATGAAACTAAGAGGAGAAACACAATCTATCACTTAAACTACAGCGCCATGCTCTTGAAACAAGAAGTCTTAAGCTATATCAATGAGGCTATGAAACCTTTTGAAACACAATACATGAAAGGAAAAGAGGAGATCAAGGACGAAGCAAGGCTTCTCAGAGAATTAGGCTACCAAATTGCCAAAGTAAGCCTATGGGCTTTGCTAAAACAAATCGAAACGGGAGAACCCTATACAGAGATCGCTTGCTACTATTTATCGTACATAGGTGGGGCTCAAGCCCTTCTAAAACGCACTATCATACAAAGGGAAGCACCATACCTAGAGCTTGAAAAGAGAATAGCATTCTCCGATCCGAAAGTTGCTTTTGGGGATTTGCCCGACTTTCAGCCAGCCCTTGATCGCTATGAAGCGGCTCTAAAAAGTCTATACCCCAAGAACGGGGACGGGGTTGAAGAGTTAGATGCCTTAGATTCTAAGGTTCGTGAGGGAAAAAGCAGTTTCAAAATCCAAAAAGGTGCATGAAAATGGAAATAGACGGTTTCAGGCTAAAGACAGTAGATTCATTGGGCTTTGAAATCTGTCATATCCCTGAAGACGACAAAGAACGCCTAGCCTTCTACGACAAACTCTTCTATGAAGCCTACCAAAAGAACCGTAGGCTGAAAATTTGGAATGTGGGGATCGGGATGTGCTCAAGCGTTGAAGGTGACTACTGCTTGCTCTGCAAAGTCAAAATGGTGAAACATGTCAGAGACAAAGTGAAACGGAAACCTTAGAGAGGCTGACAAAAGCTAGAGGAAAAGTTTAAACTTGTCTAGACAAAAGGGCTAAAGTTTATATTTCTTCGCTCAAAATAATAGAATAAGGGTTAGAACTGAGAACTAGGATCTTTTGTGAGGTCAGAACATGCAGATTCAACCGAGTTGGGCATTGTGCAAAATCGAATACACATATTGACCGACAAGGAAAATGCAGAGACATCTATTTTAAGAACCAAGAGATCGAGCAGAAGTGAAAAGGCAGTCGATGAACCCTCTGAGGGGAAAACCCACAGAGGGTGGCGCTCAATCCTAACCCTCAAAATAGTTTTGGGCGATTTCTATTCTCTGTCGCTTCACCTTATCAAACTTTTCACTGAGAACTTGGTTACAGTTCACGGAAAATTCATCATTATTCACCGTTTGTAACTCCAAAAAAACTAGGTTTCTCTAAGTGCAAAAAGTCACTCAAGAAAAGACAATGGGAAAAACCCATTTCGTCACCTTTTCCCGCAACATAGAGAATGAACCACACCAATCAAATTTGTAACCGAATCAAAGGAGATTTTCAGTTATCTTCCCATGAAACAAGGAGAACTAAAAAAGAACCGAGAATCACCCAGATCAGAGATAAATCGCATAGTTAATATAAAAATCAAAGAAACACATTTCACTCTCAATTTGTGCTTAGGAGAACCTTAAGAAACACACATTGCATAGGTTAAAAAATATGTCTAAAAAAGATTTATTCCAAACGCCTTCTTTTCCTAAAACAAGCGTGAATCTTGGCGCTTTTTGGAAGTCATGACATATGTCTTGGAAGTGCTCATGGAAAAACTCGGAAGTCAAAGCAGTTTTTTCGGAAGTTTACATATTCTTTACATTTTATTTTACATTTTCCCATACTTTTAGACTCTTAACTTAGAGTGCGCACTTATAGTTATGGAGAAGGGCATGGAGTATTGACCAACTTAATGGGACAAAACCTTAGTCAAAACTAAAAGCTTTTTTTGATGCTGTATTTACCATGAGTCAGAAACCTCAACACTCCATAACCAGTCGGCGGACTATGTTGCGCTCACCGACTGACAACATAGGCAGCGCCGACGAATTCAAATTACCATAGAACTATGGTGACTAGTTCATGAGCCACTGCACATCTATACATCAGACTACCTTATTCCCGTGGTCGCTTCAGTCTGCCTCTTCCTCAAAATACGTACCATACAACTCTAGGACTCTTTTCGGCGCGGCTACCCACTCATTGAAATCTATCCAGATCATTTTTTGAGATCAGATCACTATCTCGTTTTCTTTAGCTTTCTTACGTTTGAGCTGCTCCACGAATTCTTGAGGAGTCTTGCCTTTCAGTATGACTTCTAATGTACGGTGAAAAAGGAGCTGATCTTCGTCTCTGCGTTTCTGGTCTTCTCGACATCGATCTATAAGCTCGTCTAACTTCTCACGTTGGATCAGGACTAGTTTGAGCTTTTCTGCTTCATCGCTGTTTCCTAGGCGTTTAAAATAGTCCTTTAGAAGTTTATTCATTTCAGAGTTTTCTTGCTCGATGGCAGCGCGTTTCTCTTGTCCATCCCACTGTTTGATCGGTTGGTAAGTATCCAACAACATATTTATTTTCCCATCTGTTAACAATTCATTCCAAAGACTTTTTCTCTCAAAATCTCTTATGACTTCTTTCTTGCTGAGCTTAACCCAAGTTGATGAGTCAACGTCTTTATAATAACAGTTCATGCACATAAAGCCATAACCGATGATCCTAACCATAGGCTGATTAGGTCCATGTGTCTCTCCACAACTTCTGCATGGGATAGGCGAGTGAAAAACTATTGTTTGAATTTGTCGCTCTGGAAGTGTTTTCTTTGATTCATATAGGGAATTTTCGAGTATTTCACCACCCAAAACCTTATTGCTCTTTCCAGCAGCCTTTGCAAGCTCGTTGGTCACTTGCCACGCATGATCAGAAGTTACAATTTCCCACGTCTTATCTGGTTTATGCTTTCCGCCACGGCCATCTGTCTGATTCCCCTTTTTACTCTTTTCCTCATCTGATTCAGTCATATTCCTTTCACATCTCTGAAAATCTGTACTCTCTGCAGTTTCGAGTTCAACTGATGCGAAATCTTATATGCAAAAATTACCATATTTTTGTATGCCATAATCTAATCTCCTTATGGTTGCGGTTGGCGCAAGGAAAAATGAGAGGAAAACCTTACACCAATCCGCAACCCTAGTTTAAGCTGGAACCATCACCTCTTTCTTGAACAATTTCTCATAGAGCTCGGGATCGTCTCGTTTGATTTTCTCGATTTTCTCCAGCAAAGCTTCTCTTGTCAATTCAGTAATGCCCAACGCCGCATAGAACTTGGAAAAGTTTCGTCTGAGTTTCTCCCCCAAGGCTTCTCTTGTCAACTCAGAAAGGTCTTCATAAATGCCTACTTTAATGTACTTTTTCATCTGCTCCTTGAAGTTTCGAGGTATCCTCACATTTAACGGAACAAGCTTTTCTTTTTCCATTGCAATTCACCATAATACATTGTAACATACTTCATTTTTTGAAATTAAAATTATCGTTTTTCCAAACTGTTCAAAACTGTAAGGCTTTGTGTCAAAACTCCATATCTCCGCTATACTTCTTTTGTGCATGCACACAAACACAAGAGAACACATAAACGCTTACCATTTTGTACATAAATTTGTTAATTATTTACGATAAGCAGCTACGTAGTAAGGCGCCGTGTAACCGTCATTAGAGCCTTTATCTCCATGTAGCCTCTCTGAATCGCCCATGTCCACCGCAAAATTACGAAGTATATATACTTCGTTTTTAAAAAGATTCAAGCCTTGGCAGTACGAAAATCTTGTTGGCGATGTACCTCGAGAGTGTGGATTATGTTCTTTTGATGATGATTCAGAAACCCTCGAGAGTAGTATCTTACTCGTAGTATCATACTCGTTTTCAGAATAGCAATATTCCCGTGGTCGTTAATCGGCATAGGCTTCTAAATAGAAGTAGACTCCTATCACACAGAGAGCGGCGGTTCGGGCGTCGCGCTCTAGTTCAAAACCGTCCGTCTGCGTCGCGTGGTATTAGGTTTTGACACATGCGTTCAATTTCTTTTTCGCCGACGCGGCGCACACTACTAACCTACTGTATGCAATCTTTCTCTAATAATAAGACATCGTGTCGAAGGGAAAAGCTTGACAAACGTAAACGTATTTATTTACCTCGGCTACTACTACAGTAAGCAGAATTTGAAAAGTAAATCTTTTTTGAGTTTTGACAAAACTAAAGTGTGTGCGCACAACGCTAGACCCCCCTCTATTAGGATCCTAATAGGCTCCAAATATGATTCTTGGTTTTTTAGCCAGTTAGAAGTTGAGAGAGGTTGAGACAGGTAAAGGGTTGTCTAGACTTCGTTTATTTGGCTCCAAATATGATTTTAATATGGCGTTTTTGAATGAGCTTTGAGTTGACTGTTTTCTTAATACTTCACTT
>Ga0315280_10010347_pt1 | contig 11718 bp, 11 predicted proteins | sample YL17G06_40_MG_FD_203697 | JGI IMG/M metagenome (GOLD analysis project Ga0315280, IMG submission 203697) | Sediment microbial communities from Yellowstone Lake, YNP, Wyoming, USA - YL17G06_40 | ecosystem: Environmental > Aquatic > Freshwater > Lake > Sediment | place: USA: Wyoming | collected... | reverse complement strand
TGACCAGGTTATACCCTACGCGCATTTTGCCACCAGAAAAACGTTGATGGAGGTAGGGATAAAAAATCCTACCGCTGCCTTAGAGCCGGGCGTATTTATCAATTCATTCGAAAAATATATTCTATTTGTTTACCGCATTGAAAAAAATATGCTTTATAATATAAGAATATATGAACCTCAGGAAGAGAAGCCCACGCGCACCATTATCGCAAAAAAAGGTGAATTTATATCCATCCCGGAGAAAAAAATAGTCAAACTCAAACTTATGGACGGAATGAGCGACGAACCCGACCCGAATAATCCTTACAATTTTTATAAGTTAAATTTTAAGACTTATTTTATGACCTTAAACCTATCCCAGGCCCAATCAGATAAGGATAACCTAGAAAAGAAACCCAAGGACATGACGTTAAAAGAACTAAAAACCGAAATTAAAAAACTTTATTCATCGGGAGTCGACCCGGCGCCCTTAGTTACGGAAATGAATAAAAAGATAGCCCTCTCTTTCTCTTGCATCGTATTTATTTTGCTAGGCGCACCCCTGGCAATAATTACCCGCCACAGGGAAAAATCAATTAATTTTGCCCTGGCATTTTTAGTTGCGGGTATCTACTACCTTCTGCTCTTAGGGGCCGAGGCATTAAGCATACAGGGGGGCCTTGATCCCCGAACCGCAACCTGGCTGCCCAACATCCTATTGGGGTCAGTGGGATTAGTCTTGACCTATCGATTATGCGCATATTAGACCGCTATATCCTCAAATCTATACTGGGCATATTCTTTGGCTGCATCTTGTTGTTTTTATTCCTCTATATTATTGTTGATGTATTCGGCCACCTCGATGAAATATTAAAACACAAAACAGAACTACTTCTTCTTAAGCAATATTATCTGGCGTACCTGCCGGTTATATTCGTGCAGATTACGCCCATCGCCTGCCTTCTGGCAACTTTATATACGCTGGGCACTCTCAATCGCAACAACGAAGTCATTGCCATGCGCGCATCGGGACTGAGTATCTGGCAGATAACCAAAACAATTATTATATTCGGGGTTATCATAAGCATATTTGTCTTTCTCTTAAATGAAAAGGTAATCCCCCAATCCCAGGTTATATTAGAAAAAATAAAAATACAAATGGAAGGCCAAGAGCAGAAGAAATCCCTGGAAAAAGAAATTATTAAGAACCTATCTATGTACGGGCTAAAAAATCGTTTAATCTTTGTAAATAAATTTTCGGTTAAAGATAGCACCATGGAAGGTATTACTATATTAGAACAGGACAAACACCAAAATATAACTAAGAAGGTTGTTGCCAGCAAGGGCGTTTGGAAGGAAGGAATATGGACATTTTATAACTCGATAACCTATGATTTCGACGAGAACGGCCAGATAAAACAAGACCCGGTATATTTTAAGGAAGAAATAATGAACATTACCGAAACCCCCAAAGATTTTTTAAGCCAGGTGCAGCTGCCCGAATTTATGAATACAGCCCAATTAGATGATTATATCTACCGGCTTTCTAAAAGCGGTGCGGAAACCGTAGTGAGGAACCTCAAGGTAGACCTCTATCAAAGATATGCCTCCCCCCTTACGAGCCTGGTCATCATCATCGTGGGCATACCTTTTGCTCTTAAAATAAAAAAACGGGTAACGGCGCTGGCTTCTTTCGGGATTTGTTTTATGCTGGGATTTTTATACTACGTCTCTAACGCGATAAGTGTGGCCTTTGGTAAGGCGGGGTTCCTGCCGCCGATCGTGGCGGTTTCCTTGGGCCATGTCCTGTTTTTTTTACTGGGCGTCTTTGTCGTTTATAGCCTTCCTTAAATAAGCAGATAACTTATGGAGTCCAAAGGACGACATAAGTTATAGGCAAAGCCGTCTGCGAATTTATCCCCCCTTCTTGCTTTCGCACCTGTACCTGCCGTCACCCGACAGGTGCAGGCAAGAAAGCAGGGGGATAAGTTCGGACACATAAGTTATGTCGCTTACATTATTATTAATATAGGACTCCATAACTTATGTCCTCACTTATAAATACGCGGCACGCGGTTGCCTATTCCGCAAACAATCTCATAGGGTATTGTCCCTGCGCGATAGGCTAATTCCTCCGCAGTAATTCTCTGCTTTCCGTCTGAGCCGATTAAAACTGCCTCATCCCCGATTCTTACCTTCGTATCGCCCACATCTACCAATGTCTGGTCCATACATATCCGCCCACTTATCCGGAATCTGGCCTTCTCTATCAGGACGTCTGCCTTGCCGGAAAGATCCCTTGAATATCCGTCGCCGTAACCAATGGGCAAAGTCACGACGGTAGTATTTTTTTTCGTCCGATAAATATGCCCGTAACTTAAACCTTCGCCTTTGCGCATTCTCTTTACATATATAATCTTTGTCTTAAGGCTCATTACCGGTTTTAACCCTATCTTAATATTTTTCTTGGGATATAAACCGTAGATAATCAGCCCCGGCCTGACCAGGTTAAAATGCGCTTCCCGATATCCGATAACCCCCATGCTATTTGCCGCATGGCATAGCGGTATATGGATATTGTTTTTCCGCAATCTATCGATAAGTTTATTAAAAATATCTATTTGATAATACGTAAAGGAGGGGCTTATGTCAGCGCAGGGGAAATGCGTAAATACTCCTTCGATGTTTAAAAATTTTAAACGATGTATCTTCTCAATAAAATTAAAAGCATCGTTATATAATACGCCGAGCCTCCCCATCCCCGTATCGACCTTGATATGAATATCGGCTATTTTTTTATATTTTTTGGCCGTTTTATTTAAAACCTTTGCCAGTTTTTCCGAACAGACGGTCTGGGTGAGGTTAAAGCGCAAAATCGGCTTGGTATCAGAAGGTAAAACCATTCCTAATATTAATATGGGTATGTCGATGCCCGCCTTTCTTAAGACTATCCCTTCGTCAATACTAGCAACTCCTAAGTAATCGACTCCCAGGGAAACCAGCTTTTTTGATACGGGCACAATTCCGTGGCCGTAAGCATCGCTTTTTACACAGACTAAAATCTTAGTATGAAGCGAAAGACGCGCCTTTACCTGATTAAAATTATATTCCAATGCCTTAAGGTCAATCTCTGCCCATGTGGGCCTGTATCCAATGTAGCCCATATTCTTTTTATTAATCCGCCTTTCTAATTTGGCATTCCTTAGGATATAGATAAATCGGCTCAATGGTCTTTATATTATCTATTTTCTTTACGGCTATCCTCTCTCTTGCCAATGCAATAATGTTTCCTGCTTTAGGATACCAATAATCCTCATCCAATAATGCCGCCCCCTTTACTTTAGCAGCAATCCTGGCTTTATATAATTTCAGGGCGTCTCCTAAAAATATGGTTCGCCGAGAAACCTTCTTTAGCAGTTCGTCACAAGATATTAATTTGTAAGGCATCATCCTCTTAAGGTGCGCGTCTTTTCTAATATATAAACTGCTAAAAATAAGGTTGCGTTTTGCATCCACAACCGGGCAGATTGCCTTTTCTTCTATGCCCGCATTTAAGGCCAGTATGTCCAGGCTTGATATCCCGATGAGGGGTTTTTTTAAGGCGTAGGCAAGGCCTTTTATCACCGATAAACCGATACGAATACCCGTAAATGAACCGGGGCCCAAACCAACTGCAAAATAATCGATATCCGTAGGTCTTATCTTAAGGCTCTCGATTATTCTTTTAACCGTAACTAAAATAAATGAGGAATTCTTTTTTCCCAGATCCAAGCGGAATTCGCCAACGCCGATTTTACTATCGTAGACGCCGATGCACAAAAACCTGCTGGAAGTATCAATGCCTAATATTCTCATAGATATTTTTCAATAATTCTTGGTAATGCCTACCGAAGGCCCGTAATTTAAATAATCTCTCTGAATCCGTTTTAATCAATAACTCTATCTTCAAAAACTCTCCGGGCAGAAGATATTTCAACCTCTTGGCCCATTCAATTACGGTTATGCCGTCATTAAAAAAATATTCCTCGTAGCCTAACCCCAATATATCTTTGGGGTTTCCCAATCTGTATAAATCAAAGTGATAGAGAGGGATATCCCTCTTATATTCGTGGATTAATACAAACGTGGGGCTGATGATTTCATTTCTTTTGATACCCAACCCTTCGGCAATGCCTTTTACGAGAACCGTTTTACCCGCACCGAGGTTCCCGAAGAGACACACGATATCGCCTTTATTTAAATGCTTGGCGATGGCCTTACCGATCTTTATCGTATCGCTTACTCCCAGAGAAAGCAAACTGTATATCTTGGGATGGGAAATTATTTTCGTCATTTCAAAAATGAAGAAAACCTAAAGGTTCTACTTTCTCTTCTTTGAAGCGGCCATTGATTAATCTTAGACCGTAATCCTTAGGGAGTATCTGGCCAATGGCCGTATAAATTCTCTTACCGGAAGCAATTAGCCTTCCTGCCTCTTTGGCGGAGGAAGTAAATAATAATTCGAAGTCTTCGCCTCTAGATATGGCCTTTAAAAAATTATCCTGCTTTCGATATAACGGTATCAGCCACTGATAGATGGATGCTCCTCTTGAGCTTTCTTCGAGGATATGGCTTAAATCCTTGAGTAGCCCGTCCGAGATATCAATCATCGCATTTATTTTATAGTTTTCCACCAGATACCTTGCCTCTTTTAATCTCGGCATAAAGGTAAGGTGCCTGCCGAAAGGAGCCGCACCTAATTCGCCGGTAATAAATATTATATCATTAACTTTGGCATTGCTTCTTAAGGTAAGGTATATTTTTTCTACAAATCCGACCATGCTTATATCTATGGTTAAACGTCCGGCTTTACTTATATCTCCTCCGACGATATCGATATGAAATTTGCCGGCTAAACGGTTTATGCCCCGATATAGCTGACGGAGGAAAGTTGCTGATAAGTCTTTTGGCAAACCCAAAGACACCAGTGCGTATTTTGGCAAACCTCCCATACTGGCAATATCGCTTATCGAGCAAGCCAAACTTTTATGCCCGATCCAAAATGGACTGTCATTAATTTTAAAATCTACATTTTCTATAAGCATATCGCAGGTAAGCAGCATATATTTAGTTTTGCTGAAGGCTACCACCGCACAGTCATCACCTATGCCTTTTATAACCGAGCTGCTCGTCTTGACCGATTTTTTTATCTGTTTAATCAATCCTGATTCGCCGATATTTTTTAAATTCATCTTTATCTTAATGTTCTGCCAATATTCTTGCTATACGGCGGCCGGATAATACTTTTTTCCGTAATAATCGCGCTGATTAGTTCGTGCGGCGTTACGTCAAAAGCAGGATTAAATACTTTTACATTACCGGCAGCGATAGGAGATTTAAAAAATAAGGTAGTGACTTCTGTTTTACTGCGCTGTTCAATGGGAATATCCTCGCCTGACTTAATCCTTAAATCAAATGTGGAGTGAGGCGCGGCAATATAAAAGGGAATTTTGTGATAATGCGCTAACACCGCTAAATTATAGGTCCCGATTTTATTTGCGGCATCGCCGTTTTGGGCAATCCTGTCTGCGCCGGAAATCACCTTATCAATTTTTCCCTGCTTCATTAGAGTGGCTGCCATACTATCGCAGATAAGGGTCACATCAATGCCTTTTCTTTTTAACTCCCAAGTGGTTAGGCGTGCCCCTTGTAACATCGGCCGGGTTTCGCAGACATATACCTTTAAATCCTTTCCTTCTTCGTGTGCGCGGTAAATAACTCCCAATGCCGTGCCATAATCAATGGTCGCCAAAATCCCCGCATTGCAAATCGTTAAAACAGTATCCTTATCTTTAATTAACCTTGCTCCGTAAAAGCCTATTTTACGGCACGTTTGCCTCTCTTCCTCAATGATACGGTCGGCTTCTTTAAATATCAGTTTCTTTATCTCGGATATGCAACAATTTCTATTTTTTAAAACAACTCCACGCATCCTTTCTAAGGCCCAGAAAAGGTTTCTTGCCGTGGGGCGAGAAGAGGCAAGATAAGTAATTACCTTCTCTGTTTCTTTTTGGAACTGAGAAAAATTTTTTGCCTTTGAGTCTTTAATGCCGAGATATACTCCCAATCCCGCGGTAGCACCCAATGCCGGAGCTCCCCTAATCTGCATAACCTTTATCGCCTTCCAGAGCGACTTCAGGTCTTTGATATAAAGATATTCCAGTTTTAAAGGAAGTTTCGTCTGGTCAACAATTTTTATTGAGTTATTCTTCCATTCTATCGTTATGATAGCCATAATTTTTTCCTATAATCCTATCAACTTAGCCAAGGCGCTCTTCTTCGTCTCTATTGCCGCATTGGGGCATACTTCCTGGCAGCAAAAACAAGATATACATTTTGAATAATCAATCTTTATTGCTTCAAATTTAATAGTAATTGCATTCTTGGGGCATGCCTGGATACAAGCCCGACAAAAGTTGCACGCTTCTTTATCTAATTTTGGATAGACCTTAATAAAATTCTTTATTATATTTAGCACGGGTTGCGGGATTTTTGTTTCAATTGGGGCTGTCGGTAAAATAAACGGCTTAATCCGTATACTCTTGAGATTTTCCCCCAGTATTTCAATTGCATCCAAATCCATAACCCCCAAATTTTGCCTGGCAGCTTCTTGAGTAGTTAATATTTCGGAAGGAACTAACCCCATAATTACGGAAAGTACACTATCCAAAGCCACCGCATCGCGGGAAGCCAAAATAAGCCCAACATTCCTCAATTTTCCCGATGTTCCCGGGCCTTCTCCTTCCATTGCTACCACTGCATCTACCAGAGAAAAAGTCGGGGGTGCTTCTTTGTATATCTCAACCAGCATCTTCGAAAAATCACGTGGGTCAAAATATTTCTTATGTAATTCTGTTTTGTAAGTGCCGGGTACCAATCCAAAAAGATTTTTAATTGCTCCCGTAAGTATAGTAAGATTGTGGGTTTTAAATTTAGGCAGGGATATAAAATCATCTACTTCGTCTAACCATTCGGTCAAGGGGAACTTTCCCCGCCATCGAGGGTTATTAAAATTAACCAGCTTCACTTTAAATTCTTCGGCGATTTCCTTCATATCCGTTTCCTTAAATACTTTTTCTATATTCTCACTCTCTCCACCCCAAACACTTGGACCATCTCCTAATAAGATTTCTGCATTCAGTTCTTTTAATATCATAACTACTGCCCTGACTATTTCTGGATGGGTAGTAACGCCTTTCCGGGGTTCGGTTGCGGTTAAAAGATTAGGTTTGACTAATACTTTTGAGCCCGGTTTAATAAATTTTTGAATCCCGCCGATTAGTTCGATAGAGCTTCTTACTGCCTGCTCAACTTCAGCTCTATCGTAACTATTGCATTTTACTATTGAAACCTGTGATTTCACGGTAAACCCCGTTAGAAAGGATGGGCCCCGTTAGAAAAGAGCTTTCTAGCGGGGTAAAGAAAATAATTTTTTGGCGTTAAAGGTTGTCTTTTCGGCAACCTCATCGAAGGTAATATCTTTTATTTTGGCGATCTCCTCTGCCAAAATTTTTACATTAGAGGGCTCGTTCGTTTTACCCCGATAAATCTGAGGCGGTAAAAAGGGCGCATCCGTCTCCAGTAAAAGCCGATCTAAAGGCATAACCTTCACCAGATTCCTTAAATTATCCGCTTTTTTGTAGGTGATATTGCAGGTAAAAGAGATATGGAACCCCCAATCAAGGACAACTTTTAAGAATGCCTCATTGGAAGAGAAACAATGCACAACACCCCTGATTTTTTCTCGCCCAAACTCGCTCTTCAGTATTCTTAATAGGTCACTATCAGCATCGCGGTTATGTATTACTAACGGCAAACTTTCTTCTCTGGCAACGGCGATTAAAGCCCTGAATAATTTTTCCTGCGATATCTTAATGTCTTTTTTGGCCGGCTCTCTAAAATAATAATCCAGGCCAATCTCGCCTATGGCCACGACCTTTTCTTCTCTGGCCAATGACTTTACCTCACCCAATACCGAAGCGTTAAAATTTTCTGCTTCATGAGGATGCAAACCAACTGTTGCATATATAAAATCGTATCTCTTTGCCAGGCTTAGGGAATTTTTACTTGCCTGTAAACTGGAACCGATATTGATAACATATCCGATGCCCTGCTGTTTTGCTCTTTCAATAACCTCTTCTCTATTGCCGTTGAAATCGGGAAAGTCTAAATGGCAGTGCGTATCTATTAACATAAATGAAGGTACAACTTGAGCAAAGCGTAAGCGAAGCTAAGTTGTATGCCTGAATTTACCCAGCACTAATTTTCAATACTGCTTGACTTATGTTTTTAATGCTTAATCCTGCTGTCAATCCGTACCAGCCCAATTGCAAAAATTAGTGCTGGGTTCAATTCACACACGCGTCAAGTATTAAATAGCTAAGGGCTATAACTTACATCGCTCCTACACAGCTGCGTAAGTTATGTGCTCATTGAATACGGGGAAAAAGGGGCTTTCCTTTTTTAATCTTATCCTCGCCTAACTGCCCTTCAACGGAAGAGGCGGTAGCTGGCATAAACGGTAAAATTTCATCGCGAACCTTTCTTAGCACATCAACTAATACCAGTATAAATGTCCTGAGTTCCTCCTTCTTATCCTGCCTTGCCAGATTCCATGGTTTTGTCTCTTCGATATATTTATTGGCGGTGTTTATAAGTTGCCAGATGGTTTCTAAGGCGGCGCTAAAATTAAGCTGCTGCGGCTGTAAATCTGTAAGAATCTTTTGATCGAGGCCCTCTATCTTTTCTTCTATGGCATCGGCTTGGCTGTTCTTAACTTTTGGTTTTCCCGGAGGAATTTTCCCCTCGTAATATTTCTCAATCATCGTCAGTGTCCGATAAAAGAGATTGCCCAGGTCGTTTGCCAGGTCGCTATTTAATCTTCTTATTATCGCCTCTTCGGAGAAATTGCCATCCAGACCGAAGGGGACATCGCGCAGCAAAAAATATCTGTATACATCTACGCCGTATTTATTCGCCATCTCAACCGGAGAAACCACGTTTCCCCGCGATTTAGACATTTTGCTTTCGCCGATTAACCACCAACCATGGGCGAATATTGTCCTAGGTAGCTCTATCTGTAAAGCATGCAGCATAATCGGCCAGTATATTGCATGCTGCCTTAAAATATCTTTGCCGATTAAATGCAGGTCTGCCGGCCACCAGCGGGAATTATATTTATCCTTGCTGTCAAATTCCCCGACGGCACTGATATAATTTAGAAGGGCATCAAACCAAACATAGGTTACGTGCTGCGGGCTAAACGGCAAAGGTATACCCCAGCTGAGCCGTTCCTTTGGCCGCGAGATGCATAAATCCGTCAACTGATTTAATCTCAGGAAACTTAAAACCTCTTCATAGCGGCTGGCAGGCTTAATAAAATCCGGATGGTTCTTTATATATTCAATCAGCCATTGCTGGTGCTCAGACAATTTAAAAAAATAATTTGTCTCGCTAATCTTCTCTAACGGCCTTTTGCAATCGGGGCAAACCTGATACTCAATTTGCGTTTCTGTCCAAAAGGTCTCGCAGGGAGTGCAGTACCAGCCTTCGTATTTTGCCGAATAAATCTGTTTCTTTTTATAAAGTATTTCTAATACCCGATGCACAATATTAACGTGCCTTGGCTCGGTAGTGCGGATAAAGTCATTATAGGATATGTTTAACCCTTTCCAGAGATTCTTAAACTGCAAAACCGTCTTATCGGCGAATTCCTGCGGGTTTAATCCCGCGCCTTCGGCTGCCTTTTGTATCTTTTGGCCGTGTTCGTCGGTGCCGGTTAAAAACCAGACGTTTTTTTCTCCTAACCGCTTGCGCATATAGCGCGCCAGGCAATCCGCGGCAATATTGGTATAGGAATGCCCGATATGCGGAGAGGCGTTGACATAATATAGCGGTGTAGTTATGTAGAATTTATCAGCCATTTTACTTATAATTCAGTTTTATCTGTTTTCCGTCTTCCAGCTCAACTGTCGCCGTGCGTTTAAATACATTAACGCTGATTACTTTACCCTTGCCTTCCTGGATGTGGATGCGTTCGCCCTCCCGGGGAAGGCCTTTGGATAAAATCTTATATGTTTCGTATTCGTAGGAAAGGCAGCACATCAGCCTTCCGCAGAGACCGGATATTTTCGGCGGATTTAAAGGCAACCCTTCCTCTTTTGCCATCTTTATCGTCACCGGCTCAAAATCCTTTAAAAACGTGGCACAGCAAAGCGGCCTTCCGCAGGGCCCGTATCCTCCGAATAGCCTTGCTTCATCCCGCACACCTATCTGTCTTAATTCAATCCTCGCCTTAAACACCTTGGCCAGATCCTTAACCAGATTGCGGAAATCAACCCTGCCTTCCGCAGTAAAATAAAATATTATTTTACTGCGGTCAAAGGAATATTCCGCCTCAATAAGTTTCATATCTAATTTATGCTCTTCTATTTTTTTGGCGCAAGTAACAAAAGCGTCTTTTGCTTTTTTGCGGTTATCCTCCATCTGTTTCAGGTCATGTTCGGAGGCCCTGCGCACAATTTTCTTGGGCGAGCCTTCTATTTTGACATCCAAAACCAGCGCGGGGTCGGAAACTAGCTGGCCGTAATCAAGGCCGCGGTCAAACTCGAGAATAACGAAATCTCCTTCTTTTAGGCTAAGTTGCGCGGGGAGTTCGGAATAAACCGTCTGACCGGAATCACGTAGTCTTACCTCGACTATTTTCTCCATATCTAGACCAAATTAACTAGGGGCGATATTTTTTGATTTAGCTTCCGATACTCACCCTTAAATTATTTAACAGTAATTTCGGATTTATATTATTTTCTAAATACAATGCGGACCTGGCGATAAAACCGAATATCGAATCCAGCTCCGAAAAAGAATAAAGATCCATCGAATTAACCAGGTCGTTTTTCCGGTCGATATTAATCAATTGCATATAGGGCATGCCGATCTTGATAAAATATATGTCCCTGAACCAACTTATTAATATGCCCAAGATTTCTTTAATTTTATTCTTATTGAATTCTACGTCTAGATTATTGATTCTGGGGTCATTAAAGCCTCCGCGTGAACGAGGTGGCCGGGTAAAGTAGTCGATGATTCTATTTTTATTTAGTAAGAGGTCCTTATCTTTCAGGTTTAAAGCCACCCCCAGCCGCCCCTCGCAAAAATATGCCAGGTAATGGCTCAATACATTATCAAGCCTATACTCTTTATTTAATAATTCCTCCAATAAATCCTTCTCTAGGGGGGAGAACTTTAACTTCTGACAGCGGGAAAGGATGGTTGCGGGAAGTAATTGAGGCTGGGAAGTTATGAGAATTATTAAACTGTTTTTTGGCGGCTCTTCGAGTATCTTTAAAAAGGCATTGGCAGCTTCCAGTGTCAGATTATGCGCGTCATTAATAATGAATGTCTTGATTCTTGCCTCGTATGGCTTTAAGGATATGTCATTCTGTAGTCGGCGTATATCTTCAATTTTTATGGAATCTGTTGTTGTCTCTGATAAATCACCTTTAAAATTCCCCGCCGATAACCAATGCACATCGGGATGGTTGCCGTTATCTATTTTAACGCACGATGCGCAGTTATCACAGGAATCGCCGATTTTATTATCAAGGCAATTAATTAGTTTGGCAAATTCCTTGGTAACCATACTTTTACCGATGCCCGCGGGGCCTGTAAATAGATACGCGCAAGGCAATCTGTTCTCCT
>Ga0315280_10010346_pt1 | contig 11719 bp, 13 predicted proteins | sample YL17G06_40_MG_FD_203697 | JGI IMG/M metagenome (GOLD analysis project Ga0315280, IMG submission 203697) | Sediment microbial communities from Yellowstone Lake, YNP, Wyoming, USA - YL17G06_40 | ecosystem: Environmental > Aquatic > Freshwater > Lake > Sediment | place: USA: Wyoming | collected... | reverse complement strand
TCGCTGCCTGCTACCTTCCTGTATTTAGCAGTAGTGTCGAAGCTAGCATGACCGAGATGCTCTTGCAGAAGCCTTAGACCATCACCAGAGTCATCGATTCGCATAGCATGAACCGCGAAGGCATCTCTCAGCCTATGAGGGCTGACACCGTGCTCCCTGCCAGTCTCGGGATTGACCAGTCTGGGAAGGCCAGCTCTCTCAGCGCATTCTTTAACAATCTGCCAGGCTCTATGTCGGTTGATACCAAAGACAAGTGTCCTTCCTTCTCGTTTCACCTGACTTCCTCGTTTGATATAATCCTTCAGTATCTCTAAAGTATCGCTATCAAGGGGCAGGGTTCTCATTCTGCGGTGCTCCTGCTCCTTGGCCACCGCCTCTTTTACCTTGACGCCGCACTTTGGGCAGAAGCTGTGGTTTTTCCCCAGCCTAGCACCACACTTAGGACAGAGGAGCCTGGTACGGGCCTTCAAACGTTGGATGGTCACCGTGCCCGCTGTAAAGTCTATGTCTTTCACCTCAAGAGCCAGGGCTTCGCTGATGCGACACCCCAGTCTCGCCAAAAGCCTGATGAGAAGTTTGTCTCTCAGATAATGAGCCGCATTCTCAAGTTTTGTTGTCTCCTCCGTTTCGAGATATGCTTTCATTAGAGTTATCCCAGACCCTCGACTATTGGCCCCCTTCAGTCTCGCGGCAACCCCCTCCTTCCGGAGCCATTTCAGTCTTTGCGATGACCTATCCTCTTTGGGTGTGGCGCCCTCAGATTCAGATTGTCGACAGGAGAGTACTTTTGGTGGGCACTTTTAAGATCGGACTCTGCCAGCGCCACGTATCCCCTCAACACCTCCAGAGATGAATGACCAGTCATCTGCTGTAAGCTGAAGAGATTAGCTCCATTTCGCAGAAATTGAATGCAGAATGTATGCCTAAAGGTGTGAGGGGAACACCGCACCCCTTGTAAACCTGCCTTCCTGCCTAGATTTTTTATTATCGTTTCAATTCTATTCTTGGCGAGTGGCCACCCGTCCCGGGTGAGGAAGAAATTATCAATCAAACCTGTTGCTGGTTGCGGGCGATGAAGCTGGTACTTCCATAAGGCAGCCAATAGCCTTTTCCCTATCGGAAGTCGGCGCTCCTTGGCTCCTTTCCCTAAAACCTTGAGTGTTCTATTTCTGAAGTCAACATCATTCATTTTTAAGCCGATCAGCTCCCTGAGCCTCATCCCGGTGTCTAGGAATGTTAAGACCATTGCATAGTTCCTGAGGCCGGTGGTAATGGAGGTATCTATCGCTTGAAGTAAGCTTTGAATTTGTTCTTCAGTGAATGGGGTTATTACTTTCTTGGGTGCTTTAGGAATCTTTACTCTGGCAAATGGGTTACTATTTATGAACCCTTCCTTTAATAGCCAGCTCCAAAAGGCGCTGATGCTGCGCAGGTAACAGTTGACAGTATGACCGGTGAGTTTTCTGTCACGGCTCTTAACAAGCGGGTGAAATTCAAAGCGCCGAGCTTCCTTCAAATGTAGAATGAAACTCCGAATCTCACTTACACCGATTGACTCTGCATTAGTGAGGAGGCCGGAGCGTGAGAGGAAGCCCCTGAGGTATGTCACTGCCCTCCCGGTAAGCAGTATAGTATTTTCGCTTATTCCCTCGCTGCGGGCACAAATGCTGTAACCCTCAATCAGATTGCTCAACTCTGTAGAGGCCTCAGCCTTATCTAGGGCTTGCTCCAGGAAATGGTCTATTTCATCCCCTAACATCATTAGCTATACCAACCTTACTTCCCTTTCGGTTTATATTCCGAGGTGGAAACGGGAATCATAATCGCCCCTGGCTTTCTTTGCCAGCTATAGCTCATCGGCTCTCCTACTGGACAAAAGGTATGCTTTATTTTTAGAATATAGCAAGCTGACAATGGTGTCAGTTTTTTATGGTTTCATTTAGTTCTCTGGGGGAAATTTTCGATGGAAGCACCAACTGATATCGACAAGTGTTTGGCTATCTTGGTGCTACGTAGAGCTGGCTGTTCTCAGGATGTAGTAGCAAGCATAATGCATTGTGCTAAATCAAGAATAGGGGATGTGGAAAATTGGTTTAGCAAACAATTGCCCTACTCGAGGGCGGTAGAACTCTGTAGTGAGACAGCCATTAAAGGAATGATAGATGTAGATATTGTTCCTCGTGAAGAAGTAGACAAGAAACTTCTGAAGAAGGTAACGCGGATTACACCAGATATTATCCTTCGACACTATCGGCAAGACCATCTTTTGCCAGTAAAATGGCAGGAAAACGTAGACCTAGCCGTTCAGCTTCAGAGCAGCATGTCCAATATCAGTGCAAAGGACTGGGCCATCTGGGGGCTTCCTGACAGTGGAGAGCCTCCGCTGACATCCGAGGCAGGGCTCATTATCTGGATGGATCGGGGCAAGCTGGTAGTAAAGCTAGCGGCAGAACAGGATAAGTGCTTTCCACTCTTTATGACCAGACTGAAAATCTCGTTCCCAGAGTTTAAGTCCTATGACCAGTGGAGGGAGTCATTGAATGATTTTGTGGGTATGTGCTGGACTCTGGCGCAGGAAATCTTGAGGAAGGCTGAGACTGAAACAGGTTTAAATTTGAGCTCCATCCCGGTGATAGGGAAGGGGCATTTACTTAACGTGCCCAAATTCATTTACGAGTTTGCCTTGGACAACTACGATTCTGAGAAGCAACCCGACCTGGAAATTCTTCCGAGCACTCCCAACTGCTTCAAGCTTGTGCCTGAAGGCCTTCCCGACTACATACTGGCGATAGGCTCTGGGGATGAAATGGAACTGTGCCAGAAGGTTACCACCTCTCTTGGCAGCCGGTACATCAAAGACGAAAGGATGGGTGAAATAAGGACCAAGGCAGCGGAAATCAAAAAGCAGGCCACGCCCTTTCTGGCCGCTTTATCCGCGGTCCTCAAAGAAGCTACAGGCAACAGCTAATCTTCTGCCCGGTGTCTTTTAATCCTTTTTGCCATTGCCGCCACAAGCCGAACTAGCTGGTTTGCTTCCCAGCTTAAGATTGTCCACAGGACTGGCTAGAGCATGGGCTTTCTCAATATCCACATCGGCTAATTCGCAATATCGCCTGGTCATCTCCAGGCTCGAATGTCCTAGAATCCGCTGTAAACTAAAAACGTCGCCGCCATTTCTCAGGTAGGTTACAGCAAAGGTATGTCTAAGAGTATGCGGAGAACATCTGATGCCGCTGAGCCTGGCCCTTTCGCCGTAGTGTTTCATCATGCTATCCACCCTGTTTTTGGTTAGCGACCTCCCATCACGGGTCAGAAATAGATTGTCCAGGTTTGGCCGTGCTGGCTCTGGGCGATAGTGAGTGATATAACGCCACAGTAATCTTCGAATCTGCTTACCAACGGGTACCAGCCTCTCCTTATTGCCCTTTCCCAGGACTTTGATTATACCCTCTTCGAGCCAGACGTTGTCTATCTTCAGATTTATTAATTCATTCACCCTGAGCCCGGTATCCAGCAAGGTGAGAATGATAACCATATCCCGATAACCCTCGGCTGAGTGATTTATTACACCTAGTAGTGACTGTAGATGAGAGTGGGAAAAGGTGCCCATAATCTTTCTGGGTGCCTTCGGTATCCTTAGCCGAGAAAACGGATTGTACTCGATTATCTCTTCCTCGACAAGCCAGGACCAGAAAGCTCGTATTGACCTCATGTAGGTGTTGATAGTGTGGCCAGAAAGTCCGCGCTGCTGTGCCTTGCTGTAGGGGTGATGGCTGAAACACCGCTTCTGCTGCAAATAAGCAATAAATGCCCTTATCTCTCTAGCACCTATTTGTGTGACATCGGTGCTCAAATCATCGCTGCTGAGGAAATCATGAAGGTAGGATACACTATTGGTGACAATGGCGACGGTGTAGCGACTTTTACCCTCGGTTGTGGCACAGAGTCGGTAACCCTGAAGCAAACTTCCTATGTTGGTGCAAGATTTTGACGAAGCAAGCACTCCCCCTTTACAGGCGTCATTTTTTGGGCTAGAATAGATACGATTTGGGCGGGTGTAACTCAGCGGCAGAGTGCTTGCTTCCCAAGCAAGACGTCGTGGGTTCGAATCCCATCACCCGCTCCACTTTTTCTTAAAGCGGGAGTATGTATTTAAATACGGATAAGGTGCTACGCGATTTATATAGCACCTTATCCCGTTAAGTATTCTTCGCAACACGGTCACGGCAGACATTATTTACTTCTGACCTAAGAGGATCTTTAGTTCAGCAATGTGCTCCTGCTCATCCTGAATTACATGCCTAACGCCATGCTCTAACTGAAAGTATTCGTACTTTAATTCCTCTTTCATTTCCCCTATTTTCTTCAATATCCCCATATAGACATCAACGGCATGTTTTTCATCGGCAAGGTTTACTTCCAAAATCTCTTTTACCGTTTTGGCGGGATGGGTTGCGGCAATACCCATAGAGGGGACACCACCTAGGTAATTGCCAATTAACTCCCTAAATACCTCCTCATGACCCTTCTCATCATTGGCTATCTCTTTTAGTCTGGCGATTATTAGTTCGGCATTTAGTCCATCTATCAGTTCAGCATGAGCCAGATACTGTGTCCTCGCTGCGTGCTCCAATTCTAAAGCCTGATTCAGCATCTTTGTCAGTTCTTCTTTTTTTGCCATTTTAATTCCCCCTCCTTGTTTAAGATTTAGAGGTTATCTCAATAATACCATCAGTCTTTAATTCTGTCCAATGCCAGTGTATAATCCGTCTTTTAGCCCGATTTCCACAAGCCGTGGATATTGCAATATTCTCTGGCGGCTACCTTTTGTCCTCTGATTTCAAATTCCGCTTCGGGCTTATCTCCTGGCTTGAGGAACTTTCGGCAACTATCACTGTCGGTGATTACCTCAATCCACTCAATATAGTGCTTTGCCTCCATCGGGTGAGGAACCTCGCCGACCCTGACTTTTATTCCTTTATTAGTTACTTCTATAACCGGCACGTGCTTTTCTAAGCCAACATCAGTGGTTTTCTCCTGGAGTAGCTCCATCGGCTGTCCGCAACAGACCAGCTCTCCCTTCCCGGCATATAACACCTCAACGATGTTACCGCAAACATTGCATTTATAGACCTGCTTCTTCGCTGTCATATTCCCTCCGCTTTCAGTTAAAATTTTATGTAAAGTTATGCTCTTTATGTCTTTGAGCAATGGTGTCAGCTAGATTATCCAGAGCCTTGAAGTCGGCTTCTTTAGGTAAACCCTTAATGAACACCGGTGCCAATAGTTCTGCCTTAAGGTTGGGAATCATCCCAGCCAGTTGCTCCACTGCCTTACCTCCCCAGCCGTAGGAACCGATGATAGAAACAAACCTCAGTTTGGGTCTCAGGGCATTTACCAAGGAGACAGCATAGACAACATTCGGGTGTGGGTTGGTTAGAAGGGTGGGTGTCCCGATAACAACTGTGGCAGCGTCTACCAATACCATAGCTAGCTTCCCGATGTCGGTTACAGTGAGGTCGAACTGCTTTACTGTCACTCCTCTTTGGACTAAAGCCCCGATAAGGTATTCGACCATCTTGCGGGTGCTGCCGTGCATTGAGATATAAGGTAATACCACGATGTTTCTGGGCTCGTCAAACACCCAGCTATGATAGGCTTTTAAGATAAACTCCGGTTTATCATACAGCGGACCGTGGCTGGGAGCAATGAGAGCAATCTCGTAGTCTTTTACCCTCTCCAGGTGCTTTTGGATATTGGTTCGGAAGGGCATCATAATTTCGGCATAATACCTCTTGGCTGCCTCATAGGCCTGCCCTTCATCAGTTACATACAGGTCGGTGGTAGCTAGGTGGGAACCGAACAAATCACAAGGGAACAGTATCTTATCTTCTCTTAAATAGGTGAGCATTGTCTCCGGCCAGTGAACCCATGGGGCATGGATAAACTCCAGGGTTTTATCTCCCAGCGAGATGGCCTCTTTATCGTTGACGGTTATGAATTTCTCCTGTGGAATCCTGAGCAGGTCTATAAGCATCCCCTTGCCTTTAGGCGTGGCAATGACTTTTGCCCGAGGGTATTTCTCTAGGAGTTGAGGGATAGCACCGGAGTGGTCTTGCTCGGCATGATTGGCAACCACATAGTCTATATTCCCAACCCCAAGTTGGTTGAGGTGATTTATCAGCACATCCTGCATAGTGGGGTCTACCGCATCAATAAGGGCTGTCTTCTCACTCCCTTTAATCAGGTATGAGTTATAGCTTGTGCCATCAGGGAGTGGTATCAGTGCATCAAATAACCGCCGCTCCCAATCAACGGCTCCTACCCAGTAGACTCCGGGTATTATCTCTCTCGGTTTCACCTTGCTTCCAATATTCCTTTTAACTAAGTGTTAGCCCATTATTCTTCTACTTTTTCAAACTCACTTTTGTCAGCCCCGCATATGGGACAAACCCAGTCATCGGGTAGCTCTTCAAATGGTGTCCCCGGGGCAATATCATTATCCGGGTCTCCCAGTTCCGGGTCATAGACATAGCCGCAAACGGTACATTCATATTTTGCCATTTATGGCGCTACCTCCTTTTCTCTTCAATATAAAGTGGGGCAGTCTTGGGTGTGGTGCCCCGTTTGACCTGATGGTAGTAGGCATAAGTCATAGGCTCGCCTTCTTTAAGAACATCGGCTCCAACTAGCTCCCCGATAAAAATAGTATGGGTTCCCACATCTACTTGTTTAATTACCTTAGCCTCTAGGTAGGCGAGGGTATTATCAGTAACCACCGGGGCTTGGGCCTCGCCTATTTTATAATTGATACCCTCAAGTTTGTCTATATCGCGACCTGACCTAAAACCAAAGTGACCGATGAAGGAGAGGGGCGTATCCTGGGAGAGAACGGAGACGGTAAATACTTTGCTTTGGGTGATAAATTCATGGGTCAGGTTATTCCTGTTGATGGCTACAGCAATAGTCGGCGGCTCAGAGCAGACCTGAAAAACGGTGTTGCCTATTTGCCCATTAAGCCTGTTTCCCTTTCTTGAGCATACTACATATAGACCGTAACCCAACTTATATAAAGCTTTAAGATTCACCTCTTGCCTCTGGCAATCGTTTACATAAGTTCCTTTTCGCTGGCTTCTACAGCTTGCTGTAGTTCAGCACTGAGCATTGGTGGCAGCCCCTCAATGTCCACCTTAAGGAAGCCCCGGACTATGGTAGCTGTAGCCTCGGCTCGGCTTAGCCCTCGAGCCATCAGATACTCTACTTCTTCCTCGGCAATCTTGCCTACCGCAGCCTCATGGGACAGGTCAACGCCAGCCAGTGTGCCCTTAAGCTCAGGTATGGCGTGAATCATGCCTTTTTCCGACAAAATTAGCCCGCGACATTCTAGGTGTCCCTTGACCTCGGGGGCATTGCCTTCAATGTAACCTCGGACAATAATGTTACCCCCTATGGTTATCGCCCGTGATACGATTTCTGTCTTTGTGCCCTTGGCATTGAGGAGCGCCCGGGAGCCAATATCTAGGGATGACCCCTCGGTAGCAACTATGATACTGTTATACCTGATAACGGCGTTTTCCCCGACGCACCTAGCGGAAGGATACATCTGCAGCGAGTAGACCGGCTTCATAAGCACATAGTTGCTAAGAAATAGGCCATCCTCTTCTATGATGGCTGCGGTGCGGGGGCGAACTGCTATCTTTGGGTTCCAGCTATGTATCATGGTGAAGGTGACCTTGGCTCCTTTCTTTATATAGAACTCGGAGACGCCCAGGTGCAGTCCTGGTTCGTCTTTGTGGGCGGTGGTGCATCCGGTAATAATGTGGAGTTCTGAGTTCTCTTCAGCAATGATGATATTGTGCACATTCTGGGCTAATCGGGCTTTTGCCAGATAGAGACAAGCCTGGACCGGGAGAATAGTTTTATATCCCGGCAAAGCCCGGATGAAGTAGCCATTATACTGTCCCAGTTCTACGTTAGCCGTGTATTTATCGGTATCTACAGGTACTGCATTCCACCAATAGTCTGGCAGCCAGTCGTACTTTTCTAGGGCTTGCCTGGTAGCCATCACCTCTATGCCTTCCTGTCTTTTTGAGCTATGAACCGCGGTGTTATCCATCTGGAGGTAAGTCCCGGCTCTCTGGCTGACATCATCTAGCATAACCCCTGCTTCCAGCATCTGCTTCTTATCCTGGGTTGGAAGTTGAGACGGGTCAGCCTGGTAAGGTAGCTCCTCGGTTGAGCTAATGTAATTACTTAAATCTATATCTTCACCATGGGCTGCTGGTTTAGTCGCTGCCCGCTTGGCTCTATCTTGGTATGTTTTAGTGGGTTTCACCTCACGCATACCTCACGCATTTGGTACACTCCTCATAGCCCTTTTCCTTAATGGTTACCAGTATCTCATGGGGGTCGCCTTCACAGATTATCCTGCCATCAAGCATAACATAGCCGGTGCGGGCATTAACATAGTCCAGGATATGACCGGTATGGGTAATGATAAGCCCCGTGCACTTTCGTAACCGCATCGGGCATTCCTTCTCCAGCAGCTCGTTTATTAGTTCACCAATCAGGGCTATATTTACTAGGTCAACACCAGACTCAGGCTCGTCTAGTAAAATTAATTCTGGTCTTTGAGCTAGTAGTTGCATTAGCTCAGAGCGCTTTATCTCACCCCCAGAAAAACCATAGTTTATGTCTCTATCAAGAAATTCGCTCAGGTTGGCTCTCCTGGCTAGGCTGTCTATGACTTTCTTATCACCCCTGTCTCTCAGACAGGCGCTAATCATATCGTGTGTCCTTACCCCTCGGACTACCGGTGGACGCTGGAAGGACATGCCAATCCCTAAACGGGCTCTCTCATCTAGAGGTAATCCGGTTATATCTTTACCGTGGAAAATAATTTTGCCCTTGGTTACTTGATACCTAGGGAAACCCATTATTGCCATGAGGAGGGTGGTCTTGCCACTGCCATTAGGTCCAAATAGAGCGTGTGTTTCACCCATTCCTATTTTTAAATTTACATCCTGCAGGATTTTTTTGCCGTCTATGGTTACGTCTAGTTGCTTAATTTCCAGCATTTTACTCCCCCCCCAGTTTTTAGTGTTTTCTAGCCGCCGTTCAGAGAAGGATGCCCCATTTTGACAAACCAACCCGCCGGGTCTCTGAGATAGTCGTAGTAGTCAAGTAGTACCCGGTGGTGTTCCCTTTCCTCGGCAGCTACAGTATCATAAAAGCTTCTCTCAGCGTCATAGGTGGCATTTCGGCTTTGGATTTTATAGAAATCGTAGGTCTTGTTTTCCATATCCATAGCTGTTTGTACCGCCTCAAGCTCAGTAGTGGGCGCCTTTACTTTGGAGCCCATTTCCTCAATCTCACTAGCGAATATGGTTCTCAGTCGCTTGCCCTTATCTGGCTGAAAATCGGTCTCAGGCCAGGCCCTTTTATTCCGGAGGGCACTATATATCTCCTCAAACTTTTGCCGGTGGACATCCTCTTCAGCGGCTAGCGACTTTAGCAGCTTCTTACCTAGCTCATTACTGCTTTGCTGGCTAGCTTTCAGATAGTATTCCTTGCCATCAATCTCCATCTGGATGGCAATTTGAAGTGCCCCCAGGGTTTTATCCTGTTCAGTTACCATAGCATCCTCCCCTCACCTAAAGGTACTAGTTATATATAACCAGTGCTTTCTCCCGTATAATAGCATAAGGCGTTACCCACCGCTTGGAGTGACGCCTTATATGTTCTAAAGAACATCCTCCACCGCGCTAACCCTTCCCACTCTGGGATTTACCAGCATATCTTACTGTTAGATTATCCGATGGAAATATTATGGGCTTATGTTTTTCCATTTGTCAAATACTTTTTCTTCATTTTATTTGGTCAAGCTATTGACATTGTGGGTTAGATAGTTTATGTTGATAGCAAAAAAGGAGGTAATAGATGCTAGCCTATTGTGTGAAATGCCGAGCCAAGAGGGAGATGAGGAATGCTAGGCCCATAGTCATGAAGAATGGCAAGCCAGCGACTCAGGGTGTGTGCCCCGTATGCGGGACTAAGATGTTCAGGATAGGGAAGAGTTAAAGCTGGCGTCGCAACCACCAGGATTATGGAGAGGCTGGATAGCTATAAGCTATCCAGCCTCTTTATGATAACCCTTAAAGCACAGGAGGACATGGCATAGGTGTAGTAATGCTTTTAGTGGCTTTAGCCTTGAGTCCGATGCTGTGGGTAACCTCCAAAAAGACGTCAAAGAATGAATCGCAGCCAACCGTTTCTGAGACAGACTTTTGGTACAGCACTGTAGATATAGGTCCCGAATCGTGCCACACCACTCCGTTTACCTTTAGAACCACATTGGTGACCGGGTAGTCGCCGCCGGTGAGGTTCTTGCCTTGAAAGTCAATGGTGAGGGTGCAAGTGCATTCGTGGTCGTAACATATGCACTTGGTGCTAACCTTAACATAGGCATATAGTACCTCCTCGGGTGGAATCTGGGGAGGAACCACATTGACCACCGCTGTGTCTTGGTCAGAGACAACTACGCTATAATCAACGGCACAGTGAGCGCTAGTGAGAAGCATGTTAACATTAGGCCCTGGATATACAGCGCTGGCATCGTATTCAATGGCTATGCCTTCTCCCGGTGCCAGGGTTTCTATCTCATCTAGCTCCCAAACAAGCTGTAGTCCCATTTCGCTCTGGTTAATCTCATCGGGTGGTCTAGACTTGTGCTGTCCATTGTAGAAGATAGTGGCTCCACCTTCGTAGTCCAGGCAGCCTGGCAGAAGGTCTATCATCTTCGGTTCGACGATATCGCGACACTTTCCGTCGTTTTCAATCTCCAGCCTGAACGTTACCGGTTGCCCTGGCGTAGCATTGATTTCATTCACCCAATCGTGGGATACGTCACTCCATACCCACTTTTCTCCATCTATACCCGGCTTACACGGGCATTTACACTCGCACTTCTGACTATTGCTCCAAGGTGCCTGGCTCTTCCCTTGCTTGCTGTTGTTTTTATCGACTGCGTCCTTAGCTGTTTTATTGGCTTCCACCGGGTCTACATTGCCGTCCTGATTTGTATCCGAAGCTGAGTCTCTTGAATCCTTATCAAAACCTTGGGTATAGACGCCGCCTCCGGGATAAGTTGCCCATGACGGAGTATTAGTTGACGTCCCGACTACTGTCCTACCCTCACCGGTTACCCCTGGGACGTTAAAGTTGCCAGCATAACACGATTCTATTATCACCGTAACATGGCAGCATTTTCTGGCTGTTTCGCAGTCCATGTCCGCGCACGGAGGGATTTTCTTCAAAAAGTCCTCCAGGCTATTATCTTTATTGTCTCCGTCTTTGGTGCCCAATGTCTCTTGCGTGGTTCCACTGGCGTCCTTTAGGGCAATGCCCCCGTCCTTCTTGCCGTGCCCACAGATATATATCAGAACATAGTCACCACACTTCACTTTTCCTGCCAACTGGTTAAATGCCTGACCAATATCGCTCAAGGAGTTGTTGCCGGGACTAAGATTACCCATTGATTGATAACCTTGTTGACCAGCAAGGCTTGCCATCGTGTCAACGGACTCCTGGACGATAGGTGTCCCTTTAGCCAGGTCTTTAGAGCTGTCCCCGCCATTAATGATGATGACGTAGTAGTTTATGTCATAGCCACAAGGACCCTTTGTCGGACCCGGCGGTTGCCCCCCACCTCCCGGTGGCG
>Ga0315280_10010345_pt1 | contig 11719 bp, 12 predicted proteins | sample YL17G06_40_MG_FD_203697 | JGI IMG/M metagenome (GOLD analysis project Ga0315280, IMG submission 203697) | Sediment microbial communities from Yellowstone Lake, YNP, Wyoming, USA - YL17G06_40 | ecosystem: Environmental > Aquatic > Freshwater > Lake > Sediment | place: USA: Wyoming | collected... | reverse complement strand
CAAAAAAGGCATGTCCTTATTATGCGATAGTAGATGATAAGGCCGGTTTTTACACAGACGGAACGCCTGTTCTTGAGCCTTATGAGACGAGGGATTTTTATGAATACGACAAAAAATTAAATCGCAAAAGAGGCGATACAAAGGGTTCAATTAGGAAGTGTACATTCTGCCTCCATCGTCTTGAAAGCGGTATGCTGCCTGCCTGTGTCGGAACTTGCATAGGAAGAGCGATGTATTTCGGCGATAAGAATGACCCTGAGAGCCTTGTGTCTGAGCTTCTTAAGAAAGAGAAGACATGGAATTTAAAGGCAGGACTTGGAACACAGCCGAGGGTTTATTACATCGGGTATGAAGATAGAACAAAAATCTCAGTTGCAACGCCTGCATCATGCATAGCATGCCATCAATAAGGAGGTGCAATAATGGCAGAAAAGGATAAAGATTTTACCTGTAAGTTGAGCGAATATATTGAAAAGCTTCCAGAGACGGATATCACAAGAAGAACCCTTCTTAAGTCAGGCGCCCTTCTTGGAGGCTCGGCAATATTGATGAGCCAGATAGAAGGGGCATTTAAGCTCTTGAGGACTGCAGAGGCGTCGGGAGGTATGACAGCCGGAGACTATCCGCTTGCAAAGGCAGAGAGCGTTATTTATTCTGTCTGTCTGCAGTGCCATACCGCATGTCCGATCAAGGTGAAGATATTAAACGGAGTTGCGGTAAAGATTGACGGGAATCCGTATAGCGAGAACATGACACCGAACCTCGACTATTCCACGCCGCTCACGAAGGCCGCAAAGATCGATGCTAAGGTATGCCCGAAAGGACAGGCGGGCATTCAGAGCCTCTATGACCCCTACCGGATTGTCAAGGCGCTGAAGAGAAACGGGCCACGCGGTTCGAATAAATGGAAGACCATATCTTTTGACAAAGCGATTGACGAGATCGTTAACGGCGGAAAACTCTTTGCGTCTATCGGCGAGAGCAGACATGTTCCCGGGCTGAAAGAAATATATGTCATGCGGGACCCAAAACTTTCGGCGGACATGGCGAAGGACGCAAAGGCAGTTGCCGACGGCAAGATGAAGGTCGCTGAATACAAGTCTAAATACACCTCCCATCTTGATTTACTGATAGATCCAGATCATCCGGATCTGGGACCAAAGAACAATCAACTGCTATCCATGTGGGGCCGTATAGAGCATGGCAGGATTGAACTCGGCAAGAGGTTCATGTACGGCGGCTTCGGATCACAAAACCTCATCGAACACACCACCATCTGCGAACAGTCTCACCATATCGCTTATAAGGAAGCGACGAATCAGTATGAAGACGGCAAATGGTCAGGCGGAATAACCCATATGAAGCCCGATTCCTACAATGCCGAGTTTATTATCTATTTCGGCACAGGCTTTGTTGAGGCGAATTTCGGGCCGCCAGCCATGTGTGAAAAGGTCACAGACGGACTCGCCTCCGGCAGACTGAAGGTTGCCGTTGTTGACCCAAGAATGAGCAAGTCCGCCTCAAGGGCATGGAAATGGCTCCCGATAAAGCCTTCAACTGACGCTGCTCTGGCCCTTGCCATGGTCCGCTGGATGATGGAAAACAAGAGATATGATGCGAAGTATCTTGCCAATGCAAACAAGGCTGCTGCAAAGTCCGGCGGCGAGACCACATGGTCCAATTCAACGCATCTTGTAAAGATTGAAAAGGACGGCCCCGGAGCCCTCCTCAGGGCATCGGACACCGGCCTGGGAGACAAGGATTCTTTTATTGTGATAAAAAATGGGACTCCTACTGTTGTTAAGGCGGACGATGACAAGAGTGCCGTGACCGGAGACCTTGACTACAGCGGCGAGATCAAAGGCATCAAGGTGAAGACTGCATTTACTATAATGAAGGAAGAGGCATTCTCTAAGAGCATGGTTGAATGGTCAGAGATCACCGGCATCCCTGTCAAAGACATTGAAGAGGTGACACGGGAGTTTACCTCGCACGGTAAGAAAGCAGGGGTTGAGTTTTACCGGGGCCCTGTCCAGCACACAAACGGATATTATAACGCTCAGGCGATCATCGCCCTGAATATCCTCATCGGAAATACCGACCACAAGGGCGGTATGTCTGTTGGCGGAGGCCACTGGCATGAGTATGCAAGCGGAAAAAATAAAGAGCAGTTTAATCACGAAAAGACACAACCCAATAAACTTACTGCCTTTGGGCATAAGATAACGAGGGAAGGCTCTCATTACGAAAAATCGACCCTCTTTAACGGTTATCCCGCAAAGAGGCCGTGGCTGCCCTTCACCAGCAATGTGTATCAGGAGGCGCTGCCTTCAGCAGCAGACGCCTATCCTTACACGATCAAGGCGCTCTGGCTCCATATGGGCTCACCGGGATTAGCCGCGCCTGCCGGGCATACCGCGCTTCAGATATTGGCTGATGTGAACAAGGTGCCATTGTTCTTTGCAACAGACATAGTTCTCGGCGAAAGCAGCATGTATGCGGACTATGTCTTTCCGGATACCGCAATATGGGAAAGATTCGGAAACCCCCATTCCTCTCCGGATGTTCCACTTGCTGCTTCCAAATTCAGACAGCCGACCATTACACCGCTTACAGAGGTCGTTACGGTATACGGAGAAAAGATGCACTGCTCTTATGAAGCGGTTGTCCTCGCCATTGCCGAGAAGTTAGGCCTTGCTGGCTTTGGCAAGGATGCCTTCGGCCCCGGGTGGGATTTCACAAGACAGGAGGATTGGTACCTCAAGAATGCCGCCAATTTTGCTGTCGGAGACAAAGAGGGTGACTCCGTGCCTGAGGCGTCCTTTGACGAGATCAAGACCTTTACCGAGGCAAGAAAGCACCTGAAGCCGACGGTATTTTCCATGGAACGTTTGGAAAAGGCGGTCGGACCCGATAAGTGGAAAAGGACGATTACTGTCCTTAACAGGGGCGGCAGATGGGCAAACTGGAAGAATGAGGTCACTGACGGAAAGGGTATGCTGCTGAAGACATACGGAAAACAGCTTAATCTCTACGCTGAGAATGTCGCAAAGGCAAAACACTCCCTCACAGGCAAGAGGTTTTCCGGCATTGCAATCTATGAGCCTCCGAAGGATGCAGCAGGCAATGTCGCCCTTGACATGGATATGCCGCTTCAACTCATCACGTACAAGGACATCCTCGGCGGACAGTCAAGGACCCTTCCTAACAATTACTGGATGAGCGCAATCCTGCCTGAAAATTACCTCCTTATAAATGCAGGCACAGCGGCAAAACTCGGGTTTAAGGACGGAGACAAGGCAAGGCTTATCTCAGTCACGAACACAGACGGCAAATGGCGCCTGCCCAACCATGGGACAAAGGACATGGTAGGCAAAGTTAAGGCCGTTGAAGGCATGACCCCCGATGTCGTTGCTGTTTCGTGGTCATTCGGACACTGGGGATACGGGGCGTCTGATTCCTTTATTGACGGCAAGACCATCAAGGGCGACAAGAGACGCACAACAGGTCTCTGTCCGAACGCTGCAATGAGGGTTGACCCTGTGTTAAAGAATGTCTGCATGACCGACCCCATCGGCGGCAGCTCATCGTTCTATGATACAAGGGTAAAATTAGTTAAGGCGTAAGTTTTTTGAGAGGAAGGGAAAATAGCCATGCGTTTTTTAGACGATCTCCTTGCTGATGCCGCGGCAATGCACCGGGGTTGTGTCTGCCCAGGCCAGGTCCTGGGGGTGCGGATGGCGATGCTGGGCTGCCAGCTTCTTGGCATAGACGAGCCAACCCAGGGCAAGCGCTTGATTGTCTATGTTGAGACTGACCGCTGCATGGCCGATGCCATCGCCGCCGTCACCGGCTGTAGACTTGGTAAGCGCACCTTAAAGCATGTCGATTACGGAAAGTGCGCTTGTACATTCGTCGATACGTTGAAGGAGCGGGCCATTCGTATCCTGGCCCGTGACGATGCGCGCGATCATGTGCGGCGCTATGTGCCTACAGAGTTGAGCAAGAGCGATGCCCAACGGGAGGCGTACAAAGTCATGCCAGATGAGGAGTTATTTGTGGTGCAAGAAGTTTTGGTCGACATCCCAGACCATGACCGGCCCGGGAGACCGGTCAGCCGTGTGATGTGTTCGGTTTGTGGTGAAGGGATCAATGACCGACGAGAAGTGGAACTGAACGGACTGATTCTGTGCAGGGCATGTGCCAATGGTCGGTATTACCAAGAACTTAAAGGTGAAGATCCCTGGGCCACTGAAGAAGGTATGCATCAAAGATTGACCTGAGCAGGCAACTGTGGAAAAGCTTCCTATCTAACAATCCCTGAAAAGGCCTTGATGTCCCTCCGCACTGGGGTAACCCCTAACTCCGTCTTTCTCAGCTAAAAACAATCAAATTCCCCTCTTGACAAATTATTCCTTATGGATTATATGATTAATGAATCATATATTCATGGAGGAGTTTATGGAGGAAAGGGTTCTTGAATTGAAGACTGAAATCTTAAAGGCCCTGGCCCAACCCACCCGAATGAAGATACTGGAGTGTTTGCGGGATGGAGAAAAATGTATCTGTGAAATTGTTCCAGCCATCAAAGGAGAACAATCCAACATCTCCCGGCATATTTCCTTAATGCAGAAGAGCAATTTGGTCACCACTCGAAAGGAGGGAGTGAGGGTCATGGTAAAGGTGAAGGATCCGGAGATTTTTAATATTCTGGACAGGGTGAGTAAGATTTTGAAAGGCCGATTTAAAGAGCAAGAGAAATTGCTTTTGAAAGTTTGATTTCATAACGAGGCAAGTGTGGGCCTCATCCCACAAAAAGGATGTGTATGCAAGAGGTAATGGCATAGAAAGGAACACATATGAAAGACCAATATAAATTTCTCATTGTCATAGGTGTATTCGTGGCAGCATATTTCATCCCATTTGGGGACGAAAGGGTAAGAAAGGCTATTCTTGAAGCCTTCTACATGATTCAGGATTATGCCCAGAAGCATGTGCTTTTATGTCTTGTCCCTGCATTCTTCATTGCAGGGGCCATCACTGTCTTCGTTTCAGAGGCATCGGTCATGAAATACTTGGGGCCTCTGGCAAATAAGTTTCTTGCTTATTCCGTCGCTTCTGTTTCCGGAGCCATTCTCGCCGTCTGTTCCTGCACAGTGCTTCCGCTCTTTGCTGGCATCTACCGGATGGGGGCAGGATTAGGGCCTGCAACGGCCTTTCTCTATTCAGGCCCTGCCATAAATATTCTCGCCATTGTTCTTTCCGCAAAGGTCTTAGGCTGGCAGATTGGGCTTGCAAGGGCTGTTGGTTCTGTCGGTTTTGCATACGTAATTGGTCTCATGATGGCTTTCATTTTCAGGGACGATGAGGCAGAGAAAAAGAAGATCCAGATGGCAATGCCTGCCGAAGAGCCGCCCCTTCCCCTCTGGCAGGAGACCGTTTACATGGCATCTATGATAGGCGTCCTCGTCTTTGCAAACTGGGCAAAGCCTGATGTCACCGAGGGATTCTGGTACGGTGTATACACCATCAAGTGGTACATAACCGGCGCTTTTGGCCTTCTGTTTACGTATACCTTTGTGAAGTGGCTCAAGGCAAGGTTCTGGGTGTCGTTGATCGGGGTCATTGCAGTTGCCCTTCTTGCGGTTCTTTTCCCAAAGCATCCACTTCTCTCATTCTCTGCAGGCATCGCCTTTCTCGTTTACGGAGGCAAAACCTCTTCTGTTGAAACGAAAAGCTGGATTGATGCTACCTGGTCATTTACCCTCATGATCCTGCCGCTCCTCTTCGGCGGTGTGCTTATTGCCGGGTTTCTGCTCGGCATGCCCGGCACGGATAACGGGATAATCCCAAACCAGTGGATTGCCTGGCTGGTTGGAGGCAATTCATTATTTGCCAACCTTCTGGCATCAGTTGTTGGAGCCTTCATGTATTTTGCAACTCTCACAGAGGTCCCTATCGTACAGGGCCTTCTTGGCTCAGGCATGGGCAAAGGTCCCGCCCTCGCTTTGCTCCTTGCAGGTCCCGCGCTGTCCTTGCCGAGTATGATTGTCATAAGGAGCATCCTTGGGACGAAGAAATCCTTTGTCTACTTCGGTCTCGTTATAGGATTCTCCACAATTGTGGGGATGATTTTTGGATGGATGGTGGGGTAGCGGCAGTGTTGAGTGAGAAGTTTTTAGTTTTGAGTGGGATTAAATAGAATATTACCCTATTAACAAGGAGGTAGACAGAATGAAAAAGATCGAGATTCTTGGGATGGGTTGACCGAAGTGCAATCAGCTCGAGGCGCGAGCTAAAGAGGCAGTAAGCGAATTAGGCATCGAAGCAGAAGTGGTCAAAGTAAAGGACATTAAAACGATCACAAACTACGGTGTCCTCATGACGCCGGCTTTAGTTGTGGATGGTGTGGTAAAGGTTGCAGGAAAGCTCCCGAAAGTGGAAGAGATTAAGGGTTGGATTGTTGAAAAGAAGTGAGGTGGATATTCATGGAAGAAAAGGACTATCGTCTCGTTCTCATAGGCAACACACAGGTGGGTTTAATGGGCCTGAAAGAGATCTTTGAGGAATTTAAAAGCCAGAGAGAAAAACCTGAGGCGGACTTGAAACAGATGCTTGTGGAGAAGGCAGGAAAAAAGAATTATATTCCTAACTCTGTAAAGGGGGAATATGAGAAAGCCCTTTTCAGGGAATTCAGGAAATTTTTGGGCGAAAAGGTGGAAGAAGAGAAGAGTGGTTTTCTCGAAGTCGTGATCCTTGGCCCTGGCTGTTATTCCTGCAACAAGCTGGAACAGGACGTGATGGCTGTTCTTTCAGAAACCGGGATCCAGGCAGCCTTAAATCACATCTCCGACCCAAAACTGATGGCTCAATACGGAATCCTTCCCACTCCAGCACTGATCATCAATGGCAAGGTGAAGTCTGCGGGAAGGGTCCCTTCCAAATCGATGATCAAGAAATGGCTCGAGGAGGAAAAAGTATGACGATCAAGAAGGTTGTGCTTAATCTGGCCCCTGAAGAAACACTCAGACTGACAAGAATTCTACTGGATGAAGACAAAGAGGAGGCTCTCCTGTTTCTTAAAGAGTGCCTCAAACCCCAATTGGAACAGGCGACCAGAGATCATTGAGTGCCGGTCTTTGAGGCTTCGTATAAGCCTTCTCAAAGGGATAATTTTGGTGGGAAGATGAAGTGAGATCACAAAGAAAAATACTTGATGCCCACGATCCGGCATAACCTGAAGGAGGCAAAGGGAGCATGGATCATCCGTTGATATTGAAATTGAGTCCTGAAGAAACGATGATGCTGAAGAGAATTCTCCTCGACGAGGACAAGGAGGAGGCGCTTTTGTTTCTAAAACAATGCCTCAAACCACAACTGGACCAGGCGGCCAGAGGCCGTATGGTCCGGGCTTTCGAGGAGAAATAATTCATGAGCAAAAAAAGGCGGAGTCTCCTTTTTATTTCATTGATCAAATTATTGATCCTTTTCATACTTTTATTCTCACATCAAGCGTGTTTAGCGCAATCTTCAATGGATCGAAGGATTCCAAAAGAGGTTGTCAAAATTACCCTCCCCAAACTCCTCGACTTCGGAGCGGGTACATGCATCCCCTGTAAAAAAATGGCGCCCATTTTACAGGAACTGGAAAAGGAGTACAAAGGACGGGTCGTCATTAGGGTGATCGAGGTTTATCAGGAACGAGAGCTTACCAGGGCTAACGGAATACGGCTCATTCCAACACAGATATTCTTCGATGTAAAAAATCAGGAAGTTTACCGACATATTGGATTTATGGACAAAGAACAGATCAAGAACGTATTCAAAACGATGGGGATAAACCCCGTTAGAAAGTCTTTTACTTTCTAACGGGGAGGCTCACTCGGGGCATTAAACCCCATTTTCGCTGAAAAAGGAACTGTCATCATCCCCGCTGTGACAGCGGGGCTTTCTAACGGGGTAAAATAGACGATGGAAACTTTTCTTAATCATTTGTCACAATCTCTTTCTGAAAACCCTTTTCTCGCCTACCTGGGTGTTTTCGTGGGTGGAATCATCTCCTCTTCGAGTCCTTGCGTTTTGGCAACTATCCCGTTGGTCATTGGATATGTGGGTGGATATTCGGAAGGAGACAGACGGAAGGCAGTTCTCTACTCACTTACGTTTATCCTCGGCCTTTCGCTTACGTTTACTATTCTTGGAGCCATCGCTTCCGTTATCGGAGGCCTGTTTGGCATCATCAGCCGGACCTGGTACTTTGTCGTGGGAGGAATTGCTGTCGTCATCGGTCTTCATCTGATCGGCCTTTTTGAGTGGAATTTGCCTGTTCCCCTTCATCTTCAACCAAAGCAAAAAGGGATATTGGGAGCGTTCCTCCTCGGCATCTTCTTTGGTATTGTTTCTTCACCCTGCGCCACTCCTGTACTCGCCCTCATTTTGACTTTTGTCGCCTCAAAAGGAGAAGTTGCTTATGGGACTTCTTTATTATTTGTTTACGCCCTTGGACACTGTGCGCTCATCTTTTTGGCAGGGACGGCAACCGGATTTGCTGAAAGCTTCATTAAATCAAAAGGGATTTCCAACATGACTACTTGGGGCAAAAAAGTTGGAGGAGTGATTGTCGTATTCGCCGGGATTTATCTGTTTTATCTGGGAATGACACTCTAATATTTCAAGGGGGTAAGACTTGTGAAAAAATGGATAATTATCCTCTTTTGTCTTGTCTTTTTTCTCCCTGTGCGATTTTTACAAGCTCAGCAGGCATCTCCCATTCAGATGTATCTTTTCTATGCTGATGATTGCCCCAACTGCCAGGCCATTCTCCAGAGCTACGTACCCACCCTTAAATCGATGTATCCGTTTCTGGAGATCAAGACCTTTGATCTCGCGAATCCGGCTTATTATGAAGCTCTCGCAAAACTTGAGCAAAAGTACAACCGCAGGGGGAGCGAACTGCCGGTCATATTCATCGGAGATCAAATGCTTTCAGGAGAACAAGAGGTCATGGAGAAGCTTGACCCCCTCATCCTGGATTATCAAATAAGAGGAGAGTCCCGCCCTCCCCTACCCCCCCTTGAAATCGCTTCGGTATGGAAAGTTTCCGAGAAAACCTTTTCGGTAGACATAGCCTATTTTTATCAAAAGGGATGTCCACAATGTGATCGAGCCAATTATCTGTTGAAATACCTTTTGAAAAAATATCCTCACCTAAATATCAAGGAAATCGACATCAATACCCCCGATGGGAAACGATTTAATGAAACTCTGTCGAATCGGCTCAACCTCCCTTCGGAAAAGCGTCTGATCGCACCAAGTATTTTTATTGGAAATGACTACCTTTCTCCCGAAGAGGTCACGGAATCCCGGGTCGAAGCATTGATCCAAAAGTATAGCGAAGGCGTTCGTGTCGATGACCGGAAATCCATTTCACCATCGCTATCCTTAACCCCTGATGAAATCCAAAAGGCAGATGAATCGATTATAGAGCGATTCCAATCTTTTGGAATCCTGGCCATCCTTCTGGCCGGTTTGATCGAGGGGTTGAATCCCTGTGCTTTGGCGACACTCGTATTTTTTATCTCCTATCTCACCATGGTAGGCCGGACACGAAAAGAGATCTTCTGGGTAGGAATGGGGTTTACCGGGGCGGGTTTTGTCACCCATTTATTGCTTGGCCTTGGAATTCTAAGTTTCGTTCAGCATCTCTCATTTCTACCCTTTTTCTCCCGAATCGTCTATTTAATCACTTTTGTTTTTTCCATATTCCTTGGAATCTTCAGCCTCTACGATTATGTCCAACTCAAGAGAGGCCGACCCGCCAGAATGACACTCCAGGTGCCGAATTCTTTAAAGAAGAGGATTCACCGGATCATACGGACAAGAGAGAGTGAATTGGAGGGGAATAAAGAAGGTAAATCCACTCGCTTTTTGTTTGCTGCGATGGTGATTGGTTTCATCGTTACCCTGCTGCAATCCACTTGCACAAGCCAGGTCTATCTCCCCACCATACTATTTGTTACCAATATTCCATCCCTTCGAGACAGTGCTATTTTTTACCTTATTTTATACAATATCGTTTATATCCTGCCCTTGGTGGCTATTTTCGGTATTGTCTATTGGGGAACAACCTCGGAACAATTATCCTTCTTTCTCCAGAGGAGGACTTCGACCATCAAACTGTTCACCGCCCTGTTCTTCTTCGTCTTGGCGGGAATATTGATCATCATTCTCTTGTGAGGACATGTTACTTAACTCATATAAAATCACACGCATTCTTCCTTGTCTGGCTGATCCGGAGAAGATCCGGGTGATCGCTGAGGTCTCGGGAGAGATTTACGAGGTCTTCCCTTATCTGAATGCTATCCTGAAGGGGTGTATCTATAATCATCCGGCCTTGACCTTAACGATCAAAAAGGACGGGAAATTATTCACCTTGCACGCACACCATATTACCTTAGCCAAAATTGAAGATGAGAAAGAGGCTGAAGAAATTCTGAGGTGGTTGAAGAACCTGATCAACGAAACTTATGAGAATCGAGATCGAATCGAGCCTAACTATTCAAAAGGTGCGGAACTCAAGGCATTGGATATTTTTAAACTCCTACCCGGAACAAGTTGTAAAAAATGCGGAGAGCTGACCTGCCTTGCCTTCGCTGTTAAGCTCGTAGGACGGGACATAGAAATTACAAAATGTGATCCGCTGTTTTCAGAAAAATATCAGGAGAAGCGTAATGTCCTGCTTGACCTTCTCCATGCTGCAGGATTTGAAGTTCCATCTCAGTTTTTAAACCCTTAAAATGACAAGGAGGAGTTGAGGTAAAAAATGCTACTCCATAACTACACATTGAGAATCGTTCTTTCGGACTGCAATCCTTCTTCTCAGAAGGTGAATGCCCTTGCGGATCTATCTGAAGATATTAGCGAGGTCCTTCCCTATCTCAATACTGTCCTGAAAGGACTTCAGTATCATCCTGAGGATAAGTTTTTAACTGTAAAAAGAAAAGGACACGTGATCACCTTCTGGCCACAACAGATAGCAGTGACCAAACTCGAGGATGAAAAAGAAGCCGGAGAAGTCATAGAAGAATTAAAAGAGATTGTGAATGAGACTTATGCAAATAGAGATCATATCAAACCGACCTATACTTCCAGATCCATACCCCGGCCTCTCGATATCTTTAAACTCCTTCCGGGTAAGAATTGTAAAGAGTGTGGGGAACCCACCTGCCTGGCCTTCGCTTTGAAATTGATCAATGATGAAGTGGAATGGAAACAATGCCCCTTGCTTTTGACAGAGGAATTTGAGGCGAACCGTCTGAAATTATCAGAAATCTTTCACGATGGTGGAGGTTAGTTGTATAGAGATGAAATCCGTCCTCAAAAAGAGAATGGCCAAAGGAACTCTCATCTTTGGGATCGCTTTGCTATTTTTGATCGGATTCCTTGGGCCGGCTTATACCCGAGACCCTGAGTCGAAAGAAGAAATCATTCAAGCCATTCAATCATATCGAAAAGAGAGAGACCATTTCTTTAAAACCGCACCCAACTCTCCTCTCGAAGAATTCGATAAAGTCCATTTCAAAGAGCTGAAATACTTCCCTATCGATCTTAAATATCGTTTTGAGGGAACGATTCAACGGTACATCATCAATATCAATGACCCAAAATATTACGCTACCTTCCCAACCAATAAGGGACCAAGAAAACGATATGTTCGATA
>Ga0315280_10010344_pt1 | contig 11719 bp, 9 predicted proteins | sample YL17G06_40_MG_FD_203697 | JGI IMG/M metagenome (GOLD analysis project Ga0315280, IMG submission 203697) | Sediment microbial communities from Yellowstone Lake, YNP, Wyoming, USA - YL17G06_40 | ecosystem: Environmental > Aquatic > Freshwater > Lake > Sediment | place: USA: Wyoming | collected... | reverse complement strand
GTCTTATCCCGGGCCGGAAACTGCTGGTGATCAAAGACGGTCAAAGAGCAGCAGAGTTTCCCCTCTGACCCCCTTTGTCTACTTTTGATTTTTACAAAATGTCTGGTTTTGATTTTTACGGAACAAAATTCTTATCCATCCTTGACAGATGGAGTTTATTTTTATATGATTAAAATGTATATTCTATCCATATAAAGAATTTAAGGCGATGGAAAAAGAAGACCTGGAGCAAAAAGAAAAAGAATGCATTTACTCTCTCCATAGAATATCAAAGTTCATAGAACCCAGCCTCCTTTTATTTTTATCCAAAGGGACATCTTACGGATATGATTTAATAGAGAAGCTAAAAGAATTAGGGTTTCATAAAGAATCAATTGATGTGGGCGCTGTTTACAGAACGCTGAGAAGATTAGAAAGTGAGGGATTTGTCCGTTCTGTCTGGCAGGAGGGCAAGAGCAAGAAAAAAAGGAGAGACTACAACATCACGCCCCAGGGGAAAATCTTGCTTGAGATGTGGGCAGAAAGGATCAAAGAAAGAAGGCAAGCGCTGTCCAGATTTATGAAGCTATATCAACAGGACTGAGATGAAGGGATCCAAGTTTTGTCATTGTCGGTGGAAGGGGAGTTAATAGAGACCCACCTTTAAGATAATCTGATTATTCCTGAAAACATTCTGTTTCAATTCAAATGGAGGAAAAAATGACTGCAATCACCATTCCGCCAGAATGGACTTTTGAGTTCCATGGCCATCGCTGTCCCTTCATGCCGATTGGCTATCGCATGGGAAAACTGGCCTTAGAGTATCTCGGCCTTTTGTTATTTTGTTTTATTCTTCTCCTCTTTCTCGGAAATAGAGTCCTAGCCATAGAAACTGGAAAAATACAGGGTAAAGTCCTGGATGAAAATGAGATTGGCCTTCCTGGAGTCATAATTACGATCTCTGGCCTCAGTCTGCAGGGAATTCGCTCATCCATTTCCTCTGAAGATGGGGATTTCCAGTTCTCTCTTCTCCCTGTCGGGACATACAGCTTGACCTTCAGTCTCGAAGGTTTTAATCCCGCCAGGCATGAAAATGTCATCGTCCGTCTCGGACAAGTGACGAGTGTTACTGTGACCATGAAGGTTTCTGCGATCAAGGAGGAAATTGTTGTAACGGCCAAAGCTCCACTCATCGATAAGACTTCGAGCGACACGAACTTCAACCTGACTAGCCTGGATCTAGAAAGGCTTCCCGCCCAGAACCGGACAGTAATTGATGCCGTGAAATTCGTACCAGGCGTCGTCGGAGTCCGCGTTTCCACCACCACCGGTACCGCTACCCAGGGGCAGCCAAGCTTCCGCGGCGAGGGCGAAGAGGGGAACAACTGGATTGTCGACGGTCTCCCCATAAGCGATGTCAGACTGCGGAGCTTAGGAATGCAGCTCAACGTTGACTCTATCGACGAAATCCAGGTCATTTCCGATGCCTTCAACCCAGAATTCGGCTCCGCTTATGGCGGAATAATTAACATGGTGACCAAAAGTGGAAGCAACGACTGGGCTGGTGAATTTTCCCTTTTTTTCTCGGATAAGAACCTTCAAGCAGCCAAAAAAGAGCAGTTGTCTGTCGTCAGAGAGCCTTCCTATTTTTCCGACTACAATCCGTACTTCAACCTGGGTGGGCCGCTCATCAAGGACAAACTCTGGTTCTTCCTGTCGGACAATTTTTATCGCAGCGCCAAAGAAACGCGCTCGAGCGCTGTGGACTACCTTTCTATTCCTGAAGGGAATCAAAGGACGCTTACGAATAACTTCTTTATGAAACTGACTTATGCCTTAAGCCCTAACCATAATTTTTCAGTGACGACCATTCTGAATAAATTTCTCAGCCAGGAAGGCGCATTGGGAGTCCCGGAGCTTTATGAAAAAAATCCTTTTTCTGATTTTATCGCACGCGCCAACTATAAAGGCATCCTGAACGCCTCGACCTTTATAGAAGCCGGTTTAGGCCACGTTCGGAGGAACACCTTAGTTGAGCCTTTAGACGGCGACCTCGGACCGGCCATGTATTATATTGAAGATCTGGGCCAAAGCATCCACAACTCATACGGAAGGGTGACGGATAACTATCGTCGGTTAGATTTCAGCACCAAGCTGACAAAATATGTCGAGACGCGAACCTTCGGTCGGCATGATCTTGGCGCGGGTTTTGAGTATTATCGCGTATCCTCAGAATTCGGAACGGATTTCAGTGGAGGCAGCGAGGACATCTTTCTGGGGGATGGGTTTGATAGCGGCACAAAATATATTTTCGCGAGCCTCCGCGGCGGCATGCGGATTCCGACACTCTTCTATGAGTATGGCCCGATGTGGTTCATCAATTCCTCTCAGGGCATTGGCCTCTTTATGCGGGATAAGATTTCCTGGGGCCGCTTCAATTTGATGTTGGGACTGCGGACTCAGACCCAGATCTGCCGGAATGATAAGGACGAAAAGCTCTGGTCATGGGGGCTCGGGGATTTTCTTTCTCCGCGTTTATCTCTGGCTGTGGATCTTTCTGGCAGCGGAACGACTTTACTCAAGTTCGGCTGGGGTCGTTTTTCGGACATAATCACGACTCTGCCGCTCGGTTTTTTCAATACAGGCGCTGGCTACAACTTCCGTACTTACATGTGGCAAGGTCCGGTCAATCCCTCGGATGCCGAACTCCATAATCCTTTTAACTGGATTTTCCAGAACGAGCAGAAAGCCCAACCTTTCGAAGTCGCTTCAGGAATCGAACCTAATTTCTTAACGCGGTATCTCATTGAGCTCGACCAGCAGCTTGGCGTGACCTGGGTACTGAAGGCGCGCTATATATATACCGTGGAAAATAAAATGCTCGCAGTCCTGGCTGTCTTCGATCCTAATACGCTGTACAAATTCCTGTACGATAATTTCGAGTACAAACGCCGGAATTTTTCGGGACTCGAGTTCGAGCTCAACGGGTCTCTCGGACCGCGACTTTTTATTAATGCCAGTTATGCTCATTCTGTCGCCAACGGGACTACTCCCGGCCAGCTCGAAACAGGCTCCTGGTCACAAACAGAAGGAAGCTCAAATTATGTCGGTCTTTTTGGGAGTCACCTCTACATTCCTGACTGGCCTGAGTTCAAGGATATCAAGCCTTACTTTGACTGGTTGATGGCCGGCCTCGGCGGGCGTGGAATCGGAGATGAAGGCTGGTACGGGAAGCTTCCCTATTCAGTTGACCATGATGTCAAATTCAATCTGGCTTATATGGCGCCCCAAGGCTTCATGCTTTCAGGAGCGTTTGAATGGCTGTCCGGATATTATTGGGAGAAACTTGGTTTTGTGCCCTTTATCGGCGGCTATTATTCCTTTCCCGAGGGGAGGGGGACGCGAAAAACGCCCAGCCATGCGTATCTAGATTTCAGCGTTGAGAAATCCTTTGGCAAAGCCCGGCTTCCTCTGCTCCGGCAGGCCAATCTGTTGATCCGCGTGGATGTCTTCAACCTCATGAATTCCCAGATACCTATTTCTTACATCAAGGAGGATATTCCTATTTTCGGTCAAGTCTGGGCACGACAGCAGGCCCGCCAGGTACGATTGAATTTAAAAATAAAGTGGAGTCAGACCTCAAATTGACCTTTACGGTATCGAAAACGCCCGCGGCCCAGGTGACTTCGCAAGAACTTTTGATCACGGCTGCGCCTGGAGCAGAATATTTTCATGGTTTTTTCTTGCCCGAAGGAGAAGTCTGGCCGGATTCTGTCTTCTTCGTGTCACTCCCGCGGGCTTCCGACCTCTTCACTCGCCTCTCCATAGGGGCTTGACCGTCCCCTTAGCCAGGAATGTTATCTTCCATGACGGGATGAAGGGAAAATGATGGCCAAATCTCTCGACGCACTACCACGATCGAAAACAAAAGTCCTATCCATATGATTGAAGACATAAATCAAGCGATAATCGTTTTCCTATAATTATTTGTCATCTTTCTATCGCATCGATGAGTTTTTGCAGTTTGTGAGCGGAGCAGAGGAATAAGAAAGGTCTTTTCTTTTTGTGGCTTCCAGTTATACGCGACTTTTCACGCTTGACGGATAGAGTTTGTTTATATATGATTAAAATGTATATTCTATCCATATAAAGAATTTAAGGCGATGGAAAAAGAAGACCTGGAGCAAAAAGAAAAAGAATGCATTTACTCTCTCCATAGAATATCAAAGTTCATAGAACCCAGCCTCCTTTTATTTTTATCCAAAGGGACATCTTACGGATATGATTTAATAGAGAAGCTAAAAGAATTAGGGTTTCATAAAGAATCAATTGATGTGGGCGCTGTTTACAGAACGCTGAGAAGATTAGAAAGTGAGGGATTTGTCCGTTCTGTCTGGCAGGAGGGCAAGAGCAAGAAAAAAAGGAGAGACTACAACATCACGCCCCAGGGGAAAATCTTGCTTGAGATGTGGGCAGAAAGGATCAAAGAAAGAAGGCAAGCGCTGTCCAGATTTATGAAGCTATATCAACAGGACTGAGATGAAGAAATCTAAATTTTGTCACTGTCGATGGAAGGGGAGCTAAGAGATTTCCCCCTTTATGATCATTTGATGATCTCCGAAAATTTCTTCATTCAAACTCATCAGGAGGTAAAACAATATGACCAAAAAAAATATTCCACCAGAATGGGCTTTTGAATACCATGGCCATAACTGTCCTTTCATGCCGATCGGCTATCGAATGGGCCAACTCGCCATCGAATACCTTAAAGTCGAGCGCGAGCAGGATCACGGGTTCTTTGTGTTTCCAGAGATCGGTGAGGGTCATCCGCAGACTTGCATGGTTGATGGTATCGAAGCCGCAACAGGGGCAACATACGGTAAGGTCTTGGTAGAAAAGACCTTTTACGGCAAGCTGGCTGCGATTTTCTATCATCCCAAAAAAGGTGCCGTGCGCTATTCGCTTACACCTGAATTTATAGATGCGATGGGTAAATTTGAATTTTTTGTATACCGCAAAAAAGGTGTTGAACCATCCCAGATTCCCCAGCCGGTTGCGGAGGAAGTTATTAACTGGGTCTATGAGCAGACGGATAATTTTATGTTTAAGGTTGAACCCAAGCCTGATTTTAAATTCTCACCGGTTAAGGGCTCATTCAACAAAGCGAAATGTAGCGTCTGCGGTGAATATGTCTTTGAGCGTTATTTGCGAATGAAAGATGGGAAACCGGTTTGTATTCCGTGCTCCGGTTATCAAAAATAGAGACCGGATACCTTAAGAAGAGGAGACAATCCCATGGATATCAATACGACGTTGTTGTTGACGATCATCTTTGTCTTTGTGATCGCCTTCATTTTCTCCATGTTCGGCCAGGGCGGGGGATCAGTCTATTCCCCGCTGTTGATTCTTCTCGGTTACCCAATATTGCTTTCCACTTCCACATCCCTGGTGTTGAATCTTATCACATCGGTTTCCGCAGGTTATATCTTCTACCGGAACAAGATGATCGACTTCAAAACCTCCTTTGTCTTTGTGCCGGGAATCTGTGCCGGAGCCTTTATCGGGGGAGCCTTAAGCAAATTCGTTGAGACCACGGTTTTATTATGGTTATTTGTGTTTTTTCTGGTCGGTGTGGGAGCCAGGCTGATGTATGCCTATTGGGAAAGGGGGAAGGTCAAGGAAAAAGTTCCAAGAACCCTTTCCTTTGCCATGTACGCCCTCATCGCGTTTTTTGGCTTCTTTGTAGGAGTCATCTCCGGCCTACTGGGCGTTGGCGGCGGAATCCTCATCGTTCCCTTCATGGTTTATGTTTGCAGGTACCCAACAAAGTTCGCAGCGGGGGCGTCGCATTTGATCATATCCTTCTCAGCTCTTGCCGGAATCATTGGCCATGCGGCAACTCACACTCTCGATATTCCCTTGATCGCGGTGACCGGCGTCGCCGTTCTCATCGGCGGGAATCTCGGGGCGAGAGTCAGCATGAAGTTCAAATCGGAGATGATCAGGGCCGGGCTCGGTCTATTGATGTGGGCCCTCGCGGCCCAGCTCCTGGTGAAGCTGTTGAGATAAATTGAGGAGGCAAATCAATGAACAAGTCCGACATTTCTACTTGGAAAAACTATGCTCCCACCATCCTATTGCTGGTGATCCTATTGATTGCTTTTCTGCTGTTCCTGCCGACGGGGAAATTAACCACTAAGGGCCTGCCGGCACTCAATATAGTGAACGGCATCGCCTTGATTATTATTGGGCTGCTCGCGGGTTTGCTCGGCGGCCTGATTGGCACCGGCGGCTGCAGCGTCATGTTACCTGCCATTCATTTCTGGTTAGGCTACCCGGCACCCATCGCCGTCGGTACTACCCTTTTTGCCGTGATATTCACCGCTATTTCCGGCGGTTATGGGCATCTTGTCCGAAAAAATCTGGATGTAAAAGCCACTCTCTGGGTTGGCAGCTCCGGCATCGGCGGCGTCATCGTCGGTTCCTATCTGTTTAGGTTGCTGACCTCACATGTTTCGCTGCTGGGATTGATTTTGGGGCTGGCGTTTCTTTGGCCTGCAGCACGCATGATCTGGGAGGGACTATTCAAGGCAAAAAGACCGCAGGCAACAGGCAACTCCATTCCAGGGCCGGTTTGGGGCTGGGCAGTTATGGGATTGCTCGTCGGCATATTAACGGGCGTGGTGGGTCTGGGCGGCGGTTATGCGTTAGTGCCGAGTTTCATCTATCTGTTCGGGGCTCCGGTTTATATCACTATGGGCACGTCGCTGGCAACGATGATTCCGTTGGCTGCGGTTGGCGGGGGCATTAAGTTGGCTCAGGGATTTGTGGCCCTGGGTCCCGGCCTAATTCTGTCGGTAGGGGTAGTCATCGGTGCCCAGATTGGCGCTGCGATAATCAAGCGTTTCAAACCTACGACTTTAAAATTGATTTTCGGATTGTATTTCTTGTATGTCTCCATAAAATTCATTACAGCATTTTTTGGCCTTAAAGTCTGGTAGGCAGGAAATATTAATCAGATTGAGAACAAAGAATAATGAAAGAGAGCGATTTCTCCATAGCAAGTATTCCAGGAAAGTGATAAAAATTTTATGGAAGGCGGTGGCGATTGTCTGCCTAACGGCTTTTGTCTGGGCTGGCGTTCTTGATGACTCGGACAGTGCACAGCCTGAAAAAACAAAGCTCTTAAGCATCGGGGGCACGTACCGGCTCAGGGGCGAATTCCTGGACGGTTTCAATATCAGGACATATGGAACGGGAACGCGCGAAGACTATCTTCTTTCGAGATTGCGGCTGGATTTTGACCTGAGATTGTCCGCCAATTCCCGGATTCATGCCCAGATCCAGGATGCGGAAGCCCTCGGACTCTCTTTTTCTGATGAAGATTTTTCCGGAGGGAATAATCCTTATCATGATCCGTTCGACATCAATCAGCTCTATCTTGAGTGGTGGCCCATTAAAAAGGTAGGCTTGAAAATCGGCCGGCAGGCGATCTCCTATGGAGACCGCCGGGTTTTCGGCCCGGGCGACTGGGGCAACACCGGCCGCTATGCCTGGGACGCCGTCAGGCTCGAGATCAACGAAAAATCCTTCACCAGTCATTGGCTTGTCGGCCGGTTTGTGCTTCACGACCCCGACCGCTGGCCGAATACAAGCACCCCCGGTCCCACCGCGTTTGCATCCTATAACACCATCAATAACCTGCCGTTCCTGCTCGGTATCTTTTACGTTCACAAATATGACGGCCGCGGCTCGATCAAAGGGGAGAGAGGCGCGGGAAATCTTTCGTCCCACACCGCCGGCTTCAGGATAGAGGGTCAAGGCGGACGCTGGGATTACAGCGCCATGGTTGTCAGCCAATTCGGTCATTGGGGCCAGGACGATATCAGGGCTCATGGATTCACCTTTTCGCTTGGATACACCTTCGATACCAGCTGGAAGCCTCATCTGATGATTCAATACGTCCTCGGCTCCGGAGATAAGAATCCGGCGGATGGAATCCACGGGACGTTTGACGGTATTTTCAGCGGCGCCGATACGGTGCTTTACGGCTGGATGAATCTTTTCTTCTGGCAGAATCTGCGGGAATTTCGAGGAGATCTCATTCTTACCCCTACTAAGACGCTCACTTTTCGCGGAGAGTATCACCTTTTCGGGCTCGATGAAGCAAAAGATGCCTGGTACTTTCCGGGCAAGGCGTTGCGGAGAGATATGACGGGCGCTTCCGGCCGCCGTCTGGGCCATGAAGTTGACCTTACGGTCAGGAAAAAAATCTCAGGTTCGCTAGAACTATTAAGTGGCGTCTGCTTTTTCCTGCCCGGTGAATACGTCAAGAAGACGGGCGAAGGTCCGATCGGCCGATGGTATTTTCTAGAAGCGACATTTTCTTTTTAGGGAGGATCGATATGAAGCGATGGTTTTTTAGCGCGATGGGCAGCCTCTCTGCGGCCCTTGTCCTGGGCGGCTTGACTCGGTCTGGTTGGCTTTATAATATCGTATCTTTGATGTCCCTGAGGTGGAAGGCCCGCTGAGCTGCGGCCGATGGATAAACGAATGCCCATGACTATTCCAGAGACAGATACGAACGAACAGAGCAAAGCGGCTATTGCGGTCGAGGGATTAACCAAGCGTTTCGGCGATGTGACGGCTGTCGAGTCGGTGACGTTTACCGTTTCCAGAGGCGAATTGTTCGGCTTTCTCGGGCCCAACGGCGCAGGAAAGACGACGACCATCAACATACTCACCGGGCTGGCACGGCCAGACGCGGGCCGCATCCATATCGCCGGCATCGACTGTTCGCGAAACCCCAAGGCCGCCCAGCATCTCATCGGCGTTGTGCCCGACGAGAGCAACCTCTACCCCGAACTGACGGGGTTCGACAACCTCTGCTTTTGCGCTGGGCTGCACGGCATGAGGAAAAAACTGCGGGAAGCTCGCAGCAGCGACCTGTTGAAGACATTTGGCTTGGAGACGGCTACGAACCGGAAATTCAGCGCCTACTCCAAAGGGATGAAACGGAAACTCACCATCGCCGCCGACATTATCCATTGCCCGCGGATTCTCTTTCTTGATGAGCCAACCACCGGAATCGACGTGGCCAGCGCCCGGCAGATCCGCCAGCTCATCGCTGACCTCCATCGTGACGGCACGACGATCTTTCTCACCACCCACTACATCGAGGAGGCCGAGCGCCTCTGCGATCGCATCGCCTTTATCGTGTCCGGAAAGGTCGTCCGTATTGATACGGTCCAAAACCTCATCCAGCCGGCGCAGGAGAAACACGCGGTGCAGATTGCGTTTTCGAAGGCGGCTCCGGACATCGTCGGCAAGATCGCCGAGGCGTTCCCGATGCTTGAGTGTCAGGTCCAAAGCGCGGGCATAATCCGTGTCGAAGCCGGCGAACCCATCCGCGTCGGGCCTCTCGTGCGATTTCTGGAGGGTCAGGGTGTTGAGGTCATGGAAGCCAGGAGGTTGCGTCCCTCCCTGGAGGATGTCTTCGTCCGTATCACGGGCATCGAGGCGGACGCGATGCGGAAAGAGAAGGAAAAGACGGGAAGTGCTGCATGAGGAGTTGGATCGCATTCTGGAATATCTTGCTCAAGGACATGCGCGCCTACTACCTGAAGCCGCCCAACATCAGCTGGGGCCTGATCTTTCCCCTGGCCTGGTCCGCGATGTTTTTCATCCGTTCCGGGTTGGGGCTCGACAGCGTTCCTTCTCTGCTTCCGGGCGTGATGAGCGTGTCGGTGCTTTTCGGAACCACAAGCCTCTTGGCGGTTACCGTAACATTCGAGAAAAAGGGCCGGTCGTTCGAGCGCCTGCTTCTTGCCCCGATCTCGCTGGAAATGCTGATGCTGGCCAAGACGACTGGTGCCATTATCTTCGGTGTGGCCAACGCCTTTGTGCCGGTGCTGCTGGCGGCATTCGTCGCTGACCTGAGGAGCATAGTCTGGAGCCTCGTCGTTCCCGCCGTAGTGCTGATCGCCGTCAGCTCCACCTTCCTGGGCCTTTTCATCGCGGTTTCGGTCAGCGAGGTCTTTGAGGCCCAGACATTCTCGAACTTCATCCGTTTTCCGATGATCTTTCTCTGCGGGTTATTTTTTCCCGTTGAGCGGTTGCCCGTCTGGCTCAAGCCGCTGGCTCGTGTGTTGCCGCTGACCTATGGGGCCGATGTACTTCACGGCGCCATCCGACAGGCCGGAAGGATGCCGCTCGTGCTGGATTTCAGCTTGCTGACGGCATTCTGCGTTATACTGTTCGTCCTCAGCCTGCGAAACATCCGGCGAAAATGGATCGCTTAGGACGGCTGCCGGTGCAAAAACAATTGTGGAGACCGATGTCATCGCCTAGATATCCATTCAGGAAAGCGAGAACGTAGCCGCCAGTTTGGCCGCGCCGGGAGGATTTTGGATTCTTCAAAAAAAATTTTATGGGGAACCTTAGCATTGGAGCCAATTCTCTTGGGAACGGGCCTGGCTATGTTGTTCTTGAGGGAAAGCGGGCCGGCAAAGCTCTCGCACATTCTTTAACCTCCTTTTTCCATTTCCTTTCCCAGCGGCAACCGCGTATCGAAGCATGGGCTTGCTTTATTCTATGGGCCATCCCGGGAAAGGGAAAGACAGAGCGGCAAACGTTACTGATCCTTTGAGGAAGACCGTGACAAACCTGACTCTGTCTCCCCCATTAAAGTAGATTGTGTCCTTGCTCTGGGTTATCCAGCTGAGAGTCCTGTTGCTGAGGAATTAAAAGATTCGGTGCAATATTGGAAAGATAAAAAAGGCGTCCTTCACGTCCCCAAGAGAAACCTAAAAGACATCATTCACTTCAATAAGTTTTCCTGATGTTATTCGCCGGCGACGGTAAGCTCCCCGATTCTTATCTTCGGGCCGCACACGGCGGTGCGAAACTCGAGGTCGTTTCCCACAACCTCGACCTGGTTTAAGATCTTCTCCAGGTTTCCGGCTATGGTAACCTCGGAAACAGGATAGGAGATTTCGCAGTCTTCAACCCATAAGCCAAAAACTCCCCTCGAGATATCTCCGGTCACAGGGTTAAGGCCGTGGCCGAGTGTCCGGATGAGGATGAATCCTTTCTTTGTGGAGGAGATGATGTCTTGGGGAGTAACGGAGCCCGGGACAAGAAAGAAATTATTGGGGCTGACGCCGGTGCCGTCGGCGTTGCCGGTGGAACGAAGCTTAAGTTTGCGCGCCGCATAGGTGTTGCAGAGATAACTATTGAGGATGCCATTCTTAACAATTATCGTTTTCTGGCCGGGGATACCTTCGCTGTCGAAAGGTCGGGACCTTAACTTTCCGGGCATCAGGCCGTCATCGATGATGGTGATTTTTCCGTTCGCGATTCTTTCCCCCAGCCTGTCAGCGAGGAAGGAGACTTTTTGATAGATCGCCATTCCCGAGGCACAAGCAAACAGAAAGCCTAAGAGCCAGGCCGTCATGGTGGGCTCAAAAATGACAGGCACACTCTGGGTCTGAATTTTCCTGGGGTTGAGCTGCCGGACCGTTCTCTCTACGGCTTTTTTGGCAATCGCTTCCGGAGTCTCTTTATTTTGGAGCCATCCACAACCCGAACAAATACCACGACACAAATTGCAATCCCTTTGTCGCCGAGCTCTTTGATATCCCGATGATCAAGAACAAACATAGGCTCTCTATCCTTGATGCTCTCCTTGTCCAGTACCACCGAGGCCCTTCTTACCATGAGCATTGGGCTGAACCCTATG
>Ga0315280_10010343_pt1 | contig 11720 bp, 18 predicted proteins | sample YL17G06_40_MG_FD_203697 | JGI IMG/M metagenome (GOLD analysis project Ga0315280, IMG submission 203697) | Sediment microbial communities from Yellowstone Lake, YNP, Wyoming, USA - YL17G06_40 | ecosystem: Environmental > Aquatic > Freshwater > Lake > Sediment | place: USA: Wyoming | collected... | reverse complement strand
GCAGTCGACCACAACATCCACCTACAGTCCAAGCAGCGACCCATCACTGAATACGTCGCCTAGCCGACACAAACCCCCTGAGCTTTAGCTCAGGGTAATTTAGTCAAGCGCTGGACTTTCACATTCCGTTCCATAAAGTTTTTGAGTGTATGAACGCTATGCCTTGAAGACGTGATTACGAATGATGAATCATTTTCCAGAACTGGAGTATGCAATAGGGAAGAGATCCGAATCTGATCGAATCATGGGATATATCTGGATGATTGTGCCGATTCTTCCTCTCCTTCTAGCTACTCTAGGAACCGCCTTATTTCTAGGCCTTATACTAACAGCGATTGCAACTGGCATCAGTAGGCCTTCACCTACAGCTCCTTTCGCTATGGGCTTCATGGAAGCGATCTTCATACTAGGATGGATTGGTCTGCTAGTGGTTGGATTCATAGTCTCTATTTTCGGAGCCATGGCTTTGTATTATATGATCTCGAGAAGAAACAATCACTTCAGAAGGCAACGCATGTTCACATCAATCCTACTGCCATATCTAGACACGAAGCTCAAAGAGAATGGGAAATCCTCTAACGCGATCTCCGCGCTTGCCTTACTTAATAGAGATTCTGAATATGAAGAGGCGGAGAAATCGCCTGCTGTTTGGGCAGTCCTCTATCTCTTCGTCAGTCCCATAGTAGGATTCTATGTCTTTCATTTTCTAACCCATGACCTGTACAAGCACTTCAAGAGGCAAATCGACTTGAGCAGAAACCTCGAAGCTTTGCTGAAAGATCTCGACGTCCAATTCGTCTCTCCAGCACAATACGAGATAAAGCGGAGAGAGACAATTCTCTACATCATCCTGACGATCATAACGGTCGGGCTATTCTGGATATACTGGTTCTACTTGCAACTGAAAGAGTACAATGAACACTTCAAAAGTCAATGGAAACTAGAGGATCAACTGATGAATACGTTGAGGACTCAAATGGAAGGATTACCGCCAGAAGCGCATGCCCCTGCGTTGCCTACAGCGCCTCCAGCTCCACCGCCTATCGGTTTGAAGTACTGCCAATACTGTGGCAAAGCCATCTTGCTTGACTCCAAATTCTGCGACCTTTGCGGCAGACAGCAACCAGCGTAGCGTACGATTCACGGATATATGGAAAGGTTCAGGCATGCGACAAACTCAACTCACAGCATCTGTTGAAAAAGTATTGAGAGACTGCTTTAGGCGTAATTGGACATCGATTAAAGCAGTTACAGCATCTCTGTTATCAGTGATTTTCATTGCAGGATTCGTGACTTTACTGGCCTTTACGATAACGCCGTCGGTGATTTCACTGGTGAATACGGTCATTCAGTCGGAGAGAAGTTATATTGCGATTCCTCCGCCTTTCTCTGAGGCGTTATATTACTTCATCTTCTTAAACAATTCTGGCGCATTCTGGAATCCTCCGAAGATGATTGTCTGGGCACCATTTGTCGGGCTTTTCGTGCTGGGGCTGGATCTCGTTCTGAACGGAATAGTTCTAGGAGCGATCACAGTGTGGGCTGGGGTTACGTACGGTGTGATGTACCCGATAGTCGGCTTGACGCCTCATGGAATTCTTGAGATTCCTGCCTTCATACTCCAGTTTGCATCGATAATCGTTTGGCAGCAGGTATCGATCAAAGCGATTTTGACAAAGCTTGGAGGCAGAGATGTCGATATACGGGAGTTCAAGCAAGGGTTCAAGGACGCGTTGACCCTTGCCGCACTTTCAATTTCACTTTTCGCTCTAGCAGCGTATATAGAAACATACATAACTCCTCATCTGCTAGAAATCGTCAGGCGCTGATCACTTCTGCACAAGGATCTGGAAGGAATTGAAGATAGCTACGATTAGAGCACGAGCTAAAGAATTCTTCAGTATCGCGCCCCCAACTCATGATTGGAGCCATGTAGAGAGAACCCACAAACTATGCATGAAGATCGGCAAGAGAGAGAAAGCCGACCTCCAAGTCTTGAAAGCTGCTGCCTTGCTGCATGATATCGCCAGAATGGATGAAGACATCAGTTCTGGAAAGATTTGCCATGCTGAGAGAAGCGCTACTATGGCCAAGAAGATCTTGAAAGAAGTTGATTTCCCTAGAACGAAAATTCCTCAGGTGATACATTGCATCAAGTCCCATAGGTTCCGAAGCAGAAGGAAGCCTAGGACACTTGAGGCCAAGATTCTTTCTGATGCTGACAAACTCGATGCTATCGGAGCGATAGGAGTTGCCAGAGCCTATTCATATGGGGGAGAACACGGCTATCGCCTTTATGGGAAGATTCCCAAGAACTACAGGTTACAGAGATTCAAGAATCCACACGTTCACAATCCTGTCATAGAATACCACCAGAAACTTCGAAAGATCAAGGATAGACTACTCACAAAAACTGGAAGAGAGATCGCTAAAGAAAGACACAAGTTTCTGACGATGTTCTTTGAGAGACTCTTCAAAGAGATTGAAGGAAAGGCATGAAACGTCACAATGGTGAAGAATCTTGAACATTAGGCTAGTCATATTTGACGCTGACAAGACACTGTGGGATCACCCCGATATCTCATCATCGAATCCCCCGTTCAAGAGAATCAATGAAAACACTCTAGTCGATACGACTGGAAGTGAGATTCACCTGTACAAGCAGGTAAGAGAGATGCTGCATGTATTGAAAGAACAGAACGTCATTATTTCTCTAGCCAGCTGGAATACGCCTAGGCCATGTTTTGAAGCTTTGCAGAAACTCGATCTTCTGAAGTACTTCAAGCACCCTAAGGTTCAACCACATCCAGAGAAATGCAAGATGATCAAAGAGCTCCTTGAAGATTTGAAGGAAGATGGAATCGAGCTGAAGCCTGATGAGATATTATACGTCGATGATAAGAGTAGGCATCTTGACGACGTGAGGAAGCAAACTGGCGAGATACGTTTTCTTCAAATGTGGGTTGATGTTAAGGATCACCTAGAAATCCTTGAATACGTTCGCAATTGCCAAGCGAATTCCTTCAGGATTATTTGACCAGATTGAAGCCCACTAGGATTGTGCCGATCTTCGGGTCTATTGTGCTCCAGCCCAACTTTCTTTTAACGTGCATGTCGGCTGGAGCAGATAGCGTAGCTGAGACTATACTTTCTATTTTGGCTACACTTTGAAGTTCAGGGACAGGCAGACCTGGGAATACTACCGTCATCTCTGTCTTCTGCATTCTGCGAATCTTGTCTGCATAGAGGACGAATCCTTCACCTATGAATAGCACATTTTCCCTCTTCTTCAGTTGCTCGATAGCCGCTTTGTCCCATACCTCTTCTCCAATTATCTCGTCTTCGCGAACCCAGATCACCGTCGGTCCGGGTGGATGTCGAAGATCAGGATCATGTATCGCAGCGTAGGTCACATCCCTATCGATAGCGTCCCGTAGACCTCGATTTACAGTCTTGGCGAGACCCATCATCAGGATCTGTTCGGCTTTCTGTTCAAGGTCTAAGATTTCTGCACGGTCATCATCGTTCAGTCTTTCAACATCAACTACGCCTTTTATGCCTCGTAGGATTTTCTCAACTTCATCGATCGTCGAAGCATATTCCATCATAGGCACTGCCTCGGTTGCAAAGAAAAGCCTGTGATTAAGTATTAAAAGTCTAATTTCTGAAGGGAACCGTAGCCTGCTTCAACTGGCATGGCCTTCTTGACGACATTTTCTGGTTGAGTCGCCACATCGCTGATGTTGGAGAACGAATTCAAACAAGGTTATATTCCTAGATTCCATACCTCTCTCGAATATTTACTTTGAAATAATTCTTCAGCAAGAAGTTCCTCTTCCCTCGTCAAAATTCCGTCGACAAGTCTGATTTTGTAAGCTTTCTCAATTCCCTTCCTTAGCTTCTCCTTTACCTCATCAACTGAAATGTCTCGACCGAGTTCATCTCTTATAGTTGTAACTGTCTTCCTAACGCTTTGAACATGTTTGTCTTCTAATCTTCTATCTGAGGAGCTCAGTACTTTTGAGAGGATACTTAGATTTGAGTTTACGAGAATCGAGCCATGATGGAAAACCGTTCCCCATCTCATTGAACCTGCAGCTCCGGAGACTTTTCGTCCGCTAATCTGGATATCACTAAGCGGTTTGAACTCCGCGTTCAACCCGAGCATTCGCAGTCCCTCAACTGCACCTGATGAAAGGATTTTGAAGGCTTCTGAGAGATCTTTGGGAATTAATGAATGTCCTTTGCGAATAGATATTGCATAGTTTAGACTTCCGTGGTCTTGGTAGACCGCTCCTCCCCCCGTGAATCTTCTCAAGATTGTTGTGCCAAAGTTCTTACATGCTTCGAAGTTGACTTCGAGCTTAGCGCTTTGAAAACATCCTATGACAACAGCGTTCAAATTTCTCCAGAAGCGGACGGTATTGGGAACCTTACATTCTCCAACTTTCCTAGGAATAGCTTCTTCGACCGCGAGATTCATGTATGGGTCATCGTATTCCACATCCAAGGTTCTCCAAGCTTCTTCAGGCATCTGGTTCACCTCTCAATGTCTGCATTATGGCCGCTACGAAATCTCTCGGTTCAACACCTACAGAGACTATCCCAAGTTTCTTGTAAGCCAAGTTGACCGCTTCTCTAATTGCTTCTTCATCAGCGTTGACAGCTATCAATGTTTGCTCAAATTGTGGGAAAGCTTCCTCAGGGTAGAAGAAGAGGTCTCCAGTGATCGCTATCTTCCGTATTCTATTGTCTTTCTCCTCAATGGTTACTCTAATCATCTTTCCTCCGGGAACCTTGTAGTCTCCTTTCAATGCCATACCCTGTCGCATTCTTCAATTCTTCCAGCTTGATTGCTTGTCATGAATCAAGTATCACTTGGATAAATCATGAGCATAAAACTTTCATAAGCGTTGCAGCTTCAATTTCCGAGAGTTGACTGAGATTGAGAAAGGTAGATGTCAAGGAGTTCTATCGATTAATGAGCCCTAGACCAACAGTATTGGTCACATCTATTCATTCTCAAACAGGAAAGCCGAACATCATAACTCTAGGCTGGACCGCACCGGCATCGCATAGACCTAGGCTAATCGCGATATTCATTTCCACGAAACGGTACTCCCATCATCTGATCGCCAAGACGAAAGAATTCGTTCTGAATGTTCCCGGGATAGACTTAGTCAATCAGGTTTACGCTTGCGGAGCAAGATCTGGAAGAACCGTGGATAAGTTCACTTTGTCAAATCTCACAGCCAAGCCTGCTAGAAAAGTGAAGCCACCCATAATTGAGGAATGTTTCGCTCATCTTGAGTGTAAAGTTGTAAAAAGGGTTCGTGTAGGCGATCACAGTATGTTCATCGGCAAGGTTGTAGCAGCGTATGCTAATGAGAACGTATTCCAGCAAGGCATGTTGAAGATTGAGAAAGTGAGTCCAATTCAACATCTTGGTGAGAGAATCTTTCTAACATCTTCGAAGAATGTCGTGCAAGCCAAACGGTAGTCAGCCTCGTGCCCATCTTTCAGGTCTAAAACTGAAGAGCCTGCTTCCTCTCAAATGCGATCCCAGTTTTGCAATAATTCCCGGGGCTTGTGTTCCAATCTTGCACGTCAATAGATGCGTCGTCAAACTCAAACTCTCAACTCTAGCCAAGTCTCTCTCCACGCTTGATGATTTTAATGCAGATTGTAAATCGTTAGGAAGGATATGGTAGATGATTACTCTATCGAAAGGGAGGGCGCTCCATTCAGCTATCGACTCACGTTGCCTATCTGAGAGTTCCACCTCTACCCTTCCTTCTTTCAGTTTCGTAATTCGCACTTCTAGGGGGAAATCATCGTAGAAGTGATACTTGTCTATAATCTGCCTTATCGGTAGCTGCCGTCCCTCAACTAGTTGGGCTCGAATTGAATGTAAAGGGTAAAGGCCGTCCGTCAGTTTCGGCTCTAGTATACCTATATCGACATACAAACCATAGCCGACCTTTCCGGAATCTATAATGAAACCTCTACAGAGGTCGCTAGGCTCCAGATTCGACAAGTCCACTGGAGCTATTCCAGATCTACGGTGAATAATCTCGCGGAAAGCCTCTTCATCATCTCCACTAATTTCGAGTTTGATCAATCCTCTTTCTGTTAGTCCGATGATTCTGTGTCTTACATGAAGTCCTGAAGCGAGATCTTTGAGCAGATCGTTTAGATAGCGTAGTCCTCTAGGGAGATCGCCTTTCCATAGCTTTTCTAGGATCACTACTTCCAAGTTGATCACTATCGGTTAGAGCGGAGATTTCTCTACGCAGGTTTCTGAATCTATTTAATGCTGGGTGACTGGCTCCAAGCATTTTGGAGAATTCTTCCAGAACCTCATCGACTTCTATTCTCTTTCTTCCTTTGATAAGCTTATCCGCGTAGGCAACGATCTTTTCCTCGACCGTTTCAGGCATGAAGTCTCTCTTAGGCAACCCGATCACTTCAGCTTCCTCTTCCGGAATTCCTGCGCCAACATGAGTCTCGATTATACGCACAATTCTATCGTCGAAACCGTTTGCTCTCGCTAAGGCGCCACCTATAACGCCGTGTCTAACATCGTGGGTTACAGATCTTCCAACGTCATGCAGCAGCGAACCTATCTCCACCAGTTTGACGTCGATGGCAACTCCTCTTCGTTCGCAAGTCCTCGCTATTGCAGTAGCCAGATTAGAGACCGCAATGCAATGTTCTATCACGTTCTTCGAGCATCTTACTTTACTGAGGAATCTGATCGCATTGGTCCTTGTTGGAAGCGTCATTCAACTAGCTCTCTCTCAAGCTTCGAGATAAGGTCGGAGAGGTATTCTATGATCTTACTATTGTCTATGCCTGTAAGCTGGCCTCCGCACTTCGGGCATTTGAAAGCGGATTCCATAGCCTCTTCAAATGGGATTCGAACGTCAGAGCATTTCTTGCAGATGAAGAAGCTGTGAGAGCGTTCATATTCCAGTCTTGACTTAAGCTTCTCGAGAGTTCGTCTCTTACGACTTCTAATGAAAGCATCGAGCTGGTCTGGTTGGAGTTTCCAATAGAATATGTACCAGCCAGTTTTATCGTCGCGAATTCTAGTTGCCGATACGAGAGCGTGATCATAGAGCTTATACAAAATCTTTCTAACAGTATTCAGTCTGACGCCTGACTCTGTAGCTATGACATCGTCAGTGCCTTCCTTTATCTTCGCCAAGACTTTGACGACTTTTACTGCATCTTCCCCTCCGAACAAGCTAGCAACCTTAATGAACTCTTCATCGAGGAAAGACAACCTCAGAGCCTCCGACAGCAACCAATAGTATTAGAGATAGCTGGTTAACAAATTAATCTTTGCCGAAAGGGATGATTCATCAGGGATTGCAATGAAAGTAGTTGAGATCAGGAGACATAGTATCAGGGGCAGCGACGACACTCTGAGTGAAGAAGGGAGACAGCTTGCTAGAAAGGCAGGAAGTACGCTAGAAGGCAAGTACCTGCACTGTTATACAAGCCCGAAGAAGAGAGCGATACAGACCCTAGAAGAATTTGGATATAACATGTTTAAAGTCGATGAGAGATTCGGGCCGCTTCCAGGAGAGAAGATTAGACCTTTCGAAGATAAAGCAATGAAGATCGTTGAAAATCAAAAACTGACCCTTCTCAAGGCCTTTTTCGAAATAAGAGAGCTTCATCCGATTCTGGAGGAGAAAGGGAGGGAGCTGATCGAAGCCGTAAAGCGGATATGTAGAGAGCTTCCCGACGACTCGCGGGCTCTGGCGGTGTCTCATGGAGGTACTATTGAACCTGCTGCCATACTGATCCTCGGAAAAGACTTCTCCCTTAACGTCTTGGGTGGGGAACTTCTTGAATGCGAAGGAGTAAGATTCTTCGTTGAGGGAGATAGTGTAAAAAGAATTGATGTGATACGCCTCGTCAAATGAGGTACTGATATTCCTAGGGGGCGCGATCTTAACGAAGCCTTTCGATGCGCTTCCCTTTCTCTTGAGGTACGACTTTGATCTTTGCTCCAGAAAACTTCTTTTCAAGTTCTCTTCCTTGAAAGAGTTCGTGTAGAAATATGGCGAGTGCGCTGCATTCAGAGTGTGGTTGAGAAGAGACTGCGAGATTATATTCAGCCATCCTGTATACCTCGCCTGGAACCTTTGTTGCTCCAATAACAATCAACTTGTCTTTGATCGACCGTCTAATGTCGTTAATTACTCCGGACAGAGGTTGGCCGTACATAGTGAGGTGAATCACCTCTCCTCCCTTGCTTTGCCAATCTTTTACAAATTCTCTCCACGGGATTCCCATCTTCACCTCGAAGCGCCCGCCCCAATTTACCGAAATCTCATCTACCGTCTTCTTGATTCTCTCATCTATCACATCTGCTATCACGATTTCATTTGCGCCAAGAGCTCTTGCGGCTAATGCTACGTGCGATGTGAGTCTCGCATCTCTTTCGAATCTGTGTCCGAGTCTTAGCACAGTTATTTTAGGCATCGTTCTAATGCTCTTCTTTACAACGCATTGATTCAACAGAAGTTGGGTTACAGCTGCCGTTTCTCCTTGTCATTCTTCTGTTTGAATTGAACCAAGTCTCCAAGCGTGAGTTCCGGAGGAGTCGTAGCTTGGCCTTCAAATCCTGTCGGTTCTTTTCTTGGCACCAGCAACTTGACTCTAAGAACATGCTCTAAGAATCGTGACAGCTTCATGTCTGGAATAATCTTTCCAGACTCTATCTTTTGTATGATGGAAAGCCTTTCCTTGACGCGCTTCGCCAACTCTTCTTGAGTTAAACCCAGTTTCTCCCGAGCAGCTCTAATCCTCTTTGCAAAGTCTTCAGGCAGCTCGTATTCAGCGACTTCTCTAGGCAGATCTTGCAGTTTCGGTTTTGGCTTAACCACTGGTCTAGCCATAAAGCTCCGAGGCTTTGGCGGCTCCCATGTTTCTTTGCCAAGTTTACCGCAATCACTGCATACTACAAGCTTTGCTCCTTCTATTATGACTCTCATTAATTTTCCCAGAATTTGTTGTCCGCAAACTTCGCAGTTCAACTTCGTTTGCAGCTCCTTTGACTCAGTGGGTTGATTGATGCTTAAATTGTTTGAGGATTGTAAAATAGCTTGTGAGGTAAAGCAGTTGAAGGCGAAAGCTTCATGGCAGGATCTCGTTAAGCTCAGGGGAATAGCAAGCTTCCAGCTTGGAAAAGGCGTTGGAGGTGTGCTCTTTCCAGATTTCGTTGAGGTTGCTCGTTCTAGCAAAACGAAGAGAATAAAGCTGGTCTACTGTAGGAACGAGCTGTTGGCAACTCTCAGACCCACCGATGGATATCTCAGCTTATCATTAGCCGGAGCCAGACGGATCTTAAGGAAGGTGAGGAACCCTCCATCTGTTGTTGTGGTCCAGAGTGATGTAAGCAGTTTCATCAAGAAAGGTAGAAACGTCTTCGCTAAGCATGTCGTCAAGGCCGATGACGAGATTCGGCCTCAAGACGAAGTGATTGCAGTTGACCAGAAGGGCCACCTGCTTGCTGTCGGTCGCGCTTTGCTCAGTGGAGAAGAGATGCTGTCTTTCAAGAGCGGGGTTGCTGTCAAAGTTAGGCGAGGGATTCTAGAGTAATGATTTTGGCAAGTTTCTGTGCAGGTTCCTCAACACTTTTCATGCTTGAACCCACTCGCTGTGGATGATTCTCCGCGTCGCAAGCTTCACAGTTACGATGTCTTCTGCACCGTTTGAGAGGCTTCCGATTCATTCGGAGTGTCTAGATTAACTGTTCTGTGAGGCTATCCGTCAGTAATGCGCGAGAACGAAGTGTCGATAGGTTTTTCAGTTCGGAGAGTCAAACAGCAGTTCGAGAGGTCTCTGGTATGGCATACAAGGCTTTGCGTTCGATCAAAGGTGTTCCTACAGGAAGAGAAGCTATGAGGATGATGCAGAAGATGGGTATGGATATGAAAGAGATCGCGAACGTGAGGCAAGTTGTGATAAAGGCCACGGACAAGCAGATAGTAGTTGACAATCCTACTGTAACCACGATAACGGTGCAAGGGCAGACTATATTTCAAATTGCTGGAGGTACTGTGAAAGAGGAAGTGCATAAAGAGGAGGTTGAGGAAGCTCCATCGATCACGGAGGATGATGTAAAGCTGGTGGCTGAGCAAGCAAACGTCTCGGTTGAAGAAGCGAAGAAGGCCTTGATTGAGAGCGGAGGAGACTTGGCTCAAGCGATCCTAGCTCTTAAAGCGGAGAGTAGCTAAATCCTTCCTTTAACTATATCTCTAATAGTCTCTTGGACCTTCTCAACGCTTTCTATAGTATTAACTAGGTAACAGGGGGCGAACTTGAACAATCTTCTGAAGAAGTTCTTTCTTATCTCAACCTTCTCAGGAGTCTTGACAATCAAGTAGGGATTTAGGAATTGTTCAGGTTGGGTCGCTAGATAATCGACAGCCTCTTCTACCTCAACTCTACGCACAACCTCAGGATCATCTCTGTCCCTCTTCAGAAGAATTACTTTCTTGGCCCGGCTTGTGTCCACGAACTTTTCAGGTCCACCTATCCAAAGTGGATCCAGCATTGCTCGTGAATACTCGTGAGCAATAAGAGGGTCGTTCAACATATCCCTTATCTTTGATTCCTCAATGTTTTCTGATCTAAGCTTCTCAGCCTCATCTAGCGTTAGAGGTTCAACATTCTCCAAACGACACCTATTCAACAGCCGTCTGATCTCAGGGAAAACTCTCACAATATTTGTTCGAATGTAGAATTTTCTCTCGCTAATGTCAGCGCTTGCTCTTCCCTTCTCCCCGCCTATGAATCTGACATAAATCCAGTCGTCGCTGTGCAGTCTGGCTCCCTCCATCTTCAAGAGAGCATAGCTATGAGTCGACTTTCCAGTACCCGTCGGGGCGATTAGCACTATACCGTCCCCGTTCACTTCCACGCAACTTCCATGTATGCTATGTATGTCATGCTGGTCTTCTGCTATGTCACATGTTATGCCTAGGGCCCAACTCTTGCATTGGCCGTAGTACTCCGTGTTGAAGATTATCGCTGTCTTTGTTTCAGGGTTGTAATACGCATATGGCTCACCATTGTTAGATTCCGGATCTAGAATGGCATAAAGTCTCCCATGGGATTTTGTTTCACGAGGCATAGAGAACCAGTTTTCAAGCCAGAACTCATAGAGGTGCTGACTGTTAGTAAAGAGTTGCAAGCAGAAGCCGTCTATGCTCGCTTTCCAGCCGTAGCATTCGTTGCCTAAAACCTCTTCTGCTCTCGCGACAAGTTTGTCTCTTTCCCTCTTCGAAATGATGCTGCTTGCAACGCGTCCTCTGACGCTAGTAATCTTGTTGTAAATGTATGGTGATGACTCCTCATTCACCGTAATCAGCTCTCCTCTACGTCGCGTGGGCCCTCGTCCATCGCGTCTAATGTCCAATTGATGTGAATTAGGTATCTTAGAATGAAAATCTTTCGCGTGTTCTATAAACTATCCTGCTCTTCGAATAATACTTTACTCCACGTGAAGACTTCGAATCAAGATCATACCAGAATCGCACCCTTGCTTGCTGAACTAGCCCTCTCAGCGTATAAGGCCATGAAACCTTTCTTGAACGAAGGTCGGGGGCGCTTCCACAGCTTCATTCTCCTGACTATGATTGTATCCTCCAGCTTGACATCAAGTCTTCTGTTAGGAATATCGATCTCCACAATGTCGC
>Ga0315280_10010342_pt1 | contig 11720 bp, 9 predicted proteins | sample YL17G06_40_MG_FD_203697 | JGI IMG/M metagenome (GOLD analysis project Ga0315280, IMG submission 203697) | Sediment microbial communities from Yellowstone Lake, YNP, Wyoming, USA - YL17G06_40 | ecosystem: Environmental > Aquatic > Freshwater > Lake > Sediment | place: USA: Wyoming | collected... | reverse complement strand
CAGTTTCGTAGCCGGCGTGGCTTCCACGGCGCTCCTCTGGGTGCTCAACATAACCGTCCTCTGGCTGGTATTTCGCAGCCTGGGGCCGGGGCTCGACCATCTGTCCTGGCTGGCGGGAGCGCTGGTGCTGTTCTGCGGGGCCCTGGGTCTGGTCGTGCAGGTCCCAGGCATCGGCGGCGGGTTCCAGGTGGCGATGATCCTGGCTTTGACGGAACTCTTTACCGTCAGTGCCGAACTGGCGACGGGCGCGGCGGTGCTGATTTGGGTGATCGTTTCGGCGCCGTGTCTGGCGCTGGGCTTGATTCTATTAGGGTATGAAGGCCTGACCTTCAAGAAACTCAAAGCCATCGCCGCCGAAGCGCGCGCGGCGGGGCAGGAAGAGGCGCGGCGATGAAATGCCCCTTCTGTGGACATGTGGAAGACAAAGTAATTGACTCGCGGGAGGCGAAGGTAGGGGACACCATCCGTCGCCGCCGGCAGTGCGAGGGCTGCGGCCGGCGCTTCACCACCTACGAGCGCATCGATGAAATCCCGTACATGGTGGTGAAGAAAGACGGCCGCCGGGAAAAATTCGAGCGGCAGAAGCTGCTGGCGGGTCTGCTCAAGGCCTGCGAAAAGCGTCCGGTCGCCATGAGCAAGCTCGAACAGATCGTGGACGAAGTCGAAGCCTACGTGGCGGAATCGCCGGAGCGGGAACGCCGCAGTTCCGACATCGGCGCCACGGTGATGAACTGGCTGAAGAAACTCGACAAGGTCGCTTACGTCCGCTTCGCCTCGGTTTACCTGGACTTCAAGGACATCCGCGAATTCATGGGGGAGTTGAAGGACCTCCTCAAAGCCCGGGGGAAGGAGCGCCGGGAAAAACGCCGCTGAAGGACCCGGGACGGTCCCAGACAAAAGCTCCGAACGTATGTGAAGTCTGAAAACCCAGCCGCTCGTAGAGCCGCAGGGCTCCCTGGTTGAGGTTGGTGACCGTGAGCGAGACCTCGCCGAACCCGTGGCGCTCCAGTTCCGCCAAAGCCGCTTCGATGAGCGCCGTGCCTACGCCCCGCGATTGGAATTGCCGGGCCACGGCGACCTGAGGGATGTGCCCGCTGCGCGGCCGGACGGTGGTCAGCAGCAGCAACCCCGCCAACTGCTGCGTGGAACGATGGATCGCCACCCAGGAGGCGTTCGGCAAGCACTCACCGCAGCCCTGGTAGTAAAGGATGTTCTCGACGAGATTGGTGGTGCCGGTGACCGAACGGTATTGGTCGTTGATAGCCGCGTCCACATGGCCGCGATAGGTGTCGTAAAGCAAGCGCGCCGCGTCGCGGTCATGCCGGCGTTCCCAAGGTTTGAGGACGAAGTCGCCGGTGAAGGCCTCGCCTGCCGCGGGCTGGCCCGGGCCGGGTCGGGGGGGCCGGCCGGTGAGAGAGAGCGTCATGAAACTTCGCGGGTAAGCGGCGAAGCAACAGGCGCGAAAGGAAGGTTCCAGTTGCTCGAAGGCGTAATGGGGTAGCTGGGCTTCGACGCGCCGGAGCGCGGAGATGGCCATCAAGTCCTTCAGGGTAAAGTGGAGCAGGTCGAGCGCCTGTTCCAGGTTGGCGGCCGCGGGATCCACGAAGAGGTCGGCGACGAGGCTCTTTTCTCCCGTGCGGAAAGAGAAACAGTATCCCTTCACCTGATGGTCCAGCGTCAGGGCGAACCCGCACAGCCGCTTCTCGCGCACGCAGGCCGTAATCAGGCGCGCGGAAGGTGAGAAGTCCCAGTGCAGTCGAGCATCCCAAACCTGGGACTCGAGATCGAGCAGGGGAGCGAGATCGCGCGCTTCGAAGTGACGAAGATCGACGATCTGAAACACCATCGGGTCCCCTCTTCATCGCGCGAGCACTCCCGCTCCCTTCGACTCCCCTCCCTCGGCCCGGAAGTCCTGCGCTGGAATCCCCGCCTTATACCGCTGTCGTAGTATATCGCAACTTGCGGCTTACGCTGGGGAGGATGATCGACGTGGGCTGCGTCTGGCGGCGAGTAGCACGAATGGCTGTTTAGCGTGCTGAAACCTTGGTCGGGGAGGGCTCGGGCCTCCCACAGACGGGAGCCCCAGGGCGGGAAACGCTGGCTGGCGCTACTTCGCGCAGGCGGAGGCCAGTTCGGAGATGTGGGCGGCGGAAGAATCTCCGGGGACAAAGTTGATGTTGGTCGAGGCGGTCCGCACGTGGAAGCCATTCTGCTTAGAAGCGACGCGCGAGTTCTTCTTGATCTCGCGGACATCGGAGCAGGCTATGTCAAATGAATGCGTGCTGCCGTATGTGGCGGTTTCGCTCACGAATTTCAGGTGTCCTGCGACGACGCTGAGCGTCCCCCGGCAAAAGGGGCCGTTGTCGGCCGGAGCCTTATCCGTGTGCATGTGGTCGGCGCGGAAACTGACCACCGCCACCGGCCCCTTCGGGCGGCGCGCCTCTTGGTCGGCCCGCTCCGCGCTGGCAATGTCCTCCTTCAGCTCGACCACGTCCCGCCGTTCCGGCAGAAGCTGCGCCATGGTATCCGCGGCCCGGCGAGCCCCGGAGAAATCCTTGCGCGCGATGGCTTGCTGCACCTGGTACTTTCCGCCGTTTATGCTGTGTTCGAGGAGCGTCTTCGCGTAGTCATTGGCAGGCTCGAGCGCCAGGACTTGCTTGGCGTAGGTGATGGCATTCGCCCCGGACGGCTCGGCGTAGCTCCCTTTGGCGTAGGCGTCGCGGGCGAGGTTCTGCAGGTGCGCGATCTGCTCCGCCCGAGGATTGGCAGCGGGCGCCGCAGGGGCCGGAGCCGGGGCAGGCGCCGGCTTCGGGATGCTCTTCTTCGGTGCGGCAGGTGCTGCGGGCGCCGCGGGCGCTACGGTAACCGCCGGGGCTGCTGGTACACTCTCAGGGGCGGGAGCAGTCACAGGAGCGGGAGCCTGCGCGACAGGCGGCGGTACCTGGACTACGGGTTTCGGACGCAACAAGAACCAAGCGCCAAGGCCACCGACCAGGACTACGACGGCAACAATAATTCCCACAAGCGCGATAGGAAACGCCTTCTTCGCCGGTTGGACCACTGCCTCGACCGGCGCGGCGGCCGGAGCTTCGGGCGTGGGCGCAACCGGAACAGGGCTCGGCTCGCTCGGCGGAGCCGCAGGCACATGCGGCGGTGCGCTCGGGGGAGGCGGGGGAGGTCCCACCGGCTGGACGCTGGGCGGTCCGGGAGCGGCTGCGGGAACCTTGGGTGCCGGTGGCGGGCTGGGTGGCGCCTTGCGCGGTCCCACTGGTGGCGCGGCCGGAGCTTGCGGAGGAGGAGGAGCGACGGGGCTGGGCCTCACTACGACGGTGGCTCCTACGGGCGGCGAAGCCGGTGGAACCTGAGGCGCGACCGCTGGTGCGGGTGGAGTGGACACGGGCTTTGGTGCGGCCACCGGTGGTGACACCGGTCGCGGCGGTGGTGCAACCGCAGGAGTCCTCACTGGCGGGGGAGCCTGTACCCCACCGGGTCTCATCGAAACAACCGTAGCGCTCGGTGGAGCCGCGGGTTGCGGCGGTGCAACCGAGGGAACTCGCGGCGGCACGGGCGCGGGAGCGGCGGCAGGTCTGGGGCTCGGCGGAGTCTGCGGCGGAGCAGGCGCAACTGGAACCCGAGCGGGTGCGGCAGGCGTCGCCGGAATGGGTCTGACAGGCTGCGCGGGTGGCGCTGGCGGCACGGGAATCTTTGTCATCACGGTTTGCGCAGGTGCACGCGCCGCAGCCACCGGAGGCGAGGGCACAGGCGCTGGGCCGGGCGCAGGCCTGGGCGGGGCCGCAGGTTGTCCTTCGAGCGGCGCCACCGGCGCAGCTTCCGCCACGGGAGCGCCGCACTGCTCGCAGAACTCCGCGCCCAGGTCGAGGGGGCCTTTGCAGAAACGGCAGGCAATCGTACCGGGGGGAAGCGGCGGCTTCTCGAAGCGGCTGGTGGGCTCGACTTCCTCGCCGCGCTGGTCGTCAGGCAAGTCCCGCGGAATCGCATTCGCTGGTTTGTCGGCAGGCGCGCCAACCCGCGCGGGGGGCGCAGCGGGCTGCGACGCCCCACAGTGCGGGCAGAAGCGCATCCCCTCCGTGACGTTCCTGTTACATTTGGGACATGGAACCATCGCTCATTTGCTCGTCGCTTCGATATGATGCCACTTTCACCTACTGCTGGGCATGATAGTACCCGCCGCCGAAGATTTCAAGTGGCTTCCCATCACGCGCCCTTGTTCGGGCTCGGGATGGAGGCGGCCGTACCGCGCCCGGGCCGCGCTGATAGTTCACCGCAGCGGTTGAGATTCACTCAGAACAACCGCTGGAGGGTCTCGAGGTCGATGCCCTCGAAGTTCGGGACGATCAGGTCGGCGCGGGTTTTCTCGCGGAGCTCCGCCGCCGGGAAAGTAGAGGCGATGGCGACGCATTTCATGCCTGCGCGCTTGACCGCCTCGACACCCACAAACGAGTCCTCGAAGGCGACGCAATGGGCGGCTTCGGCCCCCAGCTTGGCGGCGGCCTTGAGGTAGGTTTCCGAGTCTGGCTTCGAGTGCGTGACCTCTTCGAGCGAGACCAGACAACGGAAGTACGGCCGCAAACCCAGCACCTCGATAAAGAACTCGACGTTCTTCCGCATGGCGGCGGAGGCCACGGCCATCGGGATTCCCGCCTGCTGTAACTCGGTCAGCAGTCGCACCAGCCCTGGCACTGGCTTGGCGTGCGGGCGAAATACTTCCCGGAACTTCTCCTCGAACTCCTCATCGAGTTGCTTGATTTGCTCGTCGCTCAAGGCGTCGCCGAAGAACCGGCGCAAAGTAAGCGCGTTGGGCGGGCCCAGCACGATGCGCCCCAGCTCGGCCGGGTCGAAGGGGATGTGGTGGGCGGTGAGCAGGGCCGCCCACTTGCGGATGTGATGAGGGTTGCTGTCAACCAGCACGCCGTCCATGTCAAAGATGGCGGCGGCCGGCGGGCGAAGTTCTGAATGCATAGGTTCCGTCAGTAGTCCTTGTCGGAGCGTTTCTTGGATAAAGTCCGAACGCAGGAGCCTTCCCCTTCTGGACGCTGCTAGGTACGCGTTCCAAACCAAGCCAGTACCCGCGCGCGACGAGTCTCCGCGCAAGGTTCTAGTCCGGGCGAATCACGCCTTTCTTCACCAGCACGCAGCCGTACAGCCGCCGCTCGCCCGTGGCCACCACAGCAAAAGCAGCCCGGGCGCGGTCGTAGAAGGCGAAACGGTCGATGCGTTCGACGTTCACGGGCTTGCCCTCCGCCTGGGCGGCGACTTCGTGGAACTCCTTAACCACTCCCGGGATGGCCGTCGGGTCGCCCACCACCTGCATCACCGCCACGGGCGCATCGACGAAGTCATCCAGCGGCAGCAGGGACAACACGGCCGCGAGGGCGCGCGGGGAGGTCACGCCACCGAGCCGCACCAGCCGCTTGGCCATGGTCATGGCGGGAAAGTTGGCGTCCACCACGGCCAGCTCGTCGCCGTGTCCCATGGCCGCCAGGAGGTGGAGCAGTTCGGGACTTATCAGGGGATCCATACCTTTGAGCATCGGTTCTCCTTTCTGCCAGTTCGGGGACTGCGAATACGAACCCGCTATGATGCCAGCACGGGCCCGAGTTTGCAATGGCACCGCCGCATGTAGCGGCGGCATTACGCCGCCACCGTGCGTACGGGCGCAACGCGTTGCGCCCTGGGAATTCCGTGGGGGCGATTCACGAATCGCCCGCTTTGCGATGGATGGGGGCAATTCATGAATTGCCCCTACAATCGGGCAAGCCCGGTTTTTGTAAGGGCGGGTCACTGACCCACCCAGATGGTAGCCACGGCAAATTGGCACTTGGAATTTGCCGTGGGTTCGTAAATAAGAGAAAGCCCACGGCATCGAAAACATGCCGTGGCTGCCTGCTTTTGAAAGGAACTGGAAATACCGCAAGGCTGGAAAGCGAGCCGCGATACAACCCAAAAGAGGCTCTGGCGATTGGAGCTTGAGTTGACAGGGTGGCTGGCGTATGCTTTTGGGCAAAGGGGGAAGGTCAAATCGGAAATTCCGGTGTAAACGTCTTTTCCCACGCTTGCCATCAGGAGTGTCTATGCGGCAAGCATACAGAGCTTGTTCTGTGGAGGAGGCCAATCATGCGCTCCCAAAGTCTTTGGCTGGTATTTTTGATTGTGTTGCTGACTGCCGTGGGTTTGGCACAACAGAGCGGCGAATCGCTGGGCGAAACGGCCCGTAAGGAGCGCGAACGGAGAAAATCCCAAGCGCAGCCAACGGTGGTACTCACGAATGAAGGTGCGCTCAAAAAGGAGGGCGAGAATCCGCGGAGCGCGCCCAAGCCAACGACTCAAAGTGCGGCGGGTGGGCAAGAAGCGGCCGGCAGTAGCGCCAACATTCCTGCGACTCCCACGCTCAGCGTGAACGGAAAGCAGACGAAGCTCACGCATGTCTTGGCTGTTCCCGACGAGGACCGTAAGGGAGACATCACGGTGGTCTTGAGCGATGTTCCGGTGACGGAGGACGACGTTCGGTTCTTCCAGCGGCTGGTGGACAAGGCAAAAAAAGGCAAGCTGCACGCGGCAAAAATCAACTTTGATGCTGCCGGTCAGGTGGACGGCTTCGCCGTGTACGATCCTGCGCTCTCCTATGGGTACGTCTCCGGCGCCGAGGGTCTCGTCAACTTCCAGCGGAAGACCTTCGACGGCCGCACCGTGGCAGGAACGGTCACCACTCCGAACATCGCCTTCGGAGATGAGCACTACCAGGTGGCAGGAACGTTCACGGCGCAGATCGAGCGCCCGCTTACCGAAGCCGAATCAGCGCAGGCGGCCGACAAGCCAGCCGTCAAGGTGGTGATGGCATACATCGATGCCGTTCGCGCCAAAGACGTTGCGCGGATGAAGTCGTACATGACCCCGGAATCCGCGCGCCAGCAAGACGCCTTGAGTCCCGCACAACGGAAGATGCTGATCGAGCTAGAGGCGGAATTCCTCGCCAATACCAGCTTGCGCGTGGCGAAGTACACCCAGACCGGGAATGCAGCCGAAGTCAAGCTGGTGGGCGGGCCGGCCCGCGCGCAAATGACCGCCGTGTACAAATTGGTTCTGGTGGGCGGCTCCTGGAAAATCGCCGCCGAGTAGTGAGGATTAGGCCACCTGTCTAGGCCCGACACGTCTCTATCCCGCTCCCGCCGTCCTGCTTAGCGGGACTTCACGTATGCACTCCGCACTATCGTTCTTGGGGCTGTTCACCAGCGTGCTCACCGGGTAGGCCTTCATCTCACTGGCGCCATACAGCACGAGCAGGTGGGCCAACTTGTCGGCGCGGGCGGGAACCTCCTTCGGGTTTGCCCAAGATCCCTTCGGCTTCTTCACTCAGGCGGAACTCGTCAACGCCGAAACGAACCCGACCTTGCGGTTCCCGGTCATGGAGTGGTTCGGCTCCGTCTGGAGCATTACCTACGGGTGGCTGGAAATCAGCCTTCATTGCATTCAAACCCGCATAAATCTTGATGCCAACGAACATCCGAAAATTCGTAAGTGGAGTTCAAAATGGAAATGTGGGCTTGAACCAGTAAAGCAGGATGCCGTAGCCGACGCCGGCGGGATCAGTCGTGCGACCCGTCTGAAACGCCATGAAGCGCCCGTCGGTCGAGACCACGGGGTTAGACGCTTTGCCCCCCTGGTAGTCGTTGAAGTTTGTGAGCCGGACGAAACCCTTCCCGGTGCCGTCGAGCTTCAGCTTCCAGATATCGATGTTCAACGCGCCCGGCTGGCTGCCGAGCGATTGGCACTGGCGGTCCGCCTCGACGGTGGTATAGAGCCCATCCGGGAAGACGCCTTCCGGTTCGTTGTAGGTTCCCGGCGCTTGGGAGAAGTTGGTCACCTGGCCGGTTGCGAGATCAATGCCCATGACCGACGCCGCGAACGTCCCTTGCGCTTCATAGCAGGTGAAAATCATCTTCGCGTCGTTAGCGTAGAAGTCCTGAGCCTCGAGCACGCAACTTCGACCCTTGCTTTCGTACACTGTTTTCTTGTTGATGAGTTTAGGTGTGCCCGCGGAAAGATCCAGGTCAGCCACCATCAGGCGGGAAGCCTCCGGCGCGAGGTCCGGCGCCTGGGCCGCGGTCTGCGAGAAGGCAATTCTCAGCGTCTGCTTGGAAATCGCCGCGCCCTCGCTCATCTTTTGCCCCAGCTTGACGGGTTTGGACCCGCGCGCCTTACTCAGGAACCAGAGTTCATTGTCACGCGTGCGACTGACCTGGATATTCTCGAAGTGGTCCGGGCCGATCAGGATGTAATCGCCCGTGACCAAGTGCATCACCCGCAGGAAAGCCGCGCCCGGCAGGTTGCAGGTGAGGCATTGGATGATGCGCGTCTTCAGGTCGATGACCATGGCGTCGCCGAAGCTTTTCGCCATGAAGGCCACCCGCTGGTTGTCCGGGGAAATGTCCGCCCGCTCCCCGAAATGGGTCAGCATTTCAATGTTCGGCGGCAGATTCTCGAGCGGATCCCCCGCCTTCCTTTCCGCCGCCGCCAGTGGCACCACCAGAACAAGACAAGCAATCAGGAGTCTCATGTCGGTAATCCTCTTCAAGGTGCGTCCTCAAAACCTCGGCGCAAAGTAGCGCAAGGCTCGCTTTCCAACCCGCCGTGGCGGGCGGCGTTTCAAGCGCGGCGCCTTCGCGGCGGCGCGCCATTGCAATCACTTTCGTAATTGGCGCAAGGCCAATACCGCCTTGCGCTCGAAAAGTCGCAGGGCCGGACGGCGGGCGCTGCGCTACCTGGCCATCGCACACATGCCAATAGGCGGCATGTAGGCGCCACCCGGCGAGTTTGCCGGGCGCTGTTGAGCTTGCGGGAACTTAAGCCAGAACTGCTCCTGCTTCGACATGCGCGCACTTGCGGAGGGGAATACGAGCAACCCGCGCCCGAAACAAGTTCCAAGACGAAACACCGTGGCCGTGTGTGAACGTCCGTCGGAAGTCTCAAGTTCGACGGAAACCCCATCGTTCTGCCTCAGCAGTTCGCCGAGTCGCGCCCCGTCCCCCTTGCTTGCTTGGTGAAACAAGACCAGGGTTACGCCCACCTGCTCGGCGGTCTTGACTTCCAGCGCTCGGCAGACGACCGCCGCCCCCGACGCAGGCGGCGCGGAGGGTTCGTTCTGCGCAATCGCGGTTTCAAGGACGGTGATGACCGCCACCAGGACCGCCAATTCAAGGCCCACCCTTACGCGATTTCTCTCCATCCCGTTTTCTCCTCTTGGCGCTAGGCGTAGTGTACTCCTCACGCCTCAGGGTGACCAGCGGAAGGCGTACTAAATTGGCACTTGGGATTTGCCATGGGTTCGTAAACAAGAGAAAGCCCACGGCACTCGCTGCGGCAGGGCCGGAGCACGGGCCCTGCGGAACTTGCCACCCGCTCCTCCGCGCACATCGTAGAAAGCGCGATGTACCTGTCCCGGCTGGCCGGGAGGCGCCACCTCCCGGAAACAAACCGGATAAGGAATCCGTGCTGGAGAAATCCCCAAGGAAACAAGCCTATTGTACAATACAGGGTGGGGTTTGGCTGGGGGAAGGCCGGCCATAGATTAGGAAAAGGAAGTGAGCCACATGGTCAAGACGGGAGCGGAGATTCTTTGGGAATGCTTGGAGCGAGAGGGCGTAGAGCACATCTTCGGCTACCCGGGAGGGGCGATTCTGCCGGCCTACGACGCGCTCAAGCACAGCAAGATCCATCACGTGTTGGTGCGGCACGAGCAGGGCGCCACCCACATGGCGGATGGCTACGCGCGTGCCAGCGGAAGGGTGGGAGTCGCCATTGCGACCTCCGGGCCCGGATCCACCAATATGGTCACGGGCATCGCCACGGCGATGATGGACTCCTCGCCGATTGTCTGCATTACGGGTCAGGTAGGCAGCAAACTGGTCGGCTCGGATGCTTTTCAGGAAACGGACATCACGGGGGTCACGCTGCCCATCACCAAACACAACTATTTGGTAACCCACGCGAATGAGTTGGCCCGCACCATCCGCGAAGCGTTTTATGTGGCGCGTTCCGGGCGTCCAGGCCCGGTCCTGGTGGACATCACGAAAGACGCCCAGCAGTCTTCGTGTGAATTCGACTGGGAGGCGGCGAAACCCCAATTGCTGAGGTACCGTCCCGATCTGTCGCCTACGGCGCAGGAGTATGCCCAGGCCCTGAAACTGATCCAGGAGGCTAAGCGCCCCGTGATCCTCGCCGGTCACGGCATCCTCCTCTCCGGGGCGATGCCGGAGGTCCGCGAACTGGCGGAGCGCACCGGCATTCCCGTGACGCTTACGCTGCTCGGCCTCGGCGCGTTTCCCGCCTCTCACCCGCTGAACCTCGGCATGATGGGCATGCATGGCGAAGCCTGGGTGAACCACGCCATCCAGGAAGCCGACTTGCTGCTGGCGCTGGGCATGCGCTTTGATGACCGGGTAACCGGCAACCTGAGGACCTACGCGCCCAAGGCTAAAAAGGTGCAGGTGGACATCGATCCCACGGAGATCAACAAGAATGTGAAAGTTGATGTGGCCCTCATCGGTGATCTGCGTGAGATCCTGCGCGAGCTGTTACCCCGTCTCGGCCCGGCCGACTGCCGGGAGTGGCGGGACTCCATTGATCGGATGAAAGGCGCTGCCGCGGTGCACGACATCCAGAACCTGCCGGACAGCGGACACCTTTACGCCGCGCACGTGATCAATGACCTGTGGCGGGAAACCCGGGGCAGCGACGTGGTGGTGGTAACCGACGTCGGCCAGCACCAGATGTGGGAAGCCCAGTACTTCAAGCACGAGGAACCGCGCTCCCTGATCACTTCGGGGGGGTTGGGCACGATGGGATTCGCGCTGCCTGCCGCCATCGGCGTGAAGGTGGCGCGCCCCGAGGCCGAGGTGTGGGTGGTGGTGGGCGACGGCGGCTTCCAAATGACCATGGCCGAGCTGGCCACCCTGGTGCAGGAAGAGCTGAAAATTCACATTGCTATTATCAACAACGGCTACCTGGGCATGGTGCGCCAGTGGCAGGAGTTCTTTTATGAGCGCAACTACCAGTCGACCCCGTTGCTGAGCCCGAATTTTGCCAAACTGGCAGAGGCCTATGGTATCCGGAGCACCGTGGTGACGCAACGCTCGCAGGTTGTACCGGCGGTCCAATCGGCACGCGCACACGACGGGCCGGTGCTGATTGACTTCCAAGTCGAGCAGGAGGATTCGGTCTATCCCATGGTGGCGGCCGGCGCCGCTCTGCACGAGATGATCCGTCGCCCGAACCCGCTGGTCGAGACGGCCGACGACAAATAGGTCAATATGCTGAGAACCTTTGCGGTGTATGTCGAAAACAAGCCGGGGGTGCTGACCCGGGTCGCCTCGCTATTCCGGCGCCGCGCCTTCAACATCGACTCGCTGACGGTGGGGCGTACGGAAAAGCCGGAAGTCTCACGGATGACGATTACGGCGGATGCGGACCAGGATCAGGCACGCCGCATCGAGGCCAGCCTCTACAAGCTGGTGAACGTTCTGCTGGTGGAGAACCTCACCCACCAGCGGGCGGTCGTCCGCGACTTGGCCATGATCAAGGTAGCCGCGCCCCACGAGGAGCGCGCCCACTTGCTGCAGTTGGTGGGCGTGTTTCGGGCGCGGGTGGTGGATGTGGCGGCCGAGTCACTCATCATTGAAATCACGGGCGCCGAAGACAAGATT
>Ga0315280_10010341_pt1 | contig 11722 bp, 9 predicted proteins | sample YL17G06_40_MG_FD_203697 | JGI IMG/M metagenome (GOLD analysis project Ga0315280, IMG submission 203697) | Sediment microbial communities from Yellowstone Lake, YNP, Wyoming, USA - YL17G06_40 | ecosystem: Environmental > Aquatic > Freshwater > Lake > Sediment | place: USA: Wyoming | collected... | reverse complement strand
TTCCACCCACACAAGATGGAAGAGAACCACTTGAAATAAAGCAATGATTGATTATAAAATCGCTCCAGTAAGAGAAGTGGCCGTCCCGGCCGGTTTAAACGTGGATAAGAAATGGAAGAAGCCATAGTCAAAGAGATCCAGCGGCTGAAAGAAGAGCTGGAAAAGAAAAAACGCGAGGTCCGGGACCTGACGGAATTGATCCATAAAGAGTTAGACCGGCCGTTTCCTGCCAATGTGGAGGAGCTCTCCGAACGGGAGTTGGAGACATATGTAGCAGAGCACTTCCCCTCCTTAAAAACCAGTCCAGACACTAAGCCCGATAAAAAACCCATAACGTCCCACAGAAAAATATTCGGCAAGCCGATCGTTTTTCTCAAGCAATTCCTGCTCAAGAGCGTGGTCGATTATAACGACCTCTTTTTGGCCAAACAGGTCCAATTCAACCGGCAATCCATCGATTTATACCAGGCCTTGCTTCTTCAGGCCAGGAACAATAAAAAAAGGATGAAACAAGTTCAGGAAAAAATCAGCTCTTTTGAGGAAAACCTGGCTGTTCTCGGGGCCAAGCTCGAAGACCTGCGTTCAAGATTCGAACAGATAAAAAACAGGACGGCAAATCATAAAAATGAGCCCGAACGATCATGAGGGGTTGCGCCGCCTTCTAAAATACTTGAAACTCAATGCCCCTGCGGCTATTCCAGAGATTTCCCGGGAACTCAATGATATTTCTACCGCACAGGGAATCCAGGAGGCCTACAATTATTTGTTGCGGTCCGAAGTCATTTTCGACCTCCGCAAACCTTCCTTGGGTGTCTATGACCAGGCTTTTCATTTTATCGGGGGCGCGCAAAAATACGGTTTAACCTTGATTTCGGCGCTCCAGGAACAATTCGATATCACTATCATCGCCAATCATGAGGTCAGCCACAAGGATTTTCTGAGTTGGTACAGCCTGGACCTGTCAAAATGCAGGATCAAAACCATCAAGCTCCCTTACTTTGAAGAAAGACGGGCTCTTCATCTTGACCCGGCGCTCATTCCCAAAGGGACCAAGAATCCCTTCCATTTAATAAGTCAAGAAAGCGGAAACTATGATATTTTCGTTAACAACAGCATGAACGAAATGGTCTATCCGTTATCAAATATATCCGTACTGATTTGTCATTTTCCGGAGAGAAGGCCCAAAACCTATTTTTATGCCGATAGATATTCCTATGTGATTTCGAACAGCCGCTATACCGCCGAATGGATCGAGAAAATATGGAAACTCTCTCCGCCCGGCCATATTTATCCTCCAGTTGACATGGAACCGGGAGAGGGTGAACTCCCTAAAAAGAAAAACATCCTTTCAGTCGCCAGGTTTGAAGTTGAAGGGACAAAAAGACAGCGGGAAATGATCGAGGCGTTCCTGACGCTGAATCAGGTCTGGCCGGAGATCGCCAGGAGCTGGAAATTTATCCTGGTGGGCGGCAGCAACCCGGATAATCCCTATCTCGCGAGACTGGAAAAGCTCATCAGAAATAACCCGGGTCAAAATATTGATTTGAAGGTCAACATACCTGTGGAGGAATTGAAACGTCTGTACCGGGAATCGACATTGTTCTGGCATTTGTGCGGGTTAAAACACGAGGATCCGTCGGAGATCGAACATTTCGGGATGACCACCGTCGAGGCGATGCAAAACAAGATGGTCCCTCTCGTCTTTGATGGAGGCGGGCTCAAAGAAATCGTCGACCATGGCGTGAATGGATTCCGGGTGAAGTCAACGGCCGAACTATTAGAATATTCAATGAGACTGTTCAGGGACAAGAACCTTGTTCAAAGCCTGAGCGAATCGGCTCAAAAAAAGGCGCAGGTTTTCACCCGGGCAAGATTCGAAGAGCGGGTCAAATCTCTTTTTGCTGACATTCTCAAAACTTACCGCTCCGTCGAAGAAACCTATCCTTTCTACTAGCCCCTACAATATCTCTCTCACCGCCCCCTTCCGCTGGGTTACTCCCATCTGGTCCAACAATTCCAATAAAGGAATGGCATACTTCCGGCTCAGCCCGGTCATCGCCTTAAAATCCTGAACCGTCATTTCCTTCTTGCCCAGGGCTCTCACTTTGTTGATGATTTCGTCCAGCCAACGGGAATGGATGTAGAGTCCCTCGGGTCCCGGGATAATTTTTTCTCTCTCAATGAGAAGGGATAGAAGCCGTTCCAGCCGCTCTGTCGAAAGGCGGAACTGGCGCTGGATCTCCGGTAAGGAAACGGACTGGAATTCGCCTTGGAAACACATCTCTTCGAGTTTCTGGAGGATCTTTTCTTCTTGAGGAGAAAGCAAAACCTCCTGGGAATGAAGAGCAAGCCTCTGGCCAACTTGAAGGGCCTTTCCTGTTCTCTCGAGTGTTTTGACGGCCAGAGCCAGGACCTTCTCGGCGAGGTCAAATCTTTTCCGGATCCTTTCCAGCGCGACGCCTCTCTGCCCGGGATGTCTCTGCCGTATCTGCTCGAGAAAGGCAAGGATCTTATCGCAGAGAAAGCCGAAGCTCTCCCGGGAGATAAAAAAGAGCGGAGAAAACGAGATGATCTTGACTTTTCCTTCTTCCTCGAGCTTCTCGCCCAGACTCAGAATCTGCTCCTCACCCAAAGAAGAGAATTCCCGGACCTCCTCCTCCCCCAGTCCTTTCATCCCTTTTTCCCGGCAAAGCCCGGCGAGCATGTCCGCCTCGCTTCCCGAAAGCGCGCGGAGGAAATCTATCCTGATCTCTTTTTTAAATTTGCCTTTCTCCGGCAGGAAGGGATTGAGGACCACTCCCTGCCCGATTGATTCCATCTTCTCGGCGTCCAATACATCAAAGGCATCTCTCCATTTCAAGGAGAGGGGACGACGGGTCGAGACCTGGACGAGTAACGGGCGGGTTTCCACCTGCACAGCGGTCTCATAGGCCCGCAGGGAGGCCGGGACTTTCAGCCCCTGGATGCGGAGCACAGCCTGAGCGGGCAGAGTCCCTTCTTTTTTCCCCAAGGTCAAGGAAGCCTCGAAGCGAAACGTCTTCATCCTGAGCCCCCGGCCGCATCCTGGCTCAAGACAAAGCTCATCCGCCGCCGGATGGGGTCCACCGCGGCCAGGATGACTTTGACTCTTGCCCCCAAATCAAATTTTCGCCCCGACCGCTTCCCCACGATTGTTTTCTGAGACCTCCTGCGATAATAGTCGCCATCCAGGTCGGCATACGGAATTATCCCGTCGACAAAATAGTCTTCAAGCTCAACCACAACACCGGCCCTCGATATGTCCGTGATGATGCCCTCGAATTCTTCGCCCAACTTTCCCTTGAGGAAGCGGTAGATGCGCCACTCCATCAGATGTTTCTCCGCCTCGTCCGCGTTTCTCTCCTGCTCGGAGCAGTGCAGGGCCAGGGAGGCGAGGGCGGGGATTCTCAGCTTTTCCCTCCGGAGTTGCGCTTTGAGCAGGCGATGAACGATGAGGTCCGGGTAGCGCCGGATCGGAGAGGTGAAGTGGGTGTATTCTTTTTTGGCCAGGCCGTAGTGTCCCGTGTTTTCGGCTGAATAGACAGCCAGCCGGAGGGCGCGAAGGACCTGGAACTGGATGAATTTTTCCTCGGGCTTCCCTTCCACTTGCTTCAAAATCCGCTGCAAATCCTTTGAGGTCACTCTCTCGGGCTTGGGCAGGAGGAAACCGAAGTGGTCCAGGATGCTGCGCAATTCTTCCAGGTCGGCCAGCCCCGGAGCAGGATGAACCCGGTAGAGAGCTTGAGGCGATTCCCGACTTAACGCTGACGCCACCGCCTCGTTCGCCGCGACCATGAATTCCTCGATGAGATGATGGGCTTCATTCGTCTCGAAAGCGGCCACCCCCTGAAGCTTTCCTTCCCGGTAGACAAGCTCAGGCTCGAGGAGGTCAAAATTGAGGCTTCCCGCTTCTTCCCTTCTGGCGCGCAGAAGAGAAGCCACCTCCCTCATCAGCAGGAAGTCAGGGACAAGGCGGGCGTACCTCCGGCGCTCCGCTTCATCCCCTTGAAATATCTTGAACACAGACGTATAAGTCATTCGTTCCGCTGTCTTGATGACCGAAGAGTGGAATTCTGAATCGACCATCCGGCCGCTCTTATCGATTTCAAGCAGCACAGAAACCGTCAGCCTTGTTTCCCTGGGCCGCAGACTGCAGAGGTCGTTGGAGAGCTCCTCCGGGAGCATGGGCAGCGTGAGGTCAGGAAAATAGACGCTCGTGGCGCGCTCGAAAGCCTCCCTGTCCAGGGCCGAGCCGGGCCTGACATAATGGGACACATCAGCGATATGAACGCCCAAAAGGAAATGGCCTGAGGGAAGCTTTTTCACGCTGACCGCGTCATCAAAGTCTTGAGCCGTTTCTCCGTCAATTGTCACCGTGCTCCAGCGCCGGTAATCTTTCCTCCCCTCTCTGTCCCGAGCCGCTATCCGGGGCGGGGTTTGTTTGGCTTCCTCCAACGTTTCCCGGGAAAAGACGGCAGCCAAGTTGTGCTGCCTGATGATGACCTGCAAATCAACCCCCGGTTCATCGGGCCGGCCCAAGACCTTCCTCAAGGTCCGGCTGTCTCTTCCCACCTCTACGATCAGGCCCGGCTTTAAGGCGAAAGAGCCTTTGGCAACGAGCGGGATTTCCTCAGCAGAAGCTGAGTCAAAAGGGAGCAAAAAAGGTTGGCCGAACCGCTCCTCGTAGATCCCCAGGACCGTTTCCCGCACTTTTTGCAGGATGCGGACGACGCGTCCCTCGGGCTTTCCCTTTTTTCCCTGTTGCTCATAGAGGACCTCGACCAGGTCGCCTGTCAGAGCCCCTAGGGAATGCCGGCCGGGAATGAAAATGTCCTCCCTTTCCCTATTTTCAGGCCGGACAAACCCGAATCCCCTTTGAGAAGACATGAATTCTCCCTTGACGGTGTTCCTTTCTTGCAGCACGAAATAGGAGTCTTTCTTCTTGAGGATGACCCCGCGCCTCTGGAGTGTCTTCAACGTCCGGCGCAATTTTATTTGTTCTTTGACTCCGAGGCGGAGCAGGCGGGCGATCTGATGGAAAGAGAGGCCGTGTCTTTTTTGCCTCAACAAGGTCAGCAGGGTCTCTTCCATGATCTCAATAGTAGAAAAAGCTCAGGTGCGGAATCCTGTATTTTTCTCTCAAAAATTTTACCAATCGGGTTTTATATATTTCCTGGGCCTCAGAGTCCCGACGACCTTTAAAATCAGCCTTCACCCGGTTCTTGACCTCGGTCTTTTCCGTCTCCTGCGCCTGGCGGAGGATCAACTCCTCGGCTTTGTTTTCCAGCCTGTCGAGATCCTCTTCCCTGACAGCTTCTCTCGAGAGAATCTTGAGAGCTTCTCTATAAATGTCTTCGAGGTGGCTGACCTCAGGAGAGTGGAATTGTAAAAATCTCTCGACCTCAAGTTTGGCCTGCTTTTTTTTCTCCTTCCGAAAGACTTCCTTGTGCCGGCGGCCGATGCGCCTTTCCCGGAATTCGGCGAAAGCCTTCAACACCTCGGCATCGCAGTAGGATAGAGAGGGCATTTTTCGGCCTCCGGCCCGCCTCTTCCTGTAGCTCTCAAAACCTCTGTGGATACCCTCAAGGACAACGCGGAGAGGTATGCCCATTTCTTCCCAACCGGAAATGGTCATCATTTCTTTGGAAGAGAGGACAAAAGGCGCACCCCTCAGGTCAAAGAAAGCCCGGGCGATTTCCTGGAAGTAGCGGCTCCTCTGCGCCTGACGTTCCATTCCCTTTTTTCTCGGCAAGCGGCTCTCAGGCGCTTGGCTTTTCCTCCATGTTCCGCTCGTAAACGATCCGCAGGCCTTCGAGCACGAGATGAGGCTCATGATGATGAACGGCCTTGATTTCCGGGCCGACCTGTGCGGCAAAGCCTCCAGTGACTACGATCTTGGCTTTTTCTCCCAATTCTTTTTTGATTTCGGCAATGATGTTGTTGATCAGCCCGATGTAGCCAAAATAGAGCCCGGATTGCATGCTCGCCACCGTGGTCCGGCCGATGGCCTTTTTAGGTTTGACGATTTCAATCCGCGGGAGCTTGGCTGTCTTGAGGTAGAGGGCCTCTGCGGAAATCTGGACTCCGGGCGCAATCGCCCCGCCGAGATACTCTCCCTTTTCTGTCACCGCATCAAAAGTGGTGGCCGTGCCGAAATCAAGAATAATGCAGGGACCGCCGTATTTTTCGTAAGCCGCCACAGAAGCGACCACCCGGTCGGCGCCGACCTCGAGCGGCGTTTCGTAGAGGATAGGCATTCCGGTCCGAAGACCCGGGCCCACGACGAGCGCCTTGAGCCCGAAAAGATTCTGGCTCAGGCTCTGGAAAGCCGGGGTCAAAGGCGGAACGACACTGGAGATGATCACCCCTTTGACCGCTGCCGGCTCGAGCCGGGAAGCCCGGAGGAGCTCAAGCAGCATAATGCCGTATTCATCGCTCGTTTTTTCTCTCTCCGACCTGACTTTCCAATCCTGGACGAGTTTTTTGCCGGAAAAAACACCCAGCGCAACCGTTGTATTCCCGACGTCTATGGCTAGAAGCATGGTCCGCATCTCCTGCCTGTATGATAGCATCTATCCACCCTTATCTCCATCAAAATCGAGGGCTATCGTCTTCAGAAATATATTCTTATTCGATGCTTTGAATCTCCGCCGGGGATAACAGGAATTGCCGTCCCTCTCTGCGGAGTCTCAGTCTTCCTTGAGAGTCGATCCCGAGGAAGACGCCGGAAAAGGTCGCGTCTATTTTCTTTATATTGATTACCTTTCCGATGGGAACAATAAATTTTGATTCAAAGGCCCGGATGACCTCTTCTTTCCTCCCCAGGCTGAAAACCCGGTACCAGCTGTTAAGCGCCTGCCAGAGACTGAGCTCAAGCCGGCCCCGGTCCACCTCTTTGTGGAGAATCAGCCGGAGCGAGGTGGCACTGGGCCTAAGTTCTTCCGGAAAATCTCTCTTCTTCTGGCTCACATTCAGTCCCAGGCCCAAGACAGCATAAACAACCGCGTTCCCTAAAAACCCGCTCTCGCAGAGAATACCTCCGAGTTTCTTCTTTCGCCAGAGGATGTCATTCGGCCATTTAAGCCTGACCTCGAGCCCCGCTGCGCGAAGTAAAGCCTCGGCACACGCGACTCCGGCCATAAGCGGAAGGAGAGAGATATCCAATTGCTTCGGACGAAGAATGACGGAGGCATATAGTCCCTTTCCACGGGGAGAATGCCAGCTGCGGCCTTTCGTCCCCCGCCCCTCGGTCTGCTCCCCGGCCAGGACAACCGTCCCCTCTTCCGCGCCCTCCTCCGCCAACGCCTTAGCTAAATCGTTAGTGGAAGTGCACGTTTCAAAACTCTGGATGATGGCCCCGATGTTCATGAGAAAAATGTCGGCCTAATATATTTTGCCCTGGTTATCATCGCCAGGCATTGAAGATGCCACGGCGATCTAACCCGAAAGGGTCATTCCGAGCGAAGCGAGGAATCTCATCCTTATACTTTGAGACCGCCGCGCTGCGCTCGCGGCGACTTCGTCGGATGCCTTCGCCAATGCCCGCAATGAGACTCCCAAGCGGCTAATGTTTGACCTGCTCCAGGCTTTTTTCTAATTTGGACTTTTTATCCTTGAGCTGCTCAAGGCTCCGTTTCGCCTCCTTGATGACAGGCTGCGGCGCCCGCTCGATAAAATTCCGGTTCCCGAGTCTCCCTCCGACTTTTTTCATCTCTACGTCGACCTTCTTGATCTCCTTCTCCAGCCTTATTTTTTCAGCCTCGAGGTCAAAAACGCCTTCCAGAGGAAGAGCCACTTCCCAACCTCCGCAGACTCCTTTGAGGAGCCTTTTTTCGGGCGGGAAATGGTCCCACACCTGGACATCCGAGCCATTGGCCAAAGCCAGAATGTAAGTCCTGATCTCCGGGATGAGCTCCTTCTTTTTTTCTCCCGGGCTGCGCAGCCAAATCGTGATTTTCTGCTGGGGCGAAATCTTATTCTCGGCCCTGATGGTCCTGACCTCAACCACAAGGTCTTGCAGAAGGCGCATCTCCTCCTCGGCCCGCTCGTTCCGCCAACCCGGCTCGGTTCGCGGAAAAGACGCCACCGCCAAGGACCTGCCGTGGACGGGCAGATGCTGCCAGATCTCTTCGGTGATAAAAGGCATGAACGGGTTGAGAAGTCTGAGGATATGGTCAAGGGTCCTGGCCAGCACTGCCTGTGTGGTTTTGTTTTCGGCCTGGAGGCTTGGCTTGGCCATTTCGATGTGCCAATCGCAGAACTCATGCCAGACGAAGTGATAAAGTTTCTCAGCGGCCTCATAGAATTTATACTGCCCGAGCGCCGACTCCAGCTCTTCGGTGATCCCGGCGAGGCGGCTGAGGATCCAGCGGTCGGCCAGGGTCAATTCCTTGTCCTCGATGGCGTTCTCTTTGTCATCGAGGTTCATCAAGACAAACCGGGAGGCGTTCCAGATCTTGTTGGCGAAAGCCCGGTAGCCCGCCATCCGTTCTTCGGAAAGCGAGAGGTCCATACCCGGGATGGCCAGCGCCGCCATGGTGAAACGCAGCGCGTCGGTCCCGTATTTTTCGATCATCTCCAGGGGATTGATGATGTTTCCCTCGGACTTGCTCATTTTCCGGCGGCGGAAGTCCCGGACCAGGCCGTTGATGAAGACATGGCGGAAAGGGATTTGGCCGGTGAACTTGAGGCCCATCATGATCATCCGGGCCACCCAGAAAAAGATGATGTCGAACGCTGTCGCCATCAGGTCGGTGGGGTAAAACATCTCCAGGTCCACGGTCTTCTCCGGCCAGCCCATGGTCACGAAGGGCCAGAGGGCCGAGCTGAACCACGTGTCCAGGACATCCTCTTCCTGGGTGAGCTCACCGCTCCCGCACTTCGAACACTTCGCCGGCGTCTCCAGGGCAACGATGATCTCTCCGCAGGCTTGGCAGTACCAGGCCGGGATCCGGTGCCCCCACCAGAGCTGCCGGGAGACGCACCAGTCGTGGATATTGTACATCCATTCAAAATAACTCTTGGCCCAATTCGGAGGGATGAACTCGATCGTCCCGTCCTCAACCACGCGGATGGCCTCCTTGGCCAAAGGGGCCATTTTGACGAACCACTGCCAGCTCAGATGCGGCTCGATGATCGTTTTGCAGCGGTAGCAGTGCCCGACCATGTGCTGGTAGTCTTCGACTTTCAGCAGAAGCCCTGACTCCTCAAGCCGCTGGAGAACTTTTTTGCGGCATTCCATCCTGTCCAGGCCCTTGAACTCAGGGCCGGCCGCATCGGTCATCTTTCCCGAGCCGTCAATTACGATGACCTGCTCGAGGTTGTGCTTTTTGCCCAGCTCGAAGTCCACCGGGTCGTGCGCCGGGGTGACCTTGACGGCGCCGGTCCCAAACTCTTTCTCGACACGGCTGTCCGTGATGACCGGGATCTTGCGGTCGACCAGCGGCAACAGGAGTTTTTTCCCGTGAAACCCGAGATAGCGCTCATCCTCCGGATGGACCGCCACAGCCGTGTCTCCCAGCATAGTCTCCGGCCTCGTGGTGGCGACGACGATCCCGCCCTCGCCCCCGACGAGAGGATATTTGATGTAATAAAGCTTGCCTTGAAGCTCTCTGTGCTCGATCTCGATATCGGAAAGAACGGTGCCGCAGCGCGGGCAGCGGTTGACCAGGTAATAATCCCGGTAGATCAGACCCTCGTTATAAAGGTCCACAAAAACGCGACGCACCGCCTGCGAGAACCCCTCGTCCATGGTGAACCGCTCGCGCGTCCAGTCGAGTGACGCGCCGAGCTTCTTGAGCTGTCCGGTGATGATGCCGCCGTATTTCTGCTTCCAGTCCCAGGCGATCTTGAGGAACTCTTTCCGGCCGAGCTTTTCTCGGGTGAGCCCTGTTTCGGCAAGGCTTTGCTCAATCACATTGTGGACCGCAATGGAGGCATGGTCTGTGCCCGGCAGCCAGAGAACGTTATATCCCTGCATTCTCCGCCAGCGGGCGATAATATCCGGCAGGGTGAAACATAGGGCATGGCCCATGTGCAGGGAGCCAGTCACATTGGGAGGCGGAAGGACCATCGAAAATTTCTGTTTTGTCGAGGGGACGTCCGGAGTGAAAATGTTCTCCTCGATCCAGAATTTGGACCACTTTTCCTCCACCGGTTTCGGGTCGTAGGATTTTTCGAGGATCTCTTTTTTCTTCGTTGTCATTGTCGTCACTCTGTTCTTCCGTTTGAGGGGGTCTTTTTCATCTCTTTTTCCAGCCAGTCCCTCACCTCTGTCCGAAGAGAAACCTTGAGTCTCTTCTCCAGCTCTCTCTCCACAGAAAGGATTTCTTCCCGTATGACCCGCTTGATTTTTTCTTCCATCTCTTCCTCTGGGAGGGGAGGCGAGGGAGAAGGACGAAAGCTCATCTCTTCAAAAAGAGGGAGAGTGCCCGTGGCCGGGATGTCCTCGAGAAAAGACTCTTCAGGAAAGGAGTGCGGTCCTTTCTTTTTGTCGACGATGTCCTTGACCAGCCGGACCAATTTTTCCGAATCAAACGGCTTTTGGACCATCTCGTCGTAGTCGAGGCTGTGCAGCTTTTCCAGGTCAAGAGGCTCGAAAGCGTTCTTGAGGAGGACAAGCGCTGTTTTTTTGAAATCCTCCCGGCTTCTCAGATAGCGGCTTATTTCGTAGCCGTCCTTGGCAGGAAGAGAAAGGCTGAGAAGGACTGCATCCGGGTTGATCTGGCCGATGGACCCGAGGACCTCCTGGCCATCCTCAAATGCATAGACATCGAAATCCGGCTCAGAAAAGGCCATCTGCACCACCTTCTGGACAGAAGGGCTGCTGTCGGCAACGACAAGTTTATAAGCCATTTTTCGCTTCAAAACTCACAGAAAACATTAGATTTAATTATCATTTTTCCGTTCCCCCTGTCAAATAAGCTCGGGGTGTGTACTCGAAGGCCCACGAATTTCCCGCAGCGAGCGACATTCGCTTAGCCCTCGGCCCGCTCTCCCCTTCGAGGAGCCGTGCCCGCTCAGTCTTCGACGGGCTTCCTCACCCAAACCTCTCGGCTTGCCCTGAAGAATCTTGAAAGACCAAAGCTCCTCTTTTAACCTCAAACGGGTTTTTTGTCACTTGGCCCTAATCAGCGAACGGGGTCATCAGCGAACGGGGTCATCAGCGAACGGGGTCAAACCTACACTTTTTACATTTTTGTAAAAAGTGTAGGTTTGACCCCATTATAAACCCCATTATAAAACACGAGCTGTCCCTAATATTCAATCAGGACCGAATCCTCTCCCAGCAGCCTCTCGACATTTCGGGTGAGGTCCTCGGAAGGGATAACGCCCCTGACCTCGAGGGATTGGGCGACGACCCGGTAAGAATGCGGCGTCTCGAGCTCAAAGAAAACCGGGCACTGCCCGGAATATTTTTCCAGCAGGTCCTTCAATTCTTCGACGACAGACTGTTCCAGCCCCGGCAGAAAAATCCTCAGAATGACCCTTTTAGCCTGCTTCTGGAAGGCTTCCGCGAGCGGCATGATCTCGACCAGGCTGACGCGCCGGTTTTCCCCCTCTCCCATAAACCTGCCTTTGACCCAGACCAGATGCCCTTCCCTCAGGTTTTCATAATATTTTTTATAGCTCTCAGGAAAAGCCACGACATCAATCCGCCCGCTCAAGTCTTCCAGGATGAACGTGGCAAACCTTTCGTCTCTTC
>Ga0315280_10010337_pt1 | contig 11730 bp, 11 predicted proteins | sample YL17G06_40_MG_FD_203697 | JGI IMG/M metagenome (GOLD analysis project Ga0315280, IMG submission 203697) | Sediment microbial communities from Yellowstone Lake, YNP, Wyoming, USA - YL17G06_40 | ecosystem: Environmental > Aquatic > Freshwater > Lake > Sediment | place: USA: Wyoming | collected... | reverse complement strand
TTCAGGAAGCCCACGCCAAACTTAGACCGCTTGACACAGCGACAGACGGAATCTTCATCGCTGGCGCAGCTCAAGGGCCCAAGGACGTGACTGATGCTGTAGCAATGGGCAGTGCGGCCGCCGCGAAAGCCTCGATACCTCTGGCGCAAGGAAAGGTCGACCTTGAACCGATAAAGTCGTTCGTCGATCTATCGAAGTGTGATGGATGTGCTATGTGCGTCGATCCTTGCACCTTCAAGGCTATCAAGATAGAAGAACACAGCGAGAACGGTGAAGTGAAGAAGCGGGCAGTCGTGAACGAGGCACTGTGCAAAGGTTGCGGGGCATGTGCGGCGACGTGTCCGCCAAAGGCAATATTCGTCAGGGGGTTCACGCTCGAGCAGTTGACAGCACAGGTAAATGCGGCGCTAGCCGAGTGAAGAGGCGGCGACTAATGGAAGCGACCGAAGTGAAGATTGAGATCGATGTAGAAAAGTGTACGGGCTGTGGCAGCTGTCATGACATATGCCCCACGGATCCTAACGTCTTTGAGATCAGAGGCGAAAGCGGGGCGAAGAGGGCACACGTAGTTCACGCTGAAGCCTGCTTGGAGTGCAGGGCCTGCGAAACCCAATGTCCAGAGACGGCTATCAAATTGACTGAGTAAATGTCGTGAGACCGGATCGCACATAGATGCCGAATCTGAACGTTTACGGCTGAGATCCTGCCTCTAGACGCCGTCTTCCCTAATTTTCCTCAGCACATCTCCGTACGCCTTCGAAGGTACCGTGGAGACGAAGTTGAGAACGTCGCCCGCTGTTATCGTGCCGAACATGCCGCTCTTGTCAGCGACTAGGATTCGCCTGGCTCCAGTCTCAGCCATGAGCTTTGTTATGTCACCCAACTTCGCGTTTAGCCCGACTATGGGAGGGGGCGTATACATGACCTGACGGGCCTGAATCAATGAGGGATCAAGATGAAGCGCAACGACGTTCGCTATAATATCCCAATCTCTAACAACCCCAATGGGCTTGCCGTCTTTGACGACGAAGAGGTTTCTCACACTCTTGTGCTTCATAGTTCGAGCAATGTCAAGAACCGAACTAGAAGCTTCCACAGTAGGCACTCCTGGCTTCATCAGGATGGAAATCACCGGTCCCATTTCAGGCATGGAAATGTCCTCCTCCTCTCACTTCTGCACCAAGGCTCCCAAGTGAAGGAATAGAATTGTCCATACTGTACGTATTTGTAATATAAGACAAACGGCGCCTGTCTGTTCGAGTCTGTGCGCCCTGTCAGGAAGGAAGCGGGGCCGACCTGTAGTGGAACGTGTGTCTACTTACTCGCCATTTCAAGGACGATCTGGCCTGCAAGGCCGACCGCATCCTTAACAGGTTTTGAAAGACCCTCTCTTATTTCGGGAGAAGTTTCCTCTGCCTGGCATGCCAGAATGATGACCTCCAAACACTTTCGGTTCTCTAGTTCTTGGAGTACCATTCTGGCGGAGAACGTGTGAAAAGAAAAAATGTTTCCTCGGGTTTGTGGCAGCTGCTTGACAGACATCCTGACTAACTCCCCCGGTTTCTTTCCGAGGTCTGCTGTGTCTAGTATGATCAACCGCTTCGGTCCCACATCGCTCAACAAGATGTCGAGCAAGATTGGCATGACAGCCGTTCCGGCATCGAGAACGCAAACATCGCCTGGCACTTCCATACTTTTGAGCATGAACTGAACTGTTGCAGGACCAAACCCATCGTCGCCGAGGAGGCTGTTGCCTACTCCAAGTACCACGACACGTTTCCTCACGTGATCTGGAAGTTCGCGCTGGTCCAACCTGGGTCCCCTATCAACCACTTGCAGCCTCATGCAGAACAATCGATAGGCGATTCGGAACCGTGCGGTAAGCGAGGCGCTATATACACCTCTCTATAGATCTGCCCATAGTTGCGTCGAAGAGCGGTATGGCATGGGATAAATATGAAGTTAGTAGACAATATGGGCAGGTGGAGTTCATGACTGCTAAGATCATTGACGAATGGCTGGGCACGTGTGCGGGGTGTGAGATGACGCTACTGGACATAGGCGATGCGCTCCTCGATATCCTTCCGAAAGTTGAGTTCGTTCATTCCCCAGTCGTGATGGACCACAAGTACTACGGACAGACCGGCGAGGGTACTAAGTTGGAACTCCCAGAAGCGGACATTGGCATGGTCAGTGGGTGTGTACGAACCGAAGAGAACAAAGAAGTGCTACAGGAGATGCGTGCGAAATGCAAGGTTTTGATAGCGAACGGTGCCTGCGCATGCTGGGGTGGCGTCCCCTCGTTGGCCAACTCATTCACACGTGAAGACCTGTTGAACACTGTTTACAAGACCACAAGAAGCACCGTTCAGAGTGTGCTCCCTTCCGAAAAGGTTCCCCCTCTCTTGGATCGAGTGTACGCCGTGGACGACGTTGTGAAGGTCGATGCCTACCTGCCAGGGTGCCCTACCGAACCAGGAGTAATGGTACAGGCTCTGAATTCCCTGCTTGAAAACAAACCTTTCGTGATGGAGGAGAAGGCTGTCTGCGAGGACTGCCCTCTAAAGAGAGAGAAGAAAGCTATGGCGCCAGGCACAGTCTTGAAACGAACAATCGAGCTTCCCGCTCCGGACAAGGAACGGTGCCTCTTGGAGCAAGGCTACTTCTGCATAGGAGCCGCAACGAGGACCGGATGCCACGGGGGAGGATGGGGCGGCCCGAAGATCCCAAGATGTATCGCAGCCGGAATGCCCTGCGAGGGATGCTTCGGACCCATACGAGCGGGCGCGAGCCAGATGGTCGACATGATGGGTGCTCTCTCAACCATAGGAGTTGACGTGAAAGCTATGCTTGACAGGCCCGCTAGTTTTAGCAGGTTCGTTGGGTCCAAAGCGAGGCTACGACCCAGGTGATGAAGATGACAAGAGAGATCGTAATAGAACCCGTAACCCGAATCGAGGGACACGCAAAAGTAGTAATACAGTTGGACGACCAAGGAAACGTCGCAGACGCGAAGATGCACGTCGTAGAACTGAGGGGTTTCGAGAAGTTCTGCACGGGACGAATGGTGGAAGAACTGCCCAGAATAACACCCCGGATATGTGGGGTCTGTCCATGGGCTCACCATCTCGCCTCAGCGAAAGCAACCGATGCAGTCTTTGGCGTCAAGATACCCGAGGCGGCACGGAAAATAAGAGAACTTGTCTACATGGCAGAGATGGCGTCTGACAGAATCCTTCACTTCTGGATCCTCTCTGGCCCGGACTTCCTCATCGGTCCAACAGCTGACTACAAGGACAGGAACATCTTCGGAGTCATCAGGGCAAACCCAGACGTGGCGAAGAGAGTTGTTCACGCGAGACATCTCGGCACGCGAATAGCTCAGCTACTTTCCGGAAAGGCGATACACCCGGCAGCAGCGGTTCCTGGAGGCTGGAGCCGCCCGCTGAAGAAGGAAGAGATCGAAGAAGCAAAGGGCATGGCGAAGGAGATGCATGAGTTCTCGCTCTTCTCAATGAAGTTCGCCAAGGAGAATATCTTCCCGAAGTACATGGACTTGGTCAAGAGCCTAGCCGTATTCAACACGGGATTTCTCGGCACTGTGATGGAAGATGGAGGCCTAAGCCTCTACGATGGCAAACTGAGGATGATGCAACCAGACGGATCTCATGAGGACTTCGCCGTTGAGAACTACTTAGACCACATCGCCGAACTAGTTGAGCCGTGGAGCTACATGAAGTTCCCGTACAACAAGAAGGCTGGCAAGATGACGATGGACTTGGAAAACCCTGTGGGGGTCTACAGAGTGAACGCCTTGGCACGAATCAACGTCGTCGACAAGATTCCAACCCCCTTGGCACAGAAAGAACTTGAAGAGTTCAGGAGCCAGTTCGGGCGTCCGGCCCAAGCCACCTTGCTGTTCCATTGGGCCAGGCTTATAGAACTTCTGTACTGTACTGAGAGGTTGCTCGAACTACTTGACGAACCCGACATCACGAGCACGGATATCAGAGCACATGTGACCCCGAGGGCAGCTCGAGGAATCGGATCAGTAGAGGCTTCAAGGGGCACTCTCATCCATGACTATGAGACCGACGAGAAAGGCATCGTGAAAGATGTCAATCTTCTGGTGGCTACGGTGCAGAACAATGCCGCAATGAACATCGCTGTGAAGAAGACGGCTAGAGACCTAATAAAAGGCGGCAAGTACGACGAAGGGATCCTCAACCAGATCGAAATGGTCATCAGGCCCTACGACCCATGCCTCAGCTGTGGCACACATGCATTGCAGGGAAAGGTCGCGGTTAAACTGGAAATATACGACTCCGCAGGACAGCTAACGGACACGGTGACAAACTGCTAGACATATGTGATAACGCGGGCGTCTACCAGTGCCATCATCATGGCTAAGCCGCCCGGCTTGACCAACATCGGAAAGAATTCGAGGCTCGTGAGCAGGGACTTTGAGCGTTGCCACAATGCCGGACGAGTCGACGACAGTACGTCGAGTCGACATGTTTGTTTCAACGGTCGGGAATCTGAGAAAGGGCATCAAATGCTGCTTTTCCGAGTAGCATTCGGAGGAGTGTAGGCCCTAGCTCAAGAAGATCCACTCTGAATTCGACGGGCGCCCACACGACTAGGAGATTCTGCGCGCACTGGCCGAGGCCTGGCTCTTGCAGGCACTGCAGTTGAAGCCTGTGTCCTTGCTTACATCAGCGTGTCTCCGACAGCATTCCGTATGGTGCAACCGAACTTGTGAGGGATGGTGTCTTTCAGCTCAGAGTCCATCTCCATGCTTGTGATGCACAAATATCCATGATGCGTATTCGAGATTCCTTGTTCGACCATTTCGCGTCATCAAAAGATGTAGAACCATGTCGATTCTTATTGTGCGTCCCCGACAACGTGGGTTGCGACATCCGATTGCCAGAGAGAGACCTCGATGAGACCGTGAAGCGTTTGACCGTGACACATTGGGTTCCCGGATTCATCTAATTCCGAGACCTCTGGGAGCGAAGCCATCTCTCAGCTTTGGCTAGGACCTTCTAGGACAGTCATTAGGGCTTTTGTAGCCTTGTACGCAGGCGACTCCGGAAGATGAAGAATATTCCGGTTTGACAATTCTCCACTAGCGATCTCCATGTCGGATGGGATAAACCCTGCCACTTCAATTCCATAGGTGGTTTTGGCCACTTCTCTTATCCTCTTTTGCACCTCAGCTTCGTCCACGCGGTTGCACACACTGATTGTCTTCTTAACATTCATTTTTCTTTTCTCGACTTGTTCTTTGATCTCATTCGCAGTGTCGAGGCTCATTCTGGACCCGTCGAGAACTGTGATGATATAATCTATTCCTGTGGAGGAGGCGACTTGGTCAAGTATCTTCCGGGGAAAGATCTCAGTCCCAGGGTCGCAGTCGACAACTACGTTTCGGTAGGTTATTCTGTAGCTCTTCATCAGTTGGGATATCGCATATTCAGACCAGAGGTATACAGGGCAGTAACAGTCTATGTCGAGAGAGGGCTTTCCCAAAGTCAGGAGATCGAACTTTTCTTCTTCTACGACAACCTCCTGAGCTATGAGGGATAGCAAGTATTCTTGGTCGGAGACATCAATCGGCTTCCTTGGCTCCATCTCAGCTTTCTTTTCTTTATGTATGCGGTCAACCATCTGACCGAGAGTTGCCTTCAAACGGACGCCTAAGAGCTTGTGCAGATGAGCGTCCGGATCGAAATCCAAAGCGAGAGTTATCTCGCCTCTTTCAACGAAATATCTCATGCTGAGTGCCGACAAAGTCGTTTTTCCGGTTCCTCCCTTTCCAGAGAAGACCAAGACCGTCATTGGACGGACATCGCCTCGACTTTCAGGATGGATCTTGCGACAAGGGTGGTTTCCTAGAGGACCGGTGAGCACCTACGTTGTTGTATAGGGAAGTTTGATCCAGAATGACAGCGGCCTATCCCTTCTCGTCGACCCTCAGTCTTTTCTACCCAGATTTCTTGCGATCCAGAGGGAGCACTTCCTTGGTCAACTCCTCGCCGTGCATTTCCTTCTTCCAAACTTTTTCGATGAAGTCTTTGATGGCTGAGGAATCTCTGGGTCCAACGAATACTCTCCAGTCTTTAAGCGCGTCCTCAAGTTCTCCGCTCAACCTTGCAGCGTACCCTGGGATGATCAAGGACTTGTGTTTCACCTTCTCACTGATAGCCGACTCCTTCACGGCATCAACTATTTTGTCAACTGTGAACTTTCTACCTGCAACCGCGGACTCTATGCTGGTCGCCTCACTGTCGGCGACGAGAAGCCATGATGGTTCCTTGATTTTTCCCGCATCCTCCTTGACCAGGAAGTAGGTCAGAGCGAAGTTGCCGGTTACTAGGAGCGGTGCTTTCTCGTCGGGCTTTCCTAGCTCGTAGATGCCTGGCTTGACCGATGGCGGCGTCCTTGGGTCGGTGTAGACGGATTGGCGCCAAACCAATGCAGCTAGCAAGACCCAGATGTCGGAGCTGTGAACCACGAGCAGATCCGCATATGTCGTCATGAGGAGCGAGGACAAGACGGACTCTCTGATCTTGGTAGCATTCTCATCTTCGTCTGGTGAGAGCCAGACTGCAGCAGGTATTCCCATGAGTGGGTATCCAATAGTTACGTCTCCAACCTCAATTGCTGAGCGCCTAAGCGCCGAAAAATTGTTCAGGGTCTCAGCGAATGAGTCTCCTTCTGTACCAGTCCCGGGGTCAAGAACTATGTCATCAATCCCGTAACCTTCTCTTAATGTCTTGGCTAGGGACTTCAATGTGGACAGGTCCCCAGGAGAGGAAACTGCAACTGGACACTTATACTTCAAGGCAAGCTCGCCAAGCTCCTTCCAATTTCCTTTGGTTGCTGCGTATATGAGCGGTCGGCTTGCACTTGCAGCCATCAAGGCCTCTTCCAATGCTTCGGGGCTGTATGAGCACAAGATGAGCGGCTTTGCAGTTAGCTTCGAGACTCTTGACACTGTCCTACAGAACTCTTCGGGAGACTTTGAGACACATCGGACTGCAACCATGTCCAGGGTCAAGTCTGCGCCTATTCGCGTATACTTGAAATCATTGACGAACTTGACCCTGTCAGTTATCGTTGCGTCGTCCATCTCATCGTGGACATCGAGCGCCAATGGGGTTGGGTTATGCCAAGTCAGGTCATGTCTGAACATCACAACTTTGCCGCCAACGTTCACGGCATTGTGTCCTACGCCTATCTGTATGGCCTTCACCGGTGGCCTGATGGACTCCAAGTACTTTGCAAGTTTCTCTTTGTATTTGGTGTCTCTGAAGAGTGGCGTACATTTCTCGGCTAGCGTCCTGTCTTCCACTAGCTTAGCCGCGAAAGACATGCAGTTTGGTTCTCCGCATTCCTTGCAGTTGGTTTGGGGAAGGTACTTGTAGACATCTAGAGGCCTAAGGATTCTCATGGTCTTCCAGTCTCCCAGCTAGAACTTCGCCTCAGCCCAGTTCTCTGGTCGCAACTCTTTCAATGACTTCTCGAGTTGGCTCTTGGCGATTAGGTTTCCAAATTGCCTGAAGAGTTTCACAGCCAGCGGATGCATCATCATGAAGAGTTCGGCTCCGCATAGCGCGAGTACAAGTGCGGTAGTAGCCTCCCAGATTGGGCCTCTGAGTTCTCTGGGACCCCAAGATTCTATTGGAGCGATACTGTCGCCGGGCCTCAGTACCTCAGGTTTCTGCCACGCCTCCCTTGCAGCCCAAGCGTTTGTGGACGCGGAGGATAATGGAACTTGAAAGACCTCTTCACCCATGAGTGCCGCAAGCCTAGTCCGCTGGAAGATGCTGAAGGAATACTCGATGCCATAGCCTAAGCCTCCCGTGGTGTTGTCCAGGATCAGTTGGGTTCTCGGAAGTCCTGCTTCCTGAGACTTTCTGCATAGCTCCCTTGCCTGGTTTATGTCCATGAAAGCAAGAGCGATCAGATCGTGGTTGTACTCAACCATCGGTCTGACGGTTTCACGTATGTCCATGTCAGTCGTGAGAGAACTGAATATGAGACGCTCGCCCTTGGTTGACTCAGCGACCTTGTTGAAGACCTCCATATCCTTCTGGGGGTTGCCTGAGCCTCCTACAATGATGGGGGTATCCACCGTCTGGAGAACGTCCTCGACGAGTTTTGCGGCGTCGGACGCGGATGTGTCTTTTATTCCTGGATCGGTGCTGACGAGGTGTAGCGATGGAAGGTCCGCTTCGTACTTCTCAACACATAGTTTGGCCCAAGCTGCAGGGTCTTCCAGGACCTCTTTGTAGGCTTCCTTCACCGGCCTGGCAAGTGGGGGTGCTAGGTCGAATGTGTCGAGAGCCACCACAGGAAGATGCGGGGCTACACCGTCGAAACGCCAGAAGGGAAGCGACGCTGCGCCTCCTATCTTGTAGACTTTGCCTCTGGATCCTCCCTCACGTTTTGTGGCTCCAATCTGAACCTCAGCTACTGAACTTGGGTATTGGAAGGTGGGATATCTGAAATCGGTCTTGATGAGCTCAGCAACTTTCGGAGGAGCTGGAGACGGTGCCGGCTGTACGGTCGGCACGGGAATGATCGGAACTAGAAACTCCGTTCTTTGTTCACCGGGCGTAGCAGGTTCAAGTGAGACCCTGATGTGTCGGCTTGCTCGCATAGGGGAAGGAGCAGGTATTCTCAGCCTGAGCTCCTTGATCTCCAGGGTTACGTCCTCGATTTCGATGTCTCCTGATTCTGCCAGTAATGAGGACAGATCTATCGACAGCTCGTCTGGCTTGTCCTGAATAGTCTTCTTGGGCTTGGGCGTTGAAAGTTCACTTCCTGCCTTTTCTCGTCACGGTTATCTTCTCTATGTAGACGCCTTCTAGAGATACTGATCCGAATTCGGATAGAAGCGAGAGCAAGTCGGTCGTCTTCTTCCTTGACTGTTCAGTATTGGATTTTCTTTTCTCCATGGTCAGCCTCATCTCTTCAGAGTTATCTTTCCAATCTTTATCTTCCCTTCAAAGACTATCTCAAATGGTTCCGCTTCTCCCGCCCTTGGGATGAGATCTGTTAGAGGCATGGCGGCAGCCGGCGCAGATACCAACTTCGGCATCTCGATGTTTGGAACCGCATCTGAAACCAACGGCTCCTCAAGTCTGGCTTGAGCCTCCTTGATCTTCTCCCCGAGGGGGTGGCCTCTTTCAGCTAGGAACCGCGCAAGGTCCTCTATGTTGGTTACGTCCTTCTCCGTTGCTATCTTGTCGAACAGCTCGGAGGGGATCGCGCCCTTCACGGAATTTTTCAGGTCCGATGGGAGCCATGCGATTCTACTCCACCCACCGTCCGCTGAGAAGAACTTGTCGGATCTCATGAATTCCACAGCGATGCCTAAGAAGCCTTCAGCTTGGATTCCACCCCCGGTTTGTCCAGCCATCGTGGCGAAGGTCAGGCCGTTAACTGTCGGCTGCTTGAATGGCCGGTGAACCACAGCTATTCCATCAACCTCTGGGACATAGAAGGCTATACACTCGAAACATCCGCATGCGGTCATGGGGTAGCCGAACATACTGTAGAGGTAGACCCTCTTCACTGTCCCCATAGACTTCTTCTCCGTGATCTCGTTAACTCCTTCATACTCGCCGTTCACGGTGTCTAGGCATCTGCCCCTGTCTATTGGAAAGTTCGGGCCCTTTGGGTCAATGTTCGCGGAGGCTCTAGCGTCAAGCCAGGTCAAGGCCCCGCAGAAAGAGATCCTTTGAGGCGTTATGGTACAGACATGGTTTGGAGCAAAGGACTGACAAAGCGTACAACCATAATAGACGTTCACATCCTCATCTTTCATTCCACGGACTTTCTCGTCTCTCACTTTGTAGAGGCGCAGAGCGTCATCATACATTCTCGCAACTTCTTCAGGGTTCGTGATGAAGGTTGTCTGCATCCTTTCGATGTAGGGCATCTCGGCTTTGAAGAGTTTCTGCAGGGCTAGGCCGATCCATTTGAAGGTGGTCAACCCTTTCTTGAAGGAGGTCTTACTGATCCTCATCCAGATGTCGTACCGCTGGTTGAGACGCATCACTCCCTCGATGTAGTTTGAATAGAGGTAGACGCGGCGTTCTATCACGGATTCTAGGTCAGCATCTAGTTTGGCGCCTGCAACATGGATGATGATGCCGAGTGGATACGAGCCCCCCTCCTCCAACCCCGAGATGTCCGGACCTACAACCTCAACCTTGCCGTCTTCCACATCCTCAAGTGGCTTGACACGGACGAGTTCAAACTTGTGGGCGACATCTGGTCCGCCGAACTCGACGAACATACTCTCTTTTCTGATGCGCTCTCCCTCGAAGGCTGGACTCACCTCTACAGGGAAACCTTCAAACATAGACATTTTCGATCAGCTACTGAGACTTACCTGAGGGTCCCCAAAACCTTATCCAAGTTCTGAATCCAAGTCTTCTCGTCAAGGTTTGGGAACGAGAAGTCAGCGTTCGGCTGGTAGTACCTGTCAAGTGAGACGGTCTTGAGATGTGTCGCGAAATGCTTCAGCGTGGAGAGCATTTGAGACTGAAGCTGGTAGGTTATTCCTACAAAGATGGCTAGGTCATGAGGACCTTTTCCGTCTAGGCTCCAGTCCCGGTCCCTAAGTCTGTCCGTGATCTCAACCATCCCCATAGCCGCGGCGGGTTGTAGACTGCTCTCAAGGAGAGGCTTCAGGGTGTGTGCAGTTGCAACTACCGGGATTCCTCCAGCCTTTGAGAGTTCCACGACGTAACTGAGCAGGGATTTTCCGTCAAGTTCTTCCTCTAGGATTTTTGCTCCAACAACAATGAGCGGCCTCTTCGCAGCCTTCATGAGGCGACCTACGACCTCGCCCTTGGAGGCCATGGCCGTCTTCGGTCCGAAGATGTTTCCTATCTCCCACGGCGTTACCGCTGCCAAACCTCGCCTCTCATCTCCCGTAGACTAGGCGTGATAGAAGGGTAGGGTCGATCGATGGTTTATCAGAAGGGCGCCAGTTCTTCTCTTTGAGGAAACCAATGATTTCGTCCTTGAAGATGATCGGAATATCCGCTTCGGTTCTTATGTGAAACGGAAGATCTTCGGGGAGACATCCATACGTCTTCTTGCTGAGATCCACATAGTGTGTGAGCTTTATCATTCGCCCCTTGGTTGTATCAGCAGGTCTAATGCAGAGTTTCGAAGTCAGAACCGAAGCCTCTTCCATGCTCTCAGCTGCATATATCAGATGCTCTGGCTGCGCCACGGCCGGGCATTTCTCACCCGAACGTGCATCTATCACGTCATAGCTCTTCACGTCGTCTCTTCGTCCAAGGTATAGTCTTCTGTACTTGGAACCTTGCGGGCCTAGGATGACTGGTATTCCAAGCCTGTTGCACCCGGTAGCTATGGAAGCTGCTTTTTGGCTCATGGCCCCCCATGCAACGCCGCACGCGCCTATTCGCATCAGCGTGTAGTCGGCTATCTCCTCGTAGTTGCCTCTGAGAGGACGACGAGCGTAGATGTTGGCTATCTTCATGCATGCACCGGTTATGTGAGCGTTTGAAACGCAAGAGCCGACGTTCACAAGTCCACCAGCCTGAAATCCTCCTGGGTACTCTTCGTAGAGGCTGGTGCCGTTCTCGGTTTGATAGGTGCCTATGCTCATGGCCGAACATCCGGAGGTCAGCACTATGTACCTCCTCTTCAGGAATGTCTCGGCCATCTTGGCCA
>Ga0315280_10010336_pt1 | contig 11732 bp, 10 predicted proteins | sample YL17G06_40_MG_FD_203697 | JGI IMG/M metagenome (GOLD analysis project Ga0315280, IMG submission 203697) | Sediment microbial communities from Yellowstone Lake, YNP, Wyoming, USA - YL17G06_40 | ecosystem: Environmental > Aquatic > Freshwater > Lake > Sediment | place: USA: Wyoming | collected... | reverse complement strand
TTAATGCCCTTTCCAGACGGCACATGAGATCAGTCATCTCATCGTCAATTCTGGACCAGTCTTCAGTGTCTTTAAGTCCTCTGTTCACTGCAGTCTTTGATATTCTCGAAGACTTCTTGCCGTCGAGCTTCTCCCAGACAAGCTGGTCGCCAAAATCGCGTTCGATTTGTTCCTTATTGCTATAAAGTTCATCGAAGATGCTCTTGTTTTTGCGCGAATCTCTGCTTTCAATTGACAACTGTACCCTTGCCTCATTTTCAAGGATGAGATACTGATAGTAAAGGCCGCTAATACCAGCGCCTGCTGATATATGATTCCCTCTTGTTGGAGAAGTATTTGCAAAAAGCGTGGTCTTTGCTTTGCTCTTTTCAAGTAATCGCTTCCAGAATTCATACCTTCTCTCGTTTGTTTCTACTTGATGAAGCCGAACCTCTATAACCAGAGAAGTGGCTAAGCCAATGAAGATGCCACCAGCAAGGAACACGAGTTGCTTCATTCCTTGAACGAGCGGGTTCACAAAATGGCACACAATGGTTTGTGCATAATTGTTGTCCGGAAACATAGGGTTAAACATGACCCACATCTGGTCATTTCTCATATAGTATTGAATTGGTACTGGGAAACTCTCATGGGAAAACCTAGTGTCTGAGGGTAGATTGAAATGTACAAAGAAAGGACTAGATATAGTCACTGTGCTGCGTGTTCCGTGATATTTGTATGTTTCATTGTAAACAAGATCACTTTGCGGACCAAAAAATGTCACTGCAACTGCTTTTGAAGAGCCTAGCAGGTCTGATTGAACCAAGTCTGACGATAACGTGAACAAGAAATCGACCTTCAGGTCAGAAACGATCTCTTCAGAATAGAAGGTAGAGTTTGCTATACATGCGTTGCACTCGGTCACGTTCTTAAATGAGGAATTCGTGAGCAGTACTTTGTCGGAAATGGTGTAAGCATAAGAAGTGACGTTGCTAGCGATAAAGGGAATCAAAACGTAAGCATTGTATTGGTTTTCAACGCAGGAATCTAGGAAAACACGGACTCTGATCGATCGTGCGGGTATGTAAATATAGACTTCAGTATGGTCAACTTTGCATTGATCTGAAGGTCCGACACCGACCTCGAAGGGCTCCTTTGGCGCAGCAATGTTAAATGGCCACAAGCTTATAGTCGATAAAAGAATACCCAAGATCAGCAAGACTGAGCCTATCGTGAACCGGGCACCGAAGTGAATACCCAATGATTTCACCCTCCAAGATTCGTTGTCTGTGTCGTTACATACTACTGAATTGATTGGTTTTAGAAGTTATCGGCTATGTGGTTACGTGAACTACTAGAATGTTGAACAGTGCCCACGTTTCGGACAGCAAAATGATTTAAACAGACTTACTAGGATTATTCATGGGAACGCTTATGCAAGAAGACTACCAGGATAAGCGACTTGTTGTCTACAGAGATGAAAACTATCATCGGTCATGGGTTAGTGCTGAAGCTTCAAGGAAAATAGTTGAGTCTCTATCTTCTGAAGAAAGAAAGGAGAAGAGGTTTGAAGTCCTTGACGCTGAAGGACTAAAGACATGGATCGAAAAACGATTGGAGAAGAAAGATGCTTATGGCTCTTGCATTGTATTCTCCCAGGACATGGTTCCAGAAGTACTGGCTCCAGACCACAGCCCATCCATAATCCTGAGAACTTATCTGGATGCTGGCGGTCGAATAGTCTGGATCGGTGAAATTCCGTTTTATTACAAAGGAAGACGGTTCAAGGAAGTGGCGAATCTCACTTCCGAAGAGATAGAGAAAAACAAAGACAAAATTTTCGTGGAATGGGGTCCTGCCGGAGTTTTCTCTATTCTTGGCTTAAATGTTGAATTCAACTATTCCCCGACAAGCAAGGTGGAAATAACAAGAAAGGGCAGGAAATGGGGATTAAGGAAAGAAAACCGATGGTATGGTACTAGACCAATAGTAAAAAGTGGCAGAGCGACAAAAGTCCTGGCACAAAGTTCTGCAAAGAGATACAGACCTCCTGAACTGATTAGGCCAGAGGAAAAGCAACCACCGATCCTTACAAATTTGGCAGCTATCTTGAGTCTGGTCTATACGATAATTACAATAATACTCGGCATATTGACAGGATTTTCTTCATTTTATACTATCACTACTGGTTTCGAGTTGCCCCTTGCTCTTCTAACATTCTTTCTAGGTTCAATGTTTGTGGGGATACTTGTTCATCGTATGTGGCGAAGATTCAGAAAGAAGAGATATGCCAATGCTTGGGTGGACAACTTCAATGACAATTTTCCTAGTTCAGGTTTTGTGCGAATATGGGATTACATAATATACGATGTGGACGAAGGGATGCTAGAAGATCTCCTTGCGCTTTCCACTTATAATTTGTGAAGTCGAATATCATAAGACAGAGTTCACTCATCTAGTTCTATTTCCCTTCTAATGTGCGGCAAGGCCTTCGGGTCAATCGAGATATGTAGGCAGAGGTGCGAGCTGCTCTAAAGCTGGAATCGTCACTCTGTACCATTCTGCGAATGGCTTGGCTTTTTCGTTGACTCTTGAGATATACTCCTGCCGGATCTCTTGAAGAGCGTGATTTCGGTTCCTTTTTTCAGCTCTGATTTTCAAGCTATAAAACAAGCTCTTTAGTCTGGCGAAAACTAATCCCTTCCTAAGTGTATCCTCTTTCTTGACTAGCTCATAAATGCCTGAAGTGTATTGCTTGTTTGCGTCGTCGAGCTTAATCTGAAATTCCTTTTTCGTCTTTTCAAGCTGTTCTTGGACTGCAGAACATGTCGCGGGCAGGTAGACTGCCAAGGCAACCATTAGACAAATCAAGTGCGAAAAGTTGAGATCAAGAAAGGCAGTTCCTAGGGTTGGATGTCGCCAATCTGTCAAAGCAAATACTTCCGATTTGATTCTTTGACCATCAAAGTCCTTGAAGTCATCCAATGTCCACTTGAAGTATTTCATACAAGCATTAGCCAAGCTTAGATATTCGTTGGATTGCTTGAGGTTGCTAATACCAAAAACTGAAAAGGAGTGTTGTACTAAATTGGCCATGCCGTTGGCTGTTTGTTCCAGCGGTATGAGGGTCGATGAATCTATTCTGCGTTCCCAATCACTGTGTTTCATTCCATCCTTGCTTGAAACTGTTACCCATTTGTCTTGGATATAGTGAAATGCTACACCGAGGGTAGATAGCGACTGCAGGTGTTGTCCATTTACGAAGTGGCGCCTTGCGTTAACGATGTAGCTTCTTGTTTTCCATTCTTTGCCAAAGTGATGAGGGAAGTCTTTCCAGTCGTCTGGTGCGACAGAGCCACCTGCAAGATAAGATGCAGCCTGTTGGGGTAATTTCAACTCTGCAGCTATCATATGTGCTATTCTTATGTGCGTACTTTTTAGCATGACCTACACGAACTAAGCGTATAGAATGTATAATAATGCTATCGCTTTCAATCTCTTAATTCTTTTCAGTCTAGCCCATGCTAAAGGATTTGACAGATTTGCCTAGTTTTAGGTATTGGTCTCTACGGACTTATACCCAAACGGGTTCAAGTCCCCCAAACTAGGGCAATGAAAAAGCCATTCCGCAGGATTACATCCAGCTGATAATGCACAGATGTAATAGTATAGTTCGGTCACTTGGCACTAACCTGGCGATTTCTTCCGCAAACCCCAGATTCTTTCGGGTTTATGCAATAAGTGATATTCATAATCGGATTTTACATGTGGTCTACTTCAAATGTAAAGCGTTGAGATTCAGTAATCCTCCTTGAGCGCGCTTGTCTTTCTCGGGATGAGAAGACCTAAGTTTTTTCAGCTGTCTCTGCAGGTTTTTTCCTTCTACGATATATGGTATATCCTACTACTCCACATACAGCGATTATGACTATTGCAACGATTATGTAATATGGAGTGTAGTCAATACCCACGGTTAATGAACCAGTGCCTGTTATTTGAGAATAGTTTGTTGTTCCGCTAAACACTGCTCTTATTTGAAATGTTCCTGTGCTTAAAGGTGTATAACTTATTGAGGCAATACCGTTTGAATCGGTGTTCGCAGAGCCTATATTTGACCAACTAGCTCCGTCATAAATCTGGAATTGTATGCTTACGCCCTGTATTGGATTTTCATTCTCATCTTTCAAAGTAGCCTTTAAGGTCACTGATTTTCCTTGTATAGCAGATGGAGTTTCAATCGTGATACTTGTAGTGAATGGATTGACAATGAGGTTGCTTGTTGCACTACTCGAGCCAAAATCCGCGCTTCCACCATAAGATGCGTTGACAACATAAGTTCCCGCATCAATATTAGCCGTATAGGATTTAACAGCATTTCCCGAAGAGTCTGTATTAGCTGAACCCAAAGAAGTTGTTCCGACAAAGAAGGCTATGGGTTGACTCGCTATGGGGTTTTCGTTACCGTCTAATAGCTTTGCGGTAATAGCCGTTGAACTATCTTTCTTAACGCTTGAAGGTTCAAGTGTTAGCGTAATGCTCGTGCCCAACTCGGTGACAGTCACGTACGCTGTCTTACTTTCCATATGGGAAGTTCCTCTGAAATCATCATAACTTATCTGAAAAGACACCGTCTTTGAACCAGTTGATAACGTGCCAAGGGCTACGACAGAGAAGCTTGTAGATTTTGTTCCTTGACTAGATATATCACCCAAATTTACTGAGTTAAGAGATATCTGTAAACCCCCAGAATCAACTATAGAAATTGCCGTATCATACATCAAGTCATTCCCACCATTCTTGAAACTAATCGACCATGTTGAGGCCGCTGTTTTTCCTTTTTCGACTGAAAGTGAAGAAGGTGACCAATTGGTTACAGATAGCTTCACGACTTGTATGCTAAAGTAGTTTACATCCTCCAGATAATGCGTTCCAGAACTGTCCCACCACAGCTCAACTTCATAGTTATGAGTTGTAGGACCATACTCAGTCAAATACCACTGATTTCCATAATAAGTTCCCCTTAGGACGTATGTTTCCCCAGACGTCCCTATCCATACATCGTCTTCATAAACTTTGGTGTAAAGATTCGCTCCAAACACTCCACATCTTTCATTGTAGTAAGTCAAATTAATCCATGTAGGTTGCCCGTCATAGACTTTTGCTGTTCCACCACTTATAAGTTCAATGTCACCATTGCCGTGAGTGACTTTGATACTTGTGAAGTATGCATCATAGTAGGGTTGAGCATTCACAGAAGGCAGAGTGTTGAAGATACAAAGTAGAAAGGTTGTAAGGACTATCACTAGCATTGACGCCACACGTTTACTTTTCATTTATCTCACGCTGAATAATCTATCAAACCCAACTTGGCTTAAATTTTGCGCGGGGCGCTCAAAACGAGCGAAAATTTAGCGAGTCCAGCGTCGCGAAGATGGTGCGGGGGGTCAAACATCATAAACAAGGATACACAAATGCTTAAAGCGTTAAAATTCATTTCAAGAAAGGTCTTAGAGTCTCAGGTGATTTCGTATTTTCTTATTATCACAATTACGTCATGACCTCGTCTTTTGGATGGATTATCGAATACTTCTGCTTTGGCAATCCAAGAGTCTCTTTGGTTTTCAAGTTCAAGAATTTCGATGCTAAGCCCGTTTGGATAAAATTCCTCTAAAATATTTACTAGGCTCCTTTTCACTTTTTCAAGATTCATAATGTTCACTTATCACGGCTTTTTTGAATTTGTGTTTAATTCACAAACTTATTAAATTATAGCTAGTGGCTTTCTTTCTTCTTCAGATTGGATTTGTTGTAGACTTGAACCCGTTTGGGTATTAGTCCCGTCGACTCACTTCCGTCTGGGGTATAGAACCGATAAAAACTGGACATATGAGTGTCAATCTTTCTCTTTTCGCCAGACATTGTAAGGGCATTGATTCCAACAGTAGCGGCTACCTTTGTAAATACAGTCTCGGCACTTAGGACCACTAAAGAGTCTAGGTTTACTCACAAAAAACTCGCCACTAATAAATATGCGCATAACTTTCATTTCAAATTTTCCGGTAGGACTTGAACGCGTTTGAGTGTTAGACCGATAGAAGCTCAGACCGTTCTAGGTTCAGACTTAGCATTAAATAGCATTGAGTCTTTGGCAAATCCACAGATGTTTGATGCTACATAAGTTGGGCCTCACAAGTGAGACGTTTTTCTCTTTATCGCTATTCCAATAGGGGCAGTCCTACTGTATGCAGAGTCTACAGCCTTAAGATCGAGAAGAAAATGGAAATACTCGTATCTGAAGTGATTCTGAAGCACGCCCTAGCATGGACTTCAAAAGAATAAATATTTTGGTTGTAGCACGCCCCAGAAAGGGAAATTTCAAACACTCGTCTTTTTCCCTTTGCTTCTACAATAGTTCAGTACTTGATCTGACAGACCCTTTTCAAGAACTGTGGACACTATTTCATCGACATCTACGAAACTAACAGTCTGTCTGTTTTCAATCGCGTAAAACAGTTGTTCCTGGGCTTCTGGTGTGATTCCCTGAGAGGAGAAAACAAATGCGTAGCTGATCCTTTTTTGGGCGTTATCTATGAAGGAAATGAAGGTAGTTCGGAAGAGTTTCTTCACTTGGTCAATTAGTTGATTCACGTTCCCCTCTTTGATGCCAGCCTTGGAATGAATCTTCACTGCTTTTGCTTGAGCCGAATAGTAAACAATCTTTCCAAACTCATTTGTTTTGTAGAAAGGATAAAAGTCGCCCCCACTTTCACCCGGTCCGTGAAACGATATTGCTTTGACACCTTGGAATCCGAGACTGGTAAGAAGTGGGCACAGAACCCCGTCGATGAGTTCATCCTCCGAAAGTCCCTGAATTGCAGCTCTTAGTTGTTCTTTTGTTGGTTGGATGGCTACTCCAAAAAACTGTTCCGCCTCCAAATATCTTTGCCTATACATGCTTGCTACCTCAACTCCCACATCGGGCTTTTCGATGCCTGTAGTCTTAGGCGCAATCATTGCACCCATAACAACATCTCGGTAATGATACACTAGGAACAATGGGCCACCTTCAAGGCAGAACTGTTCGGGATTGACATATCCGAACAGAGGAAAGCGATGATGTATTTCATCATACAGTTTCAGTGAATAGACAATTAGATGCTTCTGATTGTCTTTAACGTAGACCGCATCATCTTCTTTGTCGAAGAAAAAATCAACGACGATATTCAAAGGTTTTACAGACTCCAAGAACTTACTCATTTCTGGCGCAATTCCATACAGTTTGTCTTCTGGCATGTATACGATGGAGCCCCGTATCTCACTCTTGGTCAAACCCCTTAAGTCCACGCACTTCTTGAAGTGCTTCAAGAAGTTCATCACAAGGCGGTCGCTGTCACAGCTCTCCATGCACTCACGAGGATCATCCAAAAAGCTTTCTTCACAGCATCCTTCATGAATCCACCCATGAACCCACCCCTTTTCTTCCAAGTCCTCCATGTATTTGGGACAATCGACCATAGAGTCTAGTTCGCCTTCAAATCCGCAAATCTCACAACCTTTCATTGCTGGTTCTCTTTCTTGATCTTCACTCATTATTTCGCACCAAGAAACCATTCTCCTTGTTTCATATAATTCTTTGGCACATAGTATGTGATAGTGCTATGCCTCGGCATGCTTCGTTGCGCACGTTTTGCCGGGAAGAGCAGCAAGAGGAAAAGAGGGTTTTCTTGAGCGCTGCACCCTTCGAGATTGTTTTAAGCTAATATAGTGAAAATGCTGAGAAAGATAATTCGTTGTTGGGGAGCTTGAAATGACAACCTTCGCTCATCGCTATGCTAAGACTTTCTGCAAAGAATATGCGAAGCATCGCTGGCCAAGATTCAGGAGGGGCCAAACCAATTACAGGTCATCTGAATGGACTGAGCAGATGTATAAGATCCTGGAAAAGACGGCGAGAAACCTTGGGCTCGAGAGGAAACGAACTGAGCTCAGGAGAATCGACCTTACATGGTATAGAGGGGACGAAGATACTCCTGAAGTAATGGTTGAGCATGAAAACGGGTACAAAGGCATTTGGAAAGAAGAGCTTCCAAAACTCTTGTCTTCTGCCGCTGATCTGAAAGTTCTGATCTGCTATCCCCCGAAGGCAAAATATTGGGAGATTGCCAATCGGTTAACCGTTGTTCTGAACAGTGAAAAACGTTTAGAGAAATTCTCTGAGGAATTCCTTCTCGTAATGGGCAAGAGCGAAGAAATCGTGACACGCGATCCTGAAGGGTTTGTGATTTACATTTATACTCCAGCATTTGCTGTAAGACGTTTTAGGTTCTAACCAGCCGCGTGATTAACTTGCTTTTGTAACCATTCCTAGATGTTTTACTCGTCGAGAAGTAATTTAGCGAAATTTCAAAGGTATCTGACACGTTCTGCAATGTCGCCGACATAACTAGCTAGTGCAAAAAGATGTACAAGAAGGCGCGCAAGGTATCAGATGATAGTTACATGCTCTGCATTGCTTGAAGCTGTGCCGTTGCCTCACTAATGCTGTTGAACAGAACTGAGAATGCGTTCAAGGCAAATCCTACGTATGGAGCCAGTTGCTCGAGCAATTGCCTGAGTAGATTGTACATTTGCGATAGGAATGCCGAAATCGCTTCACCTATTTTCTGCACGACTTCTATAGCCTTTTTCCTAGTTTCTTCAATTGTCAAGAGTGCAACTATTGCCAAGCCAAATAGTAATTTTGCCCAATCGGGTAACTTTGACAAACCATCAATGAAGCCCCTTACCAAGTTCGCACCTGCTTCTATGACCTTTCCAGCAAACTCCAAAAGCGATCTGAGAATGACAACTCCTATCTGAAAAATGGCACGAAATAGTGGAACGAGAAGATTCGCGGAAACAAAAAATGAGAATGTGCCTTTTTTGAAGACAGTTACAAACTTCTTGACCTTACCCATTTTCCATGTTCGAATTTGCGGTTGCTCAATTATATCTTTGTCTCTGGTCAAGATTCCATGCGTTTGTAATGAAAAAGTCAAAGCCACGAAAGGTACGTCTTCAGTATCTCGTTTGCCAACTGTAGCGTATCCAAACAAGGAGGCCAGAAGGTTGTTGGTGTCTGATATTGCGATTCTTGGGAGGAAAACTTGGCGCCATGCCTGAATTAAGCTATTCTGTTCTAGTTTGTGGTTTCTAGCTATTTTTGGTATTTTTTCTTCGACTTCCTCGATCAATTTGGAGGGGGCATACAATAATATGAACGGTCCCTTAGTAACCTCATACAACATCGATTTTCCCACTTTAACGAAAGAGATTAGCTCAGAGATGAGGGAACTTGTATCGACGACGAGCTTCAGATCCAATCCAACATTCTTTCCAAGTGCTTCAGAGATATTTCTTTGGAATTGAAGGCTGAGATACGAAAACAACTGAGGGGGGATATCTTCTACAGCTTCTTCCAAAGATCTATCAATTGCATGATAATCTGGGAAGAATGCACCAGTGTTCATCATTTTTCACTGAACTTGAAAGCGTGCTCTTTATTAAAGGTTCTACGAGAGCGCTACATCTAATTGACAGATGTAAGTACGTCGTCAAGTCTATAAGGCACTCTACAAAGTGCTAGTTTCCATTTTCCAAAACCGCCATCATAGTTAACGGCATTAACCCATTTCTTGGATGCCCTTTGTTTGGCTCTATTCTGTTCGCCTTCGTAGTCTTTAGACTTTTAAGCCCCATACGAATTTGAAGGAGTTGTGCACGGATACCGACCAGACTGTCTAACATTCTCATTGTCCTTCAAGCGCTAGACCTTCCCACAACTCCTTCACACAATCGCTGCAAATGTACAGTCTTCGCCAGTCTCCTTTTCTCCTTCTCGAAAACAAAAGGCTTCTGTCTGGTTTTCTCCACGACAAATAGACTTTTTCTTTCTTAAGTGCTTCCTGCCAAGATTCAGTTATGTTGCCCATGTCGACAAAAAATCCACAGAAGCCGCATCTGACAAGTCCAATGCCTCGACGCAGTAGGGTTTCCATCTGATGCCCGTGAGGAACATGATTTGCTGATGTCAAGGCTTCAGTGCAACGTAACACACCATACGTTTTCCTGATTTCGAGCAATCCCACGCCTAGTCTTGTGGCCAGTTCTTTTTGTTCAAGCGAGAATGCCTTCTCATTGGAGAAAGGCACAGCAAGATAACACTTGTGTGCAAAAAGTGAATAACCTAATGCTTGACCAAGAATCTTGCCGAAATTGCTTGGGCGCTTCTTGACTTCGACAGCTATAATTTCGATGTCACCCTTCACGTCCCCACCAACGTCTCTTGCACCAACAATATCAGCGATTCCCACGAATGAAGTTCCAACCCTCTGAGCTGTTTTGAAACATCCGAAGGCTTCGCTTTTCAAGAATTCTTCTACGCAAGGATAGAACGAGGACTCTTTCATAAGATTAGCTTAGTCATAATAAACTTAACATTTTCCATGGATTCGTGCCGCAAGAATGGCAATCGTAATAGCGCGCATGCTTGTTCCTAAATTAGATTCTCACTGAGTTAGCGCTGCGGGTTCTGTTTTCCAGATCATATTTGGATCATATACTAGACCGAGGGGGTAGGCTGTCAGCACACACAAGCAGAAGGCGCAGCCAAAAACATTGTCCTTAAACGACGATGCCCCCCAATGCGAGAACCCGCAACCATAAGGCGCAACCCTCAAATGCTTGAAAAAAGGAATTTAGGAACACACATGCGCGTGTATTCTTGGAGATTTTGGGTGAGATGCTTTAATCCTCTCTTTGACGTAGCCTATTTTTCATATCGACAAGCCATAATCCGATTCCAGATTTACTTAACAGATTCTTAATGCCGCGTGCTGACACGTATGGACAACCATACGCGCTCTCATCAACAGCTATGTAATCTCTGTAACAGTTGCAATGTCTGAAATTTTTGACATATCCTAATGGCAGCTGAATGGCCCTTGCAGGCGTTAGTAGACTCGTTGCCTCAAGCTTATTTGATACTTGGGTTTGCGGCACCCGTTCATGAGCCGCAGGATCTTCCGCCTCAACTTGCCGACCTTCTCCAGATCCCAAAACGGGTGGGGATGCCTCCTCAACAGCCAGTACTCGCCATCTATAAGACGGTATATCAGCCAAAGCTCGTCCGAACTCAACCGCGGCCTAACATACTTCTTCTCAACCCAAACGATTTCCTCAACCATTCCCCAGCACCCTGTTCACTAACGAACAGGCACAGTTAAACATGTTTCAGCACCCTTCTACGACAAGCTAAATGTTGTTTCGGCGCCACCCAACATCCCTGCGCCACTAAAAAATCCAGCAAAAGCCACACTATACTACAGAGGCTCAGCTAACATCCTCTTACTCTATCCTAGCAGCGATCCTAATGCTCTTCCTCTCAAGCGTTAAAAAACTGAGAAAAGCCAAAGGCGAAGGCAACACAAACAAACTCCTAAACACAACACTTGCCATTTTTTTGGTGCGGTCGCCGGGATTTGAACCCGGGATCGCAAGCTTGGAAGGCTTGTGTCCTAAACCAGTCTAGACGACGACCGCTCTGCTTTCAGCACTACAATAGTTAAGGTGAGCTAGATAAAATTTCTTTTCCGCCATCTACTGCGGTTTCTTTTCTGATTTAAACAGTTTCTTCTCATGCATAGGTTTTGGTTTAAAACTGCCATGATACACGGGCATAGAAACCCTCTGCCGCTCCAAATTTTTAATCCGAG
>Ga0315280_10010335_pt1 | contig 11733 bp, 9 predicted proteins | sample YL17G06_40_MG_FD_203697 | JGI IMG/M metagenome (GOLD analysis project Ga0315280, IMG submission 203697) | Sediment microbial communities from Yellowstone Lake, YNP, Wyoming, USA - YL17G06_40 | ecosystem: Environmental > Aquatic > Freshwater > Lake > Sediment | place: USA: Wyoming | collected... | reverse complement strand
CGACAGCCACATTACTTTTGGCAATCCACGTTTTCTCTTGGTCATTTTCCCACTTCACATTTCTGCAACAGCATCACAGCACTATTCAAACTAAAGGCTCTGTAATCGGATGAGACGCTAATGGATAGAGGCACTTTCGATCATATAAGACGTTTAAAGAGTCTTTTAATGGGTGCGTCATGTGAGCGGAGCATGAGAAGAGTCATGGTATTGCCGAAAGAAGAGCTTATCTATATGGTCATATGTATCCTCTTTTCATGAAGAAAAATACTTTGTTGTATCTTGACGGCGATCTCGTTGAGAAGGCGAAAAGGGAGAACATTAACATTTCAAGGCTCGCGGAAGATGCGCTAAAGCAAGCTTTGAACATATGTCCTCCTCGAACTGCCCATGACTACCTTCAGAGAGTCCTTGAGGATGCTGGAGGAGGGTCGGCTCTTTATGGTGAAGCCTATCTCATGCCTTTTCAGGTCGAATCATTAAGGCTCGAAAATGTTGGACCATTCAAAGAGTTTGAGGTAGAATTCGGTAGAGACGTATTAAACGTGATTTTCGGATTAGGCGGATCCGGGAAATCGTTCATAGTAAGGTCCATTCTGCTCGCATTTGGCAGGCGTCACAAATACTTTCAAACATCAGACAGCGGAAAGGTCACGCTGAAGCTGTTTCCAGACCAAGGTTCAGTGAGCGTCACAAGAAGCGTGGAAAATCAATCAGATATCACGAGAGGATACAAGTGTCTGATTGCGGACGGCGTTTTGCAGAGAGCACCCCGAAATATGATTCCTGCACTTTACGAAGAAATGAAGAACCTGAAGATCCAAATCATAGTCACTACATCGCTACCAATTGACTCTTCCAAGCTTTCTAAAGACACGCGCGTAATCTCATTGAAAAGCCCAAGGCCATAAGAGAGCTGTAAGTGTGTGCAAATCAGACTGTGTTCTCGGCACGTGACAATAATCCAAAGTCAACCTCAAGAGCTGCGTCTACAGGCGAAGTAAAATCAAAAGCCTCCCACAATTTGAAGTCGATCTACGGCTACCTTGCGTTCAAAATGAGCGAGATTTGAGCGAACTTACGCTGCCAATATGGTGCCGGGGAGTAGGCTTAGACTTCGGTTTAAACTCTCGGTTTTGAAGTGTCAGTGGTGGGATTTGCACCTCGCATTAAGTGACGAACGAGATTCATTGTTTAATTTCACGAATGTTGAATCTTGGATATGCTGGTTCAGATTGGGTATGAGAGATTCTGCATAGTTCAAGGTTTTACTAAGAAGTCTCTGATAAGTTTCTTCCTTCATTGGTTCTAAGCCGTGGGCTAGGATTGACGAGTTTCTTTTTGACAACAATCCTCTAAGCTCTTTGTCTTCAGCGAACGTTTTGCCTACATCATCTCCTTTAGCAGCCAGCAATTCATAGGCTCTTTCAAGAGAGATCTTTGTTTTTTCCTCTGTCTTCTGAATATTCCACTTTTCACGAAGGAAGTCGGGTATGCTTTTTGCATCAAGGTTAGAAGAATCCATCTCGTGTTCTTTACGTAAACGGTATTGAGCTATCAGCTCTACTGTACGATATAATCTGGCCACAGCGTCGTCGAATTTCCGTTCAATATTGCCCCTTCTTTTTGCGTTATTTATCAAATCAGCTATTAGGTATGGCTCTTTTTCATTGTCGTTAAGCAATCTGCCCAGAAAGCGTTTGTTTCCATTAAATTTTGTTTCTTTCAAAGACTTGAGAGCACCAAAAGCGGCGCAGTGATTGAACCTATCCCAAGCAGAGTATGTCAAAGTAGCTTTTCGCATTATTGCAATCTTATCCAAGATGCTTTTATCTGCAGTCATTTTTCTGATGGCATTGATTATGGACAACGTCGTAGGGAAGCGGCATTCATTGAAGAACTTGAGTGCTTCTCTTATTCGCTTCTCGCATACAACAAAAATAGGGCGTACAACCTGCAATTCTTCAGTTCCACCCATCACTATACCTCCTTTCCTTTTTCCACCGACATAGCTTAGGGTATCGGCTTCAAAAATAGCGCTCAGAATTGCAAGGGAGCCTGTCATAGCTTTAGTTCCAGACGTATAATCAACCACCACCGGCCTGTAATTGTTCTTTATTTCCAAAAACTTCGACTTCAATTCCTCATAAATTGCACGGATATTATCTGGATCGCCTATTTCGATTACGTCGTGCTCTGTGGAATGTATCTTGGAAAGAATTATCGGTAAGGTGCTCTTTGCGCTTTCTTTTGTGGCAATGAAAAATACTTTGGCAGGATTATGGTTTTGGATGCTGAATGTTATTGCACCCGCGACGCTCTTTATTGATTTTTCATTCGATCTTGTACCAGTTCCAACAGAGATTATTAGAGCCTTTTTCATGTCCACTCACCGAGGTTTATGTTGCCGGACACTAGTCCCTATTTATCATTGCGTAGTTTTATTAACTTTAAACGGGAAATTACAACAGAGGGCGCGTTGCATTGCAAACTATAAATCTCGATGTAGAAGCAATCACTCCTTTATTCATCGCTGGAGCAGATCAGTCGTACATAGAAGGCGAAGGACTGCGTTCTCCGACTATAAGAGGATTAATGCGATGGTGGTTCAGAGCTATCATGGGCGGAATGACAGACATAAAGAATGTTCAAGAATGTGAAAACGAAGTGTTTGGTTCAACAAAGGCACGTTCTAAAATCCGCGTTCTAACCAATGTCATAGAGGGCGAACCTGTTAGAATTGATCAAATACCCGCAATTAATAGCCTAAGATATCTATGGTTTTCAATTAGAATGCAAATGCGCGATCAGAGATTGTCGTGCTATCCATCAGGAAGCAAATTCTCCATCACTTTGATGTCTGACGACTCTGACGCATTGAGAATCGCAGCAAGCACGCTTTGGGCAACGATTTATCTGGGAGGAGTCGGTGCAAGGATGAGAAGAGGAGCAGGATCGTTAAGAGTTATTAAAGCTGACGATGATGAAAGCCATTGCAGTTTCTCTTTCAGTGGATCGAACATTGCTCCTGACGCTAAGGGGTTCCTTGAAAAAAATCTCAAAGCGATTTTTGAAAGTTTCAAAAATGAATTTAAGTACATTAGAAAACCTAATGGAGAACCACCTTTTTGCATTCTTTCAAAGAAAACAGCTAAGATAGCCTTGATTAATAAGCCCTTTATTCGATACGAAGATGGTTTGGGAGAAATAAGTGAGGTTTATCAAAGCTATAGAAGTGGAAGAGATAGATTTGGCAGAAAGATAGCAAGGGAAATTCCGAGGGAAGAAAGAGTTGTTTTTGGGCTTCCTATACAACGCGTTTACGAAAGAGAAAAACTTAGACATGCGTCACCTTTGATTGTTGGCGTAATGAAATTCGATGGCAAACACGCGATTCGTTTGGTGAAATTCTATACTTCAGTTCACCCGAAGTTTGCGGAAAAACCAGGCCATGTGAAAATGCATCTTGACGCACTGGATAGTCAATTGGAGAGTGGATTCGGTGAGACTGCAGTAGAGATTCCAGAGGTGAGTTGAGTTGAGCACTATATGGGACTTGAAATTAGCGGGTTTTCTTCATGACCCACCTGACAAAGCGTTGAGAATAGTCGGCCACGAAGAAAGGCGAGATAAATTCATTATGAAAACTCTTGGAATCAACATGAGTTCGATCGCTGAAAGGGCAGATCATATAGCTTCTGCGATGCAGAGAATCAACATTTTTGAAGAAACACAATTAACAATAGATTACGCGTCGCGTAGCCACGTTCCAAGATTTCATCATACGCTGTCTGCCCAACCAAAGGAATTAGAAATCGATAAGTGGGTGTCAAGTCAGGGGTATGAAAAGTGTCTGATAAACGAATCTTGGGTTCAGATGATTTCAAAGATGAAGACTTCAGATCCCAAAATGACTTACTACAAAATGTGGCGCCTTTTGCCGTTTCAGGACGAGAGATATGCGGATCTGCCAGCTGAAACCAGGATACCTGACCACACGATCTGGGATCATCTCGATGTCGCAAGTGCGTTAGCTCCTACCATTGAGAAAGGCGCGGCACTCCTTGCTTTCAAAGTGACCCCAGTTCAAGAGTTTATCGAAAAGTCGAGGACAACCGCCGATTTATGGGCCGGTAGCCACATCCTGAGTTATCTGGTTTTTAAAGCGCTAACAGCAGTTATTGAAGAATTTGGTCCGGATGCAGTAGTATTTCCTCACCTTAGAGAACAACCTCTAATGGATCAGTGGCTCAATAACAATCAGATAGATGTAGAATACGATAGGAAGGCTCTTGAAGTTTCAAATATTCCGAACACATTCCTCGCCATAGTTTCCAGAGACAACGTTCGCTATATCGCAGAAAGAGTAAGGCAATATTTTACTGAAAGCTGGAAGCAAACCGCAGCCAATATTAAAGAGGAATTGGTGAAAAAAGGCATACAGCACGATGAATGTTTTGAGCAGATTTGGAAAAGACAGATCAAAAATGCCTTTCAAGTTACAGTAACTTGGTTGGAATGGCCTTTCCCAATGCATACCCCAGAGCCTGTGGATATTTGGTTCAAGTCTTTGAAGAACAACGGTGGGCTCCCATTTGATCTAATGGACAAATATGATAATCGGCTCCAGCAATATGGAACTAAAAGAGTTGGATTAAATGCTGGCGCCCTATATGGATTATATTGTGAAATTCTTGGTCATTTGCTAAAACAAAAATCAATGTCATTTGAAAATGAGCAGGAACCTGAAGAAGAAGGCGCAAAACTTTCAGGCAGATGCAGCTGCTGCGGAGTCAGAAATCCAGTTCGCACGAAAGATGCTTCAGTGGCAGATTATTGGAAAAACATCCAGAAACACTCTTCATTGAGAGGCCTACTTAGAAATAAAGAAAGACTGTGCGCCGTCTGTTTGGTAAAACGTCTGTACAGGAGCTACTTCGCGGAGGAATTCAAAGCTAGGAAAGAGTTCTGGTCTGTCGCCTCAATAGCAACCAGAAGTTTCGCCAAGGAATGCATAAAGAATAAAGACATTGCGGAAGACTTCTTGGATCTTTGGAATACAGAAGTCGGAACCAAAATTGGAATGCCATATAAAATCGACGAGTTGGATCTTTTTGAAGGCGAATGGTTCTATAAGGAATCATATACACTCACACACCTCAGTAACTACAATATCACAATTGAAAGCAACAAGATCGAAGAATTCCACAAAAGACTAAGCGAGTTATACAAGGCCGTCTACGGGAAAGAGAGATCTCCTCCAAAATATTATGCCATTCTGATGATGGATGGCGATGAGATTGGCAAGAAGCTTCGAGGTGAAAGTCTTGAGGCTGTCAGCAAGTTCCTACATCCTTCCATTAGACAGCAGTTGGAGAGAAATGAAAAATGTGTTTCTTTTCTGGAATCGAAGCGACTATTGACTCCAAACGTGCATATGGCTGTCAGTCGGGCTCTCAAGGATTTTTCAATCAAAGTTGTGGGGAAAATTATCAGAAAATATCAGGGCGATCTAATATACTCTGGTGGTGATGACCTTTTGGCATTGTTGCCAGCAGAAAACGCGCTTGAAGCTGCCAAGGAAATAAATGAAGCTTTCGGTCAGGATTTCTTTGAAAGCGACGGAAAGAAAATAATGCTCATGGGAAAGGGTTCTACAATGAGTACTGGAATAGTGTATGCTCATTATTCATACCCGTTATACGATGCCTTAGCAAAAGCCAGACGGGCTTTGAAAGATGCTAAGACGAAGTATAGGCGGCAAGCTTTTGTCCTCATGTCGCTCAAGAGATCTGGTCAGATAACGTCCGCCGGATCGAGATGGCGACATGGTAAGCTGGATATTGCCCAGTCAATGTTGGACATAGCGTCGAAAGTGGCAAAAGAAGAGCGTATTTTTCCGAAATTTATTTATGAACTTCTCCAAGAAGCGACAGTTCTGAACGGCATTAGTGAAGAAGCTTTGTCTTCCTACCTTCGCTATTTGCTCGCAAGACATGTCAATGAGAAGAAAGTAGACTGCACCACAAAGAGAGAATTAGTAAATTCTGTAATTAATACGATCGTCAACACTGTGCAATCCTTCATGGAAAATACCAAGGAAACCAGCAAAGAGAGAGAAAAGGGGACAAATGCAATTTTTGAAGTGGGTAACATGCTGAAAATCTTGTATGAGGCGAAAAGAGGTGATTAAATGAGGCTACTTTTGGAGCCATTGGACGTATTAATGTTCAGATCTTCAAGACCATTTTTCAGAGGGGAACACCATATAGCAGAACCTGGACCCATCAGTCCCTTAACATTTGCAGGTGCCATTAGAACAAAACTTTTGCTAGATTATGACCCGAACCCACCAAAAGAATGGTGGAAGAAATCTGAATTCAAAGAAATTGCGGAGTTAATCGGTAGCCCAGAAAATGATGGTAAGATGAGAATCTTGTGTGTTCTGCTAGCTGACCGAGGCAAGTTCGAAGAGTATTTTCCTATGCCACTGGATATTGTATTCTCGGAAAGAAATGGTTCTGCTATGCTACTCAAACCTTTAGAAAACAAAATCTTTGAGTTAGATACCGAGTTCTATTCTTTGATTTCCCAATCATTTTATGTTGATACTCAATCCCTCCATGTGACGAGAGAAGACATGCTCAGATATCTTCAAGCAGATTTACATGATGAACACCGACAGATCTTTAAGAAAACTGCTGATCTTTATGAATACGAAACACGCGCGGGAATAGCTCTAAACAAAGACACAAAAACAACAGAGGAAGGCATGCTTTATACGGCTGAGTTTCTGAGACTTCGAGATGAGGTTGGCTTTATGGTTTGGCTTGACGGTATTGATAGCTTTCCAGAAGAAGGCTTGCTCAAGTTAGGTGGTGAGGGAAGAGGGTGCAGCTACAGGAAATTGGAAGATTGGAGATTAGACATCTCGAAGGTGATTGAAGAAGCAAATAGATCACGTAGGTTCAAGCTGTACTTTGCAACACCTACGATATTCCGGAAGAATGACGAAGAAACGTGGTCGCGCCCCAACATCAAAATGTTAGAAGAGAAACTCGGTGTTAAATTGTCCTTGATTTCAGCTGCTTTGGGTAAGCCTATAACGATTGGTGGTTGGGATGCTGCCAAAGGTAGGCAAAAGCCTCTTCAAAATGCTGTTCCTGCTGGGGCAGTATACTTTTTAAAGATTAAAGGAGAAAAGAAGCTAAATGAGGATTTGGAAATGCCTCTGCAAATATCTGATAGTGAAGCTAGGTGGGGTTTGGGAAGCGCATTTATAGGAGTGTGGTAGAAATTGTTTGAAAAAGCTTTAGTTTTGTATTTGTATGCAGAAACACCGTTACATCCAGGAAGCGGATCATCAATAAACAGTGCTGTAGACTTGCCCATACAAAGAGAAAGACACACGGACTTTCCTATAATACAAGGTTCGAGCATGAAAGGAGTTCTAAGAAACCATGCAAAAGAAGTAGGGTTTACTGATGATGATGTGAAAAGGATTTTTGGTGCCGAAGGCGAGGAGGGAGGTGCCGGATACTCGTCTGTTACTGATGCCAGAATCTTGGCCTTTCCTGTGAGAACTCTTGCGGGAGTTTTCAACTGGATTACATGTCCACTAATTCTTGATAGGTACAAGAGGGACCTGAAGCTGGCGAATATTCCCACCAATTGGAACATACCTTCTTTGGGTGAGCATGAAATCATAACAAAAGATGATTCAGACACAAAAGTCGGGCAAAATGTGTACCTTGAAGAAATCAGGTTAAACCACAAAAAACTTGAAGGCTATGAAACGATTTGGGATGAAATATCCAAGGCAGTCCCAGATGGTGAAGAGTACAAGTTCATTAGAGATAAGATTAAGAAGGATTTGGGCATCGTTGATAACGAAGTCTTTCGGGATATGGCATCTTTGACTACAGAGGTGACTGCAAGAATAGCCATAGACGAAACAACAGGAACCGCAAAATCTGGGGCTCTTTGGTATGAAGAGTCCTTACCCACAGACACAATGATGTATTCGTTGCTACTTTTGCCAAAACGTCACAAGAACGGTTCAGGCTCAAACAACATTGCTGACAAGTTTTTGCTATTTAATGGCAAAATCCTCAATGTTGGTGGAGACGAAACCATAGGAAGAGGGTTCGTCAGGATAAAGGTGATCTCCAATGCTGAGAACACTTGAGCAAGACAGAGCTAACTACGCATGGAGCTGTATCAGAAAAATAAGTGATCTTAAGAATGATGAGATTGAGAAGAAATACAAGTCATTTGCAAAGAAATCCTCAGCCCTCTTGTTGACCAATGGACTTGGAAACACACTGGCATTTTATCAATCGAAATCCGGAGAGAACAGATCAGAAGCTCAAGCATATAAACACCTATATGAGCACATTGACGCATGGCTCAAAAATCAGAAGTTAATCGACCAAGATGTTATGCAATGGATTATCTCTGAAAGAACATCTTCCTTGGAAGTCATTAAGGCAACAAAGGAAACACTGGCATTCATAAATTGGCTGAAAAGGTTCGCAGATGCAGAACTAAAGGGTGATTAAACTGAGTAACTGGCCGTACAAGTTACCAAAAAAAGACTTTCAGAATTTGCAAAACACCTTACGACAAAGGGCAGGTAGCTACCCTCTAAATCTAAGTCTATACTTTGATAAATACATAGTTTGGAAAGATAAAGATGGCGAAGAAGAAGCAAAGTTGACGAATCAAAAACTCTTCACAAATTTCGAGACGTCGCTAAATTCAAGACCCCCTTTTAGGGGAGTTGTACCAAATTGGGCAATCCCAAAGAGTGAATATGATAACTATCTTCGTCGGTTTGATTCATTGAAAAAAACTCTTGAGATTCAAAAATACTTCTGCCGGGATTTCTGCGCCAAGCTACTGTGGCGGCTTGTTGTAGATATTGGCGCTGAAAGTGTCTATGAGACGTCAATAAATCTTCACAGAAATTATTCCGTTCCCATTATCCCAGGATCCGCCGTGAAAGGATGCACACGAGCTTACATGATAAAACAAAACGATGGAAAACAGAACGAAAAAATCAAGGCGATATTTGGTGATCAAGAGCGCAAGGGAAGTGTCATCTTCTTTGACGCATTACCAAATAAAATTCCAGAAGACCTTATCAGACTTGATATCGCAAATGTTCACTATCCAGACTATTATCGAACGAACGAGAACGAGCCGCCTGGTGACTGGATGGAACCAAATCCAGTGACCTTTCTTTCAATTGAGAAAGCCGAATACCAATTCTCAGTAGCTTCGAAGAACTCCGACCTTGCTGAAGTAGCATCCATGGCACTTGAAAATGCTATTGAAAAGATGGGGATAGGAGCAAAGACATCTGCTGGATACGGTTATTTCGAAACTGTAAATGCATAAGTGTCTTGAGGATTTTCAGATTCCTGAGCCTCAACGAGAACGGTCTCTCCTTCTTCCAAAATCTAAGCGGAATAATTTGGGATTATTTAGAAAAAATTGCTAGAAGCACAACCATTCAGGCAATTTTGAGTAGTGCAGGGGATGGGATTGAACCACATTGGTGACCGAACTAAGTTGTTGAGGTTTGGTTCATTTTGATGACGACTTTGTTGTCTGAAATTTTCGCAACAAATTCCCAGCCTTTCTCCAAATAGCCGTTGGCTTCGTCGATGCTGACCACTTTCTGTGTGCTGCAGTCAGATGGTGGCGCACCTAGGAGCTTCTTCCTAACGAGGCTTTGCAGTTCCTCGTCGCTCATCGAGGGCAAATCCATCTTGTCTACTTCTTCTTGGTTAAAACCAGCCACTAACAAAATTTGCTTCCTGAAACTGTCTCTGAGCTTTTCCTCGCTCGTCTCTTCTTTCTTCCTGGTTTGCAGAAATTCTTGGCTTCTCCTATATGCTTCTCGCATATCTTCAATTACACTTTCTGGAAGCCTGCACTTGTTTGTTGTATAACGATTCTCGATATCACCTGTATGACCCATCCAAAATTGTCTATAGTCTCGTAAGACCAGGCCTTTTGATTCCGCCAGCATTAATTGCGTGTCAAAATAAGACCTTAACACATATGGTCTCCAGCGAAAACCAGCCTGTCTTATGGCCCCTCTTATGATGTCGCCTATGTTCACTGTTCTTATGAAAGGCTTTATTCTAAACTTGGGCGTTACAATTGGTGAATCCGCAGCTATGTCTTCTTTCTCCCTTATTCTTTCTTCCAAATAGTTTTCTAGATATTCACATCCTTCTTCGCTCAGAAAGGTGAAATACTGATGCCCAGCCTTGCTGAGCTCCTTCCGAACAGTAACCATCGTAGGAATCTTCACGAATTTGACAGAACCGTCTTCTATCTGCATTTCAGGAAAATCCTTGATTCTTAAACCATCATGAGCTTCATAATCTCCCAAAGTCTGCAATCTCAAACCGCTATTGGCAACCAGAACACACGAAGTCCTTGCCTTTCTGTCCCCAGAAAGAAATATCCGCCTCAATTCATCGATTGTTGGAACTCGTTCGTCCTTAAGAGACGGAGTATCATCCACACCCTTTATCTTAATCTTGACTTTCAGACTCTTGTTATTGTGAGCAAGCCACGACCTCAAAGCCTTCATAGTCGAGCTGATGTAGCTTCCCGCGTAACCCTTCTTTTCCTCTGAAGTGACATAATCCATAAGCAAGTTATGCAGTTCTCGCTCACGCATAGAAGCAAGCTTGCGAGGAGTCATCTTCTGCGACTCACAGAAGCTGCCCAGCCGACGAAGACAAACGTCCGCCGAAATCTTAGAACCCCTCGCCACATTCTCATACCAACGCTCAACGTCCGCGTCCTCGAGCAAATAAGCGTATTTCGCCCGCTTCATACATGAAAATGGTCGTTTCAAGCTAATAAGAGTAGCGGTTCTGAACCCAAAGTATGGTGGGGCTGCCCGGATTTGAACCGGGGTCTAGAGAGCCCAAGTCTCCAAGCCTAGACCAAGCTAGCCGACAGCCCCCTTATTGAGTTTCTGTCAAGCAGAACAGAATTCTGAAAAGTACAATTTAAAACATTCTCTTGAAACAGAAATACGTTATTGACAAGTCATTGTCTTCTGATGCTGCACTGAAGCACTTTTGGGCATGCTAAGCATTCGTCAGGCACTGGCATGTCTATTGACGCGGAACTCAAGAGGCTAGAGTAGTGGGCGCATTTGGCTGGCGAATCAAAGACTTTTGGATACTCAATGGGCTTGATGTCGACGACTTTCAAATCTTGCACGATTATATCTATCTTTGATTGGCAGTGGGGACACGCATAGAATGATTTTCTCGGCATCGTAGAATGGTCTGTTAGGACGGCTGGCCTCTCGAATTTTTTTCCACAGCCCTCGTACGGGCATTTCAGTCTGCCTTCGTGCTGATGGATATGAAAGGAAGGCATAACATATCCTCACTGTATGGTTTCTTGCGATAAACATCCAGAATCTTGATATTTAATAAACATTCTCGTCTATACGCAGTACACAAATACACATCGATCTCAACCATGAGAGCCTCGGCCGGGCTTTGAACCCGGGGCCTGCTGCTTACGAGGCAGCCGCTCTACCGAGCTGAGCTACCGAGGCGCGCACATCACTTTCTGATTTCTCACCTATTTAAGCTGAGGAGAACGGACTTTAATGCACCATGCTTGGAGAAATAGTTTTCTTACGATTGACAAGATGATGTCGAGCTGGGACTCGATGTCTGTTGGACT
>Ga0315280_10010334_pt1 | contig 11733 bp, 16 predicted proteins | sample YL17G06_40_MG_FD_203697 | JGI IMG/M metagenome (GOLD analysis project Ga0315280, IMG submission 203697) | Sediment microbial communities from Yellowstone Lake, YNP, Wyoming, USA - YL17G06_40 | ecosystem: Environmental > Aquatic > Freshwater > Lake > Sediment | place: USA: Wyoming | collected... | reverse complement strand
CGGGTTGGAGAACCGAGAACCAGAAAATTGTAGTCTTTTGCGCTTAGCTTCTTTACGTCCTTCACGTCGAAGAGGTCAACTTCTATTCCAGACTCTTTCAGCGTCTCTGCAATGGTTTCTGCGATTTTCTTGGTGTTTCCGTAGGAGGTATCATAAACAACTATGCCCTTCATCTTCAAGCCCTCCGCATGAAGGTAAGTGTTTTTCTTCTCTTAACACTTGCTCCTCCAACCTGCGAGCAAAAGGTGGGAAAATTCGAGATTTCTTACTTCAGGTCCGTCACAATACATTGCGTTGCGCAGAGCGAGATCTCTTGGACCTTCAAGGACATACCCATCCCTTTGAGGACATACCTGTATCCTATCTCGGCTTGCGGGTCGGAAAAAATCGTGTTCATGTTGTAGTTGTTGCTGGCTTTGTTGCCTGCATTTTAGGTTTCCGTGAAAGTGCTGATGCTCCGCCTATTATTCCCAATATGAAGCCTATTATGAATCCTCCGCCCGTGAGTACGCTGGGAATTGAGAACACTACTATTATTATGCCCCATGCTTTCTTGTTTGCAGGTTTAATGTGCAGCATTATGGCTCCAAGTAATACTAGAACGCCAAATATCAGCCCAACAGCTGCAAGACGAATCAGAACAGTTGTATCGTTGGCCGACGATCCTGGAAGCGTAGGTATGATCCAAGGAAACCAGGTCGCAGCAGCTCCTAGGAGCGCCGAATTGCCTATTATGAGAATTCCCGCTGTCAGAGACAAAGTAAAAGTTTTAGTTGGTTTTTCGCTTCGGCTCATAAGTTTTCACGTCATTCTTAGTTTTCGCGTGCGCTATTTTTGTGTTTCTACTCCGGAGTCTTTTTGGCGAGTTCTCTGGTCCAGCTTCGAATCTTGTCCCAATCACGCAAATCGTAAACGTCAGGTTCAGCCTCTTTGAATCCATTGTTTTGAAGTCGCGACTTGAAGGCTACTTCCATACCTTTGCGCGTCAGGAATCCCATCTTGTTGTAGTTTAGGATACCACCAAACAAGCCCGTCATTATGGGCTTGAGGCCATACTTTGAGATTTTGTCATCTAAGGCAATTTTACGTATTTTGGCAATCTCCTCTGTGTTTCCTTCTCTTTCAGCAATTGCTGCTACGGATGACACGAATAGAGCCAACTCTTTGTGTTCGAATTCCTTCCTGAAGTTCTTTAGAAAATCCTCAGCCTCACTTGCCCATTTGCAATTTCCCATGCCACTGCCTACAATGATTAAGTCATATTCTGATATGTCTCTGATTTTTTCTTCTTTCAGGTTAACTGTCTTGGATTCAAAGCCTTCCTCTCTTAATGTCTTGGCTATTTCCTCTGAGGTTCCAGTCGTTGCTCCGTAGCGTGTGCCGTATGCAATCAACGCTTTCAAAGTATCACCAGAACGGTAGTTTTCAATTGGATTTATAAATATTGGCTTGAGCTACACACAAACGCGTGCGAGCTAAAGGAAGTAGAGTTCAGACGGTGAGTTCATGAGGAACGATGAATGCATAGTGAAATTTCTCGATAGAGACGGAAGAGTGTACAATCTTTTCAAAGAGACAAAGTTGGGGAAAGGTTATAGCTGAACCAAGACAACTAGAGGAAATGATTACTGAGGTGGTGTGATGGGCACATTGCCCAGAGATGAAAAGGACTATTCTGACTATCTCAGGCATTTATCTAACATGATCGGCATTATGTCGTTGTTTTCTGGTTTCTTATTCACTGCCTACACGATACTAATCACAAGACTCCCCGACCCAAGCACTATCACGGCACAATTCACACTGCTAATCTTATCAATCTACTTAAGCATCTGTTTGTACTGCCTAGCCTATATTGCGAATATGGGATTTCTTTGTTGCAGGTATCTTCCACCATTGTCAAAGGGGATTACTATCACGAATTCCCTCTTCTTAGTGACCGCAGCCACTGCAATGAGCATTGCAACTACGCTGATGTCGCTTCTCTGGAATCTTACATACCTTGCACTCGCACAGACAGTCCAATGGATATTGTTTGCTGTGGCAACCTATCTCAGCGTAATGAGACCTGGCTTGAAACATCGGAAATCAAAGCCATCAGAATCCGCTTCTCGCACAAGGTAGAATGCTCTGCACTTCTCAGATTCGGTTTTGGCTGGATAAAACTCTACCTTTACCCCAACCAAACAATAAACGACGGATGCAGAAGAGTTATAGCTGAATTGAATATTCTTCAGGTTGGTGTTCGAATTGCTTGAGGGCAGAATGTGAATCTGAGCATCGTGGAGAAAGAGGATTTGCCGTTGATTGCAGAATGGACTGCCAATCCTGACTTTCTAGGCGAATACGTTAGTCTATGGCAGAAATCAAAGGCAGAATGGCAGAAGAGATACGACAACCTTCTGGCTGAGGAAAAATGGTTCTTCATAGAGAAAAAGGACGGAACCAAAGTAGGTTTCATACAACACTTCCCTATAGAGAGTTTTCAGGATTTAGGTTATCTTCTCATTCCAGGTGAAAGAGGCAAAGGTTACTGTAGTGAAGCTGTAGAACTAATTGTAGACTACTTGTTTCTTTCGAAAGATATAGTCCGTATTCAAGCCCAAACCGATGTAGGAAATGTGGCTTCTCAGAAGATTCTTGAAAAGGCTGGTTTCAAGAAGGAAGGAACGATACGCAAGAATGAGTTCATCAGAGGAGAATGGAGAGACAGATGTCTATACGGCATTCTCAGAGAAGAATGGAAAGAACCAAGAATACTAACCAAGACGACTTGAGAAATCTGCGACAAGACTTTACCCCAACCAACCAATTTACAGAATGAGGAAAGTTATAGCTGAACCGAAAGAGACTCAGTTCTTAGCACGCACAAATTGCTGGGCAATTGCTTTCGGGCTAGGTTGTTTCTCTGACAACGCGATTAGGTGTCCACTAAATCCAGCGAGCCAGGCGAGCGCGGGATAGACAATCATGCGTTCCATTCCTCCTGGACCTAGACCCAAGAAGAAAACGCTGTCCTGCGCTTCAACCTCGGTGAAAGAGCCGCTTGCTAGAAGACCACTCGCAAAGAAAGCCAACGCTCCCAGTACTGTTAACCCTAGGATTATGCTCGCCAGAGATAATGGCATTTTCAACACTTTGAACGAGACTATGGCCGATAATCCGCCAAACAAAAAAGCCATAGAAGACAACAGACCGTGAATCGCAGGGAAGTCTTTCGTGAATATGCCAGCGCCCATGGCTCCGATTGCCATTAGAGCGATCAACAGGGTCAAAGTTCTGAAACCAGCAGTGCGTGGTAGAAGGTATGCTCCTGCAATCGATAATAATCCTAGAAGGAAGATGGAAGAGTTGAAGATCGTTGACGAAGGTCCAACGCCAAGATCGCTTATGTAATTGCCAGAAACGCTGTAGCCAGGATATAATGCCTCCGCCACCACGAGACCCAGAAGAAACTGCGTGCTTGCCACGAAAAAAAGAATACCCGCCATTCTTCCGTTGAAATATGTCATATATCGCCATCTTGCCCTAGGACAGATAAAGCTTCTGAGAATCGCGTTCGATCGATCGACAGAACTTGATTCTGTCCGTCCCGACATCGCCTCGTCATTGCGTAGCACCTGAGGGCTTTCGCCTTGCCAGCTTCCCGCATACGTATTTCGGCTTACCCAAACCTCATCGCCTCAAGGTCCACCTGCTTCATGCCAACCGTGGCAAAGACAGCAAGGGCCACGGACCAGAACACGTCATCGTGCGTGCCGCTCGGATGGCTGAACGCCAAGGCACCGTCCTTGCGGAGATCAAACCGCTCTACGTTTAGTTCACTGCAGATGTCGCTTCTCGAAGGCTTCTCCCACGTGAGCAACGGATAATAGAGTCTACCCTTAGACATGCGCTACTAGCCAGCATTTTCAAAGCCTTTTCCACGCTGAACAATTTCTCAGGCAACTCAAGAGAAGTAGTAGTACAGGCGTCGGGGGCCCCCCGCACTACTTCTAATCCCAGACGCACAATCTTCTGCCGAACCGCCTCTTTGGACTTCCCCAGCTTCCTAGCTATGACCGACAAAGAATACTTTGTCTTGACGAAACCCATAAAGTGTTTTTCCTCTTCCCACTTAGCGCCAATGCTGCGCTGACGAATCAGGTTATATGTGCGAAAGCTAGAATTCATGCCTGAAGCTGGAATTCCTATGACTGAGCCTAAGATCGGCGTGTCCATGCTGTATTGTTTGGCAGGACCCTTCAACAAAATGGTACAGCAGATTCCCCAGACGGGAACTAAGTACGTGGAAGTCGTGGACGACGGACTCCACACGCTGAACAAGCGCAGAGTGCAGCAACTGAAGGAGCTAGGCGAATCGCATGGTTTGGAGTTCACGGTTCACGCGCCCTTCGCAGGCATAAACATATCCACGCCTTCAAGGTTGCTGCTGAACGCGACATTGAAGAGGCTGAAGCAATCAATAGTCCACGCCAGCAAACTGGAGTGCAGACTCTGGGCTTTTCATCCTGCCATGAAGACGGGCATAAGCATGTTCTACCCCGGCAGAGACTGGACCAGAAACCTGGAAAGCGTCAAACTACTGCTCCGATTCGCAAGAGAATACAACGTCAAGCCAGCGATAGAGAACGTGATGGAACCCTTCGTGATGAAAACCGCAGAAGACTTCAAACGATTCTACACTGAGCTCAACGAGGACGTTGACATGGTGCTGGACACGGGACACGCGCATCTCTACGGAGAGCTAGACAACTTCCTGACCGAATTGCCGGACAGGATAGTTCACATGCACGTGCATGACAATGATGGAAAAAGCGACCGTCATCTAGGCGTAGGCTACGGAAGCATCAACTGGAACAGATTCAGTGTTTTGGCAAGGAAGAGCGGTCGTGAGGGCGTCGCCGTGGTGGAGTCCGTGGAGCACGTTAAGGAAAGCGCAGCCAAACTCAAGCAACTACTCTCCAGCTGATCCCACGTCCCTATCCAGGGTCGAAAAATGCGACAATCAGAAATGGAGAGAAAACGATGAGAGGGTTGAGCGAAGGCGCACGCCAATCCTTGCAGATTATCAGCTTTTCCATAACTACATTAGGCCACACGAAGGACTAAATGGAAAGACACCAGCCGAAGCTTGCGGAATAACCATTGAAGGACAGAACAAGTGGAAAACGATAATTCAGAATGCAAGCAAAAAGTCTTAAGCAACTTCAAGCAGTCTGCACTTTATGACTGAAGATAGAGAAATTCGGCAACTTCTTTTAACAGAACCTCAGTTACCTAAAAATGATTTGCCTTTTATTAGAAAGTGGCTTGAAAGTAAGAGAAATGCGTCTTATATGTTTCGTATTAGGGATACTGTTAACTTAAGGGACATGAAATTTTGAGACCTTCTGGCATTGAACCGCTGGATTTATATCGATAGTAAAGAGATGTTAAGCCTACGTTAGAAGGCACGTTACTATCGCATATTCGGGATTGAATATTATGCCGAAGGTTGAAGTCCCATTATATCTACAACCACATATCGATTTTTGCGTGCCTACTTGTATCAAAATGGTTTTGGACAGTCTTAGACTTGCACATGGCGAGAAAATACCCAGACTTTCAATCAGGACTATTCGAAAAACAGTCAGAACACAAGAGGGACGAGGGACAACTTTTGACGACATTGACCGAATCAACCAGAGACTACTTCCTTCAATACCATCGGTGAAATTTTGCCCAGAATTTCCTTGCGAATGGAGTACTGTGGGAAAGGAAAATAGGGAAGGAAGACCCATTATAGCATGGTTATGGATACCCGATGACAGAGACCCTCAAAGAATACGAGGTTGCGGTCATTCTGTGGTAATAACAGATTTGGACGAGTCACTGGGCGAAGTTTTTTATAATGATCCCCTCAAAGGTGAATGCAAAGAAGACACAGGATCGTTTATTTCCAAATGGGAACACGAAGCGGTCAATCGGACTCTAATCAGGGTAGAAGTGGGCGAAAGAAAGCAGAGAGAGATTTCCGAATTTGCAGTAGGATATGAAGATGAAGAGGAGAACGAACCCGAATGAGTGCGCAAACAGTGATTAGAAGTTTCGCTACGCACCATTACGGTAATCTCATATCGAGTGAGAAACCTCATTTTGATGAAAGAGCAAAAACTTGGATTGCACAAATCAGAACTGACTATCCCATCGTGCTACAGGATGACAGAGAACCAGAAAGAAAATTCATTCGGTTTATTTCTGTCAATCAGATAGGGCAAATCCTGTTTGATGAGAATCTGAAATTCCGTGAAAAGGAATCAGTCAGTTTGGAAGATTGTGCTAAAACGGTTCAGAGTCTATTGAAAATGTGGAGAGATAGGGCAGAACAAATCGTAGTTCGAGCTTCTGCTGATCATCTTGTCTGCATTCCCGAATTTCGTCACTTCTTTGTGCCAATAGAAGAAGTGGTTGACAGCATTCTGGAACATGAAACAGTCTCTGACAGTGAATTGACCAAGAATCGGATTCTCAAAAAACAGAACAGAGCCATGAAATACGTAAAAATGCTTGATGGCTTGGAACTGATCCATAGAATCGAAGATGGCTATGAAGCTGGAAAATTGTTTCTCTTCTTGAAAGAAGATTGCGACAAGAAAAAACTTGGTGAAGATGACTTCAAGAGAGCAATCTTGTCCGAAGTAATCAGAAAACGCTATTCTGCCTTGCGAGATGTTTTCGAAATAACTCGCTTTCAACCTACGATTCACATTAACAACTGCATCTATAAACCGTCATTGGAAGCTGAATGCCCTATTTACATGACTGAAGAATCAATCATCAGCAACTATCGAGAACTCTACGGACGAATAAATCCATGTTCTTTGACGCACATTCTAAGAAGACTGAAAAATGTTGAGGCGATAGACAGGAGCGAAGGATATTATTTCGGAACACGAAAACTTCTGGATAGTATGATAGCGATCAAAAACGAGATGCCCGACTTATCGCCACCCACGATAGCTAATCATTCTGAGGCTTCAATGTCCCTGTAAGAAGTCAATCCTTGCGCTCTAAGATTCTTTCTCTTAATTCTGATTTCCCATTCTTTCTGCGTTAGAATTCCTTTCTCTTCGAGAATCTCCACGAGTGACGTTAACATCGTGTCAAACATATCCAATTCTTCAGCTAAATCCTTCGTTTCATTCCTCTTTGACTCTTTAGGCATTATTCCTTCTCTCCCTTTGCCAAATATCCTTGCTCGCTTAAATAGGCAACAACTATGTTTCTTATTACTTCGCTATCACTTTCGCCTAAATTGCCTTTTAAGTCTTTGATTCGGTTGAATATTCCTTCTGGCAAACTAACCAGAATCTTCTTCATGCTACCATCACCTCAATCGGCTTCTCTATTCTCGGATGGAGAGCCTCATGCTTTGTCGCTTCCTTAACTAACAAGTGCCAATCGTTTTTCAAGTTTATTCCAGATGCTTGTGCTGGTGTTCTTCCCTTCAATGTTTGATGCTTTCGGACATAATTGTAATGAACTATCCATCCTTCCAGAAGGGTTCTAACGGTTTCCTCGCCTTTCAAACCTCTGGTTGGCTTAATTCTGTCTTTCAACGTACTATGCAATCTCTCCACAGCATTTTGATTGTGAACATTCCTGATTCCAACTCTCTGTATTAGCTCTGGTCTTGTTGCTTTCTTCATTGTCCAGAATACTTTGTTGTAAGCGTCAGTGTAGGCTGGAAGTCCATCACAATAGATTGATGTCGGTTTTCTCTTTGCTACTCTGATGCTTTTCTCGAATAATTCCACACATTCTTCAGTGCTTCTTACACCTGAAAGGTGACCAGCAACCAAGAATTTAGTTTGTTCATCTATCATTTCCCAAAACCATTTCTGAACCCCTGAGCATTTTATTGCAGTCTCGTCCACATGGTAGATTCCCAGAAGTTGAGGAGAGAGCGTTTCAACAAACTGAGAAACCAGAGAGGAATACTTCATTATCCATTTCCAAACAGTGACTTGGCTAACACTCACTCCGTAGAGTTTTTCGATTTGGTTCTGTATTTTTCTGACGCTCAAGCCTTCAAAATAGAAATCAATGCTTGAAGAAATAATCCTTGACTCAGTTCTCATTCTTGGAAAATCTGAGCTTCGATAAATTTGTGTCCACAGTCATTGCAGAGGTATCTCTGTTTTTCTCCTTTCATACCATTCTTCACGACATCGTTAGACTGGCAGTATTTGCATATCATCGCTGTATGTCTCCTATACATCCTATAAGCTATATTTAGTATATAAGCTTTGCGAAAGATGACTCCATGTCTACTCAAGCCTTTTGTCATTTCTCATCTTGTGCTTCAGATAGCTATAGTCAATCTCAGCAAGATTTTAAAGTGATTGATAGTTATTTGCAGAGTATGACAACGGAAAACAAGCCGCTGGCTACGCTGAATATAGTCTTAATGTCCGATACTGATATTCAGAAAGCGTACAAACTTGGCATACAGGTCGCTAAAGATTCTGGAGTGATATTTCTCGGAATGAACATTTTCACTTTACCGAATCGACAAGCTGAACACCTTTCGTTTCTGACTGATGTGGACAAGCTAAACAGCATAATCGAGAAAGTCAAAGAAGGGCTGGGTATCGAGCCAAATAACTTGCGCTATGAGATACGCCCGTTTAGTCTTCCTAAAGAAAAACCGCCACCTCAATCAATGGCTACATAATGTCCCTTAAGTTAACAGTATCCGTATTAGGAAGCCAATTGGTTTTCCAGTGGGGTCAATTGCGGTCTTTTCGTATGAAGGGAAATATATCGGCTCCGCAGTGACCAGCGGAGAAGTTCTGCCAGTTTCTGGAGATAGTAACTATACAGGTAAGGTAAGCTTTGAACCAGACAGCATCAAAGTTTTTCACAAGTGCCCTCCGAGATTGGAAGGAATGAAGTTTCATCGAAATCTCGTAAGGCTAACTTGGAATCAATATCAAAGTATTTTGCGAATGGCGGAAGAAGAACCATAGAATGGTTCTTCGTAAATGTCATCACTCGAAAGTTAACATGGACAAAAACAAGGGCGATTCTATCACCCGACTGTTAACAGGGAGAAGCATCACCCGTCAAGTTACCAGAACCCCCATCCTGCCTATATAAAGGGGGATAAGCTGGCTGGCACTCCCACACTCTCAGCTTTCCAACATCGGAATTTCCAACTTAACAAAATCCTCGGCCACATCAGTGTTCTTGAAAACCTTCCTTGCCTCTGCCAAAAGCTCGCTGGCATTCTGATACCTCGCACTCACATGCGTCAATACCAATCTCTTCACTTTTGCCTTCTTCGCGTCTTCCGCGGCTTGAACAGCCGTGGAATGCCCATCCTCCAATGCCCTATCAGCCAACCCGTCATCAAACGTAGCATCATGAACCAGCAAATCTGCACCAGCCGCAAACTCAGCCAGACCCGCAAACGGCCTAGTGTCTCCCGTGTACACAATCTTCCTGCCCATCCTCGGCGATCCAACCACCTGCTTAGGTTTCACTGTCTTGCCATTTGGCAGCTTCACGCTGTGGCCGTTTTGAAGCTCTGACCACAAAGGACCTTTGGGAACCTTTAGTTTTTTCGCCTTCTCGGGAAAGAATCTTCCCGGCCTCGGCTTCTCCACAAACGCGTAAGCCAGACTCGGAACCACGTGATCCGCCCAAATCGCCTCCACAAGGTATTCTTTCTCTTCGCACATCACGCCTTCTTTCCCAATCTCATGAACCTCGACCGGAAAAGTGAGAACGAACTGCACCGTCTTCTTCATGCATTCAAGAAAAAGCGCTATCCCTGAAGGACCGTAAACATCAAGCTTCCTCTGCCTGTCCAGCAATGCCATCGTCTGCAAAAGCCCAGGCAAACCCAACACATGGTCCCCGTGCATGTGTGTGATGAATATCTTCATTTTCTTGTGAAAACCCGTTCTGGCCTTGATCATCTGTCTCTGAGCGCCTTCGCCGCAGTCGAACAGCAGACACTCGTCTTCACGCTGGACAAGCACTGCTGGTAAGCCGCGCTTCGGCGTCGGAATGCTTCCACCAGTGCCTAAGAAGATCACGCGCAAACTCATGCTGCTCACACCTTCTCCAGCACGATTACCTCTCTTGTTAGGCTTCTGTGAACATAAACAAAATGCGACTCTAAATGCTTATAGCCCAAAGCCTTACACATGCCGCTGATCTTCAGGGTTTTCGGAGCCGCAAAACACACCCTCCGACCCTTTTCCATACAGTCGTGAACCGCAACTAGAAGCTCTTCGACTATCTGGCTTGTGGTTCTCTTGAGCGTGCTTGACGATATGCCATACGGAGGATCGGTGACCACGCAATCCATCTTCGTAACAGGCAGACACCGCGCATCGCCCACGATCACCCCTTCAAGCTGAACCTTGAAAAAAGCTAGGTTTCTGCGAGTGCCTCTCGCCATCCGCCGCTGAATATCCAAGCCCAAGACCCGACAGCCCACAAACGAAGCCTCAATAAGCGTGCTTCCCGTACCACAGAAAGGATCAAGAAGCAAGTCACCAGACTTCGCCTTGGCCAAATTCACCATACACCTAGCTAGCTTCGCTTGCATAGCCGAAGGGTGAAAAAACGGCTTCCCTCGTGGACGCCTGTCGACAAACGGCTTAGGCTCAATCTCCGCAAGCTTCACTCCAAGAACAAATCTGCCTTCAGTCAATACTCCCACAAACGTCCTATCAGGCTTCTTCAACCTGACTCGGGCCTCAGGAGCATCGTCAAGAACCAGTTCGCCGAGCTTCCTCTCAAGAATCATGCCATCCAAATCAAGAGAATATTCCCTAACATGTTTCACGCGAACCGCAAAGCCATTACTATCCTTCAAGATTCCAGCGAAACCTATCGAATGCGTGGCCTTCACTATGCTACGCAAGTCAGCCGCGCATGTCGCCAGTTCCTGTGCGCAGATTCTCACGAAGGCAGACCTACGCCGAATGGCCTCAACACACGCCAAGTCAGCCTTGATCCTTATCACTTGATCGAGTTTCTCCAGAATCTGATAGGAATAGCCTTCAGCTTCCAGAATTGCCTTGAGTTCAGAAACAGGCAGAGTCTCATGTTCCCCAGAGACAAGAAAGAAAAGATTGGCCACTCTTATGCTCCTTTACGCGCCAACGCCTCAGCAATCAACGGTGCAACAGAAACCTTGCTGACCGGACTCAGAACGCAATCAGTGCCCACAATCCCTTCAGCGCCATTCTCCATAATTCTCTTCTCAGAATCACCAGTCAGCAAGGGATGCACGCAAGCAGCATAGACCTTCCTCGCACCTTGGCCCTTCACGAACTTCACTGCTTTCGCCATGGTGCCACCGCTACTGATAATATCGTCAAAAATGACTACGTCCTTGTCTTTGACTGGCAGTTCTCTTTTCTCCAGCGTCACGTTTCCCGTGGCCACATCACGTTTCGTGGAAACATAGTCAAACCCGCCTTTGAGCACCGCTTGAGCCTCCGCCGCCACGCTCAATCCCTTTTTGCCCAAAGACAACGAAACAGCATTCTTCACGAGCCCCTTTGCCCTGAAATATTCCGCCAGCAACGGAATCGCGGAAAGATCCTCAAACGGCACATTGAAAGACCTCAGCGTGGAAGGACTGTGAGCATTGACGGAAATTATCCTGCTCACCCCGCATTTCTCAAGCAGCTTCACGATGGTCTTTATGCTGAAGGCTTCTCCCAG
>Ga0315280_10010332_pt1 | contig 11735 bp, 12 predicted proteins | sample YL17G06_40_MG_FD_203697 | JGI IMG/M metagenome (GOLD analysis project Ga0315280, IMG submission 203697) | Sediment microbial communities from Yellowstone Lake, YNP, Wyoming, USA - YL17G06_40 | ecosystem: Environmental > Aquatic > Freshwater > Lake > Sediment | place: USA: Wyoming | collected... | reverse complement strand
GCTTATAGAATATAATTTCAATCGCCCGCACCAATCCCTTGACTATCTTCCTCCTGTAGCCTATATTGAAAAGGAACTTGCTAAAATCCGTAGTCCAGTGTTACCCATGTGGTCAGCCAGCACATTTCTTTGCTGGATATTACAAATTGTGATAAAATCCGGGCGTGGTCTTTCCCAGCACCGGCATGAGGATTCAGCAGGCCAGAGAGGAACTTGGCATCACCCAGCAGGAACTGGCAGCCAAGTTAGGCTGCACGCAGGCAGCCTTATCCAACTATGAACTGGGCAAGAGACGACTTTATCTCGCCAATTTGGAACGAATCGCCAGTGCCTTGGGAAAACCTCTGAGCTATTTTACGGAACCAGCCGCCGATGAAGACGATACCCAAGACTGGGCCCGGTATCCTCACCGCTAAATGCAATGCGCTAAACAATCTGAGTGACTGTGCAACCAACTGGGCTTCTGCTGTTCTCCTTATTTTATCCCCCCGGAGGCATCTTAATTCCCTGCTCTTGCGAAGGCTTAACAGTTTCGCCCATCAACCACTCATCACCAAGCTCAGCCCGCCATTGGAGCATTTCCTGTCGGAATGTTTTGTAATCCTTGTGAATAATGTCGTACGCCCTGAGATCTTCCAAAGCTACGGCACCAAGGTTGGCAATTGTCTCTACAAAATGTATATCATCCTTGGTGAACCGGTATGGCTTTGCCGTGTACACCCTCAATACTCCTATGACTTCTCCTCTAAGTCTCATAGGAACAGAAAGCATAGAGGCGATTCCTTCTTTCTTGGCCTGTTCTCGGTATAGTACACGCTCATCTGTAGTTGCATCCAGGACAACCACTGGCTTGCCCTTAAGTACATCGGAAATAATTTTGCCAACTGTTACTGGTCCTTTTCGGAGATACCAGTCACTCAGCCCATAGGCAACGGTATGCAATAATACATCCCTCTCTGCCGTCAGGAGCATGAGTGAGCAGGCTTTTGCCCCGATAGCTTTAGCGACACTTTCAACAATAGAACGGAGTAAGGATCTTGGGTCACGCTCTGAATTCAATATTGATGTTATTTGATATACACTCTCATAATAGTCTCGCTTTTCTTTAGTCATCTTGACACCTCCTTGCTTTTAGTGACCACAGCCACCTGTAAAATTCATTATGACCGATATACCCTGTGTCGTCAACCATTCCTGCAAGCATATGAACACTAGTTCTTAACAACGCCAAGTACGCTAATAGAGATACACTTCTTCGATCGGTTCAATAACCTTTTCCCCTCTTGTGGCGCTAGACGCTTCAGCGTCGTCAAATTTGTGAATTTGCGGAATTACCGATACCGCCAGTCAATCTGCTTGTCTTGAAATATCCCCTTTGGACTTTATGGCATCTTACTGGGCAGTTCTCTTCTTGCGCAAAATCACCCTGGCTATTACCAAAGCTAATAAGCCCGAAATTAGAAGAGCCTTCCTGTAGTCGGGCATGGGATCCCCAAAGGCTTGCCAGAAAGAATCCATTACCTCGCTCAACCTAATATGAGGAATTTGGAATTGCTTCTCTCCTGTTTCTGGATCGTATTGGTAAAACTCGACCTGAGCATTTTCAATTGAGGTCTCATTCTTACCCTCATAGTCTGCCCAAATATGCGTGGGAGATGAGCGAATTTGGAAGGTAATATTTTTCGCTTCTAAAACAGAGGCCAAGACCAGAGCTCGGGCTTTACAATCTCCCTCTCCCTTCTCCAGCACTTGTTCAACGGTGGGACAATACCAAGGCATGCCATAAAGCTCCCAATCATGGCGATAAGGTATTCTAGCCAGAACTGCTTGTTCTATAGCTACAGGGTCAGAAGGAAAGTCATCCAGCATAAATTCAACAGCGCCAGGGTCGGCATTGAAGTTAAGAACCCTGTGGATACTAATGATTAAGTTTAGAGGATTGGGATATAACACAAAAAGAATCCACAGTGTAAGTATCAGGGGAAAATATCTCCGAAAGACTTTCCTTGAAGCTTTCTCAGAATTTTCAAGACCGCCCGTCATAGCTGTAGTCTCAGTCTAACTGCTGGTAATATTTTTCTCTATTGGCATAGCATAGAAAACTTTTATTCGGGGTCGCTAGAATCAAGAAGATATGATATTGAGCCACCATAATACCTGTTCCCTACTTCCTTCCGTGTTTCTCACTCTCTATCTTCCGCAAAGTCTCTTCGTCGAGGCCAAAGTGGTGAGCTATTTCGTGGCGCACTACTTCCCCTATTTTTGCTTCAATTTCATCGTCAAAGCGGCATTGCGCCTCTATGGGCTTTTGAAAGATGCTTATCTTATCAGGCAAAACCAATCCGTACCCCCGGCCTCGCCTAGTTTGAGGCACACCTTGGTAAAGACCAAGCAATTGAGTTGGATGAATGTGTTTAGGCCGTCTCAGTTGCCCTGGTGTGGGCCAATCTTCTACCACAATATCAACATTTTCCAGTTTGCGCTGAAACTCCGGTGGCAAATTCTCGATTGCTTTCCCTACAAGAGCTTCAAATTTCTCCCTCTCCATATCTAAGACTCACAGATATTGACAACAAGTGAAAATATCTATTGTCATCTTATCACCTGAGGCTGCTACCAGACAAACGAATAACGATTAATGGTATCATTAAAACTTGGCCCTTTACATTGGTTGAGCTGGGCATAGCAAAAAACACTTTTTGCTCACGAGACGTAATTATGGCAATTTATCCTGCTATCAACCCGAGCTTTCTTGACGAAGGATGAGAATTAAGGTAGGCTATTAGCTTAAATCTGGAAAGGAGAGATGTTAAATTGCAATGCCGTGGCATCAGAGGAGCTATCGCGGTTCCAGCAAATAATAAAAAAAACATCCTAGCTGCAACCAAGAAGCTGCTTACAGGAATGACGAAGGCTAACAAAATTGAAATTAAGGATATCGCTGCTATTTTTTTCACCACCACGCCGGACCTAGATGCTGAGTTCCCTGCGGCAGCGACACGAGAGCTGGGATGGCCATCCAACCTAGCTTTGCTTTGTGGGCATGAAATGAATGTCCCCGATGCGTTACCCCGCTGTCTGAGAGTTCTAATGCTTGTAAACACTGAAAAGGGACCCGAGGAAATCATACATGTTTACTTAGGAGAGGCGAAGAAGTTAAAGGACGAACCGTCACCAGTAATTGGAGGCGACACATGATTGTAGTCATGAGAACTAGCTCCAGCCATGATGAAATCAGCAAGGTTACAAAACGAATTGAAGACTTTGGTCTAAAGGCACACATATCAGAAGGTGTTGACCATACCGTTATCGGTGTGCTGGGAAAAGTTTTCTCGGAACTTCGTGATGCCTTGGAATTGCTCCCCGGGGTAGAACAGGTCCTACTCGTGAGCAAACCCTACAAACTTGCCAGTCGGGAGTTCCACCCCCGAGATACCATAGTGAAAGTAAAAGGCGTGGCTATCGGTGGCAATAAAATAGTCGTCATGGCTGGACCTTGTGCCATAGAAAGCGAGGAGCAACTTTTGGCCACTGCTCAGGCGGTCAAGGCAGCTGGGGCCACTGTACTGCGCGGCGGCGCCTTCAAACCGCGCACTTCGCCTTACGACTTTCGCGGGTTAGGAGAAACTGGGCTGAAAATACTGGCGGCAGTAGGAAAGGAAAATAAAATGCCCGTGATTACCGAGGTTATGTCGCCAGACCAGGTTGATTTGGTAGCCAAATACGCTGATATACTCCAGATTGGCGCGAGAAACATGCAGAACTTTATCTTGCTCGACGAGGTGGGGAAAACAAAGAAGCCAGTGTTGCTCAAACGCGGTTTGTCATCTACTATTCAAGAGTGGTTACTAGCCGCTGAATATATTCTGGCTCAAGAAAATGAGCAGGTTATTCTTTGCGAACGAGGGATCAGAGCCTTTGAGACCTATACTCGTAATACCATGGACATTAGCTCTATACCAATTATTGAAAAAGTCAGTCATTTGCCCATTATTGCCGACCCCAGCCATGCCACAGGTAAATGGTACCTAGTACCTCCCCTGGCATTAGCAGCAGTAGCTGCCGGAGCAGACGGACTTCTCATAGAAGTCCATCCTAATCCTGACCTAGCGCTTGCCGATGGTCCTCAATCACTCAACTTTGATAGCTTTCGTCTCTTCATGGCTCAATTACTGCCCATAGCCAAAGCTAGCAATAGAAAGCTAGCTACTCCAAAAGTATGAGAGGAAAATCCTAAGCACTAAATACGAAATGCTAAACAATATCAAAACCCAAAATCCCAATAACCAAAACATAAGGGTTTTGAATTTAGAAATTTGAATTTGTTTAGGGTTTAGATATTAGGATTTAGGATTTCTTTGAAATGGAAATCGAGCAAGAGCTAGCCAGTATAACTCCACAAGGGGAAACACTCCTTACCATAGGCGTGTTTGACGGTGTCCATGCCGGACATCGCTACCTACTGGAAAAACTGCAGCAGCGAGCAGCGGAGAAAAACTTGCTAAGCGGAGTAGTTACCTTTAACCCCCATCCTCAATCGGTATTACATCCGCATAATCAACTACCCTGGCTTAGCAACCTGGAGGACAGGGTCAGGGCTTTTCAAGAGCTAGGCGTAAACATAGTCACAGTGCTGACTTTTACTTCCAAGGTAGCTCAGCTAAGTGCCCGGGAGTTTATGTCCTTAATTAAAAAACACCTCAGGATGCAGGGCATCATAGTGGGGCCCGACTTCGCTTTAGGACGAGGCGGGGAAGGCAATATCAACCTACTCCGTACTCTGGGACATGAAATGAAGTTCAGCGTGGAAGTTATCCCCCCCTATACAATCAATGGCGAAGTAGTGAGCAGCACTCTCATCCGCCAAGCATTAATTCAAGGCGATATGAGAAGGATAGAAAGGCTAATGGGGCGCTATTTCTACCTGAAAGGCAAAGTCATCACTTCCGACAAACGCGGACGGGTCCTAGGATTTCCCACCGCTAACTTGGATATAAAGCCACAACAAGCATTACCAGGCAATGGCATCTATGCTACTATCACTCAAGTAGATGGCAAGCAGTTCCCTTCAGCAACTAATATTGGCATCCGCCCCACCTTTGGGGATGGGGAAAAAACAGTGGAAACTCACCTGTTAAACTATAAAGGTGATTTATATGGTAAAGAGATAACGGTAGAATTTGTGCAAAAATTAAGGGATGAGCAGCGCTTTCCCTCTTCTGAAGAGCTAAAGATACAAATCGAAAAAGATGTTCGAAAAGTAGAAGCACTTCTAGCTAAAGATTTAAAATGACTGATACAAGGTTTGCCACTCTATTAAAACGAGGAGTGGCTGAAATCATAACAGAGGCAGAGCTACTAAGACTGCTGAACTCAGGGAGAATTTTGACCCTGAAGCAAGGCTTCGACCCCAGTGCTCCTGACATCCACCTGGGACATGTGGTGGGCCTGAGAAAGCTGCGTCAATTCCAAGAGCTAGGACATAAAGTCACTCTTATAGTCGGCGACTGGACAGCCAGAATCGGTGACCCCAGCGGTCAGTCAGCTACCCGCCCTATGCTTTCCCCCAATGAAATAGAGAGCAATGCTCGAACTTACATGGAACAATTCTTCAAGGTGGTAGATAAGGATAAAACAGAGCTAAGATGGCAAAGCGAATGGTTTTCCCAGTTCACCTTGGATGAAGTAATTAAGCTTACCAGTAAATTTACCGTTGCCCAACTTTTAGCCAGAGAGGATTTTAACAAGCGGTATGGTTCTGGCATCCCCATATCCCTAGCTGAAATGCTTTACCCGTTGCTTCAGGGCTATGATTCAGTAGCCATCAAAGCCGATGTTGAATTCGGTGGCATTGACCAGAAATTCAATTGCCTTATGGGCAGAGAGCTACAACAAGGCACGGGACAGCCTCCCCAGCAAGTTTTCCTTGTTCCTCTCCTGATTGGTACTGATGGTCATCAGAAGATGAGCAAGAGCTTACACAACCACATAGGCGTTGCTGAGCCTCCCCAGGAAATATACGGCAAGGTGATGTCTATCCCCGACTCCCTTATCGTGGATTATTTTGAGCTGGTAACCGACGTCCCTAAAGAAGAAATCGCTGAGTTCAAGAAGCGACTGAAAACTCACTCAGTTAACCCCATGAACCTTAAAAAACGATTGGCTCATGAAATTGTAAGGCAGTTTCATGGTAAACAGGCAGCAGATGAGGCAGAAAAACATTTTACCCAGGTATTCCAGAAGAGGGAGATGCCAGAGGAAACATGTACCGTCGAATTACGTGGTGTCCTTCGCCCCAGCGGTAAGCTCACAATTGAGGTTCAGAGAGACATTACAAGCTTACTAGTTGAGGCTGGTTTAGCAAAGAGCCGATCAGAGGCAAATCGCCTGCTAGTTCAAGGTGCCATCGAGGTTGATGGAGAGAAAGTTAGCACCAATCTTGTAACTCTAAAGGATGGAAGCGTTATCAAAGTAGGCAAACGGCGTTTTTTGAGAATGGTTGATAGTGCGAAAAGGAAATGGGAAACCGCCAGTTCCTAAAAAGGAGGAAAAATGCAGCTACGTATTCCGGGACCAACACCCTGCCCACCACAAGCGCTTGAGGCCATGGGGCGGCAAATGATAAACCATCGGGGGGGAGAATTCGGCAAAATTCTCAACTCAATAACGGGGAAACTAAAACAAGCGTTTCAGACCAAAGGAGACGTTTTCGTACTTACCGGTTCGGGCACCGGTGGCCTGGAAGCAGCCATTGTTAATACTCTGTCGCCGGGCGATAAGGTTTTATCCCTCGCCAACGGATTTTTTGGTGAGCGCTTTGCCGATATTGCCGAAGTATATGGCACTAAAGTAATCCGGCTGAATTTCGAATGGGGGAAGCCGGTTGGCCTTGATGCCGCAGAAAAGGCACTGAAGGCAAATGGCGATATCAAGGCGGTACTGGCAACTCATAATGAAACATCCACCGGGGTGACTAACAATATTAAGGAGATAAGCGCCGTGGTCAAGAAATTCGATAAACTTCTCTTGGTTGATGCTATCTCAAGCCTGGGCTGCATCAATTTGCCTACCGACGACTGGAATTGTGACATAGTGGTCACTGCTTCCCAGAAGGGGTGGATGGTGCCTCCGGGACTAGCCATGGTTAGTGTAAGTGAAAAAGCCTGGCAGGCTCATGCCAAAGCGAAAATGCCACGCTATTATTGGGATTTCAGCAAAGCCAAAGATTTTCTCCAGAAAGGGCAAACTCCTTGGACACCAGCTATCTCCATTTTTTATGCTCTTGATGTTACTCTAGATTTAATGTTAAGCGAGGGACTGGACAATATATTCTCCAGGCATGCTCGAGTAGCCCAGACAGCGAGAAACGGAGTAAAATCATTAGGTCTATCCCTGTTCCCTAACGAGCAATATGCTTCCAACACAGTGACAGCAGTGAATGCCTCTGACAAAATTGATGTCCCTAAATTGATTCAATTGCTCCGGGAGGAGTATGAGGTAATCATTGCCGGGGGTCAGCAAAAACTATCAGGCAAGATCTTCCGCATTGGTCATCTCGGCTTGGTATACGAAAAGGATATTAAGTCGGTACTGGAGGCATTAAACAAAGCTCTACCCCGAGCGAAGAAAGGCTAACCAGATGATGAAAATTTTAGTGGCTGACCCAATTGCCGAAGAAGGGATACAATCCCTGCGTAGCTACGCTCAAGTCGATGTTAGGACAAAGTTAGAGCTTGAGCAGCTTAAGGCTATAATTGGCGATTATGATGCCCTGATTGTGCGCAGTCAAACCAAGGTAGGAGCAGAGGTTGTTGAATCGGGAAAGAAACTCAAGGTGATTGGCCGCGCCGGAGTGGGCATAGACAATATCGATGTCGACGCCGCTACCAGACAGGGTATTGTGGTGGTTAATGCCCCTACAGGCAATATCATAGCTGCGGCAGAACATACCATCGCCCTCATGCTTGCCCTGGCACGTAATGTGCCACAAGCGAATAGCCAACTCAAATCAGGTAAATGGCGAAGAGACGAGTTTGTCGGCACGGAAATCAGGAATAAGACACTGGGCATCATTGGCTTGGGTAATATCGGCTCCGAAGTAGCCAAGCGAGTTCAGTCCCTTGAAATGCGCGTCATCGCCCACGACCCGTTTGTCTCCAAAGATTATGCCCAAAACCTCAAAGTAGACCTGGTATCCTTGGAACAGCTTCTCAGAGAGGCTGATTTTATCACCCTCCACGTGCCGCTGACTGCCACTACCAAGAAATTAATTGGAAGTAAGGAGTTGGCAAAATTAAAGCCCACGGCTCGGATTATTAATTGTGCTCGGGGTGGAGTCATCGACGAGGAAGCGCTAGTCAAAGCACTTAAGGCTGGAAAAATAGCTGGCGCCGCCTTCGATGTCTTTGACCATGAGCCAGTAACAGATAGTCCTCTCTTCAAAGAGGACAAGATAATCGTTACCCCTCATCTAGGCGCTTCCACAATTGAGGCTCAGACTAGCGTAGCCAAGGACGTTGCCGCAGAAGTCTTAGCTGTACTTCAGGGACAATTCAGCAAGTATGCAGTTAATGCCCCACACATAGCTCCTGATCTGGTACCATTTATGAAGGTAGCTGCAACTATCGGCAACCTTGCCAGTCAATTAATGGAGGGACAAATAAGTTCAACACACATCAAGTATAGCGGCGGAGTAACCAACTACGATTGCAACCCAATTAAGACGGCACTCATCAGTGGGCTATTGCAACAAGCAAGCGAGGAAAGAATCAACCTGGTCAACGTTGGTCTTATCGCCACTCAACATGGCTTGAAGATCAGCGAGGAAAAAGAGGCAACGTGTCAAAATTATGCCAACTTGCTCACTCTGGAGGTCAGTACCAATGTAGGAACCACTACAATATCAGGCACAGTTAGAGATAGTGAGACCCACATTGTCCAGGTTAATGACTTCTGGATGGATATCGTGCCCACCGGCGGATATTTCCTTTTTTGCGACCACCTCGACCGACCTGGACTTGTAGGCACTATCGGTAATATAACCGGTAAAGCCGATATTAACATCAGCTCCATGCATCTATCTAGACTCCAGCCCCGGGGAAAGGCCCTCATGATTTTAGCTTTGGATCAGCCGCTAGGTGAAGAGCACCTACAAGAGATACGTGCCCTGCCTGGTATTTATAGTGCTAAAGCAGTAAAGCTATAGATAGTCTTTTTTGCAAACCCAGTCAGTCCAAAGGATTAATGACTAAACCGGCGGGGAGCTTGGGGTAAAAATAAGTCGATTTGCTTGGCATCCTGTCTTGAGCATCGGCAACAGCCTTGACCATCTCCGGCTGCGGAGGATTCAATAGAAAAGCTAATTGATATTTCCCTTCCTTTATCTGCTGGTAGGCTTCCTTAAAACCCACAGTATAAGCGACGTTTTCTTTCGAAGTGAGACCCAAGATCTTGTCCAGAATAATATGATTAAGAATGCTAACGCCAAACTCCCGATAAGCTTGGGACCTGTTACCGGGCATCATGGCCTCAAGGGAAATATCTTGACGTTTCTTCAATACGACCAATGAGCCAGGCTGTAAACCCAAGATTCCCAAACAGCTATCAGCTGGCAGCCCTGACGCGTCGGGGCTAGCAGCTTTTAAGAGAACAAACTCAACGACAAAGAAGTTCCTGAGTTGATCTCCCAGCCCTACCAAGATAGAAGACGCTATACCACGCACTAGTCTGTGCAGAGGTAGAACAACAAGTCCCGGGTCAGAAAACTCAACTAACTCCATCATCATATAATTGAAGGCTCCTTTGCCAGTTAGGGATTGCTTCCTCTTCACTCCGTTCAGAGTCGCAATGACAGAGGAGTCAAAGGAATCCGCTTGCTCCTGGACTCTTTCTTGTCGGTAAGTCAACGCTGTTTCGTAGCGGTGATGACCATCAGCAATATAAAGGGGCTGAGAGGATAGAAACTGACCTAGCTCCCGCTTGATGTCCGGGTCGGTTATCGCCCATAGAGTATGAGCTTCTTTAGAGTCAGGGAGATTGCTTCGCTTCGCTCGCAATGACATTAACGGTTTTTCTTGTGCTACGTGGGATAATATCGGAGCAACTTTTTGCCCAGAATCCTGATAAAGAGAAAACAATGGGCTGAAGTTAGCTCGGCAAGCTCCCATTAACTGCAAACGGTCGCTTTTAGCTTTGGAAGATGTTTCTTCGTGAGGGTATATACCGCTGCCCCAGGGTTCGAGCTTGACACGAGCTATCAGCCCACGCCTTACCCTCTTTTCGCTTGAATACTCAAAATGATGGTCATGCAAATAGAAACTGGATACCCTGTCAAGCTGAAGAACTCCGTGCTTCAGCCATTGCTGAAAGGTAATAGCCGCTCTTCGATATCTATCACTTGTCAGTTCGGGGAATTCCAAGCGAATAGCGTTGTAATCGCTCTTTTTGTAGTAAAGTTTTTGCTGTTCAGGAGTGATAATATCATATGGAGGGCAGATAACCTGGGTCAGATCGCCAACTATCCTTTGGTTATAGCGTATGCCTCGAAATGGAGAAACTTCCATTTAATTAAATCTCAAATTCTAATCTCTAAGCTTTAAACAAATTCAAAATCCAAAAAGTTCAGGATCTAGATATTAGTGCTTATCCGTTAAGGCCACTCCGCCAAGCTCCCGCCTTAGCTGTTGCACAATAAGCTTATATTCCTTTTCGCTTAAAGCAACTGCATCCAGAATTTCCTTGGAGATATTCACTAACCACCTTCATTCACCAAGATGTCATTCCAAGAAGCAAAGCATGAAGAGTTCCGATTTATCAGGATAACAATCTCGATCAGTCCAAGTGCCGGGAAAAATAACGATTCCAAATTTCATACTGCAAAGAACAATGGCGGTAAAAGAGTACCGCCATCACGCCATAATTCAAAAACCTCGCTCGCCTTCTAAGCCTAGTGAGCAGCAAGCAATTCTGAAACTATCTCGCTGACTTCTTTGCCATCGGCTTTGCCTTTAAGTTGATGCATAAGCTGAGCCATGACTTTGCCTTTGTCATTCGGCCCCTTAGCTCCAACTGCATCAACCACTCGCTGGGCCGCTGCCATAACCTCCACCCGACTCATTTGCTCAGGAAGATAACTCATAAGAACAGCTAGTTCTGCTTCTTCCTGCGCCACTAGATCGCTACGATTCCCCTTCTTAAAGGCTTCGATGCTCTCCCGACGACGTTTTACTTCCTTGGCGATAACATCAAGCACTTTGTTATCATCAGCGGGCTTTTGCTGCGCAATTTCAGCATACTTTATTTCAGATAATAATAACCTTAATGTAGAAACCTCTACTCTCTGCTGCCGCTTAAGCGCTCCCTTGAGAGCTTCCTGAATACTATCCTTCAGCGCCATCTCTTGGCTATCTAAAACTTTTCCGCTTTTTCGCTGCCGCTTTCTTTCTCCTCTCTTCACTAGGTTTTTCAAAGTGCTTGCGGCGGCGAACTTCAGCTAAAATGCGGTCTTGCTGCACCTGCCTATTAAATCTACGCAGCAGACCTTCGAAACTCTCGCCTGAACCAAGCCTTACATCAGCCATATCAAAATAATGCATTTTACCCCTATCACCCAAATATGTCAATGAGGTGTATAAGTTAAGGACTTTTGCGACATTCCTCCTTTCTCAATCAGATACTCAACAGGGCTCTTTAGCTGGAGCGACTTATGTGGTCTCTGAGTATTGTAAAAGATTAAG
>Ga0315280_10010331_pt1 | contig 11735 bp, 7 predicted proteins | sample YL17G06_40_MG_FD_203697 | JGI IMG/M metagenome (GOLD analysis project Ga0315280, IMG submission 203697) | Sediment microbial communities from Yellowstone Lake, YNP, Wyoming, USA - YL17G06_40 | ecosystem: Environmental > Aquatic > Freshwater > Lake > Sediment | place: USA: Wyoming | collected... | reverse complement strand
GACGAAGTTGCCGATGTGGTTGGTGGAGTGGTAGAGGTTGAGTTCGTCGGGGCGGATCTTGTCCTTCAGGAGACTCTTGGGTGAGGCGTCGAACCCGCCGCGGTCAACCCAGACCCAGCCGTCGCTGCCAATCCACTTGGCCCCCATCCGGAGCGGGCCTTCGGCGTTCTGCAAGATCAACTTCACGCCGTTGGCGTAGGTGCACTCGATGCGGTAGCGGGTGGCGGCGTCCCAGATGCCGGTCTTGGGGAAGTCGGCGTGGATGGGGTCAAACTCGACCGGCCCGGTGGTGTCCGTGCCGAGACCCCACTGGGCGATGTCGCCGTGGTGCCCGATCCAGTCCATGAGCTGCCCGCCGCCGTAGTCCATCTGCCAGCGCCAATTCCAGTGGGTGCGGTCGGCGGAGTAGGGGGCCCAGGGCGCGGGGCCGACCCAGAAGTCGTAATCCAACTGCGGCGGCGGGTCGGTGAAAGGGGCGTTCCCCCCAGCGCCGCCCGTGGGCAGCCCCACCTCGACCGTGTGCACCTTGCCGATCCGCCCGTTGCGGACCAGCTCGCAGGCGAAGCGGAAATCGCCGGTCGAGCGCTGCCAGGAGCCGGTCTGCCAGATCCGCCCGTACTGGGCCACCGCGTCGACCATCGCCCGGCCTTCCCTCAAGTCGTGGCTGAAGGGCTTCTCACCGTAGATGTCTTTGCCGGACCTGGCGGCGGCGATCGCCGGGATCGCGTGCCAGTGGTCGGGCGTGGCCAGCGAGATGACGTCGATGTCGTCCCGCCCTACCAGCTCGCGGAAGTCCGGGCAGGCGGCGCAGTCTTTGTTGTTGTAGGCGTCGTTGACGCGCCGCTGGGTGCCCTCCCGGTTCCGCCGGTCCACGTCGTTGACGGCCAGGACCTGGCAGCGGGGATCGCCCAAGAAACCGCCGAGGTTGCCGTTGCCCTGGCCGCCGACCCCGATGCATCCCACGGTGACGCGGTTGCTGGGGGCGGGCCGCCCGGCGGCGCCCAGCGCAAACGCGGGGACGATCGCGGGGAGCGCGAGGGCCGCGCCGAGCCCGGCTGCCTTCTTCAGGAACTGCCGACGACCTAGCGAGTGGGTCAAGAGCATGCAACACCCTCCCCTGTGTTGGAACCTGATTTGCAGCGTGCCCTCCACCAGTTTGGCGGCTGCGGGGGGCGATTTCAATGGAGGCCGGCGGCGGACGGGCGGGTTTTCGGGCCGACCCCGCGATGGTGGTAGAGGCTCCGCTCCGCAGGACCGAGCGGCTGGATAGCAGGGTCCTCGCCCGCCGGCTATACTCCTCGATGGCCAGGAGAGACAAGGGGTCCTGAGTCTTCCCCGCGAAGCTCTCGAAGGCCCCTGTGAGGAAAAAGACTCCCGAGCCCTTCGTGCAACCTTTACTTTCGATTACCGATCACCCTCAACCCAGGTGGCGCAATCATGAATCGCACTCTCGAACGTCGTCGGTTTCTCAAGCGGGGCATCGTGCTTGCGGGAGCGATCGCCGCTCCACTGCCAATTGCTTCCTCGGCCTTGGGCGGGGACTCTTCGATCGCCCCGAGCAACAAGACCACCATCGGCTGCATCGGCGTGGGCGGCATGGGCACCGGGAACATGAAGGTCTTTCTCGGGCTGGCCGGATGCCGCGTGGTGGCGGTCTGCGACGCCTACGAGAGCCGCCGCCAGAAGGCCAAGGAGCTTGCCGACGATCAGTACGGGGACAAGGGCTGCGCCAGCTATGCCGACTACCGCGAGCTCGTGGCCCGAAAGGACGTCGACGCACTGATGATCGCCCCGCAAGACCACTGGCACGCCCTGATCGCCACGGCCGCGGCCAAGGCCGGCAAGGACATGTACTGCGAAAAGCCCCTGGGGGTGTCGGTCCAAGAGGGGCGGCGGATCCGCGACGCGGTCCGCAAGGCCCAGCGGGTGTTTCAGACCGGCACCTGGCAGCGGTCGCAGCGGAAGTTCCAGCACGCTTGCGAGCTGGCGCGGAACGGGTACCTGGGCAAGATCCACACCGTGCAGGTAGGCTCCCCAGGGCCGGAGTACCGCCCCAGCTACAAGGGGCCGCTGGACCCCCAGCCCGTCCCCCCGGGCTTCGACTGGGAGATGTGGCGGGGGCCGGCCCCCGCCAAGCCCTACAATCCCGGCCGCGTCGCCTGGCCCGACTGGTATCTGATCTGGGATTACTGCGCCGGGTTCATCACCAACTGGGGCGTGCACCACCTGGACATCGCCAACTGGGGCTGCCCGCAGCTCGGCACCGAGCCGTTTGAAGTCGAGTGTAAGGCCACCTACCGCAAGGAAGGATTCACCGACAACGTGGAGACGTGGAGCGCGACCTTCACCTACCCCGGCGGCCTGAGAATGCTCTTCACCGACAATCAAAAGCAGAAGTCCGGCTGCCGCTTCATCGGCGAGGAGGGCTGGGTCCACGTGGACCGCTCCGGCATCTGGGCCGAGCCCGAGTCGCTCGTCAAGGTCAAGCTCAAGCCCGGTCAACTGCGGCTCACCGAGTCGGACCATCACCAGGACAATTTCCTTTCCTGCGTCCGCAGCCGCAAGGACCCGGTCTCGGACGTCGACGCCGCGTACCAGGCCTCGACCCTCGGCCTGCTGGCCGACATCGCGGCGCGCCTGGGGCAGAAGCTGAAATGGAATCCCCAGCAAGAGCGATTTGCCGGCAACGGCGAGGCCGACAAGATGCTCACACGGGCGATGCACAACGGGTGGAAACTGTAAGATCACCGTCCGCGATGACCACCGGCGCCGTCCTGGGCGGGACGTTGGCCCCGGCCGCGGCGGCTCCGTTCGCTACGCTCAGCTCGGACACGCCTACCTGCGAACGCAGCGGTACGAGAAGGCGAAAGACGCCTTCGGCAGGGCTGTTGAGATCACGCCGTCGTACACGGGGGCCCACTACGGCCTGGCCACCGCCTGCACCAACCTGGGGCAAACGGAGGAGGCCAGCAAGCACCTGGAGGACTTCCGCAAGCTGAAAGCCCAAGACACCGAGGCCGCAGCGGAAAAAGTGAAGCAGGACGACGCGGCCCGCATGCGCCGGCTTGTGGCCGCCTGGTACTGCGAGGCCGGCCGAGTCTACTTGCGCGAAGGCGACCTGAGAGAGGCCGAGGCCCATTGGCTGAGGGCGGCCGCGACAAATCCCGCCGACACGGAGTCCCGCCGGGCCTTGGCCGACCTCTACCAAAGGCACGGGAAGATTCAAGAGGCCGCCGAGGTCGCCACCGAGTTCCGCTACGGAGCGCCTCCCGCCAAGACCGGCCGGGCCGACGCCGGGACGGCGCCGGGTGATCCGCACCGCGGCACCGCGGCGGCAGTGGGCCCGGCCGCCGCACGCTCCAAGCGGTCCGGCTGCCCGATCCAGCTTCACGAGGTCACCGAGGAGACGGGCATTTCCTTCGCGCACAGCGACGGCAGCAGCGGGCGACACTACATCGTGGAAACGGTGAGCACCGGCCTGGCCACCTTCGATTACGACGGCGACGGCCTGGTGGACATCTACTTTCCCAACGGCGCGCCGCTGCCGGGCACCCGCGTGGAAAAGCCGCCCCGCCACGCCCTCTACAAGAATCTGGGAAACTGGCGCTTCCAGGACGTGACCCTGGAGGCGGGCGTGGCCTGCACCGGCTACGGCCTGGGAGCGACCGCCGGCGACTACAATAACGACGGCCACCCCGACCTCTACGTGAGCAACGTCGGCCCCAAAATCCTCTAGCGGAACAACGGAGACGGGACGTTCACGGACGTGACGCGGGAGGCGGGAGGCGGAGACGGGAACAAGGTGGGCGCGGGGGTCTGCTTCCTGGACGCCGACGGCGACGGCCAGTTGGACCTCTACGTGGCCAACTACGTGCGGTTCAGCTACGAGAACCACGTGTCGCGGCAGGTCCGCGGCGTCCCCTGGTATTCGGGCGCGCGGGATTACGACCCCTGGCCCGACACGCTTTTTCGCAACCGCGGCGACGGGACTTTTGCCGACGTGAGCAAGGAGTCCGGGGTGGACACGGTGGCCGGACCCAGCATGGGTATGGTCTGCCTGGACTACGACAACGATGGCGATACCGACGTCTACGTCGGCAATGACGCCGTGGGAGGGAATTTTCTTTTCCGCAACGACGGGACCGGGAAATTCGCGGAGATCGGCCTCGCCGCCGGGGCTGCGTTCAATATGTACGGCGCGGAAGTGGGTAGCATGGCCACGGAGTGCGGCGATTACGACAACAACGGCTGGCTGGACATCTTCGTGACCGACTTCCAGACCGACCTGCCCGTGCTCTTCAGGAACCTGGGCCACGGCTCCTTCGAGGACGCGACGCTCCGCACCGGAGCAGGGGACGGCTCCCGGCAGTACGTCACGTGGGGAACCGGCTTCGTCGACTTCGATAATGACGGGAATCGCGACCTTTTCATCGCCTGCGGCCACCTCCAGGACAACGTCGAGCTGGTCGACAGCACGACCGCCTACCAATGCCGCAACATCGTGCTCCGGAATACCGGCGGGCGATTCGTCAACGTCTCCGATCGCTGCGGCATCGGCTCGCTGCCCAGACACAGCGCCCGGGGCGCGGCCTTCGACGATTTGGACAACGACGGCGACGTCGACGTGGTGATTCTCAACTCCCGCGAGCGCCCCTCGATCCTCCGCAACATGTACCGCGAGCTGGGCGGCCCGAACCACTGGCTCCAGTTGCGGCTCCAAGGGGTCAAAACCAACCGCGATGGAGTAGGTGCGCGAGTCAAGGTCGTGGCCGGCGACCTGGTCCTTTTCGACGAGATCCACAGCGGCCGCAGCTACCAAAGCCATTTCGGCTCGCGGCTGCACTTCGGCCTGGGAAACCGCGGCCGCGTCGACCGCATCGAGGTCCGGTGGATCGGCGGCGGTGTGGACATCGTGGAGAACGTCAGCGTGGATCGGTTCATCGTGGTCGCCGAGGGCAGTCCTCACGGCCGTCGCTGAGCCACGCTGGCGGCCTTTTTGCGCACCGCGGGCACCGCGCTCGCGCTGCGTGAGCATGCCCACGCTGCCGGCGCGCGACGTGGGCATGGCATTCCCAGTGTGTGAATGGCGTCGGCGGGCTGCCGGCCGGGCGTCGCGCCGACCCCCCGCGCCGGGGGCCCATCGTGCGCGGTTCGTGGCGGGGGCCTCGGGCGTCCAGCTCGGGTCGGATTAGGGCGGGAGGTTGACCGCGAAGGGGGAATCGAGTATCCTGAGTATCCTGGAGGTTGACCGCGAAGGGGGAATCGAGTATCCTGGGCGAGAAGACAGCCTCCCACCATTACTGCCGGATCGCGGACCTGGCCATCGATCCTTCCCCCGTACGCAGCCAAGGTCATCGGCGATGAGAACGACGGCGCTTTGTCTGTTGACGTTTTCCCTTGCGATCCCGCTTTCTGTCGCGCCGCGAAGTGACCTTGCTCACCGTGCGCGGCGGGGTGACCCTTCCGTGGAGCTGAGGAAAACATGAGCAAGACTTGGTTCGTTTCGGCGATTGTCTTCCTGGCAGTCGCGGCCGGGGCCGCGGCGCCGCAGCCGGCGCCCAACGTCTTTGAGAGTCCCGTCCCGCCGACACCTGCGAACGAGATCGACAGGATCGTCTTCGCCAAGTTGTCCTCGTTGGGCATCCGGCCCGTCCTCTGCTCCGACGCGGTGTTTGTGCGGCGGGCCTACCTGGACGTGATCGGCACGCTGCCCACGGCGGCGGAGGCCCGCGAGTTCATCCGCGACCCGGACGCGAAGAACAAGCGCCGCGCGCTGGTGGATCGGCTGCTGGAGCGAGATGAATTTGCCGATTACTGGGCGATGAAGTGGGGCGACATTCTGCGGATCAAGGCGGAGTTTCCCGTCAATCTCTGGCCGAATGCGGCGCAGGCCTATCACCGCTGGGTCCGCGCGTCGATCGCCGAGAACAAGCCGTACGACAAGTTCGTCGGGGAGATGCTTACCTCCAGCGGCAGCAATTTCCGCGTCGGCCCGGTCAACTTCTACCGCGCCGTCCAGAACAGGACGCCGGAAGGCATCGCCGCGGCCGCGGCCTTGACGTTCATGGGATCGCGCGCCGAGAGTTGGCCGAAAGACCGTTTGTCGGGCGTGGCCGTCTTCTTTTCGCAGATCGGTTACAAACCGACCCGCGAATGGAAGGAGGAAATCGTTTTCTGGGATCCTTTCAAGTCCAGCGGTCCGGCTGCCAAGGACGCCCCGGGAGCGGCCGCCGACGCCGCGCCGCAAGCGGCGGCCGCGCCGCCGAGCGACGGCCCGCCGCCGACGGCGATCTTTCCGGATGGAACGAGGATTCAACTGCCCCCGAACCGGGACCCGCGGGAGGTCTTCGCCGACTGGCTGATCCAGCCGAAGAATCCTTGGTTCACGCGGAGCGCTGCGAACCGGGTGTGGGCGTGGCTGCTGGGGCGGGGGATCATCCACGAGCCGGACGACATCCGCGACGACAACCCGCCGAGCAATCCCGAGCTGCTGGCCTACCTGGAGAAGGAGCTGATCGCAAGCCGCTATGACCTGAAGCGCTTCTACCGCTTGATTCTCAACTCCAGCACCTATCAGCTATCCTCCATGCCCCGCTTCGACGGTCCGGCGGCCGAGGCCAATTTCGCGAGCTACCCGCTCCGCCGATTGGATGCCGAGGTCTTGATTGACGCCATCAACAACATCACCGGCACGACGGATCTTTATACCAGCCCCATCCCGGAGCCTTTCACCTATATTCCCCAGGACAAGCCGGCGATTGCGATCGCGGACGGCAGCATCACCAGTCCGTTCCTGGCGTTGTTCGGACGCTCGGCGCGGGCCACGGGCATGGAGAACGAGCGCGACAACAAGCCCGTCCCTGCGCAGTGGCTGCACATGCTCAATTCGAGCCATATCCAGCGCAAGCTGGAACAAGGCCCGAGGCTCAAGGCGATCTTCGAGCCGGGCCGCAAACCGGGCGAAATCGTGGAGGAACTGTACCTGACGATCCTCTCGCGTTTCCCCACGGCCGAGGAGGTGCAGATCGCCGAGGATTACAGCGTGTTTGCGGCGAGCCAACCGGGCAGGACCGGCGCGGCCGGGAAGGCCGGTGCAGCGGACAAGCCCGGCCAATTCGCTGGGGCGGGCAAGGCGCGCGCGGCGGGCACGCCCGCGAAGCCAGGCGCGGCGGGGAAGTCCCCTGCGGCGGGGAAGTCGGCCAAGGCGGACCCGGCGGGAAAATCCGGTGCGGCGGGCAAGCCCGCAAAGTCGGGCGCGGCCGGGAAGTCCCGTGCCGCGGGGAAGTCGGGCAAGGCCGGGCCGGCAGGAAAGTCGGACATGGCGGGCAAGCCCGGCAGGGCCGCCCCGGTCGCCAAGCCCACCGTGACGAAAAGGCGCGAGGACTGGGTGGACATCACCTGGGCCTTGATCAACAGCAACGAGTTCCTCTATCGGCACTGATTCGTGCGGAATTCGTGGAGGATGATTGCAGTAGCACACAAGCCGTAACGGCATGAGCGATGCCGACATTCGATTTCAGACTCGTGCTGGAGCAGGTCGAGATCGACGAAGCGCAAGCGGACGCCTTGTACGCCCGCTGCAAGGACGGCACGCTCGTCACCGCGGCCAGCGTAACGTACATCGATTTCGATCGCCAAGCCAACTCGTTGGACGAAGCGATCCGCAGCGCCATCGCCGACGTTAATGCCGTCGGCTTCCACGTCGTACGCGTTGAGATCGAGGCCGACAGCCTCGCGCCGCAAGAGGTGTGAAGGCGGACCGTTCACAAGGCAGTTGAGAGCAAAAGGAGACTGAAATCATGAGCACGAGCGACAGTCTAGCCAGCGCGGTGCGGATCTCCCGCCGCGCGGCGATGGCGCGGGGCCTCGGGGGCGCGGCGGGGCTGCTGCTGGCCGACCGCCTGGGCTCGGGCGCCTTGGCGGCCGCCGCGGAGCCGGGGAAGACTCCGGCCAACCCACCCGCCAAAGCCCCGGCCAAGGTCAAGGCGAAGTCGGTCATTCAGATCTTCTTGTGGGGCGGGATGTCGCACAACGACACGTGGGACCCGAAACCCGACTCCGGCCGCGACTACATGGGCGAGCTGGCCAAGGCGATCCCCACCAACGTGGAAGGAATCCAGCTCGGCGAGCTGTTTCCTCTCTTGGCGAAGCAGGCCGACAAGTTCTCCCTGATCCGCAGCATGACCCACCGCAACAACGGCCACGAGACGGCGGCCTACCTGATGCAGACCGGGCACACGCCCGGCGAGCGGTTGTCTTATCCGAGCGTCGGGGCGGTCTTCGCGCTGTTCAAGAGTCCCGGATACAAGGGGTTGATCCCTCCCTACGTGGTGCTGACGCGGCCGCAGGGGCGGTTTTCCGAAGAGGGCTTCTTGGGGCCGAAGTACAAGCCCTTCGCCACCGGCGGCGATCCGAACGCGTTCCGCTTCGAGGTGGAAGGCGTCGTCGCCCGCGGCATCACCGACGACCGGCAGAAGGGCCGCCGCGAGCTGCTCGACAAGCTGAACACGATGGGCAGCGCGATGCGGGCCAGTCCCCCGCTGGCGGCGGCGGAGGATGCCAAGAAGCAGGCCTACGAACTGATCCTCGGCCAAGGCCGGGAGGTGTTCGACCTGGCCAAGGAAAAGGCGGAATTGAGGGATCGCTACGGCCGCCACACGTTCGGCCAGGACTGCCTGGTAGCCCGGCGCCTGGTCGAAGCGGGTGTCCCCTACGTGGTCATCAATTACCCCGGAGGCTGGGACACGCACAGCAACCACTTTGCGACCATGCGCCGCCAGTGCCCGCAACTGGACCAGGGTCTGGCGACGCTGCTGGCGGACCTGAAGGACCGCGGCTTGCTGGAGAGCACGATCGTCTGGTGCTGCGGCGAGTTCGGTCGGGGCCCTAAGGTGGACTGGCAGCCGCCTTGGAACGGCGGCCGCAACCATTACGGCAACGTATTCAGCGTGCTGGTCGCCGGCGGCGGATTCAAGGGCGGCCACGTGGTCGGCTCGTCGGATGCGAAGGCCGAAGAGGTCAAGGAGCGGCCCGTGTACCCGGTGGACCTCCTCGGCAGCATTTATCAATTGGCCGGCATCGACGCTACCGCCAGACTGCCCCATCCCATGGGCTTCGAGGCCCACGTGTTGCCCTCCCCGTCGGAAAAGGTGAAGTCAGGCGGACTCTTGACGGAGATCATGTGAGAAAAGAAGGGATTAGGAATTGGGGATTAGGGATTAGAAGCTGGCAGCGGCGTTCATGCGAGATCCGAATCCACAATTCCAGAACCTAATCCCTAACCCTCAATCCCTAATCCCTCTATGAGACCGGAGCGGCTCATGAGCAGAGTACAACTTGCAGCCCTGGCCCTGGCCGGCTTTCTGGCCACGGCACCCGCGGCGCAGGCGCAGGTGAGACCGTACATCGGTTTCGTCTATCCGGCCGGCGGCCAGCAGGGGACCACGTTCCAGATCCGAGTGGGCGGACAAGGCCTGGACGGAGTCGACGAGGCGGTTGTCTCGGGCACGGGCGTTCGCGCCAAGGTGGCCGAGTATCTCAGGAGACTGAACAACCAGGAGATGGCGTTGCTGAGGGAACAACTGAAAGAGTTGAAGCAGGGGTCGGCGGGGAAGGAGGCGGCAGGGCTGAAGCTGATCGAAAGGATCGAGCAGAGATTTGCCGAATACGTTCCCACGCCGGCCTGCAGTTCGATCTCCAACCTGGTGCTCGTCGAGGTCACGCTCGCTCCCGACGCAGCGCCCGGCGAGCGGGAGCTGATTCTGGCAACGCCGCGCGGGGTGTCGAACCCGCTGGTGTTCCACGTCGGCCAACTGCCGGAAGTTTCCAGGAAGCCGATGCTCACCGCCACGCGCCAGGTGCTCGGCAAGGAGGAGCTTGCGCTCCGCAAGAGACCGGATGACGAGGTCGAGCAGCAGGTCACCGTGCCGTGCATCATGAACGGCCAGATCGCTTCCGGCGAAGTGAACCGCTATCGCTTCGAGGCCCGCAAGGGGCAACGGCTGGTGATCTCCGTGCAAGCGCGGAACCTGGTGCCGTTCATTGCCGACGCCGTTCCCGGCTGGTTCCAGCCCGTGATGTCGCTCTGCGACGCCCGCGGGAAGGAGGTGGCCTACAGCGACGACTACCGTTTCAAGCCCGATCCGGTGATTCTCTGCGAAGTACCCAAAGACGGCCAGTACCTGCTCAATATCACCGACGCCCTCTACCGCGGCCGCGAGGATTTCGTCTATCGCATCACCATCGGCGAGCTGCCGTTTGTGACCAGCATCTTCCCGCTGGGCGGGCGGGTGGGCGCTCCGGCGTCGATCCAGATGAAAGGCTGGAATCTCCAGAAGGCCGAGCTGACGCCGCCGGCGGCAGACGCGGGCCCGGGGATCCACCTGGTCGCCGCGCGCAACGAAGGATTCCTCTCCAACACCCTGCCTTTCGCTCTCGACACGTTGCCGGAATGCTTCGAGAAGGAACCCAACAACGACGCGGCGCACGCACAAAAAGTGAAGCTTCCCATCATCGTCAATGGGCGCATCGATCGTCCGGACGACTGGGACGTGTTCGCGGTGGCGGGCCGCGAGGGCGACACGATCGTCGCCGAGGTCCTCGCCCGCCGGCTCGATTCCCCGCTCGACTCTCTCCTCAAGCTCACCGACGCGGCCGGCAAACTGCTGGCGCTGAGCGACGACCATCAAGACGCGGAAGCGGGGGTGAACACGCACGACGCCGATTCCTATCTCATGGTCAAGCTGCCCGCGGACGGAACCTACTACGTTCACCTGGGCGATGTCGCGCGCAGCGGCGGCGAGGAGTATGCCTACCGCCTCCGCTTGAGCGCGCCGCGACCCGACTTCGCGCTCTTCGCCGTGCCGTCCAGCGTCGGCCTCCGCAGCAGGGGCACCGGGGTCGTCAGCCTCCAAGCGGTGCGGAAAGACGGGTTCGCCGGCCCGATCAGGGTCGAGTTGAAAGCTCCGCCGGACGGTTTCTCGGCGACTCCCGTCTCACTGTCCTCGACCGCGGCGGTCACGCGGCTCGCGGTGAGAGCGAGCCTGGCGGATACGAAGGAGCCTGTGAGCCTCGCCATCGAAGGCCACGCGAAGATCGGGGGGGAGGACGTGGCCCACGAGGCCGTGCCGGCGGAAGACAGGATGCAGGCCTTCCTCTGGCGGCATCTGGTGCCCGCGGAAGACCTGAAGGCCCTGGTCTTCGACCCCTCCTACCAACCTCCGGCCAAGCGCGTCCCGCGCGCCCCTCCGCCCTCCGCTGCCGCGACGAAGCCCCCGGTCGCAGCCGTCGACCCGGCGACCGGAAAACCCAAGTTCACCAAGCAGCAGGTGGCGGGACGCTTGCGGCAGCTCAAGATCCTGTTTGAAGACGGGCTGCTGACCGACGATTTCTACGAGCAGAAGGTCGCGGAATGCGAGGCCGCGCTCTGAGGACCCGCGCCTCCTCACTTCGCGCGAACGTCGTAGGCGTAGAGGTTTTGCTCGCCCCGGAGGTAGAGTCGCCCGCCGCAGATCACGGGGTGCGAGATGTAGGTGTTGTCGGGCCGCTTGGGCAGCTCGAACTGGCTGGCGATCTCGAAGCCTTCGGGCGTGACGGCCACAAGCCACATCGTGCCCCGGTGGTTGAGGCAGTAGAGCATGCCGTCGGCGGAGCTGATGCCGACCTTGCCCAGGGTGTTGTCGAGGCGGAGGGTCTTGCCGCTGAGAAAGTCGACACAGTAGAAGTTCTTTCCCCCC
>Ga0315280_10010330_pt1 | contig 11736 bp, 11 predicted proteins | sample YL17G06_40_MG_FD_203697 | JGI IMG/M metagenome (GOLD analysis project Ga0315280, IMG submission 203697) | Sediment microbial communities from Yellowstone Lake, YNP, Wyoming, USA - YL17G06_40 | ecosystem: Environmental > Aquatic > Freshwater > Lake > Sediment | place: USA: Wyoming | collected... | reverse complement strand
GTCTATGATTTTGTCTATTGTTTTGTCTTTGTATCCGATTTCGTTTAGCTTTTTGCGTAGTTTTTTATGGCTCATTTTTCACGGTTACCTTTTCTATTTCTGCAAGCCAATCACATTGAAGGCTTTCCTTGATATCTTTTTCAATCCGCTTATTATCCACGTCCTTGCTTTCTGAAACGAGATGGATTTCAATTATGGTTTTTTTGCCCATGCCAATCCCCTAATCTACATTGTTGATTCAGAGATATTTTAAGGTTGTTATACCAAAATGGTAATTCTCTTAGTGAGTCGGAAAAAATGATGTAGTGAAAAGTTGTGATACCAAATAGGGAACTCAAGACTATGCGAAAGGGAAAAGGAAGATTCTTTAACAGACCCACCATTTCAAAAGGCAAAAAATACGATAAATTCTTTATTTATATCCCTACGGAAGTCGCTAGAGATACAAATTTCCCTTTAAAAGATGGAGACAGAGTTGAAGTTGAAATGAAAGGCGAAACATTGATTATAAAGAAAGCAAAAGGCTAGCTTGAGTTTAAACAAAAAAGAGAAGGAAAATTATAGTTTGTGTTTTAAATCGTACGTGAAAGATGCGTTTCCGATTTTGCTCCGTGAGAGATTCAAACTCTCGCCATGCATATCGCAGACATTGTAGAGATTGATTCTGGATTCATAAATTTAATACCGATTTCATTGAACATTTGAAGATAAGCGCATGCGCGGTGGCGTGCGCCCTCAACTCTAAGTTGGGGAACCACGCACACCCCTTACTGGGGTAAATAAGAAGAAAAATCTTTGATACAGAGAAAATGGTAACAATAGACCTTAAGAGAGGAGAACGTATCGCATTAATAGATCGGAATGATAACTTCTGGGAACTCCGCAAGGATAAAAAAGGCCGTTTTAGCATAAGGAGATTAAAGGGTAGATACTGAATCATGAAGACAAACCTCAAAATGAAATGTTCCTATTGCCGCCATTGGAACAGAATTCCAGTAAACAAAATTTTCATTCAGCAACCCTCTCCAGAGCCTAAAGTTAAGGTCATAATTCCAATGTATGAACCTCTAAAAATTGAGACTTGTAAGAAATGCGGAAATATTATAGCAAAGCCAAAAGAATTAATCAGAATCATCAAGGTATCATCTTGACTGATGTACGTGAGAATTTAGGTTGGCTATTGCTTCAGGTTAATAGTGTTCAGACTCCATATATGTAAAGGTAAGCTTCAAGCTTGCAGACAACAGACTACCCATAGAGAAGTGGAAAGAATGAAAGCTTCTAGATTTAAGGTCATAATTTTATTGTTGCTGGCTGTTACAGTTATCTACGCTGTGGCTTTGTATAAGAGCGTTCAGGAATATGAAGCTTGGAAAAGGTCAGAAATAGAACGGTATTGCAGAGAACATGGGGGCACTCAAGAGTTCTGGGAAGGCTTGTTGGACTTTCTTCCTTATTGGCAGACTAAGGCGGCGCAAGAATTTGCAATCGCTGGCTTAGGTTTGGTGCTTGTATGGGGAATTCTCATAGTTGTGAAACGAAAGTGGTGAATAAAGATTGAGTGAAAATGGTTGCAGTCGGTTTTGACCACTTTCGTTTTAGTGAAGAATGTTTCTATGCGAGCAGGATGGAAATGTTGGTTCCATTGCCAAAAGGCAACAAGCCTCTACGGACTTATACCATCACCAGTTTCTTTCCTTTTTGCCTCCTCGATGTCATTGCAGACGAATTATGGGATTTTGTGTGTCCTTCACTGCTTCTTCCAAAACTTGACGACTATCATAAATTCTTACATGGGTTGCGAGCCTCGTGTAGGCGATGCCTTTCTCATCAAGAAGTCGCATAAGGTATGGAAGAGCGCGTTTCGAGCCACAAGCGACCAAAACATCTGAATCACTTTTCAATTCTTTTAGCTCGAACGTCAGCAAGGTGGGCTGTCCAACTGGACCATAAATGTTCTTAAACTCCATTCTCTCAATCCTATCAATCTTCATCCGATCGATTTTGTCTATCTGAATCTTTTTAAATCGTGATGTTTTCGCTTTTTTCATTTTAGTCAACTCAGTAAATCAACTTCTCGTCCTTCATTCAAATTTCTGCGTGCGCTATGGTCGATGTTCTAGATGACCCGAAGCCAATGTGGTCAATTAAATGATGCGAGCGCCAAGAGCTAGCAGGGCTTTTTGAGATATTCGGGCGTTGATAACATTCGGAGTGGAATCTTTGGAACGTGTTCTCTGGCAAGTTTCGTCCTAAGGAAATTCATGGCTTCCTCGATTTCCATCTTGCCTTTGTAACCCAAAGTTTGAAGAAACCTGAAGTTTCTCTCGATTGATCGATCTTCCCCATCCATCAGGGCTTGCAGAATCGCATTGACGTAGAAAGTCTCAAGGTCTGAAGCGATTTCCTTAATCATGCCATCGAAATACACGGACTTGGTGCCTATGTGTTCTGTGAGAAAAGTATAGGAAGAGTCACGTTTTGAGAAGTGGGCTTTGGGAAAGTAGTGTTCTGCGATCGTTTCGTATAACCATCCCCTAGTTGCTTTCGCTATGATTGACGACCCAGGATGCACAGCACGAGCAGTATATCCAAAGAGTGTACTAGAATTTATCGTGTCTATCGCATATTTTTCGAAAGTTTTGATATCCTCAAGATCATTGATTAAAATGCCATTTTCGTTCTCGTCGTATACTTCTGATTTTGAGAGATCGAATGAACCAGAAAGCGCCAAGTCGTTGGTAAAGATGAGCGTTGAATGAAGGTTGCGGGCGAGGAAAACCCTGCAACCAACCTCATCCAGAAAATTGATAAGATTAAAGGCTCTTTGCGAGTATTCTTGACCTCTGTATTTTTCATCTTTTAGAGGGTCATTTGTTACGATGTTGATTTCTGCTCCAAAAACAAGTTTTACAAGCAGCATTGCATATGCAAGATTTATTGAGAATATTCCGCAGTCTAACCCAAACCATGATTCATCCAATCCAAGAACATCTGCATCGATCGTCAGTTGTACATCACTAATCCATGGACTCAAAACATAGATTTTTGGAAATTCACACAGTCTTTGCCAATACCCAGAAAGAATCTGGAACATTTCAGCTCGAATCCTGTCGTTCGGAATAATCTTAGCTGTCATAGCCTATCAAATCAAGTGACAGCGTGTCATTCCCTATTTATAAAACACTTCCTTTCGTGGTCATCCAGAAAGCCCTGCGCGTTGAGTTATGTTCTCTCCTAGTTCGTCCCTAATGGAAAAAATGGATTGATCCACATGGTTTTGGGTGTTGGCCTCTATGTCCCCATACCTAAGCGGTTCAGGTCCACGTGATATCTTTTTGTGCCTATCGAAGCCCGCAGCTACTTGAGATATGACTTGACTTTTCTGCCAATCCAATCCCGAAGATATGCGCGAGCTTTGAGAGAAATTGATGTCTCTTTCAGCTCCTTCACGATTCGGTAGACCTTGATCCTTTCCTCTTTCTTTGTATAAGCCAACATTTCGATATCCGAAAGAAAAGGCACTTGATATGATTCTGACACTATTTCCTTTGTTATGTCCAGCATGTATCTGGTTGGTGGATCGGCGATGCCAGCGAGGAGAAGTCCTGAAATGCACCTTGCTGCCTCTGCTTTTCTTTTAATCTCTTCCGCCTTTTCCATAAGATTTAGGGGCTGAAGTCCCTTCTTATCTTCCAGCTTAAGGTCCTCTGCAAGTGCATCCAGCAAATCGGACTTCTTGATCAAATCGGAGCTAATCTCAGAATTCTCCCTTTCCCAATCTAGGCTCAATTTTAGTGCTGTGCTAATACCGCGGACAAACATCCTGGTGTTAAAGTGTCCACAGCGAACCGTGAGATTCGATAGAGACACAATGAAGTCTTCGCTGAAAGGGGAGAGTTTCATGCAGCCGTCAATTCTGCTGGTGGCAAGAACTCCTTTTGCGATCTCAAAGATCTCCGCTTGACTCGGATCGGGCAGAGTCACGTGTTTAGTATAGGCTCTTAGATGAAAGTATCTGAAGCGTCTCTGACCACGCAAAGCTTTCTCGACATCAGCTCTCGAAATGAGGATAGCTGAGAGCCTATTAGTGGGGAGAAGGTCAATGAGAAAATCGTCAAGCTCAGATTTAACCATGTAGTCCCATTCTGCAGCCTCATCTATGACCAATATTATGTGAATATCTACACTCTCGCAGAGTGAGTGGAACACGCTGAAATTTCTCAACCTTCTTCGAGGTTCCGCGAAGAGTTTGGAATATGACACAAGAAAATTCGCACTTGTTTCAGGGTATACCAATCCAGGGAAGTATTCCCAAGTCTCATCATAGTCTTCTTCGACATCGCAACTTCCACTTGACTGTAGATGTTTGAAGAAGCCGGCAAGAAACCTGTCAGCTGCATCATATCTGTTTGCTGTATAGGCTTGGTCAATTTTCTCGACTGCTCTGACTAGATTCTGATTCAATAGGCTAGCACCAACTAGGCATTGCAATCCTTTCCTTGCATCTGGATTTTTGTAGCTCTTGTCAAAGAGCCCTTTCTTAACCCAAGCGAAGGCAAGTATCCTTAAGGCATTTGCAAAGAGCTGTTTTCTTGCAAATCGCGTATTCTCTTTAGGTTCTTCAGGTGTCCATGGAATAGGCAGGCCATTCTCGTAGGAATAGTCCAATAAATCTTCAGCCCTTTGAGGATGGTCCACAAAAACTGCCAACGTTGGGGATACCTCTGCGGAAAAGAAAAGGTTGCTGTTTATCTTACTGCAAAGATTGTACATCAGAGTAGACTTTCCTCTGCCCCAGAAGTCTAGAACCAACCACCGGACTGACTCGTTCTTTGCTCTTATCTTCCTTATCTCGGCTAAGTAGTTCTCTAGTATCTGGGTGCATCCAAAAGAACAGAAAGTGTAGTCGTCTAGAGAGACATTAGGTGGACCACTTAATTCATAATCATGCCATTCGAAGCATTCCGGCACTTTGCTCACATTCAGTAGTTTAACGTGATACTGTCAAACGGTTTCAGAACTACATCCATCAACTGCTGATCAGGTCTATCCCTTCGAGGGACATTTCCAAACGCTGGAAAGAACCACAGTCTTCTTCCAAGCTCAGAACCTGTTGATATTACGTATGCAAGTATCTGATCGACACTTTTTAGGCTCAAGCCTAGTGTTGAGGCCATTAAAAAGCGAAAGTCAGGGTAATAGAATGCACCTTGTGAATCTTTGAGTCTCGATGGTGACTGAAGCACGTCAATCACAATTGACTCAAAAAGCTCTCGATCAACCGGCACGTTAGTTGAGATGTACACGTTAGAAGGGCAATAATCAACGCTGGAATAACTATTCTGCTGAGGTAGTATCTTTGGGTCAATATTCATGTCAATGATTTCACTATTTGTTGACTTTGTCATCAACATTGCTGAATCCTTTGCACTTGAGACTTTAAGCATTCCATGGGAAACAGACCTTTCAAGAAATGCTTTATGTCTCTTTGTCTTACGGCTTTTGAATTTGGGCCAGCCAAGCTTTTCGAGCTTCTGTGATGTGAGCCCGACGTAGGCTAGAGAATCCGTGTACCAAGACAAGAAGGCAAAAGTTTCGGCCCAATCTTGCCCGTTTCTGATTCCTGTCCTATCATAACTCTCGACAAAAGCACCAAATGCGGCATATGCAGCATAAGGGTCCGCCTTGCTCAGTATGTTAGCTGCGGTTCTGCTATCAATACTGCATATGCCTTCTACGATATCATAGTGACCCAGTCGTTCATAGCGTTTCTTCGTTCTCTTGCTTTCCCTGTATCTCGGTGCAGATCCTACAGGAGATTCCGACGGATGTTTGTTTCTTTCAAGGAATTCAAGGCACGCAATGACACTCGAAACCTGGGCCTGTTTTTTCTGTTCATACCTGAGTATAAGCCTTGCGACTTTCTCAAAATCGTCATCTGTCTTAATTTTGCTCATTTCATTTAGAAGCAAACCTTCCCCTTTCAGAAAGAATGATGTGCCCTTTTTTCCAGCCAAACCAATTGAAAGTAGAGCTCTCCCAAACGGAGTATTGCTGAAATGCTGCAGAGTATCTCCATCGAGTCTTCTATGTCTATAGGCTTCCAAAATGCTCTTGCATGACTTTCTTCTGTACATCAGATTGATTCTGTCTGGGTCTTTTTGAAAGGTTAGCGCGCCTGTATCGACGAAGATTTTCTCAACAATCGCGGATGATTCGGGATGACACACGATCCTCTTTGTATTGCCGATATCGCATAGAAAAGCGATCTTTCCAAGAAAAGGTAGATGAACTGTCTCTTCACCGATTTGGGTCACCCACGCTTTTGCGTAGTCAGACCAATAATCGCTGATTCTATAAGGAACCAGGTCTGCTCCGTCTGATCCATATAGTTGCGATCTTAGCAGAAAATACTCCAATACTCTTACTTTTCTGTGAAACTTGAGACTGTCACCTGAAATCGACACACCTGCCTCTCTCAGCAGCTCAGGATCTGTTCTAAGGGACTCTCTTTCCAGCTTTCTGTTCTTATTGTCGTCCAAGAATTCTGCAAATTTCGGCGCATCAATAGAGCTCATCCAAGGCACCGTAGAAACATCATCCTTCTTCGAACCTCTTTGGCGCCGCCACGAATTTGAATGCTTCAGCTTCCTCGGCACGAATGGCTTCCTTAACTATTTCCTCAGTTTTCTTTTGTTCCAATATATCCTCTGTGAGCTCTGGCTTGTCACGTTTCCAATTGCGGCTTTCCTCTAACAATCGCTTTAGAGCTCTCAAATAAGTCCTTACGTTGAATGACTTGCCTCTCTTAGTCAAGCTGGCGAGTTTTATAATGAAATCATCTGTAAGAGGAAAGATTCTTGATTCGCCTTCACGGGCAGTGTCTAGGATTCCTGCAGTAAGACCGATAATATCTTCCTTGTCTAGCTGCTTCAGTTGCATATTTTCGAGACGATCGTAAATAGTCATAAATGTTCCTAGTGTTGTGTCAGAACGTATCTTGCGAAGAACTTCGGTTCTGAAAATCAAGACAAGCGATATTGGCGATTCTGCATCCACGGCTATGTCGTGGATATCGTCGTCTATTTTATTCTGGACTACAACACTCCAGTCTTCCACTTCGTCAAATACCAGCAGAAGAAATGTTTGTGCCGCCTTCAAGACTTTCTCAAAAGCTGGGAAGTATCTAAGATTCATATCAGGAGCTGAGAAAAGCTCTTTGTATGCAATCAGAAACTTGCTTGAATAACAATCATACAGAAACTGCGGTAGAAATGTCTCAATAGAATCTTGAAGGACGATTTTTTTGTTTCCCTTCTTGATTTCCATTGATGGCAGGAGCATGCGGAAATAGAATCGCATTAGTTCTCCAGATTCCTCATATACTTGGTCATTTGATTTGAACATTTCACGAAGTTTCTGAATAAATTCAGACGTTTTGATTTCATTGAGACTGAGAATGTTTTGATAAACTTCTTTTCGTAGTTTTGATCCCCCCAGAGCAGCTTCTTCGAGATGTCTTTTCTGGATTTCATGAACCGCTCTTCTCAACAGAATGAAAGCGATCTTTCTCAGACAGTCCTTCCAAGCCTCGTTTCCTTTTTCACTCGCCTGCTCTTTTGAAATCTTGCTGTCCCAAACCCAAGGCAACCCGTCGTTGTAGACGCTCTCAAGTAGCTTTGCTCGCTTGGCTGGTATTTTCTCGAAAAACGCCAGAACATGAGTGAAGTTTCCATCTTTTGGCCTTTCAATCTCGTCGTCGAAGAAAAGCCTCTGGTTCACATTGTAGCACACATTGTATAGATACGTGGATTTCCCACTTCCCCAATAGGCAACGAGTTTGAATAGCATTCGAGTTGATTTTCTGGCATAGTTGGCCAATTCATCTATTGTTTCCTTGATCTCCTTGTCTCTTCCGTATGCCTTTATTCTGTAGTCTTCAAACGATATCGTTGGACTATGAAGCAATTGATAATCATTCCAAGTCCAAGAAGACTTCATTTGGTCATTCATACTCCTTTGGTTCTCGTTAACCGACACAGTCTTTTTATGTTGTGCCTTTATATATTTATCATCTGTGGCTTGCGTGAAAAAGGGCAGTGAGCTAAAAATATCGTTCGAAGGCGGTACAGACACGATCGGCGGAAATATCGTTGTTGTGAATGCAGCGAATAGGAAATTCTCTTCACGCTATCTTTTTGATTTCGGCGTGCCGATGGATGCTTATCGACCTCAAATCACCCTCGGTTCTGAACCTCAAACAATCGATGAGTTCATTCGTAGAGGACTGATCTCAGACTTTGACATGAATTTTAGGGCATGTTTCCTGTCTCATGCTCATGCTGATCATTGTGTCGCATTGCCTGCGTTGTTTAGCTCAAGCAAAAGACCGAACGCAATCTGGGCTACTAAGACTACTAGTCGTATTGTAAAGAAAGTCCAGTTTGTCGAGAAGCCTCTACATGCAGACCCCTTCGAGAAAGGAGACTACTACGAAGATGTGGTGGCAAAAGAAAACGGGTTGGACGTGAAGGTTGCGCTTTACCCTGTGGATCATGACATCCCAGGTGCTTGCAGCTACCTCGCAATAGTCGAAAACACTCTGATAGTTTACACAGGAGATTTCAGGGATCACGGATATCTCAGTGAGGTGATCAAGAGGCAATTCTGGAACTACGCAAAGATGTTGCAGACCAAGAACCATTTCAGTTCTTGTACCGTAATAAGCGAAGGAACAAATTTCGGTCTGCCTTTTGATTTTAGATCGCAAAGCGATTTTGACAACAGAATGAAAGAAATTCTGGGTCAATACGCCAAAGATCTAATCTCTGTGATAGTCAATCAAGATGGACTCTGGGACATTTTCTCAACAATTAGGAGCATTAGGGATCAAAAAGTCGATAGAAAGATTGTTGTCTCAAAAACGCTGGCCAGTTTTCTTGCCAGCATCAGAGAAAGCTTTCTAGAAGACTATCAACGCGCTGTCACAAGCCAGGGATTGTTGTCTTTCCAAGAAATGATGAATCCTGAGCAATTCATTGTTTATGATCCAAGAAAAGGAAGTTCAGTCGAGCTCCTCAGAAAGATCGCCGAAAAGCCTTCGAATTACATCATTTTTCTTAGTAGAAATGAAGCGTTCGGTGCTCTTGACAAAATTGCCATTTTGTCTGGTCAAGCAGGAGGATGCTGTGTTCTCAGTTTTTCTGCTTATGAAACAAACGCTGACTCAGCAATCAGAACATTTGCAGAGGGAATAGGTCATATCGGTTTTTGCGTTGAGAAGACAAATGCGCTGGCGAGAGGACACGTTTCTCCTCATCGGTTGGCCGGCATACTAAACGTCATTAAACCTAATACGGTATTCGTAATGCATACTCTTGCACCAGAAGGCTTGAGCGCTTTCCTTCGCTCGCATCTCGACTGTGAAATAGTTGCCCCTACCAAGGGAAAGCAATACGAAATATAGAAAACGGGTCAAGTAAGAACGCGCACGGAAGAAGGATGGTAATTGTCACGTAAGCAAGTTTTCCTTGAATTATCTGTTTGCCCCTGTTTGGAGTCTTTCCTCTAATTTTTCCAGATTATTGATTAAGTGGTCGAACCAATTTTTTCCGCGAGGATATCTACTAGAAGGTCATGGAGTAATGTGCTTCATGGTTCATTTTTTGCATTTCAAACAAGTTGTTTCCACGGTCTTTCAGGCGAAACCTGATGGATTCGAACTTATTTGGATCGTGGTCTCTATGGACCTATCTGACGTTGGGTCTTGATCTCTACGGACTAAAACCCAAAGGGGTTAAAGTCCAAGCCTTTGAGAAGCTATGCTGTGGACCAAGGGTTGAGTGCCCAACGACCGCTATTTCTCCCGCTCAACTCTAAGTTAATATTCGTCGCCTCATCGACCTTTTAGTCGCGATTTCAGCCCCTTTTCTAGTGCACACTTTCGTGTTGCATGTTAAGGGGAGTACTTAAAAGCCAAAGCATACAGAATAAAATCAGACTGGTGAAACAAGAGAATGGCATCTGAGAAAGAATCGATCTTGCATATTGTAGAAAAGCAGAGAGAATGTGAATTTTCTCTCCGATTTGTTGTGCAAAACGATAAAGACCAGTGGAAGAATTGCTTTACTCTCCTTAAGCTTGTTAAGAAAGGTGCTAGAAGAGAAATCGAGTATAATTACGGAAAACATGTTGTCACAGAAAAGCTTCTATCAATTAAGGACGGAATAGAGTTTTTGGATCCCCTTTTTCGAGAAAATGGTAACAACCAATTTGCTATTCCGAATTTCGGCGAGTTTAAGGTTACCAAAAATGAAAAACTAAAGTTTTTGCCAAGCAAACAAAAATATGGACTTCTATTTGACAACTGGCCAATGTTGTTTTGTAGCTTTAATGTTACAGAGGACAAAAAAGCACTTTCAGGCGACGCCGAATTGTTGAAGGAAGGACTTCCTTACTACCCTGACGTGTCTGACGCTATAATAAATTTCTTTGAATTACCAGTTAATTTCTTTAATTCTTACGGTTCTGTTTATGTGGTAATTAATGATTATCGGGCGCGAATCGAGTCCTTGAAGCTCATTTTTTCAAAAGTGCAAACGAAGTTAGATTTACCTGAAGTCGAACACAAGAATCTGGTTGTTAAGGCCTTTGCACAATCTGGTTCAAAAATTGTGACGCTGGAGGACATTTATCCCAAAACTGACGCTGTCGAGTTTGACATTGGCTTTAATCCAGAGAAATTGCACGTAGCCTTGTTGTCACGAGAAGATAACAGCAAGATAGACGGTAAAGAGTACGGAACTTGGAGATCAGAAGAAGGAATTATTATTGAGCGGCCTGAGGAAGAAATAATATTCTTAGCGAGAGCAGGAGAAAGCCAAAACCTCGAATACAAAGGCGACATAGTCTCGGAGGAGAATAAGAACGATTTTATTGAATCCGTGGTAGCCTTTTCAAATACAAGTAATGGCATTATTTTGATTGGGGTAGCTGATGATGGTCAAATACTCGGCAGTGGAAAAAACCTCGATGACCTTAGGAGAATGATACATGATAGTTGTGACCCGCCGCCTCAAAACGTTAAAATTGAAGAGAAAATTGTATCGGGTAGCAGAGTAATCGTTGTAGATGTTCCTAAAGGTGATGATCCGCCTTATCAATCAAAGAGAGACAAGAATTGGTACATTAGGCACAATGCAAATGATATGAGGATGGAAAGATCGGAGCTTATCAGGTTGCTTGAAGAGCGCAGCAAAACAAATGCATTTCCCTCTTCTCGTTGGTAATGATATTTAGAGCGTGCCATTGCAACTTTTGTGGATAATTTTGTGGTTCCTGCTGAGGCTTCTGAAATCCAGACTGAGGGAACTTCGGAAAGTCCTATGAAGAAAGCGTATTGTTCTGATTTGGCTTTCTCTATTGAACAATATTTTAGGTAGACAGAATAAACAAATGGGCAGACGACAGGATTGAATCGAACGTGTAAATTTTTTAATTTTGAACATGCAAATCTTATGAACTATGTCGATTCAAATGAAACAGTTTAAATCAAGTTATCAAGACCTACGAGCTTTATACGACAACATCAGCGTCAAGCACGTTCTTGAGCTTATGGATATACACCAAATGCAGCGAGACAGATTTTGGCGAGCACGAAAAATACTATGAAGGCTTCAAAAATCCTTTTTAACTCATCCGAGATATGAATATCTTGAGGCTGGTCAACGTGTT
>Ga0315280_10010329_pt1 | contig 11738 bp, 9 predicted proteins | sample YL17G06_40_MG_FD_203697 | JGI IMG/M metagenome (GOLD analysis project Ga0315280, IMG submission 203697) | Sediment microbial communities from Yellowstone Lake, YNP, Wyoming, USA - YL17G06_40 | ecosystem: Environmental > Aquatic > Freshwater > Lake > Sediment | place: USA: Wyoming | collected... | reverse complement strand
CCTTCACCACAGGCACCTATCTGAGGAGAGAGAAAGGAAAATCCGGTTAGTTAGTGGGTCCTCAAAGCTTCTTTAAAGGCAAAATAAATGGGAGGCGGGCGGTTGAGCCCTCGCTCCACATCACCCTACCTCCCTGTTGCGACGTGCCTTCACCTTCCTTGCGGCGAAACCGCCTATCTGCACTCGCAACGCATAAATTTTACAAAAACCGCAATGCCCGTCAATTCAAATCTATTTTCATCTGTCCACCACACCGCTCAAGATGAGCGGTAGGTACATGCCCGCCCAAAGAAAGTTACCGGTCCAGCAGATGAAAGTTAACAAGTAAGAAAACCGGTTTGCTAATGGCTCGGTGTATAACCTAATTTGCCCCACGTACCCCTTTGCATGTTGTACAAATCATGGAATCCCTCGGTAGTTTGCGGGGTCCAGTCGCCGGTGTGGCCACGTTCGACCGTTCTGCCGCGCCTTATTGTGTCAATGCCTTTCCACTTCCAGTACTCGTTGTGGCCGTCTGCAAAAGAGACGTTCGTTCCATCACCGTGTCTGACGGGAGGGTCATCCCACCATCGCTCCTCGCCACCATAGTGAACAGCAAACGCATCCGGCGATACCCAGCCTTCATCAATAAAAACAAGCCTGAAGGCGGGTGCCGGGCTGTGAATCTCGTTCCTTTTCTTGATATACAGGCCGGGTTCCTGCAGGACTTCGTCGTAGCAGATAGCATTCATTGAAAACATTACAGCGTACGTTAACATCTCTCCCCGGCTGCCGGTTGGGCAGCGGTAAAGTTTTACATCCTTGACGTATGACCAAAGAGCTCCTTCTTTTATCCTTTCTTTCTGTACGTTCTCGGGTAATTGTTCTCCCTGGGCCCAGCCGGCAGCGCAGCAGTCGCCTACCCAGGCGCGTTCGTCTTTATGGCCGAAGGAGTCATTATACGGGGGACCATAACCTGCTGCGCCATTGACGAGCTTATCGTCGTTCTCATCGGCGTACATAATCCAGGCAAGTGTTAACTGCCTGAGATTATTAAGACAAACTGCGCGTCTGCCCTGCTCCTTGGCTCTGTTTAGTGCCGGCATCAATATCGCCATTAGTATCGCGATGATAGCAATTACAACTAACAGTTCTATTAACGTGAACGCTTTTCGCCTGCTCATAATCGTACCCAATCCATAACCGCCAATATTTTGCTGCCCAACTGTAAGATGCGCAATCCTGGCCTTATGTTCCCCTGATATTGAATTCCGTGTTGTTTTAGCCCTATTTTACCACAACAGATATTATAGCTTAAATGTGATATTCCTGCAATCTTTCTTTAAGCCAGTAACTGTCCCAAAGATTGTGGGACAGTTACTCCTCTAATCTTCTTGCAGCATTGGCCCGTTGGGTGTAGAGTAAGTAGGAATTTGTCAGAACGTGGCTTTCTTTTGGGTCTCGATTTTGCCATGAGTAATATCCTCAACTACGAACCGAAAACGGAGCAACACAGCCCGATGGTAAACAACTATTTGGTTGTAGCAGCCAGGGTAGTATGGTTTTTGTAGAATTTCTATTTACCTGTAAACACAGGACTTGGAGAGGTGTCGGAGCGGTTTATCGAGCCGGTTTCGAAAACCGGTGTCCGCTTTTGCGGACCGCGGGTTCGAATCCCGCCCTCTCCGTTATTGAAGACAGTGTGTTTACAAGCTCTTGCATTTGCGGAACTTGCAGAGTTTTCTCGATTTTTTGACTGCCCCATTGCCCTCAAATTGCCCTCAAACGTAGAGTATTGCGAACCAAAACAACCGTCAACTACACAGGAGTTTGCCAGCGCCATCATAGCCTGCTGGCTGTCCTCATCATATAGATGGTAATATAAATCCAGCATCTGTGACGAACTGTGTCCCAGCCAGGCAAGTGCCTTGCGATAAGCAATATTATGGTTTGCACAGAGACTTGCAAAGTGGTGACGGAATGAATGCAATTTGTATTGTCTGGGTTTCCCAAACTTACAAATTTGACACAATTCTTTTAATCGTTTAAGCAGACTTCGTTCTTTGATGGTTTGAAAAATAAGACCCGTCTTTTTATTTGCTGGTCCCAATAATTCCGAAATCTTAGGATGCACAGGAACAAATCTTCCTTCCTTGTCTTTTGTAGTGCCGTTTGACCCGCCATGACGAATATGAATCATTGTAAATTGTTTATTCTTGAAAGAAATATCTTCCCATTGAAGTTGTTCAACCTCACCAATACGAAGGCCTGCATAACCCATAAAAACAAATGCAAGTTTCTCCTCACCTTTTGCCTTTTCAATCAGCGTCTTAACCTGGTCGGTTGTAAAGCAGGGTTGCGGGCCGGCCTTTGCTTTCGGGAAGGAAACAGAAACGAATTTATAATCTCTGATCAATCCCTGCCGCCATGCCCACTTAAATATTTGCTTGGTTAAGACGATAGCGCCTTGGATGGTCTTGTTAGCGTAATCATTTTTGAGCAGCCATTGGCGAAGGCCATATAGATGGTTTTGAGTAAAATGCCTGGTTAGTCAAATATTGTTTTCTGAACAGTAATATTTTAACTTGTTCGAATCGGCTTTGTATTTCAGTTCTGTCTTTTTTGCAACGCCTTTGACCTTAACGGCATTAAGATATTTATCAACGAGGTCCGTTATAAGCAGATTGATTTCAGGGGCACGCTCAATACCTGTTTCAAGCTGTTGCTGAATTTCCATCGCTATTCGTCTGGCCTTGGCTTTGCTGTTAGTGCCGAGGTTTCTGCAGACCTGTTTGCCATCAAGGTCCCTGTATTCTGCGGCATAGCAGCAAGAGGCCCTATATTTATCCTCTTCCTTCTTATCGTTCTGGATTGTTGGTCTTTGTTCTTTTTCTATATAGTCGTCCCTGAAAAATAATTTAACTTTTTTACGGATAGCAGCTTGCGTTCTAAAAAAGTGCGCTAAATTGCAAGAAAACGTCCAGAATCGCCAATTTTCTTGCAATTTCAGAGAGGCATTTATGATAGCAAAAGCCCCAGACAACCAGCAGCTTTTATTTAGCGCACATCTTGAGCACATTCTCGACCACACCCATCCTTTGTTTAAGTTGGCCGGCGTTATTGACTGGTCTGAGTTTGAACAAACCTTCGGCCAATTCTGAAGAAGGTTTGGGTTGACACTACCGTTCAGGAAAAGGCCATCAGCTTTCCCACCGATGCCAAGCTTTATCACAGGATGCGGCAGAAGCTGATTAAAAAGGCTAAAGACTGTGGTATCGAGCTTCGGCAGACATATGTTCGCAAAAGTAAGCAGGCATTGGTGATGCATGGCCGATATGCTCACGCCCAGCAATACAGACGGGCCCAGAGGACTTTTGAAATTAGCGTTGACACTACGGCGGTGGTTTAAGCGTCGCAGCGTGGTGGAGGCTGTGATAAGTCACAGCAAAAATGAATGCTGATTGGCCCGCAATTACCTGTTGGGCAGCAAAGGCGACAGGGTTAACGCGATTCTGTGTGGCTGTGGTTATAATATCCGCAGACTCCTGCGGGCTATTATTTTTGGCTTTGGAGAGTGCTATTGTTTGGACGTTTTTGTCATCGAGGCGCCTTGACGATTATGACTGATGAAAGCTTTTAACCGACTTTTTCGGGGCCGACTATCTAAGTGTGTGAAGAGGCTGTAATTGCCGTTAAAACAAGGACTTACGCAGTGATGTGCGAATGCCCAAGCTGGACGTCGAGGGTTCGAGTCCCTTCGCCCGCTTTTTTTCTGTCACAAAGTCACCAACGCGACCAAGTGGTCAACGTCCCTGGCGGATTCGATAAAGATGGACGTCCCATGCGTTAAAGCCGTCTTCAAAAAAACCGTCCTTTGATATTATTGTTCGGTCCTCGCCGAGAACTTCAACAGGCTTTTCTTCCTTAAGTCGCTGCACGGCAAATTTTGCGTTTGTCCGGCCATCACGCATCCCGGTATCCTCCCACCCAAGTTTGCCTTAACCTGACTTCTGATATTACCTTATTGCATTACTGATTTATCTGACCAACGGCTGTATGTTCAGAAGGGAAGGTGATTTTATGAAAGCTTGACTCCTATACAGGTTAGAATACCCCGGTCTGCAAATATGCGCTGTTGTCACATGAGGGAGGAGATGTTTATTGCTGGATGGTGCCGGAGGCATTTCTAACGCAGCGAAAGCCATAGATATCATATCCAAAGCAGACATCCGCATAGCCGGGATTTTCATTATAGCGATAACCGGAGCGACAGTTCTGGGCGCTGAATCTCCATGCTCCGCCGCGAACCACTTTGCTCTCACCGTTTTTCGGCCCTCTGGGGTTTTCTTTGGGAGATTCCTGGTAGTAGTCTACCTTATAGAAGTCGTTGCACCATTGCCATACATTGCCGCACATGTCATATAATCCCCATGGGTTGGGCTGCTTCTGACCTACCGGCTGAGTGTGTCCGCCAGAGTTCCTGTCAAACCAGGCGTAATTAGCCAGTTTTGAGGGGTTATTCCCGAAGAAATATGCTGTTTTGGTTCCTGCTCGGCAGGCATACTCCCACTCCGCTTCCGTGGGCAGCCTGTATCCGTTTGTATCGAATTTGCATTCCCATGTTTCTAAGTCATAACAGGGTTGGAGCCCTTCCAAGCGAGAGCGCTCATTACAGAATCTCGCAGCATCGGACCAACGCACCTGCTCTACAGGATTCTTGACTCCTTTCCAACGGGAGGGATTATCCCCCATGACTCTCTGGTATTGCTCTTGGGTCACCAGATACTTGTCTACATAGAATGAGCTTACGACAACCTCATGAGGCTTTGCATCCACCTCATCCTGGTCTCCCATCGTGAACTGGCCTCTTGGAAGCTGAACCATCTCTATCTCGGGGCCAGTCCTTGTTTCGCTTGGGCCAGCACCGGGCGATGGCGAGCTATCGTTTGGAGCCTTACGTTCACAGCCTTGAAGCAGTGCCAAAGCCGCGAATAGGAGAAATACAACTGCGATGACGTGCTTCATGATTCTCAGTTTCCGATCTGCACTCTTGGACTTAACGTTTCATGCTTAATAATTCGGCCATATCTCATAGCCATCTGGATTTCTAAGGCACTGCCTACAGCGCCTTCTGATCTCTTGTGCCAGCTCAATGGCCTTAGGCTGAATCACACAACCATAACCCGCCTGTTGGAACAGTTTCCTGGTTATTATGTGATACTGTGAGAGCAGACCGTCTTGAGCACCGCCCATCGCTCTCCATTCCTTTCCGAGATCTAAGTAGGTCGGTAGGTTTTGCGGGTCTTTCTTGCGGGTAAGAGCGGTAGTCTTGCGAGCCAGCTCGTCGGCATATTCCAGAGATTTGATGTTCTCTCTCTGCACGCTGTATTCCTTAGGTATTTGCTGCGCCATCTGCTCCATGCTATCAAGAAATGGCTTCAACTCAGCAGAAGAGCTTCCTGTCACCCGCAGAAACTTTATCATGTTGTCGGCAAAACCTCTGTATTCATCGATCCTTTCCATATGCCGCCTGACAAAGTAGAGCATATCCTCTACAGCCCCCTCGACATACTCCCTCCTTTCGATCTCCTGCCCTGCCTCAAAGACGACCTGTACGGCTTCTGTACATCCACAGGTGCAGGCGCGACGAATACCCTCACTTCCCCTTCGATGATGGGTGCGCAACTTACGGCCGGCAAGGTCAAGTATGGTATCGCATGTCTGCCTGCCCAAGGTGGCCTTCATAATGTCAACGGGCGTAGAGACCGAGAGGGGAGTGTCTTTTCTTTCCAGGAAGTAGATGACAGATTCCCCCTTCGGTGGTACCTTCTTGGTCAGATGATAGAAAGCATTGTCCCCCTTGAACCATACGGGGTAGCTGTACATACCAGCCACACCTCGCCAGATCTGGCCTTCGGACTCTCTGATCGTAAAAGTGGTTTTCACATCGCCTTCATATAACTGGGTTATCCATTTTGCAGGAAAGGGCCTGCTCCAACTGCTTGCCACGTCCTTCTCTAAGTAAGAAGGGTTCAGCTCTTCTTTATGCCAGATGCCGCGTGCTTCCAATAAGGCCAGGTAGATACTCTGCCCATCGTTGTCGAAGTCAATAGACTCGATGAGGCGGGTTTCCGATCCTTCATTACCCAACCTCAGCCTCATCTGTTGCTTTCCCTTCGGCCAGGTGATGACCAGCACGCTGTTTTCTCCCTTCAGCAATCCAAGGAATAGATTCTCTAACGGAACACAGAGTGTATTCACCGAACGGTACTCTCCAGGACCAAGTATAAGGGCGTCACCTATGAAGCTGGGCACAACACCATACTCGATTGGGCTCTGAAGACTAATCCCCTTCATATTCTCAGCAGGTTTTATCTCAACAATCTCTGCCTTGCTGAATGAGAAGACGGCGGACAAATCCTCCCCTATGTCCCTGACGGGAAAAAAGACTTCCAGGACCACTTCGTCAGCCGTATTCTGCAATATCTCGCAGTGACTAATGCTCGCTGCCTTTGTCTTCGTTTGAAGCGGGACGAATTCCATGATCTTCCTGCTCGGATCGGCTTTCGAGTATACAACCACTCTTCCTTTGCCTGACCACAATACCGCAGTCAAGTAGCTGTTCTCTACTACCGCATCTCCTTTGAATGAGTATTCTCTGCCATAGTAGCCCGGGTCTGAAAAGGCCTTGGCTGGGTCGGCCTCGAGCATAAGAAGGTCGGTGGGTACGACTTTCCACCCATCTCTGTTTCGAATATCGACCGTGTCGGCAAAAGCCGAGAGCGTGTCCCAGACCACAACATTGGCGGCTGTTTCACCTCCCTGGGTTGCTGACATCCCTGTGGCGGTTGTCAGCAGGATAATCAACGCCGTTTTCTGCACAAGCGATTCTCCTTCCCTAACACTTCGATATGACTTCATGACCTGTATCCCTTCCCGGGGTTTCCTTACTGTTCCGAACACAGGAGTTTCCTGCCGATGATTGTATCTCGTCAGCAAAAATGAGACAAATTCAGCTTCGAATTAGAGAGCGATTTCGGCTCCTGTTTACTTTATTTTACTATTTTATAGCACTTTTTTTAAAAACTTTTACCCGCTTGCACTTGTAATACGAGGAAAACTGTAAAAAGCTTTGAAAAGATATAAAGAAAAACCTATCAGCAAAGCAAACCACATAACCCGTTTTTGCTACCTTTTACTCCCACTTTTTAATCTGTTTTTTGATGTGCTACCGATTTTTCTGAGCGAGAGCCATTCCGTGAAAGGGAGCATTCAAGCCTATTTATGCCTGACCCCAAATTTACCTTTGCCTTCCGCAGTTTTTCCAGGAAATCGTCTTTCCTAAATTCTGAAGTCCACTTCCTTATTGTAATCCAACCGCCAAAGCGAATCAGATAGTTGCGCCACGAGCGGTACCACCTGCTCCATCCTAACCGGATATTATGAAGGAAGAAAATTATACCTGGAAAAGAGAATATATTCAGGGCTATCAAAAACATATAATTGAACCGATAGAACCTACCCATGATATTCCTGGCGGAATTCTGCATCTCTTCTGCGCTCATCGGCTCATCCGGCTCGAACAGCGGAAAGCTGCCGTCATAATACTGCCACCCCAGAACCTCAATCGGGTAGATTCTGTTTTGTCTTTCAAGTCTGTGTCTCAACTCTGTCCCGGGCAGAGGAACAGGCAACAAAACCTGCACAGTGTCAATTTTGGCTCTTCTGATAAAATTCCTGAAATGTCTCACCCGTTCCTTCACCGGCATCTTGAAAGTCACCTGTTGCCTCTGCGGGTAGCCAAAAATAAACATCCCGTGCACCAAGAACCCAAATTTGTGAAATATCCTTGTGAGTGATAGCATATCTTCAGCTCTTACGTGCTTGTTCATAGCTATCAATTCTTCTTCGATTGGCGATTCAAAACCGATGGCTACTGTTCTAATGCCTGCTTGCTGCATAGCAGAGAGTAGCTCAGGGTCTTTGGCTTTATCCAATCTTATCTGAACAGTGGTGATAAGCCTTCTCCCAATACTTTTCTGATAGTCTCCAAGCAGGTTACAGAATCTTATTGTCTCGTTGCGCTGCTGACTGAAAAGGTCATCGACGATAAAGAAACTTTTGGCGTTCACTGTTTCCACAAGAGAACTAATGTGCTCGAGCAGTCGTTCGGCAGAAGCACATCTGGGCTTGCCCTTGACCGTGCAGAATTCGCAGTCCATGCCGCAGCCCCGTATCCTTTCGACAGGATAGATTTTTATCTTGGCATAACGAACCAGGGAAAAATTCGGCAAAGGCAATTTGTCAAAATCAGTGATGGGTTCTCTCGCTGGAGTGTAAATGACCTGGCCATTATGCAGATAAGCAATACCCCTGACCTCACTTACCTTCAGCTTGCCCTCTATCGCCCATAGAAGTTCCTTAATAGTCTCTTCTCCTTCGCCTATGACTATATAGTCGATGCCAGAGGACAACGTTTCAGCCACATTATCTTCAACAAAATGCTGTCCTCCGGCGATAGTTACAATCCCTCCCTGTTTATAAAACTGGGCTATGCTATAGAGTCTGGGTATCGTGCACGTCAAGCCACCATAAAACCCGACAACGTCTGCGGCTCTCTGTTGTTGAAGGACTTTGTGGTCAGCCCCGCCTGAAGCACTCCTTGGACCGTATCTGCAAAGATTATTTTCGTCGATAACCTCGGCATCCCATCCCTCCATCTTATTTACAGCACTGGCTACACATACAGGTCCCAAAGCTGTAGTCCTTCGGGCAATGCGCGAATAAATGTTGAAGGCGGGGTAAGCCGGAATCACGATTCTAAAAAGGCACCTTTTCTTAGATATATCGAGCATAAACAATACAGATTGTAGCTCTGGTGTTGATGCTTTTCAAAATTATGACAGAATGACTGCTTCACAATCTATCATATTTGCCCATTATATCACCCACGCCTCGCAGAGGAAGGGATATTCCTACTATAACCAATGCCAAGCCGCATAAACCCCGACACGTTTGCCACTGTCCACCACCCCAATCTTCGCTAAGCTAAAGGAAGCCACACCCAGACAAGCAAACATCTCAACCCCACTTTTAATCTAATCTTTATTGCATTACTGATTTCTCAGGGCTAAGTCTGGGTGTTCAGCAGGAAAAGCGACGCAAGGAGCGGCGGATGAACCCTCTTCTTGCGAAGTGCCTTTTATGGCTTTCAGGGCGAGTGAAATTGATATCTTCGAGCTAACACTTACACTACTGTTCCCAAAGCCAGTTTTCGACAAGAATGAAAAGGTCACTAAAATCGACTATACCATCCCGATTGAGATCCTCAGCCAAAAGAATTTCACTAGTTCGCCATTTGTTAGCAAACTCAGCGTAGTCTTGGAGGCTGACCGCGTCATCATTGTTCAAATCAGCTATATTTCCAACATTTGAAAGAGACATACTCGCTTCCGGAGTTCCGCCGTAGGCACCCATATTTATGCGTTTGCCGTGCGGCCATAATTCCGCAGTCCAATCAGAATAGGAGCTACCCCTATCAATACAGGGACTTGTGTTGGCATCTGTAACCCAGGTGCGACTATTGGGGTCCCACCGCCCTGCTTGTGATTTCAGATGATAATCTCCATTCGCAGGGTCTGCAAAAAGTGGTTCAAGATTGAGGCTCCCTGTGGGCAAGGGCCAACCCCCTTGAATGTCAGAATGGGCTAACGTAGGTCTCTTTGTGCCGACAGTGTAAATTTGATCAGGCAAATTGCCCCAAATAATGCTGTTGATAATCAATATATGGGGAGCCATCGGATAAAGATAGAAGTAGATGCCACCCCCATTTCCCTCTGTCTTATTATCTGCGATTGTGCAATTAATAATAGTTAAGCTTTCTGGATGCTCACAGCAAATTCCTCCGCCGTCACCTTCATATCCACTGGTGTTCTTGCTTATAAGGCAGTTTCGTATAGTTAGGTTGCTGCCACCGCAATAGATCCCACCACCTAGGCCCCATGAACCGACCGAGTTCTTGCTAACTATGCAGTTGGTAATTGTTGGGCGATTGTTTTTGTCTCCACTTATGTAAATTGCGCCACCGTAACAAAAACAGAGACTTTCTGGGACAAGTTTTGCGGTGTTTTGCAGTAATAATACAATTATGGATTGTTGGGGATGAATCGGAACAGTAAATAGCTGCTCCACCTTCACACATAACAGCAACATAAGCATTAGTTATAGTGAAACCATCCAAAACCGAGCCTTGACCTTCTCCGTTTTTGAAATAAAAGCCGCGGTGATTTTCTTCATACGTACCATTGCAGTCAATTATGCAGTTTTTGGGATCATTTTCCTATACGGCTTTCCTACTTCGCCTGGTGGAACGTGAATCCCTGGACCGTGAGAGGCGGGCGGCCGAAAGAAGGGTCAAGAACGCTTGTTTGCCGGTCATAAAGACACTCGACACCTTCGATTTTGCCTTACAGCCATCCACTAACGAAAAGCTGGTTCGCGAACTTATGACGGGCCAATATCTGGATCGGTATGAAAACATTCTGCTGGTAGGCAACAGTGGTACCGGTAAAACCCATCTGGCCAGCACCCTGGGTTTTGCTGCTTGCATGCAGGGTAGAAAGGTGTGGTTCTTTACTGTAAAGGCCCTGGTTACATATCCGCTTGAAATGACTGAGCAAAGGCGGTTGGAACGAACCCTTCGAGGGCTTGGGCGGCAGGATCTTCTGATTCTGGATGAGTTTGGGTATGTGCCATTCTCCAAGAGTGCTGCTGAGTTGCTGTTCGAGCTTGTCAGTCGTGCCTACGAGCGTCAGAGTCTGATTGTGACGACAAACCTGATTGGGTTTGAGTCATGAAACCGAGGTATTGGGCTGTGAAAGGCTCACAGGGGCCTTGTTAGACCGCCTGACACATCGGGTCCACATTATCGAGGCTAATGGCCCCAGCTACAGGCTGAGAGAATCGAAAAGGCGTCTCAATGGAAGTGATTGCGATATCGAGCCACCTCCAAAGAACGATGACAGGCAGACAGATTCTGAGCAATAGGTTCTGATTGAAAAATAAAAGTGAACAGAAAAGAATTGACTATATGGTTGTAATAGGGCAGGTATGTCAGAGATGCCGCGGTTTCAGTCCGCCAACCGCCGTGGTTTTACTCCGCCCTTTACACTTCCAGTGGACCACTTTGGGGTTTCGCATGTTACTCAGATGCAAACTACAGGTAAGGCCTCTTGTATTTGTGAAAAGCTCATCTACTGATATTATTGTAGGCAGTTATTTCGCTGCGACTGTCCTACTGACTGTCCTATTTTTGAAGTTACGAATCGTGTAGGAATCATAGATGAATCGTAACGAATCGTAACGCACAATTTGTTTTATAAAAAGGACTTGCAGCCGAAATCGTTATTTTTTACAATTAAACAAAGAGGGCGGGTTCGAATCCCGCCCTCTCCATTACGAGCGCAGCGAGGAACGGAGGAGAGCAACGCAACTGCTTGCGTTGCGTCGGTAGTCGAAGGGTTTGTCGATGTCCGCAAGGACAGACAAACCCCTGGCCCGAAGGGAAATCCCGCCCTCTCCGTTAGATTTTTACCCGCGTTTGTAAGTGCTTAAACATGTGCCGCTTTCTGTGCCTCAACTATCAAGCTCTAATTACCTTGTTCCCCGTAACCGGTGTTGTTCTCACAGGCAGCGTCGGCTTCGTTAATGATTTTGCCGCCGAGGCCAATATGGCGGTTATCTTCGATGATGTTGTTTTC
>Ga0315280_10010327_pt1 | contig 11739 bp, 11 predicted proteins | sample YL17G06_40_MG_FD_203697 | JGI IMG/M metagenome (GOLD analysis project Ga0315280, IMG submission 203697) | Sediment microbial communities from Yellowstone Lake, YNP, Wyoming, USA - YL17G06_40 | ecosystem: Environmental > Aquatic > Freshwater > Lake > Sediment | place: USA: Wyoming | collected... | reverse complement strand
GCGAAAACAGATGGCGGGCCCGGTGGGATTCGAACCCACGGCCCCCGGCTTTCCTCGTTTTCGTGCAAGCCTAGAGGGCCGATGCTTTGAACACCCGGGTTTCGAAGTTGCGGGTGCTGTCCAGGCTGAGCTACGGGCCCGCTATGCGCACACTGGACTGTTCCTCATATCTACCTTCTTGTCAAGTACACGCCATGGTGCTGGTCGGGCTCTATTCCACATAGATTGCGGGCCGGAAGGGTTGCGCCATTTCGGCTCTCCCTTTCGGGTCGTACTTTTTCTCTTCCGATTCATCGAAGACGGCAACATCACACTTGAACTCCTTGCCAAGAAATCCCGCCGCGTCTTCGAGCGCCTCTCGCTCGTTGATCTTTCCTAATCTGCGCCTCTTCTCTTGCATGTCTGGGGCCGTCGATTGCATGTCCTTTGTGAGCTTCGGGGCGAGTTTCGATATCTCCTTCATCTTCTGCTTCAGTACGGGATCCCCTGACGCTGCTTTCATCATCTCAGGAACCCTCACCGGACCTTTCGAGGATATCTCAAGCGTCTTCAGGTAGAGCTGCCATTTCCAATCCGCCGCGGTGTATAGGTAGAGTTTCTTCGCGCTCATCCCAGTTGTCTTCAGAATGGCGGCGACATCTTCAACCGTCGTTCGGATGAGGTCTTCAACTTCTTCCGCCCTCTCGTCGATCTTGCTCCTGTCGGGTTGCGGCCACGGTGCGGTTGAGACGAATCCCTTCCTTCTCATCATGCTCCAGATCGTCTCAGACATGAAAGGCGTGAATGGCGCCATCAGCCGGACACGCACGTCAAGCACCTGCTTGACAACCTCAGGGTTCACACCCGGCCCTGCGGCGGCTCTTCGCATGTACCATGAGACGTTTTGCTCGAGCTCGTAGAGTGCATGATGTACCGCCTCACGTGCCCGCAACTTGTCCAGCGCGGATGTCGTGTCTCGAATGCAGCTCTGAAGTCGACTGAGCATCCACTTCTCCTCGTTGCCGCCGTGAGCTGCCGATCGTGCCCTTCGTCTTCGTCTTGGTTCTGTCTTGACAACCGATCGAGCAGAAGCGTACATTCGTTCGATCCTTTCGCGCAATGACTCTGCGGATTGATGACTGAACTCCACGTCCTGAATGAGCTCTGCTGCCGAAACCGTCGACAGCCTAACCGCGTCGGCCCCGTGTTGGGCGATGGCGTCACGGAGTGGTATGATGTTTCCGAATGATTTGGACATCTTCGCGTGCTCCATGAGCACGCTTCCATTCGTCACGATCTGGCGAGGCCACTTCTCGCGTGGGAATATGGCGGCATGGTTGAAGATGTAGAACGTCAAGTGATTCGGTATCAGATCTCTACCCGAGTGCCTAGAATCAACCGGGTAGAAGTACGCAAACTCGTCTCGAATCTTCTTCAGCTTCGAACTCTTGAGGCCGCCGGTTTTCGCGAGCTGGTCCGGATCGCCTTGGCCGAGCAGCAGATAGTCAAGAACCTTGTCTAAGAGCTGTGCAGGTTTCAGCTTGAGTCTCTTGACATGTTTGGCGAGCGTGTAGTAGGCCATGTAGATTACCGAGTCAGAAAGGCTTTCGATGATCCACTCCGGATCCCATGGCAGTCGTGTGCCAAGGCCAGACTTTCTCGCGCACGCCTTCTCCTTCAACCATCCTATCGCGTAGTCGATCTCTGTCCGAAACTCCTCAGGCAGAATACTCATGGATTTGAGGCATTCACGCGCCAGCTCCTTCCACGCCTCATCGCCGTAGTTGATGAACCACTGGTTCTCGAACATCTTCACAACACATTGCGTGCCACATCTGCAAGTCACAGGCCTGTTGACGATCTCGTACATCACATCGGCACCTCTCCGCGCAACCAAGTCATCCCGCACTTTGTCCCTTGCCTCAGAGACAGACAAGCCGGCGTAGGCGCCGAGGTCGCTTCGCATACGTCCCGAGTGGAACTCCTTACTGTACACTTCCGTGGTAGCTTCTTCGAGCTTGGGATCACTCTGTTCCCTTATCCCGAATCGCTTCACGACATCAACCGCTGGCGCATCCGAGTAACCTTCAAGCTTGACCACGCCAATCGGCGTAAGCTTCGTCACTTCTTCCTTCGGAATTCCATAGCGCTGGAGAACATCCGGGTTCCGTCCAAGGTCAACAAGGGCCTGATAGTCATACGGTGCATGAGCCGGAACAGACATCACAACGCCGGTCGCGCTCTCAGGATCCACAAACTCGGCGGGTAGGACAATCACCGGCATACCGTTCATAGGATTTGTGACCCATTTTCCGATCAGTTTCGAGCCCTGGACGCGCTCAAAGATGGTCGCTTTGCGGTTCTGGTATTGCAGTTTCTGTAGACACTGCTCGCTGATTATCCAGTCTTCACCATCGACCTTTGCTCTTACGTAGACAACTTCGGGCTTAACCCAGATGTTGGTGACGCCGAAGACCGTCTCAGGTCTGAGAGTCGCAGTCGGAAGAAACACGTCTACCATCTTGAATTTCAATAGGGCGTATTGCCCGATTTCCGGCTCCACATCGCCAATCGTGTCGTGCTGACCAACCGGGTTGCCATCATTTGGACACCATCCCACAGGGTGGCTGCCCTTCGTGATCAGGCCTTTCTCCTGCAGCTTGTGGAATTGCCACTCAATGAAGCGGCTGTATGTTGGGTCGATGGTTGTGAACTCGCGTCGCCAGTCGATGGAGAAACCCATGTCCTTCATGCCGCGCTTGATTTCTTGGTGGAAGTAGCGGGCGATCTCGATCGGCTCGGCGAAGTCCTTCAGCTTCCTCTTCGGGACATGGTAGATGCGGAGGAAATCGTCGACGAGTTCCGGGTCTCCCCTCGCGATCCGCTCAGCCATCGCCAGGATCGGTGTTCCAGTGTAATGGAACGCCATTGGGAAGAGAACATTGTACCCTCTCATTCGCAAGTATCGAGCGTGCACGTCGGTGATCGTGTACGTTCTAGCGTGGCCAATGTGTTGCGGGGAATTGGGATAGGGATATGCGACGGTGATGAAGAACTTCTCTTTCGATGGGTCTGGGTCGGCTTCGAAGATGCCTGCCTGCTCCCACTTTCTTACCCACCTATTCTGAATCGCCTTCCAGTTCACGACCACTGCAGGTCACTTCTTCAGAAATGATTGAACGATCTTCTTTGCGCTCGTAAGGACCGCTTCAGCGTTGCTAAGTTTGGTTCCGCCGCCCTGGCCGAAGTATTCCTTTCCGCCGCCTCCTCCGCCCACGAGCTCAGCCAGTTCACCAGCCACTTTGCCGGCGTGTACTCCTGCCTTGATCGCCTCCTTACCGGCAGCGACGAAGATCCGGACACTGTCCTTGGCGAGCTCCACGACAAGCACAGCGCTTGGGTCAGCTTCCACGACTTGGTTCGACAGAGCCACAATGTCCTCTTCTTCGCCCACCTTCTTCATCGCAGTGGCCAGCTTGATCTTTCCGATCTTCTCAGCATGCGATAGAAGATCCTTCGACTCAACGGCCGCCAGTTGAGTTCGCACGTCTTGAAGGCGTTTGCTTAGCCGGTCTTTCTCTTCTGCCACAGATTTCGTGTATTCGTCTACTTTCTCGAGAGGTGCGTCGAGGATTGAGGCGCTCCTTTCCAGTATTGCCTGCCTGTTCTGGATGGCTTTCAGTGCGGCGGTTCCGGCTGCGAATATTAGGCGTTCAACGCCGTCTTGGACGCGCTCGGTTTTGAGGACTTTGATCAGGCCGATCTCGCCTGTGTTCTTCACGTGGGTTCCGCCGCAGGCTTCCACGTCCCAGTCGCCAGTCTTGATGACGCGAATCTCTCTTCCGGGGACCACGCCGCCCTGGTACAGGATGAAACCGTATTGCTGTTCCGCCTTCTCTCGCGGCATCCATGTCGCCTCCACAGGCACGCATTTCATGATCAGTTCGGAGGCGAGCCGCTCGATCTCCGAAACTTGGTCGTCCGTGATCCGCTCGTAATGCGAAATGTCGAGACGTACGCTGTCGACGCCCTTCTGTGCGCCTGCCTGCCAAGCGTGTTGTCCGAGGACTCTCCTTGCGGCTCCCAACACGACATGTGTCCCTGTGTGGTGACGCATCAGCGCAATGCGGCGCTGCCAGTCGAGCTTTCCCTTGACAACCTCGCCAACTCTCGGCATTGGTCCGTCGATCAGGTGCAATGCGACTTTGCCGACGCGTTGGACATCGACCACCTTCGCTGAGCCAAGCGCGGACGCTACGACGCCCTGGTCGGCGAGCTGTCCACCGCCCTCCGAGTAGAAACAGGTCTGGTCAAGCACGAGAAACTTGTCGTCGACGACTCCGAGAACCTTTGCGTCGAAATCTCGCTGGTAAACGTCCTTGTAGTACAGAGGAGTGGTCTCAGGGAATCCTGCAACCTTCTCCTTCAGCAGTTTCTCCGATTCGTCTTCGGCTTCGCTGGCTGCGGAGAGGTGCTTCTGTGCGACCATTCCGAAGAAGTTGCCGGGAACATCAACTCGGATTCCTTCCTTCTCTGCTTCGTCCCGCACGATGTCTGGCACGAGGCCGTGCGAGTCATACAGTTGGACGAGCGTTTCAGTTGGTATGCGATCCTGATGCTTCGCCTTCAGCTCGACTGAGATGCGTTTGACCATCTCGCTTCCTCGTTCCAGCGTCTTCTTGAACTTCTCTTCCTCTACTCGGAGGGCTTCGAGTATCTCGTTCCGCATCTCGATCAGATGTGGAAAGTCCACTCCCCAGTGGGAGATCTGCATCTCAGTGATCTCGCCGAGCCGATCCTCAATCCCGAGCAATCGCAGCATTCGGTAGGTTCTTCGAATCAGTAGTCGCGTCAGGTATCCGACGGCCACGTTGGACGGGACAACCCCCTCGGCTAGGAGAAACGATATTGCTTTCGTGTGGTCGGCTACTGCGGATGCCCTTTCGATGGGAACGATGACCTTCTCGAGTTCGCGCCAGTCCATTCCAAGCCTTTCTGCGACTTTCTTGCGCGCGTCGACTCGGTCAGAGGTCTTCTCGATGTTCATGATGCCTGAGACTTTCGTGTTCTCGATCATGATCTTCGAGTCTATGCTCGCTCCCGCAAGCGTGAGTATGCGATCCAATATCGGGCCGTAGATGACTGAGAAACAGCTCGGCAATGCCTGTGTGAGCCATGCCCACCGTTCGATTCCGTACCCAGTATCCACTGTCTTGATCGGAAGCTGTGACAGTTGATCGCCTATTACTTTGTACTGCATGAAGACGAGCGTAGAGACCTCAAGGCCGTTGACGCAGGCTTCAAGGTCAGGCCCTGCGTTTCCTCCGCCCGACCAGAAATGTTCCTTGTAAGTGACTAGGTCGGACTTGACGCCGAGCCTGTCCGTGAGTAACTCATGGTGATAGCGGATCGTTTCATCCTTCCAGTAGATCGGCTTCTCGGGATAGTTGAAGGCGTGGTGTCCACCCATCTCGAAGATGAGAAGATGCCTCCCCGCCGTTGGGCCAACATTGTCCAAATCGGTGAATCGTAGACAGGGTTGACTGACGACGAGCGGGTTCGCCGGCGGAGGAATCACACCCTCCGTCACGAGCGGCTGAAAATCGTAGATGGACGCTCCAACCAGGAAGACATCGTCACGCCATCGAGCCACAACCGGATACGGCTTGATTATCTTGTGACCCTTGCTCTCAAAGAATGACAGGAACGTCTGGCGGGCTTCCCGAACTGACAGGCTCCTGCGGGCAGGTGAATTCCCGATGAACGTATATTCCTCACAGGGAACGTCCCCGCAAGTCTCGCGGTCTGGCATCTGTGTCCAAAAGTGGCTCCCGCAGCTGACACATCGTCGTCTAACGAACCCCGACTCCTTGAAGAAAGGAACCGCGAACTCTTTCTCGTCAATGTCCATTATGGCGTCCCTTCGAGCCAACAAGGCACAAGACGCGGTGAATACAAAGAACTTTCTTGCTCTGCCCTGTCGGCTACGGGACTAGAGCAAGAAGAAGCTTCTCTAGTGAAGGGGAACCCAAGACAAACACGCAGGAATCAGCCGAACAGGGCACCGAGGCCCGCTAGGGCTTCTTCTTCCTTCTTCTTGTCGTCCTCGGGTTTCTTCTCTTCCTTCTTTCCTGCGGCTGGTGCAGCAGCTGCTGGCGCCGCGACAGCAACGGGTGCTGCCTTCGCTGCCTTTAGAGCCTCGTCAATCTTGACTTCAGAAAGGGCTGCTACGAGAGCCTTGACTCTGACGTCTTCTGGCTTCACACCGGCTGCCGCTAAGACTTTCTTTACGTTATCTTCGTCGACTTTCTGCGCTGCTGAGTGGAGCAGCAATGCGGCGTACATATACTTCATGACTCGCACCTTGTACTAAACTTCGCCAGCTACCGCTTAGCCTTCTTTTCAACCTTTTCCTGCCGTTTCTTCTCCGGCGGTTTCTTAGCTGGCGCTTTCGTTGCGGGCGATTTGGCTGCGGGAGGTCTCTCCGGTGGTTTCGACTCCGGTGCTTTCACTGGCGCCGGCTTCTTATCGGGTGGCTTGGTTTCAGGCGGCTTCGGCTTTGCTTCGGCTGGTTTGACCTCAGGTGGTTTCTCTTCCGCCCGCTTGGCCTCGGGCGGTTTCGGTTCGAGTGGTTTGGGTTCTGCGGGTTTCGCTTCAGCGGTTTTCCGCTCTGGGCTTGGTGTTGGGGCGACGGGTTCCTCTAGGGCCGCGGCTTCGCTGTTGATTTGCGCTGCTGCGTCGGACAAGATTCTCATCTCTAAGTAAGCTCGCTTGACGAGGTCTTCCATGTTCTCGGATGTTGGGAACTCGGTCTCGTTCGCTAGGTAGAGTGCTTCTCGAAAAGCGCTGCCAATTATCATCGGGGCTGTTTCGGGGAGGACGTATTCCGTCTCGACCGCTAGCCCGATGGCGCTTCTACATGCTTCTGTGAGATCGTTCTTGTATGATTCGAGGTCGAATACGAGATCTTCCGGCTTTAGCACTATTCCTCCGTCGAAGGCACGGACTATTGACAGCCCAGCTTCCATTGGTTTCATGCCGAGCTTCGATAGCAGAGAGGCGAGCTTCGCGGATATTGTGTCGCCTGGAGAGGCCACGACAGTATCCTTCGCAACGAAAATACTGCCTCCCTCGATTCTCGTCTGAACCTTTACTTCCCCGAATTCGCTGATGACTGGGCCAGGCTGCAAACCGGTGTTGCCCGCTGGGATCATGATTTCACTTGTTGATATGTCGCCGGCCTTGGCCGGAACACGAACCTTGTTCTTGTTCAAGAAGAGAATCAGCGCGTAGGGGTTCATGCCCGTGAACAGTAGAAGACTTGAGCCAGCTAGGCCTTCGGCGAAGTCGTTTATGTGAGGTTTCTTTTCGCCCATAGAGCTGGCGGCTTTTTTGAGGATCGTGTTCTTTGCGACAAGCACTTCCGCTTGACCGCGAAGCTTCTTCCGGATTTCCTGGAGCTGCGATGATCTCACTTTCTGCAGATCCGCGATCGCGACGACTGGATGCTTCTCAATCAACTCCGCTAGTCTCTGGAACATCTCCTTCTTCCAAGCGGCCACGTGTGTAGCTTGTCTCGTGAGCATCAGCTAACCCTTCACTGTCTGGACTTTCACAGGTTCACCCATCGTAGTCTTGACAAGCACTTGGCCTATGTTCTTGGCGCCGCGTTCCAGCTTTGCCTCGACCCGGCTGAAGACCGCTTGGGCGTTCTCTGCGATCTTCTCATCAGGCATCTTCTCCGTTCCGATCCGGCATTGCACTACAGGCTGCTCTCGGACCCGGACCCGAACAAGCTTCCTGTGACTTTGCACAATCTGATCGATCGGAGCCGTAGGCGGAACAGGCGTCGGCATCTTTCCCCTCGGGCCCAAGATCGGACCGATCGTCTTTCCGACCAGAGGCATCAACGGCGCTTCGGCGATGAAGAACTCGTACTCGGACACAAGCTTCCGGGTCGCCTTCTTGTCCTTCCCTAGCTTGTCCAAGTCCTCTCTTCCGATGACTAGGTCGGCTTGGCCTGCCTTTGCTCTCGTGGCCAAGTCCCCGCTTGCGATAACGCACACCTTCGTCTCTTTCTCCAGAGAGTTCGGAAGCTCAACAGACTCGTTCAGCCGGTTCTCAGGCTTCTTCAGATCGATCTCTCTCAGCTTAATAATGAGCTCCACGGAGTGAGTGAAACCGTGCTTAGTGTCAGGTTTCCTAAGCCCTGCTAAGGCCGTGAGAAGTTGGTCCTTAGCGAGTGGCAATCGCGTTTTCCTTCTGGAAAGTTCCGCACGCTGATGTTCGGAGATTGATAAAAACGTTTGGAGAACTCACACCAGAAACCGCCGCTGGTCGGACGGTGCAGTGAGTCTCGACCATGAAAGCTGGGACATCATAGACCCCCTGTTCTCAGGGTACTACAGGTAATGCCGTGTTCGACTTTGGGCTCAGCTTTATAGTGGAGACTAGGTTCCATAGGACCTCCGTCCGGTTCAAGGGATGATTATTGACTGAGGTCAAGACCTTCAGAATCACGGGTGAAGTGAAGAAACCACGCACGACAATCCCGTTCTCATTGAAGATGAGGGCAACGAAAGAGCAAGAGGCGATCGAGAAGATCTACACTGACATGGGAAGCAGACACAAAGCCAGAAGACTCGAGATCAAGCTCAAGAAGATTGAAGAATTGAAGACTGGCGAGACGGAGACCAAGGAAAGTGTCAAGTGAAAGAGTCGTAAATGATGATGAAGATTTCCAGAAGAGCTTAGTACAGCTGAGGGTCTACGAGGGATCCGCGCGAGCACTTCAGGCGAGACTGGAGATCGTTAATGCTGCCATGAACGAGTTTGCAGTCGCCTCAGCCACGCTTGAGGGCGTCAAGACCCAGAAGACCGAAGCCGATGCCCTGATCCCCGTTGGAGGCGGCTCGTATGTTCGAGCGAAACTCTCCGACATCTCAAAGATTGTGATGGGCGTGGGCGCCGGGGTCGCCGTCGAGAAGCCGATCGACGATTCCATCAACGAGATCAAAAGTCGAATCGCCGACCTAGACAAGGCTCGGACTGCGCTTCAGCAGCAGCTCACCCAAGCTTTGATCAAGATCGAGGAAAACCGGGACACACTCGGTGAACTCGTGAAGAAACACGGCGGCGAGTCCCTCACAGTCCTATAGAACCCCTCAAAGAAGAGATTGCACTAACTGTGCGCCGCGTCGAGGTGCAATAGGTTGTTCGAGAAGCTCAGATCAGGCCTAAGCTCAGTTGTGGAGAAGATCGCGAAGACTGAGCTCGCTGGGAAAGACCTTGAACAGTCTCTGCAGGAGCTCAAGACGACGCTTGCTGAGAATGATGTCGCATATCCGGTAGCGGAGCGCATTTGCGACGGGATAAGGCAGAGGGCGGTAAGCGTTCAGGTCTCACGTCTGGGTGACCGTCGTCAACCAGTGGCAGCGATCGTTCGTGAAGTTCTCCTCGATTTGCTCAAAGGGAGCGGTGAAGCCAGTTTTTTCGAGAGGATCGATGCGAAGAAACAGGCACACGAACCCGCCATCATCGTATTCGTGGGAATAAACGGGACAGGCAAGACCACGACGATCGCGAAGATCGCGTACCTTCTCAAGAAACGCGGCTACTCCGTTGTGATTGCATGTGCGGATACGTACCGGACAGGCTCCATTGAGCAACTCGAAGAACATGCCAGACGCCTTGACGTGAAGACAATAAAGCATACTTACGGTGCTGATGCCGCGGCCGTGGCCTTTGATTCCATCAATCATGCTCGCGCGAATGGAATAAACACGGTTCTGATCGACACGGCTGGAAGGATGCAGACGAAACGAAACCTTCTCGAAGAGATGAAGAAGATCGTTCGCGTGGCATCTCCTGACTTCGTAATGCTCGTCGTCGACTCGTTGACTGGAAACGACGCCATTGAGCAGGGACGATCATTCAGCGAATCCGTAAGGATAGACGGCACAACTCTCACCAAACTCGATGCTGACGCAAGAGGCGGAAGCGCAATCTCACTTGCCGCTGAGATTGGGAAGCCAGTGATCTTCGCTGGCACAGGGCAAGCTTACGAAGACCTGATCTCTTTCGATCCAACCACGATCGTCGGCAAAATCATCGGTTGACACGATCCCCCAAGACCCGGGACGTACTCTCCAATGACTGTCCTCATAGTTGCGTCAGAAAAGGACCGTGCGGGTCTCAACATAGCGTCATGCCTCGTTCGCGACTACGGTTTTGATAAGTCAACAGAGCAATCAGATCCTCGTATCCTTCAGAAAGACGACATACTCCTCGCCAGAGTGAAGGAGGAGACGATTCACCTTGAATCTGTGGACTCGTTCGCGAATGCAACGTCCGTGATCTTCGCCTCGAGGCACACGAGCGAGAAAGGCGATCCATGCCTAACAGTCCACTGCCCGGGGAATGTTCTCAACGAGGCACCTTACGGAGGGCGGCCGAGGAGCCTGGCATTGGTTGAGCCGAACAGGATGAGGGCAGCGTTATTGTCGTTGTCTGAAAGCCGCGACGAACTCGGTCTTCACTATCTAGTCTCGCTTGAAGCGACTCATCATGGCCCGACTGAACTTCCAGTTCCGGTCATGTTCGCAGAGATCGGCAGCTCTGCAAAACAGTGGGAGGACCCTGTTGCGGGAAAAGCTGTGGCTCATGCGATCTGGGCGGCCGCAACTTCACCGTCAAACGGAACCCCGGCAGTTGGCTTCGGAGGAGGACACTACTCCTGGAAGCACACCGACGCAATGGTGAAACGCGAATTCGCGATCGGACACATTCTCTCAAAGTATTTCTTCGATAGCTACGACCAAGCCATCGTGGAACTCGCCTATCGCAGAACTGCAGGTGACTGCTCCCTCGCAATCATAGACAAGAAGGGGGTACGCGGACCTGAGCGAAACACTTTGGTCGAGTTCCTGAAGAAATCAGGCCGCGAAGTAGTGATGATCTGAACGGCTAACCGAATGTGAGTTGGATACCTTAAATAAGGCTCCAAAATATTAGGCGGCAACGCATTCACAGGAAAACCAACAAGCAGGAGGAAGCAGGTTGGCCGCTCGAAACTTCTTGAGTTCCGCGAGAAGACTACTTCACGTGACGACGCGGCCCACAGGGACTGAGCTGTCACTCATGGTGAAGATTTGTTTCCTCGGAATCGCCATTGTTGGCGGACTCGGCTACGTAGTGCGCATACTCTTCCTCTTCGTCGGATTACTTCCCCAAGGACCTTGAGGTAGCCTCTCTTGTCCGGTCAGAACCAGCAAAAACAGAGCGTCATCTTCGCAGTCAGAACAACAAGTGGACAGGAGAGAACCGCGACCGAACTGATAGCTTCGAAAGCCGGAATCAAGAAGGCTCCGGTGTTCTGCGTACTTGCGCCTGAAGTGATAAAAGGGTACATATTCGTGGAGGCCGCGGGAGCCCATATCGTTGATGACGTAATCTCAGGTGTCCGTCACGCAAGGGCTCGAACGAAGGGAGTCGTATCTTCTCAAGCCATGGAACGGTTCATCGTCACGAAGCCTGTCATCGAAGACCTCACTGTGGGAGACTCCGTTGAGGTTGTTGGAGGCCCATTCAGAGGTCTCAGGGCCAGGATTACTCACGTCGACAAGGTGAAGGAGGAAGTGACGATCGAGTTGCTTGAGGAAGGGTTCGCTACGCTTCCGATCACTGTGCACGCCGACTATGTGAAACTGGTTGCTCGAGGAGGTGGAGAAGCTGGGAGAGAAGAAGCAAGTTGAAGCTCTC
>Ga0315280_10010326_pt1 | contig 11740 bp, 13 predicted proteins | sample YL17G06_40_MG_FD_203697 | JGI IMG/M metagenome (GOLD analysis project Ga0315280, IMG submission 203697) | Sediment microbial communities from Yellowstone Lake, YNP, Wyoming, USA - YL17G06_40 | ecosystem: Environmental > Aquatic > Freshwater > Lake > Sediment | place: USA: Wyoming | collected... | reverse complement strand
CCCGACAAGCTCTTAGCCTCTTTATGCCTGGAAAGGTCGGAAGTCGTTGCTTCCTTCTCCTGCCTGCCAAGGGAAGCGCACTCACGGCCCGTTTTCGGGCCTTTTGCGGTGCCTTTCCAGTGGCCTCAAGAGGGCCGATTCCCCGTGTTTCTCGACGGGTATTTTGTATAATCCCAGCCACGGGGCATAGCTCAATTGGCAGAGCGCCTGGTTTGGGACCAGGAGGTTCTCAGTTCGACCCTGAGTGCCCCGAAGTTTTCTTTCCTGAAAAAAGCGGCTTGACAACACCTGGGCCGCCACACCAGGCGCGCCATTTTAGACCGGCATAAAAGACGATGGCCCAAGAGCCTGTCGGCTCCCGGACCATCGCGCGTCAAGACCGAATGGTTACTTCCCGGAATTCTTTGGTGTCGGCTTTGGTGCCGGCTGCCGGTTCCCCGCGCCTTGACCAAGTCCGCCCTGGCGGCGCATCTGTTCCAGTGACTCCTGCCGCTGCTGGCGGCGCTCCTGCCGCCGCTCATGCCTCTGAGCACGCGCTTGCTCCATGAGATGCCGACGCTGTTCCCTCAGCCCGCGGATTTTCTCATGCAGGGCCTGCATCTGTTGGCGGAGCTGCTGGGCCTGCTCCCCAAGAGGCTTTATCTGGGCATCAATCGCTTGGATTTGACTATGGAGCGACTGCATCTGCGTCTGTTCCGCGGAGCCGGAGCCCTGCCCGCCTTGCGTAGGGTTGGATGTCTGAGCCATCGTCAAGCCTGCAAGGACAACCAACGCTACTACCATCAGCGACATTCTTTTAATCATTGTTCCTCCTGCTGCTCATTCATCTTTATTACGTTTGGACAGGCATATAGTTCAGTTCGCCGGTCAGCTGATGCGGCCACCCTGATGCTCTGCCCGACGGTTTTTTATGGCCCGCTCCCGCCTCTTGGCCTTGCGGCGGCGGATGCGCTCGATCTCCTGGAGACGCCGGGATGTCCCGGGCGAAACCTTCATTTCAATGCGGTCCACGAGCTCGCGCAGGGCCAGGAACCGGTTGATTGTCCGGCGACGGTTCCGCTGGACGCGCACACCTATGTTGAGGAGCGGGTAATAGAGCCGGACGCAGTTGGCGGTTTTGTTGATCTTCTGGCCGCCCTTGCCGCCGCCCTTGAGGAAGGTTTCCTCTATCCGGCCGGCATCTATGCCCAGGCGCATGATGCGGGCCTTGAGTTCCGCGACCTTTGCGGGCGAGACGTCGAAGAGTTCGGTGAGGTTCAAGGCGATTTCCGGCGCTGCGCGCCGGAAATCGCGCGCCGCCGCAGGCGGCGTGCTCGCTTCACTCTTCCTGCCCGGCGCCGACCGTGGCGTGCTCCTCGTGAGACCAGAAAATGGCTCTCAGGAACTCCCGGTTCAACCGGGCGATGTTCGCGATTTTGATTTCCTTGGGGCAGACCGCCTCGCACTCGGTCTCGTTGGAGCAGTTGCCGAAGCCCTCGCGGTCCATCTGTTTCTGCATGGCCAGGACCCGGCGGTCGCGCTCGGGCCCGCCCTGCGGCAGCAGGGCGAACTGCGAGACCTTGGCCGCGACGAAGAGCATGGCCGAGGCGTTGGGGCAGGCCGCCGCGCAGGCCCCGCAGCCTATGCAGGCCGCCGCATCCATGGCCGCCTCGGCCTTGTCCTTGGGGACCGGGATGGAATTGGCCTCGGGCGCGCTGCCCGTGTTGACCGAGATGAAGCCTCCGGCCGCCATGACCCGGTCCAGCGCCGAGCGGTCCACGACTAGGTCCTTGATGACCGGGAAGGCCCGGGCCCGGAAGGGTTCGATGGTGATGACGTCCCCGGATTTGTAGGCGCGCATGTGGAGCTGACAGCCCGTGGCGCCCTGGTCCGGGCCGTGGGGCTGGCCGTTTATGGTCAGGCAGCACGTGCCGCAGATGCCCTCCCGGCAATCGTGGTCGAAGGCGATGGGCTCCCGGCCCCGGGCCACCAGCTCCTCGTTGACCATGTCGAGGGCCTCGAAGAAGGACATGTCCGGGGTCACGCCCTTGGCCGCGTAGGTCTCGAAGCATCCGGGCTCATCCGGCCCCTTCTGGCGCCAGACCCGCAGGGTGACGTCCATGATCTCGATCGGTTGGCTCATGCGTAGTTCCTCTGTGCGGGCGCGACGTTCTCGAACTTAAGCGGCTCGCGGTTCTGGACCGGCGTCCGGCCCTCGCCCGCGTGCTCCCATACCGTCGCATGGCTGAAGTTGGCGTCGTCGCGCTGGGCTTCGTTGTCCGGGGTCTGCGACTCCTCCCGGAAGTGGCCGCCGCAGGACTCGCGGCGCTCCAGGGCGTCGCGCACCAGGAGCTCGGCGAACTCCAGGTAGTCGGCCACCCGGCCGGCGCGCTCGATGGTCTGGTTGAACTCCGAACCCGAGCCCGGCACGATGAGGTTCTTCCAGAACTCCTCCCGGATGGCCGGGATCTTCGCGAGCGCCGTCTTGAGGCCGTTCTCGTTGCGGGACATGCCGCAGTGGTCCCAGAGGAGCTTGCCCAGCTCCTTGTGGAAGCTGACCGGGCTCCTGCGGCCCTGGAGGGAGAGGAGCTTGCTGATGCGCCGCTCGGCCGAGCGGCGCGCGTCCTGGAAGGCCGGGTGATCGGCGTCCACCTGGCCGAGCCTGGTCCCGGCGAGGAAGCCGCCCAGGGTGTAGGGGATGATGAAGTACCCGTCGGCCAGGCCCTGCATGAGGGCCGAGGCGCCCAGGCGGTTGGCCCCGTGGTCCGAGAAGTTGGCCTCGCCCAGGCAGAAGAGGCCGGGGATGGTGGTCATGAGGTCGTAGTCCACCCAGAGGCCGCCCATGGCGTAGTGCACGGCCGGGTAGATGCGCATGGGCGCCCGGTAGGGGTCCTCGGCGGTCAGGTGGTGGTACATGTCGAAGAGGTTCCCGTATTTCTCCGCTATCTTGGCCCGGCCCTGGCGCCGCAGGGCGTCGGCGAAGTCCAGGTACACGGCCAGTCCCGTGCGGCCCACGCCGCGGTCGTCGTCGATCATCTGCTTGGCCGCGCGGGAGGCCACGTCGCGGGGCACGAGGTTGCCGAAGCTGGGGTACTTGCGCTCCAGATAGTAATCGCGCTCGTTCTCCGGGATCTCGTGGGGGGGCCTGTTGTCGCCCTTCTTCCTGGGGACCCAGACCCGGCCGTCGTTGCGCAGGCTCTCGCTCATGAGCGTGAGCTTGGCTTGGTGCTCGCCGGACTGGGGGATGCAGGTCGGGTGGATCTGCGTGAAGCAGGGGTTGGCCAGGCCCGCCCCTTTCTTGTAGGCGTTCCAGATGGCGCTCGCGTTGCAGGAGTTGGCGTTAGTGGATAGATAGAAGACGTTGCCGTAGCCGCCCGTGGCCAGGAGCACCGTGTGCCCGGCATGGGATTCGAGCTTGCCGGTCACGAGGTCGCGGACCACGATGCCGCGCGCGAAGCCGTCCACCAGCACGAGCTCGACCAGCTCGCGCCGCGGGAAGAGCCGCAGCGAAGCGCGGCCCGCCTGGCGCATGAGCGCGGAGTAGGCGCCCAAGAGGAGCTGCTGGCCGGTCTGCCCGCGCGCGTAGAAGGTGCGCGAAACCTGGGCGCCGCCGAAGGAGCGGTTGTCCAGGGCGCCGCCGTAGTCGCGCGCGAAGGGCACGCCCTGGGCCACGCACTGGTCGATGATGGCGTTGGAGACCTGGGCCAGGCGGTAGACGTTGGCCTCGCGGGCGCGGTAATCTCCGCCCTTGACCGTATCGTAGAAGAGCCGCCAGACCGAGTCCCCGTCGTTGGGGTAGTTCTTGGCCGCGTTGATGCCGCCTTGGGCCGCGATGGAGTGGGCGCGCCTGGGGCTGTCCTGGATGCAGAAAACCTTGACGTTGTAGCCCAGCTCGGCCAGCGTGGCCGCGGCCGCGGCCCCGGCCAGTCCCGTGCCCACCACGATGACGTCGAACTTGCGCTTGTTGGCCGGGCTGACGAGCTTGAGCTCAAAGCGGTGCTTGTCCCATTTCTTATCTACGGGTCCGTCCGGAATCTTGGCGTCGAGTTTCATCGCGCTCCTCCCAGGAAGCAGGCCCAGATAGGTATGGCGGCGAAGGTTCCGGCGAGCGCGACGGCGAAGAGGATGCCGGCCGCCTTGATGAACGGCGTGTACTTGGGGTGGTTGACGCCCAGGGTCTGGAAGGCGCTCTGGAAGCCGTGGCTCAAGTGCAGGCCGAGCGCCGCCATGGCCAGGGCGTAGAAGCCGGCGATGAGCGGATTCCTGAAAAAGCCCATGACCCGCTCGTAGAGCTGGTTCTGTCTAAATTCGCTGCCCAGCCCGTACTTGACCGTCGCCACATGGACGGCCAGGAAGGCCAGCAGGAGGAAGGCCGTGTAGATCATGGTGATCGAGCCGACGGTGCGGCCGCCCTTGGAGACGCACATATCGTAGTCCACGGGCCGGGCCTGCCAGTTCTGCCAGCGCGCGTAGAGGGTCACGATGACGTGGATCAGGAAGAGGGCCAGCAGCCCGAACTCGGCCGCGGGCAGGAGGGGGCTGCTCTCGAGAAAATCGGCATAGGCGTTGAACTGGGCTCGCCCCACGAAGAGGAGCAGGTTGCCCAAGAGGTGCCCGACGAGGAAGCCGCACAACAACAGTCCCGCCAGGCCGACCGTGATCTTCTTGCCGATGGACGAGTTGAGGAAATCGAAGAGCCAGCGCATTCCGGTCTATTCTCCTTGCCGCTGAAGAGCGGCATCTGGATTCTAAGATATTAGAAATACTAATACAATGCTTGCGCCCGGCCGCGGCCCGGCGGGCGGAATCACCTGCCGGGTCTAATTTGACGCGGGCTGGGGCGCAGGTGCTGGCTCAACGGCCTTGGGCTTCTCTTCCGGCTTCGGCGCGGGCGCGGCCTCAGCGGCTTTGGGCTTCTCCTCCGTCTTGGGCGCCGCCCCTTCCGGGAGAGGAGAACTGCTGCCCTCCAGGGACGGCGGCTCCTTGGCCGCCGGTGCTGGCACAACGGCCTTGGTTTTTTCCTCCGGCTTCGGCGCGGGCGCGGCCTCAGCGGCCTTGTTCTGCTCCTCGACCTTCGGTGCTGGGGCGGTCTCAGCAATCTGGGGCTTTTCCTCGGGCTTGGGCGCAGGTGCTGGCTCAACAGCCTTGGGCTTCTCTTCCGGCTTCGGCGCGGGCGCGGCCTCAGCGGCTTTGGGCTTCTCTTCGGTTTTGGCCGCCGCGGGCTGGACGGGCTTGAGAAACGCGGTGAAGAGTCCCTGGTAGGGCGGGAGTTCCGGCGGCTTGCCCGCGGCCCGGGCCTTCTCGAACACTTTGCGCGCTTCGGAGAGCACGGCTCCGGGCCGGGACTTGTCCTCCAGGAGGCGCGCGAACACGAAGGAGGAATAGGCGCGCAGGTCGAAGCCGGACTTGGCCGCGTGGACCAGGCCCCATTTGATGTCGTTGAAGGTCTTCCCGTCCCAATCGTTGTCTATGGCGTTGCGGATCGCCTCGGCGCACACCTCGGGAGGCACCTTGTTGCCCGTCATCTGCTCGTGGCCGTTGGCCCAGGACAGGATGCGCTCGGCGGAAAGGTCCTTGGCCGACCCGTAAAGGGCTATGCCCCGGGCGATCCCGGCCGGGGAGCCGCGCACGACCGCCGTGTAGGCGGACAGGGAGACCTCGGCGATGCGCTCGGCCGGCAGTTCCCGTTGCGCGCCCGCGGCGAGGATGTCCACCGCGGTCTGGGCGGCCCGCAGTTGGGGTCCGTCCACCACGTCATGGGCCCGGTTCGCGAAACGCGCCTGGACTGCCTTGAGGATATCTGCGCGCTGGCCTTGCGGTATCCGGCTCTCGGAATTGATGCTCTCGGCGAGGAACTGCATCAGGTCGAGCTTTTGGGTTTGGGCCGGACTGGGCGCGGCCACAAGCATGAGGCAGACGATCAGGGGCGCGTGGTTTATCATTGGGATTACCTCTTGCCTCCATTATATAACACTGCTGGCCCATTAATTCCACGCTTCGTGCCTCCGGCGCATTTGCAGCCGGAAAATTGCTAACATCGCCTGCGTCATGAAGGGCCCGATGCGGGGTTTGTTCACGAAGGCGGTCTGATGGCTGAGCCAAAGGGGGCTGACACATCCTTCATCGGGCGATTCCTGGTCCTCCAGGGCGCGGTGCGCGAGCTCTGGATCATCTTCGGATGCAAGATCCTGGCCATAGTGGCCTACGGGCTGGTCAACTCGACCTTGGTCCTATGGCTCTCCTCGGACCTGGGCTTCAACGACGTGCGCGCCGGCTTCGTCATCGCCACCTGGTCCACCATGATGACGCTCTGCACGGTCATGGTCGGCTCGCTGGTGGACGCCATCGGCCTGCGCAAGGCTTTCCTCATCGGCTTCGGCGTCTGTATCTTCGCGCGCGGGGTCATGGCCTTCTTCCTGGCCCGGTGGATCGCGCTGCCTTTCGGCCTGCTGCCCCTGGCCTTGGGCGAGGCTCTCATGACCCCGGTCATGGTGGCCGCGGTCAAGCGCTTCGCCACCACGGACCAGCGCTCCATGGCCTTCTCCGTCTTCTACGCCATGATGAACGTCGGCTTCGCCATCTCCGGCTGGACCTTCGACAAGGTCCGCGCGGGCCTGGGCGAATACGGCCATTACCAGCTGCCTTTGCTGGGCATCACGCTGAGCACATACCAGACCGTCATCTTGCTGGGCTTCCTCTTCACCATCCCCACCCTGCTCGTCATCTACTTCGGCCTCCGCGCCGGCGTGGAAGTGACCGACCAGGGCGTGCAGATAAAGCCCGAGCGGTCCAAGTATCCCGGCGAGCCGTTGCTTAAGGCGCTCGTCCTCTCCTCCCGCGACGCGGTCAAGGATTGGGCGCGCATCTTCGGCAATCTCTGGACCCAGCCGGCTTTCTACCGCTTCCTCGCGTTCCTGACCCTGGTGGTGAGCGTGCGGCTTATCTTCTATCACATGTATTACACCTTCCCGAAGTACGGCATCAGGGAGTTGGGCGAGGGGGCGCCCATCGGGCGCATTTTCGGGGTGCTCAACCCGGTGCTCATCGTCATTCTGGTGCCGCTGGTCGGGGCGCTGACCCAGAAGATGTCGGCCTATAAGGTCGTCATCATCGGGAGCTCCATCGCGGCCGCCTCCGTGTTTTTTATGGCCATGCCGCCGGCGTGGTTTAAGCCGCTGGCGGACGGATGGCTGGGAGACCTCATCGCCCATAAGTGGTTCGGCATCCCGGGTGCGGTCAACCCGCTCTATGTATCCATCGTGCTGAGCATGGTCATGCTCTCGGTGGGGGAGGCCTTCTACTCACCGCGGCTTTATGAGTATCCGGCCGCCATCGCGCCCAAGGGACAGGAGGGCTCCTATATGTCCCTTTCGCTGTTGCCATACTTCGTCGCGAAATTCTTTGTGGGGGCACTGTCGGGGTTTCTGCTGCAGTCCTACTGCCCGGCGCAGGGGCCGCGTCAATCCGGGACCATGTGGCTCATCATCGGCCTCATGGCCATGGTCACTCCGGTGGGGCTCCTGGTGTTCCGGCGCTTCATCCAGGTCCATGAAGCCGGCCGCGAGGAATAGGTAGGAAGCGATGGAGAGGAAGGATCGCGCCGGGCGCATCCTGCGGGGGCTGCGCAAGCTCTATCCCGACGCGCACTGCGAGCTCGACTTTAAGACGCCCCTGGAGCTTTTGGTCGCGACGGTCCTCTCGGCGCAGTGCACGGACAAGCGCGTCAACGAGGTGACCAAGGTTCTTTTCAAGAAGTACCGGACCGCGGCTGACTACGCCCGGGCCAAGACTGCGGAATTGGAAGCCCTTATCCGGCCCACCGGCTTCTACCGCGCCAAGACCAGGTCCATCCAGGAGACCGGCCGGGTCCTCGCCGCCGAGCACGACGGCAAGGTCCCGGACACGATGGAAGAGCTCTTAAAGCTCCGAGGGGTCGCGCGCAAGACGGCCAACGTCGTCTTGGGCACGGCCTTCGGCAAGGCGGCCGGCATCGTGGTGGACACCCACGTCAGGCGCCTCTCCTGTCGCCTGGGCTTAAGCGACGAGACCGAGCCGGAGGAAATCGAGGCCGACCTCATGGCGCTGGTGCCGCGGAAGGAATGGATATTCTTCGGCCACGCCCTCATCTGGCACGGCCGCCGCGTCTGCCGCGCGCGCAGGCCCCTGTGCCCCGGCTGCGCCTTGAACGCGGTTTGCCCCAAGCGGGGCGTATGAGAGGAGGTGACTGTCGAACAATAAGGTTTTTTGCTACGATTTTTTAGTCCTGGTGACCTTAATAATGAGGAGACGATGACCATGCTGATGAGAAAGTGCCTGCTCTTGTTCTTGACGCTCTTCGTCGCTGCCGCCACCTGCCTGGCGAGGACGACGAAGGATAAGACCGTGCTGATCACCGTCAACGGCGTCGACATCCGCCGCGCCGAGGCCGTGGACCGGGCCTGGAAGCAGTACGGAACCGCGGTAATCAACGATATGGCCGACGAGATCCTCATCCGCCAGGCGGCCGACGCGCTCAAACTCAAGCCGGACGCCAAAGAGGTGGACGCCAGGCTCAAGCGCATCCAAGGACAGTTTTCCGATGAGGCGACCTTCCAGAAACGCCTGACCGAAACCGGGACCACTCTGGCGGCGCTGCGCGCCCAGATCGAGCAGCAGGTGCTGCGGGAGCATCTCGTGATCCAAGCCAGAGGCCTCCAGGCGACCGAGACCGAGGCCAAGGAGTTCTTCGACGCCAACAAGGACAAGCTCGGGGCGTCCGAGGCCGTGCGGCTGAGGAACATCCTGGTGGCCAGCGAAAAGGAAGCCAACGACTTTCTCGTGGCCGTGCGCGCCGGAGCCGACTTCGCCAAACTGGCCGCGCAGATCTCGCTCGACAACGCCACGAAGGGCCGGTTCGGCGACCTGGGGTTCATCTCGCGCGGAATGCTGCAGCCCGACATCGAGAAAGCGGTCTTCAACCTGAAGGCGGGAGAGGTGAGCGCCCCGATAAAGACGGCGGAGGGATACCATATCTTCAAGCTCGAGGGGACGCGGCCGGCCAAGGCCCCGGTCTATGCAGAGATCAAGGGGGACATTATGCAGGCCGTCCTGGCCGACAAGATCTCGAAAACCTGGCCGGGCTATATTAAGGAATTGCGCGACAAGGCGAAGTACGAGAACGTGGCGCGCTGACCGGTAGCCGATCCGCGGGGCTTTTCCCCGAGGCTTGAGAAGATGAGGCCAGGGCGGCAGGTCAAGGTCCGCAGGCTCTGGGCCATCAGGCCCGCCACCCGGGTCATCCCCGACCAGACCAAGCGGCCCTGGCGCAGGCGAAAGCACAAGCAGCGGCCCGGGGAAGACTGAGCTAGAAACTGCGCAGGAACTGCGCGAGGGCGGCCTCGTAGGCGCGCCCGGTGTCGAGGAAGCCCTCGTTGTGGCCGCCCGTCATCTCGCAGAAGGTCTTGGGCTGGGGCGCAGCCTCGTAGAGCCGTCGGCCCATGGCATACGGCACGATGTCGTCATGCGGGCTGTGCATCACGAGCACCGGGGCTGAGACCCTCTGGATCTTGGCCAGGCTGTCGTAGCGGAAGCGCACCATGTGCTTGATGGGCAAAAACGGGAACACGTGCCGGCCCATGTCCACGACCGAGGTGAAGGTGCTCTCGAGGATCAGGCCCGCCACCCGGCGCCGCAAGGCCAGCTCCAAGGCCACGGCCCCGCCCAGGGACTCGCCGTGGACGATGATGCGTCCCGGCGGGACCTTCTTCTCTTCGGTCAGCCAGCGGTATGCCGTCTCGGCGTCGAGGTAGGTTCCCTCCTCGCTGGGGCTTCCCGAACTGCGGCCGTAGCCGCGGTAGTCGAATAGGAGGACCGCAGCCCCGGCCCGGCGCAGGATGAGGAGCTTGTCGAAGCGGTGGCTGATGTTGCCGCCGTTGCCGTGGCAGAAGAGGACGACCGGGCTCTCCGGCCGCAGGGGCACGAACCAGCCGTGGACCGATATCCCGTCCGCCGCGGTCAGGCGCAGGTCCGCGAAAGCCAGGCCGAGGAGGCCGGGGTCGCCGGCAACGCTCCGGCTCGGAAAATACAGGTTGGCCTTCTCGAACCAGCGCAGGCCCAGCCAGAAGAGGGGGATGCAGAGCAGCCACCAGGGCGAGGGGACCGAAAGGCTCATCGCCCCCCAAGGCATTCGGACGCAGAGCACGGCATCCGGCTACTCACCGATGATCTTGACCACGACCCGCTTGCGCCTCCGGCCGTCGAACTCGGCGTAGAAGACCTGTTCCCAGGGCCCCAGGTCGAGCCGGCCCTTCGTTACGGGCAGTACGACCTGGTGGCCGATGAGGGTGCGCTTCAAATGGGCGTCGCCGTTGTCCTCGCCGGTGCGGTGGTGGCGGTAATCCGCGACGGGCGCCAGGCGCTCCAGGAGGTCCAGGAGGTCCTCCTTGATTCCCGGCTCTTCGTCGTTGACCCAGATGCCGGCCGTGATGTGCATGGCGCTGACCAGGCAGAAACCCTCCTGTATCCTGCTTTCGGCTGCGATCTCCGCGATCCGGGCGGTGACATTGATGAGTTCCCGGCGCCTGGGCGTATGGAAGAAAAGGTACTCGGTGTGAGAACGCATCGCTAACGGGATTTTTTGCGGGAGGCGCGCCGGGTCACGGCGCCCTCCAGGCGCAGGGCGCGCAGGACCGTGGCGGTGGCGCGGCAGGCGGCGAGGGCGAAGCGCAGGTCCTCCGCCGTGAAGGGTCCGGAGCGCTTGTTGAGCAATTCGATGACCCCCGTGACCTCCCGGCGCTCGATGAGCGGCACGGCCAGCACGCTGCGGGTCTTGAAGCCGGTCAGGCCGTCCACGTCCTTGAAGAAGCGCTCGTCCCTGTGGGCGTCGTCCACGAGAGCCGGTTTGCGGTGCCGAGCCACCCAGCCGCAGACTCCGGTGGCGGCGTCGATCGCGCACGCCGTCACAAAGGACGCAAACCCGCCCAGGGCGTAGCGCGGAATGAGGTGGCGTTTGGCCGGCAGGTAGGAGAAGTAGGTCGCCGCTTCCGCGTCTAGCGCTACGGCCAGCTTGTCGACCACGCGCGCCCAGACCTTTCCCTCGTCGGCGTTCTTGAGCCGGGCGTGGAAGTCCAGGAGTTCGTATAGGGCGGCCAGACGCTTTTCCGGCAGGGAACTGCTCATGGCTTCTTCGAGTTGCGCTTCTTCTTGTCCGCCGTCCCTTTCGGGGAAGGAGGAACGGCGCCCTTCAGGGACGACGCGCCCTTGCGCAACGCCCCTTTCGGGAGTGCCTTCAGGGACGGCGGCCCTTTGGCCGCCGTCCTGGGTTGGGGGGCGGGCTTCGGGCGGGGTTGCTTGTCGCGTTCCGTTTGCAGGAAGGACTCCAAGCCCGCCACGATGGCCTGCGCCAGGACCTTGCGGAAGGCGGGGTTGTTGAGCTTCTCCTCGTGGGAGGGGAAGCTCATGTAGGCGTTCTCCACCAGGACGGCCGGCATGGCCGAAAGGCGCGCGACCATGAGGTTGCCGTAGCGCAGTTCCTCCCCGGGCAGGGGCACGCGGGCTTCGTAAGAGCGGTATAGGTGGCGCGCCAGGGCCAGGCTGTGCGGATGGTAATAGAATACCGAGAAGCCGCGGGGCCGTGAGAAGGGGTTGTCCCCGTCGGAGAGGGCGTTGTTGTGGATGCTGACCAAGAGGTCTCCCTTCTTCTCCACGGCTAGGCGCGGTCGTTCCGTGAGGGACACCTCCTGGTCCGGGGTCGTGCGCGTGAGCACGGGCAAGGCCCCGCGAT